>Ga0100394_1004917_pt1 | contig 10879 bp, 7 predicted proteins | sample CryGeymeta201518_FD_81549 | JGI IMG/M metagenome (GOLD analysis project Ga0100394, IMG submission 81549) | Groundwater microbial communities from Crystal Geyser aquifers in Utah, USA - Crystal Geyser metaG 2015-18 | ecosystem: Environmental > Aquatic > Deep subsurface > Groundwater | place: USA... | reverse complement strand
TTTTCGTAGGCGTCGGCAAGGCGCATGAGCTTTCGGATGTTCGCATAACGCAGGGCGCCGTTGTGATCGCGCATGAGCGAGCAGAGGTCGTAGCCCGTTTCGGAAACGGCTCTCTCTATAACCGACGAGAGCCCGGAGTAGGCGGCGAATCGTCTGAGGTCGTTGAATATCGCGATAAAGCGATCGAGTTTCTCTGTATCCGCCGCCTCAAGCGGCAGGTTCTTGCCCACATCTGCGTCGATTACGGCGTGCCATAGCGGCGCGTCGGCCCCGCCGATCTTTCCGGCTGCTCGTCGCATCAGGTAGAGGGCGTCGTCACTTAGGCGAACGCACGGCCCGCGCAGAACGCCGATGAGCGAGATATCATCGTATGGATTTACCAGCGTCGCGAGGAGATCCCGTATCTCGGCAACTTCGTCGGCGGCATAATAGCCGGTGCCGCCGACTGTGTAATAGGGGATGCCGCGAAGTTTCAGGGCGTCTTCGATCTCTTTTAGTTTCGTTCTTCTGGGGATGAGGATGGCGATATCGTTTGGCTCATACACGCCCCGGCCGGTAATCGTCTTGTCGGTGATTTCTTTGATTCGATTGGCTATAAAAGCTGCTTCTGCTTGGGCCGCATCAACCTCTTCCCAGGTGGTATCGAATATCGCAAGCTCGATTGCCGTGCCTTCGGGCTGCTTAAAGTCACCGGGGTTTCTGCCCGGTTCGAGACGCAGGTGATCGTTGCCGAAGAACTTTGCGCTTGTGCCGATGCGATTCACAAAGGCGAGCACTTCTTCGCGACTGCGGAAGTTTTTCGGGAACGTCACCAGCTTGCCCGCACTCGTTTGCGTGCGCTCGCGAAGGCCTCTGAAAAGGGAAACATCCGCGTGGCGGAATTTATAGATCGATTGAAACTCATCGCCAACGGTGAACAGGTTATCGTTGGCGATAAGATTTATAAGGTCGCATTGCAGCCCGTTTGTATCCTGAAACTCATCGACCATTATCATCCTAAATCGTTTCCCGTAGCTCTCTCGAATCTCGGGATGGCCCTCGAACAGGTCCTTGGTCAAAAGCTGAAGGTCTTCAAAATCAACCCCCGAGATATCCGCTTTTCTCTGCCGGTATATCGCCGAAAATAGGCGCAGAAGCTCGGCGTAAAAACCGCGGTATCGATGCGCCAGGTCTTCGGCGAGCATGCGATCGATGGTATCGAGAAGGTCTTGGTGCGTCCAAAAACCTTCTTGGAGGGGCCCGCCGACATATTCAGCTTAAATCTACTATCTTTGCCTCCTAAACCGGGCAGCAGGTCGTATTCCTGGATATCAAGGTAGGCGAGTAGGTTCCCGGCGACGCCGAAATTGGCGGTGTAGGTTTTCGGGCCGGCGTTTCGGTCGGCCGTATTCAGTATCCCTGCGATTTCGCCTTTAAGCTCATCAACGAGGGTGTTAACTGCCGAACGGTCTTGGGGCCGTACATCGGATTGAGGTAGCCCATCCGCTGGTTCGCTAAAACCGGCGCTTCTCAACGCACCGTACAGCGATAGAACCACATCCGATAGCTTGTCTTTGCCGATTTGGTAGATGAACTCCACGTGCTCCTGACCGACATGCGAGAACTCGTCTAAGGCCTGCTCTATTGCCTCATTGACCAGCGATATCATAGCCACGTCCTCGACTACGGTAAAGTTGGGGTCGATGCCCGCCGCAAAAGGATAGGCTTTGAGGATGCGCGAGCAAAAGCTGTGGATGGTGCTGATGTAGGCGTCGGGCAGCTTTCTGCCCGCCTCGACAAGGCCCGCCTCGGCGAGGCGGGCCTTGATCTTATCCTGAAGCTGGGCTGCGGCCTCGTTGGTAAAGGTAATGGTAAGGATGCGGTCGACAGGGATTCTGTCTTCAATGACGGCTGCGGCAAAGCGCTCGGTCATGGCTTTGGTCTTGCCGCTGCCCGCGGCGGCGCTGACGAAGACGTTGCCTTTGCGCATGTTTATCGCTTCTTCTTGTTGGGGATTGGGCTTAAATTCAGCCATCTTAGACACTTAGGCACGCCCCTTCCGGCAGATGTGGGTGAGACCGCAGAATGTGCAATCCGCGTTATTGGCAGGGGAGAAGGAGCCCTCTCTGATGCGCCCCGCTATCTCACCGACCTTTTCAAGGGCATTGGATATTATCGTCTCGAACTCCTCGTCGCTTTTTGCCGCCTTCGACGGCAGAGCCGATTTGTCGATAGCATCGCTGTTATATATGCCCTCAGCCGTGGTTTTTGCTATTGAAAGATAGCCGCCGGCGATCGGGTGCAGGCCCCAAAGCCGCTTGACGGCCTCGATATAGAGCGGCACCTGCAATTTCTTGGCCGATTCTATATCCTTCACACTCGGGATGCCCCTGCTTTTATAGTCGATAACCATTGCCCGGTTATTGTCGTCGATATCGATGCGGTCGATTTTGCCCCGGATTTTGGTGCCGCCGTCAAGCACCAGGCACTCTTCTTTGTGCTCGTCATCATACGTGTCGGCGGGTAGGCCAAACGACGCTTCGAAAAGGCTGGGCTTAAAATCGGTCGGTCTGCCCGCCTCAGCCCTGATAAAGCGCTTGAGGTTTTCAGCCATCTCATGCCGGCTGAATTTTGCATCAACACTCTCCGTATCCGCCGCCTCACGCCTGAATTCTTCTTCAAATATCCCTACGATGAGTTCTTCCAGCTCATCGAGCTTATCCTTAACCGGCTGATGCACGCCAAAGCGCTCGGGAAGAACCCTGTAGAACTTCTCGAGCGTTGAGTGCAGGATCGACCCTTTATTCCGGGCATCGAACTCAACGTCAATCATCTGCGGCTTGAGCATTCTCTCTACATACCAGTTGAAGGGGCAGTTCGCAAACGACTCAAGTTCGGTGATGCTAAAGGTGTCACGGCGCGCGATTAGTTTTTTCACCTCTCCGGAGGTAAAGCGGGCCGTCGGGGAGGGCGCCCTTGCCGTTGCGCTCTCCAGCTGATGCGAGCCGCCGGTGCTATCAGCGATGGTTTTTGCAAGGGCCGGTTGTTTGCGGTGACATTGTGCGGCAAAGCGAATAGCCTCTTTGGCGTTGGGAATGGACACGAGATTGCCGTCGAACACCACATCGGACAGGTAGCGTTTTGTTGTCAGCTTTTTTATCTCGTCCTCGTCCATCGACTCCTGGAGGTCGCTCAGGAAAGAGGATTTTAACAGCGATCTGCCATTGCTGTTAACGCTTTGACAACTTAAGAACAACCTCTCAGTTGCCGTGGTTGTAGCGATGTAAAAGAGGTAGCGCTCCTCGGCTATATCGCCGCCCCTGGTATCTATCTCAAGATTATAGGATGCGAGCTGCTTGCGCTCGTCCAGGTTAAAGAAAGGGTCTTCGCTCGTTGATTGGGGAAAGCAGCCCTCGTTTAAACCAAGCACAAAGACGGCCCTGTAGGTGCGACCGCGTGCACGGTGGACCCTTAGAATATGTACTTTTTCAGCTTCCGCCTCACGGCTGACGCGCATCTCGGCGGTAGAGAGGATTTTATAAACATCAACCGGGCTTGGGGTAAGCCTTGAGTCAATGGCTACCAGCTCATTGAGGCTGGCCAACGTATCTTCAATAACCGTTAACGACCCCAGGCCGGCCTTCTCGTCGTAGGTGAGAAGAGGTGCGCTGCGGCCATCCGCCCCGTTGCTTAGACTCAAATTACTTACCAGGATGCCGGTAAGGAGTTCGGAGCCGATCGCGTACACGCGTGATGCGACCTCTGAAAAACTATCAAGCGTTAAAAGACTGCTGATCTCTGCCGTGCCCGTACCGGATACCCGGGCCCATTGAGCGAGCATTTCGTGCGCTCCGGTGGTTCTATTGAGCCTTGCTTCACGCTCAAACCGGTCGATTTCACCTTGTTTATCTATATAGCGAATACGCAGGTAGGTGATGAGGTCGGCGATATTTCTCGATGCGTAGCAGAAGTTCAAAAGCGACAGCACCGCACGTCCCAGCGAACTATGGCCAAACGGCACCAGCTCGCTCAATGAATAGGGGATGGCGAAGTCTTCAAACACCTGGATGAGGGTACGGGCATACCTATCCGGATCTCGTATAATAACCGCTATCTCCTCGGCCCGAAAGCCTTCTTTTCTGATTAGCTCTAAGATTCTGGCGCCGACAAGCTCGATCTCGCCCTGCTCGCCGGCCGCTACCAGAAAGTTGCGCTGCAGTATCGGTTTGGGGGTGTTCTGCGACGTGCCTTCGTTCGTCCAGGTCACGCTATCTGCGGTATCCGTAAGTGCCTCGACCGCCTCTTTGCGGCCGCTAAAGGCATCCGTATCTTTGAAGGTGAGCGCAAACGTGATATCCGCGTTGAGGCTTAAAAGCTCTATGATCCGCCGCTGGCTGGTTGTGAAATCATCAAACCCGTAGAGAAAAATCGGGCGAGTTTGAACAAGCTCGCCGTTCTCAAGCGCCTCAACCAGTTCCCAGCGGAGAAGCTGTTCATCAAGCAGGTTGAGGTTTTGAAGCGACTCCAGATAGCCTCGGTAAAGCTTGAAGATGTCATTAAGATAGTTGGCGGTTCTATAGCTGTCACCAGCCCACCGCGTAAAGGCATTCGCAAGTTTTTCAGGGGTGTTCATGCCCTGTTTTAAGTCGTTAAACAGGTAAATCAGAGCCTTACTAAAACCCGGATACTGGGCCGACTCGGCAAGCGAAACTAGGGTTGAGCCTTCAATGATTTGCCTTACGATAAACTCCTGCTGGATGGGGTCGATCCGGTGCTGGGTTATTTCTGCCTGCTGTGCCAACTGGCCCAAGAACTTATCGTATGTTGTGATGTTTATCCCCACAGCCGCAGCAACAATCTGGAGTAGTTCCCTTCGAATAGAAACAGCTTCTGTTCCGCTGGGCACGAGAAGAAGGGGATTATCGTCCAGCCGCCCGACGAAACGCTTAAAAAGCTCTCTTTTCTTTCCGCTTTGAGCCGGACCGACGATAACGTTAAGAGGCATACATATCTCCTGGTAGATGTGGGCATTGCTTGGGAATGCTCGTCTTACTAGTTGTAACTTATTTTACCAGAAGCTTGTGGTGGGGTCACTTAGCCAGAAACACCAGTGTCTCGATGTGGTAGGTCTGGGGGAAGAGGTCGACCAGGCGGATCGACTCGATCTCGTAGTTAGGCGCAAGCCGCTTTAAATCCCTTGCCAGAGTAGACGGATTGCATGAAATGTACACGATGGTGGCAGGATGCGCCTGCAGCAGGTTCTCGACGATTTTTGGCGAGAGACCGGCTCTTGGAGGATCGACGATGACGATATCAAACGGGCTGTACCTGCTTATATCGTAAGCCTCCGCCGCAGCCCTGTAGAAACACATGTTTTGTATGCGGTTTAGCCGCAGGTTCCTTTTACCGTCTTCCACTGCAAAAGGGTTCTCTTCAACAGCGATGACCTCATCCGCATCCTGGGCCAGCGGAAGGGAAAAGTTTCCCGCACCTGAGAACAGGTCGAGCACCCGTTTTCCGCTAAGGGGCTGAAGCCTATCCTTAATGAAATCGACCATGACCCGGTTGAGCTTCCAGTTGCTTTGGAAAAAACTCATCGGAGAGGCCGTATACGAGATTCCATCCAGGGAAAGGGCGAGGTACTGCCGGCCGTATTTGAGCGTTTCAAGTTGGGTTTTTATAAATACCCCCTCGAAACAACATTCGAGCAGCAGATCCGCAAGGCTGTCCCAAAAAAGCCGGTCGTGTTTGGCGCGTGGATTTGCTTTTATAGAGGCGTAAGTACCGTCACCACAGGATATCTGAATCTCATTGATGTCCCTGAAAAGCTCGGGCTGAGCGGACATGGCGCTTCGAACGCTCTTCAAGGCCTCGTTTATGGGGTCGATCATCAACGGGGAATAGTCGGTATCGACGATCTCGTTGCTCTTCTCCTTGTAGAAGCCGATCAAACCGTTCTCGACCTTAAATTGCCCCCTGAAGCGATACTTCCAGATAGCGTCTTCGTTGATGATGGGTGTATCCGGGGCAACGATGATGTTACCGATTCGCCGCAGGGAGTCGGTGAGAACCTGTTGCTTTATCACAACCTGTTCGCCGTAGGAGATATATTGAAACTGGCAGCCGCCGCATGCCTCAAATGAGGCGCATTTTGGCTGTATCCTGTATTCCGAAGGCTCGATTACGTTTTCCACCGATGCGATGTAGTAGTCCTTTTTCTCCTCGTTAACGGAGACCTCGACCATTTCGCCCGGTATCGCACCCCGTATAAGGATGATCTTAGGGACGGCCGCGGTGCGCCCGAGCGTGTACCCTCCGTAGACCGGGGCCCCGGCCCGCAATATGATGTTTTTATGCGGTACGGTTTGTGCCATTGCCACCTCGCTTCGCACCATATTCTTACCTAAAAGAGTCTTATACAAAACAGCATATGTAGTAAATAGGTCGCAGGGCAAGGGGTAAAATCCATTTAGAGGGAGACTAAGCTATTTTGTCTTTCCAAGTTGCTCTCTGGCGTGGTAGGAGCTTCTGACCAGGGGTCCGGATTCTATGTGCGAGAAGCCCATCCCTTTCCCGATCGCTTCAAGCTCTTCGAACTCTGCCGGCTCGTAGTATCGCGCGATGGGAAAGTGGGATGTGGAAGGGGCCAGATACTGTCCGATGGTTACGATATCGCACCCATGGTGACGTAAATCCGCCAGGGCCTCGATCAGCTCGTCTTTCTCCTCGCCCAGCCCGACCATAATGCCGGACTTGGTATGCCCCTTAAAACCCCGTTCCTTGGCGATTTTAAGCAGGCTTAAAGAGCGTTCGTAGCGTGCGGCCGCCCTTACGGCGGGGTAGAGCCGGGGGACGGTCTCGATGTTGTGATTGAGGATATCCGGCCCGGCATCGACTACCGCTTGCAGTGCTTGCCAATTGCCGCCAAAATCGGGGATCAACACCTCTATACCGCAGTCGGCATTAAGGTTTCTCGTTTCTCTAATTACTTCGGCAAAGATTGCGGCCCCGCCATCCGGCAGGTCGTCTCTTGTTACCGAGGTGATGACTGCGTAGTTAAGCCCCAGCGTTGCAATGGCTTTGGCAACGTTTAACGGCTCATCCGGGTCTGGAGGGAGGGGTTTGCCGCCGCCCACTAAACAAAACCGGCAATTGCGCGTGCAGATATCGCCAAGTATCAAGAAGGTCGCCGTTTTGGCTTCAAAGCACTCGTAGATATTGGGGCAGCCGGCTTCCTCACAGACCGTATTGAGTTTGAGCCCCCGCAAGATATGTTTTACCGCCCGGTAGTTCGGACCCTGCGAAACTCTAATCCTTAAGTGGAGGGGTTTTCGCTCATAACGCTGTGAGCGGCTATTACTGTCGCTATTAAGCTCAAGTATAGGTTTGTAGCTATCCGGCATAATATTCCTTATTGATTGGTATCTCGCCGAGGCCGACTTTAAGGATTTCTTCGCCCGGGATGGGGACCATATCCACATGGAAAACACGCCCGAAGTTTTCGATGACACGACTGCGAACCGGCTCGAGCGGAACTTCCAAACCGAGCAGTTTCGATAGAGAAGTGACGCCCTTGTCGCGGAGACCGCAGGGGATAATCCCATCGAAATAGCACAGATCGGTTGCAACGTTAAGGGCAAAGCCGTGCTTAGTCACGCCGCGGCTTACGCGAAGGCCGATCGCACCGAGTTTTTCCAGCCCAAACCAGACGCCGGGATAGCCGGGTAGCCTGTCGGCGTCGATACCGAAATCGCGGACGGTTCGCAGCAGCACCTCTTCGAGATTTCTCAGGTAATACTTGATCATCGAGATACCGCCGATCTCTATAATAGGGTACCCCACCAGTTGTCCCGGGCCATGGTAGGTTATCTCACCGCCGCGGTCCGAATGAAAGAGCTTTACGCCCTTCATTTCCATCTCCTCATCTGTGAGGACCAGGTGCGAGGAGTCGAACCGCCTGCCGACCGTGTAGACATGCGGGTGCTCTAAAAGAAGCAGCATGTCCGGCAGCTTCGATTCAGCGCGCATCGTCACCAGGTTCATCTGTAAATCGAGCGCGCTCTGGTAATCAATTATCCCAAGCTCTGCGACTAAACATTTCATTTTAGACATCCCAACTACAGCACGCTTGCGAGATCGGGGGAGAAGTCCCAGGTCTCAAGGTCTTCTTTTATACGGTTCAGGAACTGGGTCGCCATCGCGCCGTCAATCAGCCTGTGATCATAGCTAAGCGGCATGTAGACCATGCTGCGGATTGCGATGGCCTCGTCGATGACGATCGGGCGTTTCTGAATGCCCTCTAGGCTTAAAATCGCCACATTCGGCTGGTTTATAATCGGTGTCTGGATGAGCGATCCAAACGAGCCGGGGTTTGTAATAGTAAACGTCGAGCCGGTTACCTCATCCAGCGTGAGCTTGCCTGCGCGGGTTTTTTCCGCCAGCTCGTGGATGTGATGGGCGAGACCGAGAAGGTTCATCTCCTCGGCATGCTTTATCACCGGCACGATAAGGCCGTTCTCAACGGACACGGCGATCCCGAGGTTGACGTAGTCATGAAGCGCCATGTTGTGCTCGTCGATGATGCGTGCGTTGACCATAGGGAAATGGATAAGCGCGTCCACGGTCGCCTTTGCGACAAAGGGCAAGAAGGTAAGGGAGAAGCCCTCGCGTTTCTTAAAGGCCTCTTTTATCTTGTCACGTTGTTTAACCACATTGGTCATGTCGACCTCGACGATGCCTGTGACGTGCGCGGATGTGTGCCTGCTGCGAACCATGTGCTGGGCGATTTCACGCCGCAGGATATTCATCGGCACGATGCGCTCACCCAATGGCACCTCAGCCGAGGGCATGGGGGCAAGAGAGATCGGCGGGGCCTGGGCCATCGGCGGTTTCGGAGCGCCGGGGGCCGCGGCTTTTTGCATATCGAGATAGCGCTGAACATCTTGCTTGGTAATCCTGCCCCCGGAGCCGGTTCCGGTGACTTGCGACAGGTCGACATTATGCTCGCGGGCGAGCTTTCTTACAATCGGCGAGACAAAACCCACCGCTGGAGCGGGTCCGGTCTCGGTTGTCGTCTCATCGATGAGCGCAAGCTCGGCCCCAACCGGCACGGTCTCGTCTTCGGGCGCAACTATTTTCGCGACCCTTCCGCTGACGGGGGATGGTATCTCGGTTTCGACTTTCGCGGTCGATATCTCCACGATATTTTCATCCTTATCCACAAAATCGCCCTCGTTCTTGAGCCACTTCAGAATCGTCCCTTCCGTGACCGTCTCTCCAAGCCGGGGCATCGTTAATGCAACCGTCATATGCTAATTCACCCTCTTCTTTATCTGCTCCTGCGAATACCTAACCCATCAATTTCTCCTTATAAGAACCTAAAGGATATTTAAATATGCCTTAGCCCGCTCTCTAGACCCACACCCCGGCCCACTAATACGCCGATAACTTATCAATTGCGGCCATTACATCGTCCACCTGGGGGAGGAAGTAGTCCTCGAGGGGTGGGCTATAGGGAATCGGGGCGTCCGGGGAGGAGACCCGTAAGATAGGGCCGTCCAGGTATTCGAACCCCTCCTCCGCGATGATCGCAGAGACCTCCGCACCGATGCCGAGCGTCCGCGTGTCTTCGTAGAGCATGATGGCTTTGCCTGTTTTGGCGATCGACTGCAATATTTGGATTTTATCCAGGGGATAGATGGTTCTCAAATCCAGAACCTCGACCGAGATGCCTTTTTCCTGGGCTTTATCCGCCGCCGCCAGGGCGGTCTGCAGCATCGCACCATAGGTGACGATGGTGACGTCGGTGCCCTGGCGCTGTACTTTGGCGGCCCCGATGTGGCAGGCGTAATCGTCCACCGGAACCGGTCCTTTGAGACGCCGGTATAGGTACTTGTGCTCGAAAAACACGACCGGGTTGTTATCCCGTATCGCGGCTTTTAAGAGCCCTTTTGCATCCCAGGGGGTGCCGGGGACGATGACTTTAAGCCCCGGGACATGGGCGAACCATCCTTCGGGGCTCTGGCTGTGAAACGGCCCGGCCCGCAAGCCCGCGCCGGACGGGGCCCGCATGACCATGGGTACCGCGTCCCGGGTGCGATAGTGTATTCTGGCCGCGACGTTTACGATCTGGTCCCAGGCGCAGTGGATAAAGTCGGCGTACTGGTACTCGACGATCGGGCGCATCCCCATGAGGGCCGCCCCAACCGCCATCCCGGTAAAGGCCTCCTCGGCGACCGGCATGTCGATGATACGCTCCGGGCCGAATTGCTCCAATAATCCTTTAGTGACTTTAAACGCCCCGCCGTAGGTGCCGATATCCTCGCCGACCATGAAGACGTTCGGATCGCGCTGCATTTCTTCCCTGAGGGCCTCGGTTATCGCGTCGATAAAGAGGGTTTCTTTTGTTTCTCTGCGGCCGCCGCCGTTTACGTTGCCGGATGCCGGCATCCGGTTACTCGGCGTAGACATCTTCGATGGCCTCCTTTGGTTCCGGATAGGGGCTTGCTTCGGCGAAGGTTACGGCATCTTCAACCATGGCGTTTATCCGGTCGATGACCTCTTTCTTGGAGTCCTCGTTGAGAAACCCTTTCTCGTTGAGGTACGCCTCAAAGCGCACGATGGGGTCGCGCTTGGTCCAGAGATCGATGATATCTTTGGCCACATAGGTGGCGGAGTCGTGCCCGGCGTGGCCGCGCATTCGCATGGTTTTGGCTTCGATGAGCGTCGGGCCGCCGCCATCCCGGGCCCTTTCAACAGCTTTCTTGGCTTCCCGGTAACACTCGACGACGTCGTTGCCGTCAACGATTACCCCGGGCATGGCGTAGGCTACCGCGCGGTCGGCGACGTTTGCAACCTTCATTTCCTTATAGACCGGGGTGGAGTAGGCGTACCCGTTATT
>Ga0100394_1004915_pt1 | contig 10880 bp, 12 predicted proteins | sample CryGeymeta201518_FD_81549 | JGI IMG/M metagenome (GOLD analysis project Ga0100394, IMG submission 81549) | Groundwater microbial communities from Crystal Geyser aquifers in Utah, USA - Crystal Geyser metaG 2015-18 | ecosystem: Environmental > Aquatic > Deep subsurface > Groundwater | place: USA... | reverse complement strand
GAAATTTCCGCGTGGTTCTTTTCGGACCCTGGGATTTGGACTTGATTACCCAGAGCCCTTCTTTAAGAAGAAGATTTTTGGATTCCACCCTCTCTCAGGTAGACCGTGAGTATAGAAGAGCAATTCTTTCATATGAGAAGGGTTTAAGACAGAGAAACAGGCTTCTTTTCAGGATCAGGGAGGAGGGACTTTCTAGAAGCCAACTGTTATTCTGGAATCAACTGTTAATCAAAAATGGCGACTATATTTCCCAGAAAAGACAGGAATTTATTAATTTTGCTAATTCGAATTCCATCCTACATCCTACATCCTACATCTTACATTACGACCCAAGTATAATTTCTCCGGCCAGATTGGAGCAGTATGTGGAGGAGGAGGTTGCCTCGGCCACGACCTTGGTTGGTCCTCATAGAGATGATTTTCAATTCCAAATTCTAAATTCTAAATTACAAATTAAAAGAAATTTGGCAATATACGGATCGCGCGGGGAGCAGAGAATGGGAACACTTTGGCTTAAATTAAGGGAGCTTGCCTTTGTTGAAGAAAAAACCCATTCGACAAGCTCAGGGCAAGCAGAAAAACCAACACTTTTATTAGATGATATATTCTCAGAACTTGACCATGCACACCGCGATGTGGTACTTTCAGTTATTGGGAACCAACAGACTATAATAACAACAGCCGATGAGCATTTTATTAAAGGTTTTAAAAAAGTAAATTTAATAAAATTATGACAGAAGCTCTCCACAAGGTCCAGTTAACTGATCGAGGAAAAGCTGAGAATTTATTAGCTGTGGGATTCGAAGGACTTAAACGAATTCAGGAAGGAGCTATTCAAAGGATTATAATGACATTACCCAAAAACCTGCAAGAATCCAACGGTTTCAGTGTCTTAAATTGGTATTTTGATACTGATTACATTACATCAGATGCACCTTTTGGAGTAGATCTTGTTGTGACAGACGAGGTAGAGAATTTTTTGCCCGAAGGAAATGCTTTTCATATTACATCAAATTTGGCGGCTGGATCTTTAAGTAAAGGGAAACCGTTGCTTCCGCCGTTTGTGCATGGAGAAAATAATGTTAGCACGCATAGAGGTGTAGGGTTAAGAGCAGCGTATGCTCTATTAGTGGCTTTGGGAATTCCAGAATACGGTCCCAGTTTTGAGACATCGTTGGGGTATAAAGAACTTTTTTTGTTTGCTTCTAAAAGAGGTGGATTAGATGCGGAACAGTGGGTTTATGAAGATAGGATAGGGCAATGGGGCGCTGAAAACGATGAGAGAATTACTGATTTATTATATGTTGATCGGAAAAATGGTGGATTGGGTCGTCTTCATCCTGTTTTATTCGAAATAATGACACTGTTAAAAAAAGGAGAAAAGCTACCTGAAAAAGAGCATAGGGGATATAAAAAAAAACTCCTTAGTTGTCTGAATGAGACACAAGGATTGAGATATCGTTGGCTTGATAGGTTGTCAGATGTTCTCAATGGTAATAAGAAAACTGAAGCCTTAAAAATTTGGGATACTGAAACATTAACTTTTCATCTAGATATGCTCCTTGGAAAAAAAGTAAGTTATGTTTCTCAACCGAGCAGAACTGTAGTTTTGGAGTTTGACCCAAGAAAGTCTCTTGGAAAGCGCGGTATTTTGATTTTGCCCTTGGATGATAGAAATCCGGAAACAACAGCCATGGTGCCCGAAATAACACCTGATTCTATAGTGAGAGTTTATAGTAAAGATGAAAGTGACGCTTATGGTTTACCGTGGGCACCGGTTGATTCTTTAGATCAAGGTAATTGGATTAAAGGAATAAAACCACAAGGTGTTGATTTATCAAGAAGCGATCCATCAATGGCTTTATGTGGAATAAAATACGGCGACAAACCTGACTATGCGAAAGATGTTGTTAGGTTATGGGAAGGACCGTTATCTAGTGGTGCTGTGGTGCCTTTATTGGGGTTGATTCCATTTTCGAGTGAAAACGACTCTCACTTATTTAAGATTCTAGTGAAGATATTAAGTGATGGTATTGAATCAGAAGAGAAAATTTTAACTTCAGAAGCATTATCGATTATTCAAAACAGTGGGTTGCGTGGTTTGGTTTATACATTATTTGATCGACATGATCGAAAAGAAAGACGGAGGGCTAAAATGTATTTATAAAATGCCAAAAAAATGGAGAGTGTCTGTGGGTGGACCGGAAAAGAAAACATATTTTGTAGAGGTTAACTCCCCAAGACTTAAAAAAACAAAAGATGGTGTGCCAGAACCACCACCGAATTTTCCTCCGGTAGATTTAGGAAGAACATTCGACTTAGATCATCCGCCAATCCTTACTTATACGCAGGGTGTGGCCCAGGCACTTGAGAGAGAAGAGAAATAAGTAAAGATGTCTACGCTTTTTAATCCGGAGCAATTAAAAAAACTTTATGTTCCTCCCCCTAATTCTTCTAAGGGCGATAACGGGCAGGTGGCAATTATCGGCGGGTCTAAACTTTTCCATGGCGCGCCGCTTTTGGCTTTAACAGTCGCTTCGAGAATTGTGGATATGGTTTTCTTTGCCTCACCCGAGCCTAGTGTGGGCAGGGTGGCCGAGCAAATAAAGTCAAAGCTTTTTTCTTTTATTTGGGTTCCCTGGAACAAAACAGCCGAGTATGTAGAAAAATCGGAGGCGGTTTTAATTGGTCCGGGATTGATGAGAACCTTCAAAACACGGAAGATTACTAAATGGTTTTTGACCAGATTTCCCGATAAAAAATGGGTAATTGATGCCGGCAGTTTACAAATGATGGAGCCAGGCTGGATTCCGCCGGGGGCGGTTTTGACCCCGAATCATAAAGAGTTTAAATCTCTTTTTGGAGAGGCTGATCCGAAAGAGACAGTTCGAAAATATAAATGCACGGTTGTTCTTAAGGGACGGGAAACTATTGTTTTTTCGCCGGAGGGATCCGTAGTCGTAAAAGGCGGCAACGCGGGTCTGACTAAAGGGGGAAGTGGTGACGTCCAGGCAGGTTTAACAGTGGCCTTTTTTGCTAAGAATGACTCTTTTTTAGCCGCATCCTCCGCTTCGTATCTGGTGAAAAGAGCTGGTGACGAACTTTACCGTGAAGTGGGTATCAATTACAGCGCCGACGATCTGGCCCGCGCTCTACCCCGAGTCCTGCGGCAGTCAACTTCTTAGATAAGGTGAAGAAGGAATCTATTTGGCGAGATTTTGAGGGCTATGCCGCTACTTTGTGGAATCATAAAGACTATAAATCCTTTTATTTCTGGATTAGAAACACGGCCATTTCCCGCTTTTAATGGAGTAAACCTTACTCTTGCACGGTAACACAACTTCTGACGGAGGGGATAAGGGTGTTTAGCGGCCAGATCTTCTTCCCCAAGGGAGTTCAGTTGAGGACATGTATAAAGTTAACCATGGAGACGTGATTGTTTCCCGCGAATTTAATATTCCTTTTAGATATTGTTTTTTCCGCAGGGAATGCGGTATATTTAGTGGATGTACTCTCCAAAATACGTAATTTCGAACAAGATTTTAAAGAATATCGGGGCGATTGAGGCCAGTAAAGAGATTATTGAATCCGCCCCGCTGGTACCGACTTTTCAAAAGCAGTTCCAGTCAGACGCTGTTTTAAGAACTATTCATCATGGCACCCACATTGAGGGCAATGATTTAACTTTACTGCAAACCAAGAAAATTCTGGAAGGTCAGGAGGTTTACGGCCGGCCACGGGATATTCAGGAAGTGATTAATTATCGCAATGTTGTCACCCTTCTTGATGAACTGGCCTTTAAAAGAGGTGGGTATGAACCCGAGATGCTTAAAGAAATTCATAAATTAACGGTTGAAAAAATAGTTTCGGCCGAGAAAGTCGGAGTTTTTCGCACCTCGCAGGTGGTTATTAAAGATGAAACAACCGGAAAGGTAATTTTTTCACCCCCGCCTTTTATTGAGGTTCCATACCTATTGGAAGATTTTTTTACCTGGCTTAATTCCTCCCAGGCTCTGGAAGTTCATCCCATTCTGAAAGCCGGAATTGTGCACTATATCTTAGTGACCATCCACCCTTTTGTTGAAGGCAACGGGCGCGTTGCACGCGCTTTCACCACCTTGGTTTTGATTCGGGATAATTACGACATCAAAAGATTTTTTGTCCTCGAAGAGCGTTTTGACAGCGACCCAGCTGCCTATTACGACGCTTTTTCCCAGGTGGATAGCCAATCGCTGAATATCGGGGCTAGGGATTTAACCCCTTGGCTTGAATATTTTACCGAAGCGGTGGCAGTAGAATTGGCTAAGATTAAAGAAAAAGTCAAAAAGCTTTCGATTGATACCCGACTTAAGGTTAAAATGGGAGAGCAGGTCTCTTTAACCGAGCGCCAGGTTAGGCTGTTCGAGTTTTTGTCCGACCAGGGTTCGGCCAGCATGATGGATTTAAGAAAAGTTTTGCCCATGGTTTCGGAAGACACTATCTTAAGAGACATCCGGGGTCTTTCAGATAAAGGGATTATTAAAAAAACCGGCAGCACAAAAGCGAGCAGGTATGTGATTGCGAAATAATATGACAACGACCGATCCGCAATTTTTGTATATGATTCTTGTTTTACCCAGCCTCTTTGGCCTGACTCTTTTAGGCGAGGGCTTAAATAAAGTAATCCATGAGGAGTGGAGCGGAATAATCTCAATCGTTTTCGGAGTGATTTTTATCGGGATGGTTGTTTTTGCCTACCTTTTCTTTTCCTCTTACTTGGGGCATCAGGTATAATAGGGGTATGCAATTTGGAGAGCTTGCCTCATATTTAGAGCGGTTGGAAAAGACTTCTTCCAGAATTGAGATAACTAAAATTTTAGCCCGGTTGTTTAAGAAAACGCCGGCAGCCGAAATCGGTAAAGTTACCTATTTGGTTTTGGGCCAGTTGGCTCCGAGGTATGAAGGCGTGATTTTAAACATTGCCGAAAAAATGATGTTTAGAGTTTTGGCCCAGGCTTACAAAAAAGAAACAAAAGAAGTAATTAGTTTATACAAGAGGTCCGGAGATTTAGGGAACACGGCAAACAGTTTAAGTTCGGGTTCAGGTAGAAATTTGGCAGTTGCGGAGGTTCACCGAAGACTTTTAGAAGTGGCTAAAACATCAGGGGAGGGTAGCCAAGAGAAGAAAGTTGAGATTTTGGCCAATTTGCTGCAAAACCTAGATCAGTTATCTGTCAAGTTTGTGGCCCGGATTCCGGTGGGGAGATTAAGACTTGGCTTTTCCGACAAAACCATCCTTGATGCTCTTTCCTGGATGCAGACGGGAGATAAAAGCCTGAAACCTTTATTGGAAAAAGCCTACCAAGTTCTTCCCGACGTAGGGCTTTTGGCCCGTGAGATTAAGGAAAATGGGGTGGAGAAAGCCTGTCAGGGAATAGTTCCGGTTGTCGGGATTCCTGTTCTGCCCATGCTTTCCCAAAGAATAAAATCACCATCCGAAATGGTTGAAAAGATGGGGGAAGTTGATGTTGAACCCAAGCTCGACGGACTTAGAATATTAATTCATTTTGTTAGAGGTAAATTTGTCAAAGCTTTTACCAGAAACTTAAATGAAACTTCTCACATGTTTCCTGAGCTTGCAAAAATAGACAAATTTGTCAACTGCAGTTCTGCCATCTTTGATTGCGAGGCCGTGGGGCTTGATGAAAAAACTAAAATGATGGCTAATTTTCAGACAACCATGACCAGAAGAAGAAAACATGACATTGGGGAAACTTCCAAAAAGGTGAGTATTGATTTTTTTATTTTTGACATAATTTCAAAAGACGGGAAAAACCTAATGGATAAAAACTATTTGGAAAGAAGAAAAGTTTTAGAAGAAACCGTAAAGAAAGGGGGGCCTTTTAAGCTTGTTTTCCATGAAATAACCAAAAGTCCCGAGAGGATTAATAAGCTTTACAAAAAAAGAATAAGCGAAGGATATGAAGGAATTATGGTTAAGAAAGTTGATTCAGGCTATGTTCCTGGTCGGACCGGTTGGCGCTGGGTGAAAATGAAACAAGGGGAAGAGGCTCAAGGGAAATTGGCAGACACAATTGATGTTGTGGTTATGGGCTATACGCAGGGTCGGGGGAAACGGGCCTCCTTTGGGGTAGGTCAGTTTTTGGTAGGAGTAAAAGATGGGGATAAGATAAAAACAACTTCAAAGATAGGCACAGGGCTTACGGATGAAGAATTTAGGGAGATAGAAAGAAGATTGAAAAACTTAAGAACCAAGGATAAACCAAAAGAATATGAGGTGCGCAAAAACTACACGCCTGACTTTTGGGTGATACCTTCCTTGATTGTCGAAATTGCAGCGGATGAAATAACAAAAAGCTCAACCCATACAGCCGGGCTTGCTCTGCGCTTCCCGCGTCTGATTAACTTTAGGGACGATAAAGATCCGAGCGAAGCGACAACCCTGAGGGAACTCGAAGGGCTTTTTGATTTACAAAAGTGAAAGTAATTGCTGATCTGCATCTTCACTCCAAATATTCTCGGGCGGTGAGTGGGCAGATGACTCTTTCGACAATCGCCGAATGGGCGGTTAAGAAGGGGATCGGGTTGGTCGGCACCGGCGATTTTACCCACCCGATGTGGTTTAGAGAGATAAAAAGCAATTTAGAAGAAACCGAAAGCGGTGTTTACCGCCTGCGGACCGGGAAAGTACGCTTTCTCTTAACCACTGAAATCTCGTGCATTTATTCGGATCAGGGCCAAGGCCGGAGGGTTCATATTTTGGTTTTTTTGCCTAAAATCTCCGATGTGGAAAAGTTTAATAGCAAGCTGACATCGCGGGGAGCGAATCTTTTTTCCGACGGCAGACCGATTGTGGGTTTGACGCTACAGGATGTTGCCCAGATTGCGCTGGACGCCAACCCCAAAGCTTTGCTTATTCCCGCTCATGTCTGGACACCCTGGTTCGGAATTTACGGGCAAAACAGCGGCTACGATAGTTTGGCAGAGGCTTTTGGAGATTTGGCTAAAGACATTTCTGCCGTGGAAACCGGCTTATCCAGTGATCCGGCTATGAATTGGCGGATGAAGGAATTAGAAAATCGGGCGATCGTTTCTTTTTCCGATGCTCACTCTCCGGCCAAGATCGGCCGCGAAGCAACGGTGTTTGAATTGCCGGCGATCAATTACGAGAACGTGAGGAAACTTAATATTGCCCACACGATTGAGTTTTATCCCGAAGAAGGTAAATATCATTATTCCGGCCACCGGGATTGTCGAATTGTTTGCTCCCCCGAGGAAATTAGAGAAAAGGGCACAATTTGCCCGGTTTGCGGCAAGAGTCTAACTCCCGGAGTAATGAGCCGGGTAGAAAACTTGGCCAAGGTCAAAGCAGAAACGGAAACAAAGAAAGATAAATCCGGGGTACGCTGGATTTATTCTCAAGGACGGAAAAAACCGCCCTACGCGACATTGGTGCCCTTAATGGAGATTTTGGCTGAAGTGTATGGAGTAGGGGTAGGTAGCCAGAAAGTAGTTAAGAGTTATGAATTATTATTCAATAATTTCGGTAGCGAGTTTAAAATTCTTCTCGAAACCGAGATTGGTGGAATCCGGAAAGTCGCAGGAGAAAAAGTAGCCGAAGCCATTGCCAAAGTTCGAAGCGGAGATATTGTCATTGAGCCGGGCTTTGACGGCGTTTTCGGGAAAGTTAAGATCTGGCCCGATATACTTGGACAAGAATCCCGTCAAAATCCTTCTCTTCAACAAGAATCGCTTTTTTCTTGAGATTGTTGATGGCATTTTCTTTGTAGATGGGCGGAATTCGCGGGGTTTCGTCTATTATCAAAAATAAATACTTTTCTTTGCCCGAAGCTTTTTCAAGGGTGTTATAAGGATGAAGCTGATCTCCGCCCAGCCAAGTCGGTTTAAAACCGTATTTTTTGGCGTACCAATCATAATTCCAAGCCCAAACGGCATTTATATAAAGTGGATTTGTTACTGTATCTATTGTAAAAGTATTCCCGTTTGATTTCTCGTAAGTATATTTCATCGCTTCAACCTGCTTTGAAAGAATGGCTGCTTTGTCCGGTTCTAAAAGAGTTTGCCCCTTGCCGTAATCCGCTCGAATTGCCAGGCAGTTGGCATAAATAATCAGGCCGACAACCGGAATGATCAAAAAATTAGGTTTTAATTTGGAAATTAAATATGAGCCCATGATTATTGCCGCGGCCGGTCGTCCGATCATAAACCAGGGGGCGTTATGGGCGCCTAAGACAAGCATCAGGGCGGGGGAGAAGAACCAGACTAAAAGAAACAAGTTTCTTTTATTTGGTTTTAGAGCCAGCAGCCCGACCGCAATTACCCCCAGCATCATATCCAGATTTTTAGACTGTGGCAGAATGTTTAAGGAAAAAAGCTTTAAGAAATCAAAACTTTGACTCCCGCCGACAAATTTTCCTGCCGAAACAAAGCTTAAGATTCCGGCAAAGTGAAATTTGATTTCTGTTGCGATCATGGTGGACAGCGTGAAACTTAGGACCAAGAACGAAGAACTAAGAATTTTTAAGGAGGGGAACTTGAGTTTAAGAATTAACCATAAAAGAATAAAGACAGGAATGAGATAGATAAAAAATAATTCAAATTGGATTGAAAGTCCTAAAGAAAACATAGAAAGAATGAGTCCCCAGTTTTTCTTCCGGTAATATTTCCAAACTCCGAAGAAAAAGAGTGGGACGGTAAGAAGAGTTATGGTCGGATTTGACAGCCATCCAGAATATGAAACATAATAGTATGAAATAGCCGTTAAAGTTCCGGCAATTATCCCAACCTTTTTACTTCTAAATAAATCCTTCGCCAACAGAGTGATGATCACCACTGAAAAAGCGTTAAATAGAGAGTTCCATAAAACGACAAAGATTGGGTGATGGGAGAAGATTAAGGGAGCCGCCATAAAATAAAGCCAGGCGACACCATGGTGAAGACTGGGATTATTGCCGACGGTGGGACCGATGACTCTTAAATCTCCTTGAAGAATTTTGGCTGAATCAAACAAATCTCTTGCCTGATCAAAGCCGATAATCGTGTTGGCTGGCCAGACAGACAAGAAACGAATACCAAAGGCAAACAGAAAAATTGTCAAAATTAGCCAGTGCTTTTTCACTCTTGACTATGATAACATGATAAATAGGTGAAAGGGGGCCTGCCCCCCGAAGCCTTGGCGAAGGGGGGTGATTATTGATGAAAGGAACAGGACTTAAAAAAGAAACTGCCAGCGCTTTAGCCTATGTGTTAGGCCCGGTAACCGGAATAATTTTTCTGATTTTGGAAAAAGACCCGGCGGTTAAGTTCCACGCCATGCAGTCAATTGTTACTTTTGTGGGCCTTTTTGCTTTGCAGTGGATTTTGACGCTTTCGATTGTTTTGGTTTTTCTGGTTCCCTTGGTGGGAATATTGATGTTTGTCCTTTGGCTTTTGTTAATTTATAAAGCCTGGATGGGGCAGACCTGGGAAGTGCCGGTTTTCGGTAAACTTGCCAAACAGCTATTGAAGAGAGCGTAATGTTTGCAAATCGCACTGAGGCAGGAATTTTGCTTGTTAAGAAGCTTCAAAAATACAAGAGCTTTAAGGATGGTTTGGTGTTGGCTATTCCCCGGGGTGGGGTGGTAATTGGAAAAGCTGTTTCCGATGCGCTTGGGATCTCTCTTGGGGTTGTCTATGCCAAAAAAATTCCGACTCCAGGCCAACCTGAATTAGCTGCCGGCGCCCGTATCATCAGAACCAAGAAGTTTGGCAAAACACCGGAGGTTAAAGATAAAGAGGTTATTTTAGTTGATGATGGGATAGCCACGGGAGAAACCGTCAAAGCAGCAATTAAGTATTTAAAAAGGAAGAAGGCAAGAAAAATTATTCTGGCCGTGCCGGTTGTACCTGAAGATACGTTTCAGGAGGTCAGTAAGCTGGTTGCTAAAGCTATTACTCTGGAGACACCCGCTTTTTTCGGTGCCGTCGGTGAATTCTACCGCGATTTTCCCCAAGTTTCGGATGAGGTAGTAGTAAAACTGCTTAAACCCTCTTGACAACATACGACATACGACATATACTACTGGTATGGTCAGAACTCAAGTTTATATTCCTGATGATCAATATAACGAGCTTAAGCTCATGGCCGCTGTCGGCGAAGGCAAGTTTTCTGACCTTATAAGAGAGGGAATAAGCGAGGTGATTAAGAAAAGAAAAGTAAAGAAAGTTGGTAGTTTTGATCCTTGGAGAGATTTTATAGGTAAGGGAGGCCAAGGTGGCCCCAAAGATTTGTCTAAAAACCTTGATTATTATTTGTATGTTGAGCCCTACGAAGAAAAGAAAAAATGAAATTATTAGCCGACTCCGATTTTTTAGTGGCTCTTTATAAACCCGCGGACTCAAATCATCTTAGAGCAATAGAAATGTTTAAAAAGATTGAACACGAATCAGTTTTGATTGCTCTAAATTTGGTATTTCAGGAATCCACCACGGTTGTAAGTAAACAAATGGGTATGATTGATGCCAGAAAGTTTTTTAATTCAATAAATAAACTAATTACAGAAAAATTATCTTTGGACCAAGAATTGGAAATACAATCATGGCGTTTATTTTTTAAACAAGCTAAAAAGGGAAGTTCATTTATAGATTGTGCAAACTTGGTAGCTTTCGAGAAATACAAACTGGATGGAATTTTGTCCTTCGATGGGTTTTACCCAAAGAATATAAGAGTTACTTAACACCGTTGTCGGTGAATTCTATGGCGATTTTCCCCAGGTATGCGATGAAGAAGTGCTACAATATCTGTGTGAAGCTGATTAATATCTTCTCTCTAACCATTTCTTTGGTTCCTGTTTGGTTCCTGCAACGTTGCCGGTTAACGT
>Ga0100394_1004908_pt1 | contig 10885 bp, 8 predicted proteins | sample CryGeymeta201518_FD_81549 | JGI IMG/M metagenome (GOLD analysis project Ga0100394, IMG submission 81549) | Groundwater microbial communities from Crystal Geyser aquifers in Utah, USA - Crystal Geyser metaG 2015-18 | ecosystem: Environmental > Aquatic > Deep subsurface > Groundwater | place: USA... | reverse complement strand
GAAAAAAGAGTATAATGAATGGACACCAGAACAGTATACAGCTAATACGAAAATACTGTGTGAGGAGTCTTATAGGCTACTGAAAGAAGGAGGATGGCTAATAATATGGTTTGCTCAAGAACCTTGGTATGACTTCGTTAAGAAAGTTATAAGAAGTAGTGGCTTTGATTGTAACGGTATAATAGGAATATGGTCGAAGGGGGTAGGTCAATGTAATCATCCTAATGTTAACTTAGCTTCGTCTTATGAGATGTTTTTCTATGCTAGGAAAGGAGAAGGAATGCTAACGAGGGAGGGACATCTTAATGTATTTAACTATAGAGTTGTTCCAGTTAAGTATGCAGAACACCTAACACCTAAGCCTATTGAACTATACCAGGACTTACTAAGTATATTCGTTAGGACTGGACAATCTCTACTTGTTCCCTTCGCTGGTAGTGGCAATGCTATGTTAGCAGCAGCTAATCTTAGAGTGAGAGCAAAGGGATACGATAATAACAAACTAAACAAGGATATATTTATATACTATATCCACCATGTAGGTAGACTTGATGGTGAATATAAGAGTTATATGAAGGAGGAATGAAAATGAATCTCAACGAAATAACTAAAACGGTATTATTTGACCTTGGTAAGAGAATAACTGAACTTGAAGAAAGAATGATGACAGTAGAACGTTGGTATAATATTAATCAAAAGGGAGGGGCATCAACTAAGATAAACAAAGAGGAGAATAAAGATGAACGAAAAGCTTAAAGCAATCATTGCTATTATCATAGTAGTAGGACTATGCTTCTTCTTAATCTGCTTAGTTCAAGCACAGACTGGTCTTGCTACAATGGACAACGATACCATAGTTGGGTGGAAAATAGAATGCTGGCAGATAACAGACACCTGGGATCAGCCAATCACAGTAAACGAAGGACAAGCCCTAGACGTTAGTTTTGACCAACCCCTTACTGGAAATAATTCTAATCAAGTAACAAATCCAATAGGAACAACTACAGGTTTATCAGTCTTTAAGATTATAAACTACCAGGATGTTACAACAACCACAACTGATGGAATCGCTACAGTCCATGCTGATATAACAATGTTTCTTACCCCTACAAAATGGTCTATGGTTATCTATGCAAAGGATAAAGCAGGAAACTGGAGTAACAATAGTGTAGCCTTCTGGTTTATTGTAGCTAAACCAATAGACCATATTCCAGCATCTATACCAGTTAATGTTAAGGTTACCATACAACAATAACGGGAGAAGAAAATGCCTCACACTAAAGAAGCACACCAACTACTGGAGACCATCAACTCAGCACTATATAAGTTCATAGTCTTGGATACTAATGGTATAGAGAGTGGGTTTATAAAAGCAGAGAATACTACGAGGGGACATACTTTCTGTATTAGAAGGAAGAACAGACAGGAGATAAGTGTAGATATAAAAATAGAGAGGTAGAAATGAAAGTAGTGGTAAAACCAAGCGGGCCTATAGATGCCTTCATAGCAATAGTAGGCGAAGCCCCTGGAAAAACTGAGGAACAATTAGGTGAGCCATTCAAAGGAAAGGCTGGAGAGTTGCTAAACTTATTACTAAGCACAGCCAGTATACCTCGTTCATCTATCTACTTCGATAACGTAATTCCAGTAAGACCCCCAGATACGGCTAATAAGACTAATGATATCTCCTTCTTCGTTGATCTCTCTAAGAAGTATCCCCTCCTAACAGACTTATATAAACAATATAGAGAAGAATTGATTGAGAGATTAAAGAAGGTAAACACCAACGTAATAGTAGCAATGGGTGGAGTATCCTTATTTGCCCTCACAGGGATTCATCCGCATAAGATAACAAGCAGGAGAGGCAGTATCTACTATAATAATGAACTACCTGGCAAAAAGATAATAGCTTGTATCCACCCAGCTGCTTGCTTATATGACTATGGTAAGAAGAAAATAGGAGCGTATATCTACCGTTACTTCATATCCTACGACCTAATGAGAGCAAAGTATGAAACAGAACACCCCGAGATGGGATTGCCAGAAAGAGAACTGATAATTAATCCTTCTTTATCAAGAGTAATGGAGTTCATAGAAGAGTGTAAGACTAAGGATATAATAGGAGTAGATATTGAATCGTCTAGGGAGAGACAAGAGATAACTCATATAAGTTTTGCAGTAGACGGTGGAATGAAAAGTATCTGTATTCCATTTGTAGACGGAAGAGGATTGGAATACTTCCCTTTACAGGAGGAGATACAAGTATGGAATGCTATTGCTACTTTACTTGATAACCCAAACATAAGGAAGGTAGGTCAATACATCATCTTTGACTCCCAGTATATCTTTAGAAAGTATGGTATAGTAATGAGAAACATGGAAGATACTATGATAGCAAGTGGTATCTGGTGTCCTGATTTTCCTAAGGACTTGGGATTTATAAGTAGCCTCCACACAAGGGAACCATACTACAAAGATGAATCCAAGACTCATAGTATTGCATCAAGCAAGGATGAACGATTCCAAATATATAGTGCAAAGGACTCGGCAGTTACACTTGAATCCTTTCCTGTTATAATCTCCTATATAGAGAAGATGGGAAATATAGAAACATATAAGACACAAGATAAGTTGATAGAACCACTACTATATATGGAAGAAAGAGGGATAAAACTTGATCTCGTTGGTATAGCAAATGAGAAGAAAGAAGTTAGTGGAAGGATAGATGAACTGACTACTAAGATACAAAGGATGGTAGGATTCAGTATAAACATAGATAGTCCACGGCAACTAATGGAGTACTTCTATGTAACAAAGGGTATAAAACCATATCTGAAGAAGGGAACTGGCAATTGGACTACTGACATAACGGCACTGAAGAGACTGGCTAACAAGGGAATACCAGAGGCATCTATTCTATTAGAAACAAGGAAACTATCAGCCTACCAAACGTTTCTTAATAGAAAGGTAGACGAAGATGGGAGAATGAGGTCTGCCTTCAATCCAGCAGGTGCATCAGACTCAGGAAGATTATCATCTGGTAAGACAATATGGGATACTGGTGGAGATATGCAGAATCTACCAAAGTCATTCAGACGTTTCTTGTTATTTGACGAAGGATACGTAGGATATGAAATGGACTTAGGACAGGCTGAAAGTAGAATAGTAGCACTCATAGGGCCTGAACCAACCATGTGGAAACTGTTTCAAGAAAATAAGGATATACATAGTTATACAGGAGCTGCAATATATACTGTGTTGAACAAAAAGCAGATAAGTGCTGCTACTATAAAAGAGATGGACAAGGCAGAGGAAAAAGCTCCCATTGGCACTGGAGAAAATAGTTGGAGATTCTGGGGAAAGTCAGCAGGATATGCGTTCAATTATGGTAGAGGGTATAGAAGTTTTAGTCTGATGTATGAATGTAGTGAAGTTGAAGCAAAACAAATATACTTAGCCTATCATTCTCTATATCCAGCTGTTAAGGGTGTATATTGGAATTGGGTAGTTGAGAAACTAAGAATAGATAGGAGTCTAACTAATCCCTATGGTCGTAAAAGAAGGTTCATGAACCAATGGGGAGATGAGTTGTTCAAGGAAGCCTATAACTTTATTCCCCAGTCTACTGTTGCAGATAAGATTAATAGAGAGGGACTAATCTATATATACTATAACCAGGATAAGTTCAAGGACTTAGAACTGTTAAACCAAATCCATGATAGTATTGTATTTCAACTACCTTTATCTATTGGCTGGAAAAAACACGTAGAGATACTTAGTCTGATAAAGAACTCGTTGGAACAACCTATAACTTGGAGGAGCAATAGTATAGTTCTGCCAGCTAACATAAAGATGGGTAGAAATATGAAAGATATGAGTGAGGTTGAGATTAACGAAAAAAGATTAGAGGAAGTATGGGTTAGATCTGTGTAATACTGGAGAAGAATATGAGAAAGTGTAAGGATTGGATAGATACATACTGTGAATACATGTATGATACAGAGCCACCTATCTCCTATATAAGATGGTCAGCCATCTCTGCTGTCGCAGCAGCTATGCAGAGAAGGATATATGTCAGACTAAATGACGTAACTTATCCTAACATGTATATAGTTCTGGTAGGACCTAACGCTTCCCGTAAGGGAACAGCTATGCGACCTGCTGGAAGAATACTAAGAGAACTTGGTATACCACTATCAGTAGACGAGACAAGTGGTGCAGCATTAGTAAGGCAACTAAAGAATGCTCATGAGGATGCCCTTATAAACGGTATGATATATGGTCATAACTCCCTAACAATCTTTAGTGAGGAATTGACTGTATTCTTGGGTAGCAATCAGACGAGCCTAATGAGTGCCTTGTGTCAATGGTATGACTGCCCGGACTTTTGGGATAAGGATACAGTAGGTAGAGGCAGAGAACCAATAAGAGATATATGGGTAAACATACTGGCTGCCACTACCCCTATTCTATTGCGATCCTCCCTTCCACAGGATGCTATAGGTTCTGGGTTAACAAGTAGGATAATATCCATATACGAACCAGGTCAAGGAAAACTAGTTATATTCGATATAGAAACACCAGAGAGGAAAGAATTAAGGATGATGCTTACGCATGACTTAGAGGTAATAAGAAGTATATATGGTGAGTTTAAACTAGGTGAAGGATGGATGGAGGAATATGCTAAGTGGAGAATTGCTACTTATGGTAAGAAACCCTTCAGGGATTATCGGTTCGATGGTTACTTTGGTCGTCGTCCTACTCATATTATTAGACTTAGTATGATAGTAAGTATGAGTAGAAGTAACGAGTTGGTTCTGACAGCCCAAGACTTTAATCGAGCTCTACAGTTTCTAGAAGAGGCTGAAATAAAGATGCCTCAAACATTCAGCGGATTAGGTGAGTCACCAGTTGCTAAGATCATGCCACGGTTAATGGAGTGTATAGCAGTTAAAGAGAAGGTAGCATTTAGTGAGTTGATGAAACTCTTTTATTTCGATGCAGATAAGGACACACTTAACAAGTGTATAGATACACTATGTGGTATGAAGTTTTGTAAGAGATTGTTTACTAAGGATGATACTATAATTAATTACGAGAAGGAAGAGTGAAAAATGAACATAACTGACAAAGAAGCAAAGATAGTAGTGGAAGCACTACTAAAGGACGGATTAATAGCTGAGAGTAACTTGGAGCAGATACTAGGTGATAGTCCATCTGAGGAGATGAAAGTAATAGTTACTTACCTACACGCTATTGCTTGCACTGATTACACCGAAGGATGTTCTTGTGGAATGAGCAGTGAAGGAATTGATGACTGGAAAGCACCAATGCACACGGAGTGGGTTAGTAGAATGAGAAAGTTTATGAGAGTTCTTGATATTAACGAAGGACAGTTGTTGAAGGGGATAGTAGTATTATCTCATGCAATTATGTCTATGGGTGGAGATAGGATAGCATTATCTCTATTGAAGTATGTATCAATATCACCTTCTCAGAAAACTAAGCCATAGGAGACGCTCCATAATTTATGGGGCGACACCTATTTAAAAAGGACAAGAAGGAGTTCAAATAAATAATATCTAACAAGTAACACTACAAGTGTAGCAACAATAAGGATAGTCCACTCTTTCTTATTATTATCAAAGGTAGTATCACGGTAGAAAAATCCACTGAAGAACAAGAAGATGATCCACACAAACTTTAGTATATGCCACAACTGCATATTCCAACCAAACGGGTGGTAGAAAATAATAGCGTCAGAGGCTGCATTCGCAATAGTAAAAGCAAACAACGCTACTACAAATGCCCAAAAAGGTCTACTCATTTTGGTAATCCTTCCAATAACTCCATAGCCTTAATCTTTTCAATCATCTGTTGCTCCAGTATAATTCTCTCATCTGGATCAAGCATAGCACGTTTAACCTTCTCCTCAATGGATTGAACATCTACCAATCCATATTGAATAGCCAGATCTACCAGCCTTTCCTGCCTCTGCTTCATCAAGTAATTCAGAGGAGATTGGTTGGCTTGTCTTAGACTGGCAGCCAATTCTCTATATACTCTCTTAGATCCCTCTATCCTTTTAGTCCTAGATTTGTTTAGTATATTCATAGCTGAACGTCTCTCAGCATGTGGTAGTAATCCAACACCAGCAATTAGTAGAGCAATATCCCAAACATCATTCACTCTATACAACTTAGTCTGTGTGTTCCAGTCGTACACCCATCCATCCTTATCAAACCCTGCTTCTATAGCATCAGTCCAGTACTTAAAGGCCACTGGTATATGTCTCATCCATTCTACTACATCTCTCTTAATCAGTGTGGGTTCAATTCCTTGAACTAATGGATTTATAACAGTCTTATATAACTTAGTAAGATCTGATATAATTGCTCCACCTAACGTAGGTATTTGAAACGTAGCCGCTGCTGATGCCTCACCACCTAGTAGACCAAATATACCAGCAGTCCATGTTCCTATCTTATCTATAATTGGTATCTTAAAGTTCTGTTTATTGATCCATTCCTCTACCTTATCAATCACCCCAAGTGCACCTAAGAATGGAACTGCTTTAGCCATCAACATTAGTCCTCTTGGCCCGCCAAGTGTTAGGTGCATCCCTATATAACTAGCTGCTTGTCTTGGAGTAAGAGTAGAAATAAACTGGATCTCCTGACCGACATATGAACTAAACTGACCAAATACTCTACCGGGCTGTGTTCTAAGTATTACAGGTAGAGATGCTAGGTTGTATACCATAGACTGAAATCTATTGGAACGCCTGGCAAACATTCTTGCCTGCGCTTCACTCAACCCCATATTCTTAATACCATGAAGGTAAGCAGCTGTGTATGATATCCTTCTAACTGATGGTTCACCAGCACTAAACCACCATAGAGAACTAAACTTCTTAGCATAAAGGATTGGTTTGCCAGCAGCACCACTTACATATCCTCCCCCTAAGAATGGCTCTTCCTGAACTATTAACTTCTTACCTGCCTCGGTTTTAAGATGACCAGCTGCCTCAGTCATTGGACTAAGTCCATGTCTCTTTATCTCAGTACGCCATGAACTACCAACATAGTTTATAAATCCAGCAACTAATCTAAATCCAAGCTTAACATGAGCTACAAATTGTCTTTCTCTTGCAACCATTCTCCTGACTGGGGAAGCTTTCATACCAGCAGCAATAGACTCAACGCCAGTTCTTCTCATAACCTTCTGCTGTGGTGTTAACTCCTTCCACTCAACTCCATATGCTTCAGCGGCACGGGATATAAGAGAGTTTGCAACTCTATCTGCTACACTATACATTCCTCTTGCAGACGAAATCATCCTCCTAATCATCATTCTAATATTAGGAGGTAGTTCATTAGGAACTTCCTTAACTGCTTTCTTAAACTTAGCCTCAACCTCTCCTATTCTAACTGCTGTAAATATCTTATGGGCATATAACGGAAGTGCATCAAAGATATTAGCCTCCCCTTTTAATATTCCCTTTCTAGGTTCAAGAGGATTAGTCCTGGCAAAACTTGATTCTATCTTAAGCTCTCCAACTCCAGGTTGTTCCTTCTTGATCTGAGTAGCCTTATTAATAGCACTCTTCTTCGTTGTTCCAACTGCGAGATGATGTGCCTCAAGTTCTCCTGTCTCTGTGTTCATCTCGTATCTATTGACATACCAGTTACCCAACTCAATATGAGTTATATAGTCTTCATATCCCCACTTATCAACTGCATTATACTTATCTACCCACTCCTTTAAGTCCTTAAGCTTAACACCATTAGCATCTGCTATGAGTTTGAGAGGAACTCTTGGTTCTGCAATAGACTCATCAAAGGCTTTTGTTAAGTTAGGGTCTAACTCAAGTCTAACCATATTCCTAAGATGAGGTTTAACTACATCATTTCTAATCCACTTAAACCATTCATCAATCTTAGCCGCTACTTCAAATACCTCAGGATGCCTACGTTGCATCTCTATCTTCTCACCAGCATCTCCATGTTGTATAGTATCAAGCATCTCACTAACAGCCAGTTGTCTATTCCTAAACTCATTCCTCGATGCTTTCCTACCCTTAGGTGGTTTACGTAGTAGAGACTTCATCTTCTTGAAAAACTCATCAGCCTTAGCTGCTTCCCATAGTCTAAGTTGATCTGCGTCAATAACCATAGAGGTTAAATCCCTGGAGATTTCAGAAAACCCAGACTTTGGTTTGTTAGGATCACCTACTACTAAGAACTCAGGAGATTCTATCCAGTCTTGAAATGGAAGAATATCCTTATACTTTATCAGTGGTTCTGTTTGGACTCCACCAGAAACTGCCTTCAAGTCCTCACTACCTGGCTCTCTAATAGGACTACTTCTATCTCCCTCAAGTGCCTTAGTTACCTCAACTGGCGGGATGACTCCACTATCTATATCAACTTTAAGCCTAGCCATATAGGCTCTGATATCAGGCCCAAAGGTGGTTTCCATATCCTTAGCAAACTCACCAAACTCTTTCCCTGCTTTTCTATAGTCTTGGAATGCAGACTTAAAATGAACCAGTCCCCTCTTGTATCCCTCCTCTGTAAACGGCATAATCCCTGATGTTAGTGAATTAGGATCTACCTTAAGAAATTCAGCCAGTCCCTTTATAACCTTCTCAGTTCCTTCCCATACACTAACACCAGTTTTACGAAGTTTCTTATATTTATACTGACTGGTATACCCCATAGTCCTTGCTCTCCACTCACCTACTTGACCCCCAAATTCAGGACTGGCATTATAATCTCCTTCAAATAACTTGTTCCAATCTCTCCATAGTAGTTCATTGAAATCCTTATTATGTAAAAACTCATGAGCTATTGAGTTTACATAATTATCAGTAGTATATGTTCTTCCTTTTGGACTGATTGGACTCCTAACATAAACCTCTCCACTTTTAGTTGCCTCTCCAAATAGTCTATCTCTCCATAGTGCAAACTCTTTAGATTTAGGATGGAATAATTCTTCTGCCATTTCAGAGAAAGGGCTTTTAGCCCACTCTTGATATTCCTTTACTGTTTCACTTTTTAGTTTCCATACATCGTTGAAATAAGCATGTGCTCCAGGATACTGTAATTCCATTTCTTCTGGATTTAATACGACAAATCTACTAATTGGTTTTATTAAGTCAGGATAAAATCTTTCAAGAAACTTTATGGCAGTTTTTATCTTATCTACATGTTCTAAGGGAATATCGTGTCCTATAATAATAGGAGTCTTAAGTTCTACAGGTTGATCTCCCTTCTCCTTAAAATATCCCCTGAACTCCTTAGTAATCCTCTCTTTATCACTCAACCTTGCAACTTGGTCACTAATATCCTTAAGTGGATCATCTTCTCTTCTTTCTCTTATACCCCTTACTACTGTCTCATCATAGTAGTCATTATATCTCTGTGCCCATTGTTGTAGATCATCAGTCTCAAGTCCAACCTTCGCCAGTCTTTCCTTCTCATCATAAGCCTTTCTATTAGCTTTCCATTTCTCTACGAAAACATTAGTGATAGGTTCTGGAACAGCCTGTGCCATTGGAGTAACAAGTTTCTTAACCCCTTCCTTAACTTGTCCTTCCATCTTAGTTCCAGCAACGGCATCCTCTACTAACTTCTGAAAGTCAGGACCTAAGATAGTTTTAGTAGCACTGGCATCCATCTTAGTCCTACCCTTAAGTGCATGTCTTGCAGTTGCTCCAGCGAATGCTCCAGTTAGTCCGACAAGAGTAGCATACTTAGTTACTTCTTCCTTATTTCCATTCTTAACAGCCTGAATAAATCCTGCTACTAACTCTGGTTCTTCCTTAAACATCTCGTAACTAAATACACCACTAATAAGTCTGCCAGCTAATCCACCAACTCCGCCCAGTCCAACCATCAATGCCAGATTCTGTGGTGCAGTCAATCCTTCACTAAATATCCCCAGTGCATCAACTCCACCTTTTACTACACTATATAAGTCTTGTGCAGACTTAGGCATCAGTTTCTTTTCTTCTTCAGTTAAAGGAGGAGGAGCAAGTTTTGTGAAAGGTATAATAGGGGTCTCTATAAATTTCTTTACTCCTTGTATCCCACCAACATTAACCTGAGCTTGTCCCATCTGTTGTTGTGCAGTATTTAAGGCTTCATTCTGTTCAGCCATAAACTTATTGAAACCAGACTGCTCACGTAGTTTGTTGAAGAAGGAGGGTTCTGGAGTTGCTTCTTTAAGAATAGATTCATTAAAGGAATTGAAATCATTCTTAACGTTATAATGCCGTTGTAGATCACTAAATACTTTAGCTCTAACCTTCTCATCAGAATATAACTTCTGTTTAAATTCCTCAGGTGTATTCTTTATTTTATAGAACTTAGAAAGATCAGTATAAATTCTATCAGCAACCTTGGGTTGTTCCATTAGTACCCTACTTCCTCTTTTTCTCTAAGTTCCTTTACAACATCTAACCAGTATGAAGGTAGACCACCACGAGCTTGTGCTTCCCTAACTGCCTGATCATATGCAGCGATCCTAATAGCTTCCTTATTTTTAACATTCTCATGCCAGTTAAAATAAGGATTACCAAATTCATCCTTAACAACTTTACCGTATCCCTGATCTTCCATTATCTGATTTGCCCTACTCCATGCCATCTGATCCCATAATCTATATTGAGCCATCTTTTGGTCTTTGGTCATACCAGTAACATTAGTGGGTTGATTCTTTGTCATAGGTCCGAAGTATTTCCATTGTCCACTTACATCATCAAATGTATACTTATGTAGCTGGTTAGGAGTAAAATTACCATTTTGGTCTATTGCAATCTCCTGAAATCTTGGAGCCCCAGGCTTAGGAGCCTTATTTAGCTTCAGTACCTCTAGATCAT
>Ga0100394_1004901_pt1 | contig 10899 bp, 15 predicted proteins | sample CryGeymeta201518_FD_81549 | JGI IMG/M metagenome (GOLD analysis project Ga0100394, IMG submission 81549) | Groundwater microbial communities from Crystal Geyser aquifers in Utah, USA - Crystal Geyser metaG 2015-18 | ecosystem: Environmental > Aquatic > Deep subsurface > Groundwater | place: USA... | reverse complement strand
CAGCCACGTAGGTTTGTAACCAACTTTTTTACCATACCAATCAAAGTTCCATGCCCAGACGGCATTGGTGTAGAGTGGGTTTGTAACAGTATCTATAGCAAAAAGTTCTCCTCTGGAGAATTCGTAAGTGTATTTCATAACCGCAATCTGTTGGGAGAAATTTGCCGAGGGATCAGGCTCCAAGAGAACCTGACCTTTTCCGTATAATTTTTCAATGGCGGTTAAGTTGACAAGGCAAATTAATAATACTGCCGAAATAATCAGGAACTTTGTTTTCATTTTGGAAATTAGGTAGGCGGCAATAATTATGGCGGCTGCTGGTTTACCGATTAAAAACCACGGGGCATTGTGAGTTCCTAAAAGAAGCATAATTATCGGGGAAAAAAACCAAATAATTAAAAACAGATTCCTTTTGCGGGTTTGCGGGCTTTTAACGATCTCAAAAATTAGAAAACCAATCGCAAATATCCCTAGGGCAAGATCTAAATTTTTATTTTGTAGTAGAGCCGGAGAAAAAAACTTGCCAAAATCGTAATTTTGGCTTACACCTCCAACTAGTTTGCCGGCGGAGAGAATGCTTTTGACTCCCGCAAAATGAAACTTAATTTCTGTAGCAATCATGGAGGATAATGTAAAGCTGAGAACTAAAAACGAAGAACTAAGAACTTTCAGAGATGGGAACTTGGGTTTAAGAATTAACCACAGAAGAATAAAAACAGGAATGAGGTAAATAAAAAATAATTCAAACTGGATTGAAAGACCCAACCCGAACATTGATAGGGGAAGACCCCAATTTTTCTTCCGGTAATATTTCCAAACTCCGAAGAAAAATACAGGAACCGTAAGAAGGGTGATGGTGGGGTTTGATAACCAGCCCGAAAAGGAAACATAATAATGGGAAACAGCCGTAATCATGCCGGCAATTATGCCGACCCTTTTGCTTCTAAATAAATCCTCCGCCAGCAGAGCGATGATCACCACCGAAAAAGCGTTAAAGAGAGAGTTCCATAGGACTGTGTAGATTGGGTTATGGGAGAAGATTAAAGGAACGGCCATAAAATAAAGCCAGAGAACTCCATGATGCAGATTGGGGTTGTTGCCTGCGGTTGGACCAATAATTCTTAAATCTCCCTGAAGAATTTTAGCTGAATCAAATAAGTCTCTTGCCTGATCAAACCCGATTATGGTATTTGCCGGCCAAACCGAAAGAAATCTGACTATAAATGCAAAAAGAAAGATTGCCAAAATTGGCCAGTGCTTTTTCATTCGCAATTATGATAGCATGATTATACGAAGGGTGGTGAGAATAAGATGAAGGGAACAGGTCTTAAAAAGGAAACAGCGGCAGCTCTTTCTTACGTATTGGGTCCGGTTACCGGGATTATTTTTTTGATACTGGAGAAAGATCCATTTGTTAGGTTCCACGCAATGCAGTCTATTGTTACTTTTGTGATAATGTTTGGATTGCAGTGGGTTTTAACACTTTCCATAATTTTGGTATTTTTGGTTCCGCTTGTAGGAATTGTCACATTTATCCTTTGGTTGCTTTTAATTTACAAAGCTTGGATGGGAGAATCCTGGGAAGTGCCAATACTTGGAAAGCTAGCCAAGAAACTTTTAAAGAGGGCGTAAATTGTATAATAGGATGTGTTTGAAAATCGGCAGGAGGACGGAGAAATTCTTTCTCAAAAACTTCTGAAGTTTAAAGGCATAAAAGGTGCCGTTGTTTTGGCAATTCCCCGGGGCGGCGTGGTCATTGGCAAGGTTATTTCTAATGCGCTGCGGGTTCCTTTGGGAGTAGTCTATGCCAAAAAGATTCCGGCTCCGGGCCAGCCTGAACTGGCCGCAGGGGCCCGTATCGTCAGAACAAAGAAGTTTGGCAAAACACCGGAGGTTAAAGGCAAAAGCGTTATTCTGGTTGATGACGGGATTGCAACGGGGGAAACTGTCAAAGCAGCTATTAAATATTTAAGAAAAAAGAAGGCAAAAAAGATCATTTTGGCCATGCCGGTAGCACCCAAAGATACTCTTAAAAGCCTCAAAAGGTTGGTTGATGAAGTGATTGTTTTAGAAACTCCTGTTTATTTCGGCGCCGTCGGTGAATTCTACCGCGATTTTCCCCAGGTTTCTGACAAAGAAGTGCTACAATGTTTATATGAAACCGATTAACATTTCTTCGCTTATAAAAAAGTATGGCTCAAGCTATGTGGCCAGGAATAAAAAGACAGGCAGGGTGGTAGCTAATGCCAAGAGACTTGACATTCTGGTTAAAAAAATTAAGAAAAGAACTGATTTGACTATTTCTTGGGTTCCCCGCAACAACGCCCGCTATGTCTTTAAAATTTCCCTTTGAATACGCAGAGATAGAAGGTCTTGGCAAATTGTTTTACCCGATGGTTAAGTTTGAGTTGAAAACCATTTATGGCTGGAAGGAATTTGAATTTTTAGTGGACACGGGGGCTGACGTGACGACAGTCCCTTCACACATTTTACCGGTACTTGGAATCAAAAAGTCTCAATTAAAGGTAAGCACAACGCTGGGGGTGGGCGGGATTAAAATAAAGACATGGGAATTTAAGTTACCCGTAAGGATGGATAATGCAGAGATTTTAGTTGCGGCAACTGCGGTTGATGTAGAAGAAATCTCGATACCGCTTCTTTTAGGGAGAAAAGATATTTTTGAAGAAAGATTTAACCTTTTATTGGATAGTGAGAATAAAATTGTGGTAATTGAAGAAAATAAGAAAATATGAAATTGATAGTTGGCCTAGGAAACCCTGGGGAGAAGTATAAAGAAAATCGTCATAATATCGGCTATATGGTTGTTGATAAAATTAAAGACAAGGGTTTAAGAATTAAAAACGCGATTGTAGTTAAAACTAACGCTTTCATGAATGATTCCGGAACTCCAGTTAAGGAGATTTTAAGTAAAAATGGTGTAGGTACTGAAAATCTATATGTTATTCATGACGACCTGGATTTACCTCTTGGGACTTGGAAATTACAGTTTGCAAAAGGGCCCAAAGATAACGGCGGAATCAACTCAATTGAACAAGTTTTGGGCACAAATGACTTCTGGAGAATAAGGGTGGGGGTGGACAATAGAAAACATGAACCTCACTTCACTAAAGTTACGCGGGGCGAGGAATACGTTTTAGAAGATTTTACTAAAGATGAAAAGGTTATTTTAGACAAAGTAATTAATGAAGTATGCAAAAAATTGGCGACATTTTGAAGAAATATGGTGATGATAAAGATAAGCAAAGCTTGTCCCTCAAATTCTCTCGGGATAAATATATCTCCCAAGAGTTTCAAAAGTACGGATATGATTTAGCCCAGGAACTTGGAGATCCCAAGAACGTTTCTTTATACATCAAACTTGCTAAAATTACTCCAAGGGGAATCTTAGAAACCGCCAGAAATTTTGTTAAAGACGCCTATCAGGTTAAGTCAAGACCAAGATTATTTATGTGGAAGTTAAAACAACTTAAGAACCAAAAGACTAAAGAACTAAAGAACGAGAAAACTGAAGTACTTGAGAAATGAAAAGACAAGAGATTAGCATTTTTAGATTCACAAAATCTTCATTTCCAAAGGTCGAACAATCGTTTTTTGAATCAAGCGCTGGGTTCCTTAAATGAAGTAGTTGCTTGTTTTGACGTTGCGTTTTTAAATAAATATATGAATGAAGGCAAACATATTGAATTTCTTCACAAAGTACCCGAAAAACTACGGGAACACATCCTCCTGAAAATAGCCGCCGTGATTCCGGCAATCGATTGGGAATAAAAGAACTTATTTGGGATGAATGGAGAGGACGTTGGAGATAGATTAAGATCGGAGTTGTAGATAACGGAATATATGGCAAAATCTTTGTCCAGGTCTTTACAGACTAGTGCTACAATTAATTAATGAAACGGGTATTCTTTATCCATATTTCTTTCTTGGTATCTTTCTTTATTCTCCTTTCTTTAGTTAATTCATGGCTAGCTCTTTCATACTGGCCTCTTTGGCTGGGAGCAATAATAGGAAGCGTCTTACCTGAGATGGATAGTTTGGTTTATGTTTTTTTTGTTAATCCCCAAGAATTAACTTCTCAAAGAGTGATTTATTTTTTTAAGAAAGGAAATATTCTTAGTGCAATAAAACTACTAAATGAAACAAGCGCTGAAAGAGACCTCCTTGTCTTTCATTCCCTTTCTTTTATTTTAGTTTCCTTTGTCCTTCTTTTCTGGCTGGCAACATCATCCGGAAGCATCTTCGGAAAAGGAATTGTCTTTGCCATGCTAACCCATTTACTTACGGGCGATTTGGTAAAGAAAAAATATTCGGTTTGGTACAGCTTAATCGGTTTCGGAATGCTTCTTGTGTTAGGGATAATGGCTTAGTATTATAAGGCCTTGTATGACTTCAGCTTTTGATAACGCAATTAAACAGCTTAGTGAGGTAGTTCCTCTTCTTGAAAAGGAGTATTTCGATAAAATTGGATAACGGATGAAACATATGGTTAAAACAGGTGCAAGGCTCTTACACGATGCTTTAATTTCAGAAGGCATTAAAATTGTTTTTGGCGTTCCCGGTTCAGATGTTTTGCCTTTTTATGACGAAATGTACCAATCAAAAAAGATAAAACATTTTTTATTTCGGCATGAACAGGCATCTGTCCATGCGGCTGATGGTTTTTTTAGAGCATCGGGGCAGTTGGCTGTCAGTATGTCAACTTCAGGACCAGGCGCAACTAATCAAATAACGGGAATCGCTACCGCTTATGCTGATTCTGTTCCCCTGATCGCTATAAACATGAACATCAACCGTGAGGACTTAGGTAAGAGCGTTTTTCAAGAAGTAGACATTATTAGTCTAACCAAACCTATAACCAAGAAAAATTTTCTGGTAATGAAAGCAAGTGATTTTCCAAGTGTAGTTTCAGAGGCTGTCGCTGTAGCCATGACAATTCCCCGTGGGCCGGTTCTTATCAATATCCCCAAAGACGTCTTTGCAGAAAAAGCAGTAGAAATAAAACCTGTCGCTAAAGCTATAATTGAAAATCAATTTCCCCTACAAAATCAGTCTATTATCAAGAAGGCTTTTAAATGGCTATCAGAATCAGAACGACCGGTTTTTTTGGTTGGTGAAGGCCTAATCGCTTCAGAACAAGTAGCTTTATTTTGCAAGCTGGCGAAAAAGATGCAGGTACCGGTTGCTACTACCGTTTCAGGAGTAGGAGTTTTTTCGGAAAACCACAAACTTTCTTTACAAGTGGCCGGCGTTTTAGGTACGCCCTACGCCAATTCTGCTATACAGGAATCAGACTTGCTGTTAGTTTTAGGAGCTAGTCTGGAAAGCCGGACAACAGCCAATACTAGCAGTTTTGCTAAAAAAGCCAAAATTATTCATGTTGATATTGACGCAAAACAATGTGGTAAATTTGTATCTGCCTCGCTTTGTATCTCTGATGATATTGAAAATTTTTTAATCCAATTAAATAACTATCTTTCTAAAAATCCTTTTAAAGTAAGAAATAAGTGGCTCAAATCAATTGAGCAATGGAAAATCAATTGCCCCATTTCTTATTCTGCTGCAAAAGAATTAATTAAACCGCAGGAACTAATAGAGGAATTAAATAAACTTGCGCCCGAAGCAAAAATTTTTGCCGGTAATGGCCAGCATAAATATTGGGTTATGCGTCATTTTACATTTAAAAAACCACGGCAATTTAATGTTAGTTCCCGCTTTGGCTGTATGGGTTTTGCTTTTCCCGGAGCAATGGGTGCTAAAATTGCTAAACCTAAAGATACGGTAATAGCAATATTGGGCGATGGTGATTTTCAGGTAAATATTCAGGAGTTAGCCACAGTTGTCGAAAACAAGATTGATTTAAAAATAATTGTTATTAATAATCATACACTTGGAGCTGTTTACCAGCATCAGCATTTTGACTATGATAATCATTTTTTTGGCACCTATTATAATCTGGACCTGAATTTTGCTAAAGTTGCGGAAACCTACGGTCTTAATTCTATGAGGATTACAAAGCCTAATGAGATTAAACCAGCCTTGCAAACAATGCTAAAAAGTAAAAGCCCCTTTTTGCTAGAAGTTCTTATTCCTAAAAATGAATACCTTTTGCCAAAAATTTCTGTTTCTGACTCGTTAGACAAGGCGAGTTGTCTAATTGATTTAAGTCTCAAGGCGGATAAAACAGCATGAAAGAAGATATAATTAATACAAGCAATAACAGAATGGAGGAAAATATGGATATGGAAAAATTAAGAAGATTATCATATGCTCATGTTGTTTCTACCGAGAATGGTTATATTTTCTTTAATAGATTGGTTAACGTCCCGATTGAATTTCCCCGGTATGGAACAGATGAAGTTGTTATACAACCATCGGTGATAGCAGTTTGTGGTTCAGATGTTCATGCTCATGATCAAGATTCTGGCACACACCCTTTTGCCAAACACCCTTTGTCTAACGGGGAAAAAGGCTTTATTCCCTTTCATGAAGGGGTAGGAATAATTAAGGCTGTAGGCAGTAATGTTAAAAGTCTTAAAATTGGAGACAGAGTGGCAATAGAATCCACTATTTTCTCTGATGACTGTCCTCCAGGCCGGTGGAGCCAAAGCGAAAAAATGAAAATCGTTGGTTTGGGGACTGATGGATTGGGTTCAGAGCTGGCGGTTTTGCCTGGCAAGGTCGCTGTCCGAATTTCCAAAGGAGTTTCCGACGAACTCGGCGCCCAGTTTGAACCCTTAGGTGTTTCTGTCCACGCTTGGATGCGGGCGATGAATGTTTACGAAACAACTACAAAGAAAGACGCAAGAGAGGCATGGTTTATGATTAATGGCGGAACCGGTTCCGTCGGCGGATTGGCCTTAACTAGCCTAATTGCCGAAGGTGTGCCAGAAGAACATATTATTGCCACCGGAACAACGCCGGCGAAATTGGAGGCCCTAAAAGAAAAATATCCCAAGTTAAATGTTTTTAACCTTACCGATAAAACCCAAACTCAAGAAATTCTTGAGCAAGTTACTCCTCGACTCGAACTTGAAGGGTTTGGTGGAAAAATACCAATAGTAATTGAAGCGACGGGCCATGATCCAAGGCCAATCTTTCCTTTTGTGGGCAAAGGGACTGTTTTTGTTGTCGTTGGTTTATCAAGCGATCTTCAGCAAGGGGAAAATTTAATGGACAATAACAATTTTGTTGTCCGTTCCCAAAGAACCATTCTAACTTTTGGAAACAAAAAGGATGAACAGTTAATAAAGACGGCAAAGGCAATTTTTGAAAAAACGGTAACTAAAGAAAGAGAACCGAAGATATTGACAATTGATTCATCAACTGATATTCCAAATCTTCTAGCTGAAAGAGACTATTTTGATATTGTAATAAATAGGACAGGTTCTTTTCCTGAAGATATAGATAAACTATTAAAAAAAGGGGGTATTTGGATTACCCGACCAATAAAAGGAAATTCTCCTTTACCGACACAGGAGTTGTTGGAAAGAGAAGTTATTTTAGTTGGTTCTTGGGGAAGAGATAAAGAGGATTGGGATGTAATGGCTTCTCAAGTACGGGAAGGCAGACTTAGCGCTGACAAACTTCCGATTACGCTTTTTGAGTTTAGTGAAGAAGGTCTAAATAGCGCCTTTGAAAATGTCAGAAAAGGCAAAGTTGGTTTTAAAATGGGGAGGAGGGCCGAAAAATACGTTAATTGATGGACAATATTTTGGTAAGTTTTATTTTAAATAATGAAAGAGATTTTTAAAAAGCAGCAGGGTTTTTACCTGAATAAAAAGAATCATTGACGCCATGATTTTAAGGGGAAGGGTTTAATAAATATTTCCCCTAAAGTCGATCTCCCTAATGTATATAATCTTTCCTTTTTGATTAACTTGGTAGACGATCCTAAAATTTCTATGTCTTAATCGATAACTGGAAGAAGTATTTATCAATTTTTTTATGTCTAAATTTTTGGTGGTAAATGGATTTTGGGCAATCTTTTCGATTTTGGAGACGAGGACTTGAAGGTCTTTTTTGGCTGTCTTATTAAGAAACTTAAAAACGGCAGGATGATACAGTATTTTATACATGCCTCAGGAGCCCTTTGACTTGGCTATGTTTAACCCAGTCTATCTTGGATTTGTCTTCTTTTTCATATTCCTCGGCTCTGAGAGCTAAATAATAATCATCAAGCTGTTCGGAGATTTTATTAAACCCTTCAACAGAAAGAATAACGGCTCTTGGAGTGCTTCTGTGAAATAAGATTAAGGGGGATAAATCAGCCTTAGCCAGAACCTCATCTGTTTTAAACCTCAAATCAGAAATTGTACTAATATTTGTAGATAACATATTTATAATGAAATTATAATGGTTTTATCTAAAATGTCAAGAGGAAAACCGGCATGACCTTAGAGGAACAAGTATAAATTCTCAAAAATTTACTCTCTGCAGCAATCCAGCGCCTTCTGAATGAAGTCGTTAAGTTTTGAAAATACCGAAACTTTTGTGGCCTTGTTATTCTTGTCATTGATCAGTTCGAGGTTCTCATTTAGCATTTGAGTTTTAGCATTTGGCATTTTTATTATATTGGTATTTAATCCCCAGAAGAGGGAATAGAGTTTATAGGATTTTTCAAAGAGGTCTATAGCTTTTGGTTTGTTTCCTTTTTTGAGTTCTTTTGTCCCCACTTCCATAACCCTCATAGAAGCTGCCAGTAAGTGTTTGCCGATACAATAGATTTCTCCTTCATAGTCTTTAATTAAATCTTTCATGAGTTCTATTCTCATTCTTCGTATCTCGTCGAGGAGGTTGATATATTCTTTGTTGTTGGTCTTGTTGTAGGTAAAGAAAAGATGTTCCTCAATTGCGATTAGGTTCATAACACCTATTGAAAGATCTTCTCCCGAAGACAAATCAATTTTCTTTTCGGCTTTGACTTTCTCAACCTTATCTATTAATGTTTTGTAATTATCCATACAATTATGCTTGATATTAACAAAGAGGCGACAGGAAAGACAACTTTTTGGAAATTAAACAGTTGTTTCCCTTTAATCTTTCTTACTTTTTTGTCTGCCCATATTCCTAAAAGAAAAGTTAAAGAACCGATTACAATTCCTATAACAAGTTTGTATATCAAAACACCTGTCCAAACCAGTGGAATAAGGGAAAGAATGTATATTAATGTCGTTGTAAGTAACATGTAAGGTGTAGTATGCAATTTGGGGTATTTTTTAGAGAGCCAAGAATAAAACCATAAAGAAGAGGAGAGGATTAATCCTCCAATCCAAATTCCGGAAACAGCATCATCAACACCAATCCATCGGGAGAGCCCAAGTCCCGCCCCGACAGCCAATGTACAAACCTGACACATCATATATTTATATTGTAACCTGATTTTTTGACTATTTCTTTAAGCATTTTAAAATCATGCTCTCCCTTAACTTCAAGTGTTTCTTTTGCATAAGAACACTTGCACCTAACCCCCTTTTCCTCCAAGCCAATTTCAAGCAGTGTTGCGCACGAAGCGCAGTCAAACCCTTTAATTTTGTAAACCTTTTTCATTGTCTGGTTTGACTTCGGTTTGCCGGCCAATGCCTTTATGACATCCTCCCCGCTCTAAAGAGCGGGGTATCCCTCCAAAGGAGGATGACATATCAGCGTTCAATTCATCTCCGCAATGAATTGCGGAGTGTTCTTGAATGCTGTTATAAATATGGTTGCAGTTTTGATTATTGCCTGTCCCTGCGCTATGGGTCTGGCAACCCCTACCGCGATCATGGTCGGAACCGGAAAGGGAGCGGAAAAAGGGATTCTGATTAAGGATGCAGAGGCTTTAGAAACTGCGCACAAAATTAAAACAATTATCTTCGATAAGACGGGAACTTTGACTATTGGTAAGCCCACCGTAACCGATGTATCTAGTGAGAAAATGTTGAGAATTGTGGGTTCTCTAGAGCAGGGGTCTGAACATACTTTGGCGGAGGCAATTTTAAACCGCGTTAAAGAAAAGGGGCTTAGGCTGAGCAAAGTAGAAGCATTTAAGGCCCATCCCGGAGTAGGAATCGGGGGAATTGTGAATGGAAAAGAATACTTTTTCGGAAACCGCGGGGAAAAAAATGAAGTTATTAAACGATTAGAAAAAGAGGGAAAGACGGTCATGCTTCTTGAGTCGGAAGAAAAAATCATCGGGTATGTTGCTGTTGCGGATATGCTGAAGGATGGGGTTAGAGAAGTAGTTGAGAAACTTGAAGAAAAAGGGATTGAGTCTTGGATGGTCACAGGGGACAATGAACGGACGGCCAAGGCGATTGCCGGAGAGGCAGGGATAAAAAATGTTTTGGCCCAAGTTTTGCCGCAGGAAAAAGCCCAAAAGGTTAAAGAATTTAAGGAAAAATATGGAGTTGTTGCCTTTGCCGGCGAGGTTTTGAGCGATGCCCCTGCCCGTGCAGCATCCGATGTCGGAATTGCTATGGGGACGGGAACGGATGTGGCGATTGAATCGGCGGGAATAACACTTCTGAACAAAGACATTGGGAGTGTTTTAACGGCAATAAATTTAAGAAGGCAAACCATAAAAGTTATTAAACAAAACCTATTTTGGGCATTTGGTTATAATGTTGTTTTAATTCCGGTTGCCGCAGGAATTTTATATCCCTTCACAGGTTGGCTTCTTAACCCTGCCTTAGCCGCCTTTGCCATGGCTGCCTCCTCAATCTCCGTAGTTCTTAACTCCTTGAGGCTGAAAAATCTTAAGATCTAATCCTTTTTTAGGGGTTGACTAAGTCTTTCGTATAAAGGTATCATGAAAAAGTTAAATATGCCGACTGTTAATGTGACTGATTCCGATTTTGATATGCAAGTCATTAAAAATAATCTTCCTGTCTTGGTTGATTT
>Ga0100394_1004898_pt1 | contig 10902 bp, 8 predicted proteins | sample CryGeymeta201518_FD_81549 | JGI IMG/M metagenome (GOLD analysis project Ga0100394, IMG submission 81549) | Groundwater microbial communities from Crystal Geyser aquifers in Utah, USA - Crystal Geyser metaG 2015-18 | ecosystem: Environmental > Aquatic > Deep subsurface > Groundwater | place: USA... | reverse complement strand
TCGGAACGGAGAAAAGGTCGGCCCTAGTAAATTGCCGAGTTTCTCCAAACCACCCTACCTAGCCGAACGTAGCCCTAGAGAGCTGGCATAGTCGAGAGAACGCGGTAGCGTTCGCTCGGTGCAGGAACTACAATGACCCTAACCCTAATAATTACGCTAACCCTAAAACCCAAAAGTAGTATAGGAATTTCAGTGGGATAGGGGCCTGGCTGGCGATAGACATGAAATCCATAAGCTGCTTTTTTGAGTCATGAACATGACGTATTCACACATTCGTCATGCTTCAAATTGGCAGGCGTGACTTTTTGATGAGTAGTAGTACTAGTAGACTAGTACTACTAGCTAGTAGTAGTCTACTGTACCACTACTAGGTTTGTAGCAAGGCTATGTTCAACGGCGTAGTAGAATTGCGGGTAACAACAAAAAAACGCAGTCGTTTTCATTAAACTATTCTGTGATCAGCTATCATTTATTTCTCATCGAACCTACTAGAAATCAACCATGGACGTCGACGAAGGAACTGTGAATCTCGTAAGTGTAGCGTCTGGTTTTCCTTGTATTGCAAATGATTTTTTGTTTGCGAAGTTTATTTGTTTGGAATGTAAAAGGAAGTCCTTCCTCTTCTGCAGCCCATGTACAGCTGGATTGATGTGGACGTGCCATCTCATGTTGTTTTCAATGGCAATCATATTTTAATAGATTAGCAAAGAGGGAGACTCCTTCCCTGTTCCCATGAAGGTGGCCATGATGTCCGAACTTGTCAAGAGTATGATCGACGGTACGTACTACGCTGGATACGTTTGATTCTCTCGCACAGAATGCAGCAGCGTGACACGGATCTCTCACATGCGTATAATACGGTACAATCCTTCCCGCACCGTCGTCGTCATCATCTCAGAGGATGGCGAGGACTCCATCACCGAGCTTCCTTTGCCCAACGTCAAGTCTCAGGTCCTGAGCAAGGTCATCGAGTTCTGCGAGTACCACAACAAGGAACCCATGACGGAAATTGAGAAACCTCTCAAGAGTCAGGTCATGTCCGATGTTGTGCAGAAGTGGTATGCCGATTTTGTCGATCTCGAGCAGGTCTTGCTCTTTGAATTGATCCTCGCGGCCAATTACATGGATATCAAGCCCTTGTTGGATTTGACCTGCGCTACGGTCGCTAGCATGATCAAGGGGAAGACCGTACGTCACGATGTTTGCTGTTGCTGACCTACCGTGTGACTCAACACGGCCACGAAGTGAAGTGGGTCTTATTGTGCTATCTCTCAGCACCTCACTAATTTTCTTCGTCTTTTTATTCCATATACATTACCTCTACTATACCCAATCATTAACCGCAGCCTGAGGATATTCGTACAACCTTCAACATTACCAACGATTTCTCGCCGGAGGAGGAGGCTCAGGTCCGGGAAGAAAATAAGTGGTGCGAAGAAGCATAAATGCCGCAGTACGAATGTACTGTACCAAATTGGGTTTGAACAAACGGGTATTGTTGTTGACGACGGCCGTCTGGCGATATTTATTTCTCAAAAGAATATTGATTTTGTGGGATGGCACACCAAAGCAATGCATTCAAATATTATAATTTCCACGGCGTCAATTTCTTGTCGCGGCAGCGAAATATGCTCGATCGATGCTCCGGTACATCACCTGCTGTAGAATACATTCGGGACATTCCGCGCTTGACAGTGATATAGAATCCATGACACAACATAATAGCGACAATCATACATTCTCAAATACACTACATACTGCAATCGTTTGAAAAATGCAATAGGTGAAATTGTAATATTCTTGTTATTCTTATTGTAGTTGACACGAAGCCAGTGGAACCATCACGATTTTTGCAATTACAATTTACTCTTTGGTCTGTCTTCTGAATTCGGAGGTGCAAGGCTTCCTAGGACGAAAAAATAATACTCCGGGGTATTACCTTTTTCTTGGTGCGTGTTACTGAAATGACGTACAGAAATACAGATGGTGATCAGCATTTCGCGATGAAAAAGTTAAAATTGAAACGGCAACTTTGCTGCATTTTTCTCTGCGACTGACATAAGCGCAAACAATCAGGTAACCATTCACAGTTTGCTATTTTACACTGGACTGAGCAACGACGTTGGCGCACGGGGGCTTTACAAAGGCCGGTTGTTCGCCTTTTTGCACGATTTAGCAGAGGCTTATTAAAATCTGATCTCTTTTGGAATGATGATGCCTAAAATATAGGCATTGTTTTCGTTCTTGGTTGTCTGTGTTTGCATGTTCACAATCTATGTACTTCAGAACACGAAGAATAAAAGTCTAGATGGTTGCTCTGTCTAGCTAGTTGTAGCTCTCTGTTAGTAGCTTTAGTAGTAGAGACGTGAATTAGTGCTTCATGTCTGTCTCTACTTATTACTACTTGAGTACTACTAGCTAGTAGTAGTAGTAGTGTACTAGTAGGTAATAATACTAACAAGCCAACACCTATGGAATCTTACATTTTTTTGAGACGCACACACGTTTAAAGTATTTACCTACACGTGGCATAGGCAGGCTGAGGTCAGCCATCTGATGTGTTTTTCTCTCGAGAGCCCAACATTTCATCATCGGGACGTTTTAGATGATATTACTAATACTAGTAGTAGCCTAAAGTACTCGTACTCAAAATTATTATTATTATCCTTGCTTCCGCACTGCAGTAACAAACAACATACGATGATTTTCAACCGACCGTTCTTGCTTGTATCGGCCCTTCTTTTGAACTCTGGGGCTGCTTTTGCCCCTGGTTTGTCAATTGTAAAATCTGCCATCAGACAATCGACTACTCTTTTTGCTATTGATTATAATGATCCCGTGGTCGCAGCCGAGTTTTCCGAGGTTCAGCCTATGGCCTTTGAAGACGTCGAAGAAGAGCTGCAACAATCGGGTATTCGTGTGCCACCCACAATGAATGACATGGAAGCAAAATTGATGCTGGTGGAAATGAGATTGCGTAACAGCGGAAAGCTTGGTGGACGAGGGGAAAAGAAGAGACCCGCTAAATTCTCCTCCAAATTGGAAGAAGCGCTCTGGACAAAGCCAGCTTTCAAGGAATTTTATGAAAAGATCAAATCGAAGGGTGATGCCGCCACCGCGAATGTGATTACGGAATATTTGAATGTAAGTTGATTGATGGATTTGGTTTGAATCCATCGAAAAGTGTTTTAGAGTTTTAGAGCTAACAATTTGATTAAACAGACACCAAAGGTTGCCATGCAACGTTATGGAAAAGACTATAAAGGACTCATTCGCCAATGCGAAGCCGCTCTCAGCGCCCCACCACCGGTGAATACCCCAAAGATCAAATTTAGTGGATTCCCAGCGAACATGGGATCAGATGCATGCCGAATGACCCTTGAATCGATTGGCCCAATTACAAGCTTTGATTGCGAAGCATCTGAGGACCTCCCCATCCTCACTGGTGTTGTAGAATTTGAAGATATTGAAGCTGCAAAAAGAGCAGTGTCTCAATACAATGGCATGGACATGGGAATGGGAACTCTTCTTGAACTCTCATCCATCTAATTGCAAAAACGCAAAATATATGGCAACATCTTACTGCAGGAAAAATTCCCAGAATTTACGTGACTGGCGAATCCGGCGGCGAAAAATGAAAGTTGGGCGGAGTTTCCATCACGAAGTGTCATAATCCTGCCGACGGTAAATATATGAAAGTAGTTTCGGATTATAGGCTTTCTTTCTATTACAGTACACAGTGGTGAAGTTAAGAAAAGTTGAAATGCATTTTATTCTACAATCTACGTGTCATATGTCGCTTGGAGAAACATACTGGGGCGGATGAGTTGCTGGCGATGATGACGGTGAATTAGAATTTCGCGATGCAGCTCGTCCTACACCTCGATGCTCACTCATCAATCGAACATTGCGCGAAACATGCGTCGCTCTTGGGCTTGATTTGGATAGCGCGCGGTGTCCGCTCATTCCCGTTCGCCAGTCCACCGTATCGAAGGAGGAAGACAGCATAGGACTGGCCGCTGCTATGAAATTCGTTAGATTGCTTTGATTCTGCAAAGGTCGGGACGGAGATGAAACGCTTCCTTGAAAACTTCTCGTACTGCTTGTATTCTCAGCTTGTCTTGGGTTGTTCTGTCCTGGATGGTTGCCATCCAAACTGTCAAAAGACAAACCTACACCTTGTTCAGCTTCTTCAAAGTTCAGGAAACCTTTGCCAAACAAGCTTGAGCCACAGCCGAAGCCGAACTCGTTCAAGTCGTCATCATTATTCCTGCGGTATCTTGGCATACCAGGTGCGTTCCCATTGAAATCTGAGTTGTCGATCGAGTTTGGCGACGACGGTAGTCGATTCGCAGCGTCGGAATAAAGAAGAACCCTATTTTCACCCACCATTTCCAAACCAGAGGAATCGCTCGTTTCGGATATAATGACTTCGCGCGGAGATCCAGGTATAAGCAAAGGATTTTCATATCCTTGCACATCAGAAGGTAGCTTGGCCTTCTCGAGAGGATTCACCGTACTTTCGCTAATAGTCTCGTCTTCAACTCGCGGAGCTTCAGAGATAATGGGCTTGTCAGGATCCTTTTCTAGCTCCTTTTCAACTTGTGTCCTTAAACGAGCTTCCAAGTGTTGATTCTCACTCAAGGCGCCTTGCAAGTCCTTCCCACGAAGAGACAACGTCTCGATCATACCCTCTAGACGGCAACATCTGTCCAGCGGGGCTCCAACTAGAGAGTAGTAACGAGAAGTTAAAAGAAGTAAGATGATCTGCACACAACCACAAAACAATATAATAACAACCAGCCAAAACTCACCCTTAACGAGTTGAGACGAGCTGGCAACTATGTACCCTTTCTCCCGTGCAACTTTCGCCACTCCATCAGAAAAGTTCACCACTTGGACAGTTTGTCCTTGTTCGATGGTAAAAGGCTCATGGAAATTCGACTGGTGCTCTCGCTCAGTCTCTGACTGCGAACCCTTCTCTGGATGATTGGGTTGAACAGCTAAACCATTGGCATCTCGAACAACGTACGTCCCGCAAGGCCCCGAAAATGTAACCAGGCCTGATATGATCATATTTGAATCATATTTGTCGTCATCATTATCCTCGTCGCCATCAGCTTGGCTGCTAGTGTCGGCCCCTTCAAGTGCCAGCTCAGATCCGATGCAATCTTCTTCCTCTTCCTGAATCTTTGTTTGGCTCTCAGCAGCTTCCATCATGGACATCAATACCAAGTTCTTGGGCAAAGGCAAAGCAATGGGCTCTGCTGTATGTTGTACAACCGCTGGTGGAACGGGAGAAGGAGGTGACTGGTATCCCCTCTGTGGGTAGAGGGGAGGACCACCTCGACCACAATTTGGTGAAGGATGCCCATGTCCGTGGTTCGAGTTCTTGTTGAGCGCTGCATTGATAAAGAGAGGCTCCCGACATTCAAAGCATCGTTTGAGACGACGGGCACAGGGATTGCAGATGTACGTATGTCCGCACGGAAGGACAACCGGATATTTCATTTTTAGATTAAATTCATCAAAGCAAATGACGCAGTGAAAGGGGATGACAGCAGCGGCAGAAGCTGCTGTAGATACAAGAGCAGATTTCGTCATGGTGGTGTATCAGATGCGGATACGGTGATTGTATGAAGTGTCGTGTCAGGCTAAGACGATATTAGGGGCTTGTTGGTGTTATTTTTGATGCTACGGTGGCTTGTTGTTTGTTTTGTTTTTTGTTGAGTAGTAGTGTAATTTGCACGATTGTCACTTGCAATACAAATGGCTGAACGACTACAACTTCGCCGGTTAAGAATACTTGCAAGTCTCTCTTTTAGCTATAAATGAAACTTGGGCAGAAAAGAGCCAGCGTCAGTCTGCAATCTTTAACTTCGACACCTGTCGACTACTGTATGTTATGGCTGCATTCTGTTTTCTTTGCTCTGCTGATTAGAAGATCTGTTCTATTACTGGGTACAATTATCAGTAGAGTGCTACTCTATGTACGAGTGTTAGACAGTAGTACTCAAGCTCTAGTAGTACTACTAGCTAGTACAAGTAGTAGTACTACTACTACTAGTACTACTACTAGTAGGCTAGTAGAGTAGTACGACTACTACTAGTACTACTACTAGTAGTAGTAGTACGGTAGATAGCTGCTAGCTAGAGGAGAGAAAAAACGAGCGAGCCGGGATCCCACGATCCAATGCAAGAAAAACAAACTGCTGTCATCGGAAGACGAGAACTCGTGACGTTATTCGTGTCTCAACGGCGGCAAATAGATAGGGTAGCAGCCAACATAACGATAGAAATCAACCAGAACCGCCCACGGTTACCACAGTACCTGGCCAACAAGGAACGTTTCACCCTTTGCTTCTCCATACGGAGCCTTCCAGTGATAGCGCGGTAAGTGAAACAAGAAGCCAGCAGTCCACCATTTGCCATGTTACAGTATCAGTAATTCAGTCAGACGCAGATACCTGAAACCTGAAAGAGCCCAGTCTTCGCATCCTGGTTGTCGGGATTTTTGGGCGTACCGGAGGTGACTTGAATGATGGACTCGCGGTGAATGGAAAAAGTAGGCAGCATTTTAGTGCTTCCCCACTTGCTCCGCCCTTCAACTACAAGAACAGCGTGCGGGAAGAAGAGAAGTGACAATTCTCGTCAGTGCCGCAAGAACTTGTTTGCCTTCGGGCAAAGCAGGAAAGCATCCTGAGACCTAACATAGCTAACTTGCTTCATCTGTTCTTAAAAGCTCAAATTTCCGTCTAGTCGTTTCACAGCCCGGGTGTCGTGATCGAATCAACAAACAAGAATGTACGAGTAGACTAGCTAGTAGACAGGCTGAATAAAGTTCTGAACAAAAATCAGGAAGTACCAGGTACCACTAAAGATACCCGTAATAACAAACAAGTTGCAAGTGCAACCGAAAATCATTGTTTTCTACCTTTTGGTCGATTGTATTGCATGAATACAGCCAGATGAAGGAAAACAAGCAGTAGAAAGAAAGATAGAATGCTACAGTCTCGATTGGCCTGTCGCGTGGCCGCGGCTCGTTCCTTATCTGTTGCTGTTACGGCATCCCGTCGTCGAGTAGTGGCTCCTGGTCTGTTGACTGTTTCGACGTCGTTTCAACAAAACTTTTATAATGGCACCTCCGCGACATGGAAAAACGAGAGAATAGAAGTAACCCCAACAGCTACTGCTGTTGCAGAACCTGCGGAAGTTCATCCCGATGATAAAACAACAGCGATTGCTGCAAGACAACGAATTGTGATTGCTGTGGGAGGAAATGCCTTGCAACGACGGGGTGAGCGTTTGACCATTGAAAAGTAAGTTGTAAACACGGCTTTTTGACTTATAGGTGGCGATATTGAGTTCGAAAGAAGAAAGAAACGAAAGCACGACACAAACAAGATAAAAAGACACAAAAAATATCTTTTTTGTGTAATAGATTTTGTTTCTCACTTGACGGCGTTTTGCTCAAATCCACAGCATGTTGAAAGCTGCGGCGGACACGGCACCAACCCTTACACAAATGGCACGAGACCATGAATTGGTACTGGTAAGATAGATGCGAGATAAATTGTCTGCTGCGTATTTGTACTTCCGCAAGTGCTTGGCTCACGGCTCACTTACTTTTAAACAAACACTGATAATTAGACTCACGGAAATGGTCCACAAGTGGGTGAGTTGGCGTTAGAGCGAAGTGCAGCAACTTTGGATGTCTTGGGAGCTGAAAGTATGGGACAAATTGGCTTTGTTCTTGCTCAAGCCCTTGCCAGCGCTGGAACCACGGCAGTGCCCATTCTTACCCAAGTTGTTGTTGACGATAGCCTCAGCAACGAAGCGTTCAGTAATCCCACCAAATTCATTGGGCCCATATATGGTGGTATGGAAGCCCAAGCTTTAGCACAATCGTTGGGGTGGACCGTCAAACCCGACGGAGAATACTTTCGCCGTGTGGTCCCGTCTCCGGAACCATTGGAAATCCTGCAGTTGGAAAGTATCTTAACACTGGTGGAGAATGCTCCCCGGAACGCAAAGAATCCTATCTTACCCATTGCCTGTGGTGGGGGTGGAATTCCTGTCGCGCGTGTTCCCAGTAATCCCACCACACTGCAAGGCGTTGAAGCTGTCATTGATAAGGATGCTTGTGGTGCCAAATTGTCCACCAGTATCAAAGCTGATGGATTTATTATTTTGACCGATGGCGGTGGTATTTGGGAGAATTTCGGTAAACCCAATGCACGCGAAATGGCCAAGGTCACGCCGGAATACTTGCTGGGCACAAAAGCTGGCAAGGCCTTCCCAGGTTCCATGGTACGTTCTTGTTTATCACAAAGACTATGGATCATTTTCATGTTTTGGCGAGGGTTTTCTCTGGTGACTTTTCGGTCTAACCGCTGACGTTTGTTTCGTGTGAACTGTAATAGGGGCCCAAAATTCAAGCGGCGGTGGATTTTGTAACATCTTCAGATGCCAAGCCTGGCGCCTGGGCTGCCATTGGAGATCTCAAGGATGCTGCCAAAATTTTGACTGGAGTCGAAGGTACTCTAGTGACGAGAGACGTTTCCACGCCTGGTGGTGTGGTCTGGCGAGAGCGTACAACAACTCCGGAAACGAAGCGAAAACCCTCCAAGGAACCTCACCGATATGGTTAGCTGACGCATTTTTGCTCTTCTACCTTGAAATTTTGGTTTCTTGTCTGTTTGTATTTTTTAATGTTCTGAATTTCTTCAAGCTGCGATCCGTCAGAATGCGCACAGCATTTTTGTTAGCCGAAAGCTATGCGATAGTGCCGTCGTAGCTAGCGAGGTAAAAATAGTACAAAAAGAAGCAACCAACTTCTTTGAAATAATAATAGTTTAATGCCTACCAAAATATAAGCAAGACTAGAAATGATAGTACTGTAGGAAGCGTACTAGAGTCTACGTAGGATTAATTTACACTAAGTCCTTGGATAGCCTTAACTTCAGATTCACGAAGTCCAAAATCTGTGCCGTGCTATTAATTCTGTGGGAATTCACTTGTTAAAAAATGCTAGTTTAAGCTTCCTTTGGGATATTCGTTCACATCATTTTATTGCATGTAATCTTTTTTCTTTCCCTAGCTAGTACTAGCTGTCGTTCCAGTGGCTCCAGCAGTAGCTGTCGGCTGTTGATCGTCTCCTCCAGTAGCTCCAGTGTCGAGCGTGGCTTTTGTCGTTCCAGTGGCTGTCGTTCCATCAGTGGCTCCAGCAGTAGCTGTCAATCGCCTCCAGTAGCGCCAGTGTCGTGGCTGTCATTCCCGTGGATGTCGTTATAGTGGCTCCAGTGATGGCTGGCTGTCAATTGTCTCCAGTGCTCCAGTGGAAAACTGATTTCTTGGGTACCAGGTACAAGACGAAGGCAGTGACACGAGAGTGGTTGTAAATAGACTTCCTACTAAGTTATCAGTGCCGGTCTCATTCACAGCTTGGTAATTAAGCAAGCTGCCTCGTTTTGGGCTGATCAATAAGACTGAGTATGGTACCGGTACTGAAGTAGGCCCATAAGCACCATGCACCATAGTCCTTTGGTACTGAAATCTGGATCATGTACGGTCGCAAAATTTGATGGTACAGGTGGTAGGTGGTAGGTAACCTTACTGTTTTACTAAGGATTTACCACCATCACCTCCAAAATGAGACCTTGGTCTAATTTTTTTTACCTATTACCAGTAGGTCTAGAGAGTCTAGTCTACTACAACTAGAGTTGTACTCGAGTAGTACTAGTAAATGGACATTTCTGTGTATCCGGGTGGGTCACCCTTATATAGTCTTCCCATCGCACGCCTGCCACCCTGCATCTTTTCTTCGCATCTGGATCCCAAGACTTCAACGAATAAAACCTGCGGTTACGAATTAACAGAAGAATCAAATAATCGAAACTTCGAAACATCAACTCGCAATATATGCATCAACTCTTCTACTAAAACTACAGTTGTACAACTTTGTCCTAAACTATGAAAACCTTCTTTGCATCTTCGTCTACGTTCCTCTTAGTTGCCGTGGCAAGTCCCGCCGCTGCTACTTTTCAAGTGCAGACCGGCTTGCAGCGATTTGCAGTGAAGCAAACTAACAGCAATGTGTGGATGCCTCGATCCTTCGAGCGAAAACGCTGCTCCGCTTTGAAAGCAATGCTCGAGAACGATCTGGATTCTGCGGACGCATTTTTGGCAGCAGGGCGTAGCTTGGATGAAGCCACGAGAAAGATTTCAGAGTATAGTGCCATGCTAGAGGGAGGATCGTCCAACATCAAGTTAGATGGACTTGTAGACGGCTTGAGTATGAGCCTCCCGCCTGGCTTCGAATCCTCTGTAGACAAACTCGCTGTGCCCTCGGAGCAGTTGGAGAAACTCCGAGGCGATTTGGCGGACCTGGCAGTGATGGATCCTGAAAGCTTTAATAAGATGAAGGAAGCCTGGCTGAACAGTCTCAGCGAGCAACTGCAAAAAAATGGGGTTTATGCGTCAACTAAGCAAAGCATTCTTGAGTTCAGCCAATGGTACTTCACGGCTCTGGATGAAAAATATCATTGGAAAGATCTTCAGCAATCTCTTTCTGATGGAACTGCCTTTTCCAATTTTATGCAACAGATATTGACCGCGGGAAAGACTAGTTTGGCAAGTTTACAATGGGAGCGAGACGGTCCACTTCTTTTATTTATTGCTACGTTCTTTATTTTCACCGCGGGACGACAGAGTGCCGAAGAAATAAAGGCAGCGAAAAGGAGTGCGCCTGCTTCTGTTTCTACCCCCGTTGTCGAAGGGATGGGCCCAGAAGAAAAAATCAATGCGTTGGAAAGGGAATTATCGGAGACCAAATCTTCTGCAAGGAAAGAGATGGAGGAAAAGTCGGCAGAAATTGCGGCGATGCGTTCTCAAATGGTATGG
>Ga0100394_1004896_pt1 | contig 10905 bp, 9 predicted proteins | sample CryGeymeta201518_FD_81549 | JGI IMG/M metagenome (GOLD analysis project Ga0100394, IMG submission 81549) | Groundwater microbial communities from Crystal Geyser aquifers in Utah, USA - Crystal Geyser metaG 2015-18 | ecosystem: Environmental > Aquatic > Deep subsurface > Groundwater | place: USA... | reverse complement strand
TGGGTGCTGTAGGGGTTATCATCGTTGCTGTAGCAGGTAAGCCGATTTTATTGTTGCTTTACGGGCCTGAATATGCAAAACAAGTGGTTGTCTTTGTGTGGCTAATGGTTGCTGCCGGGATCAACTATATCGCTTCGTTTCTTGGTTACGGGATGACGGCTGCCAGGTATTTTAGGGTTCAGACGCCGTTATTTGCCTTTATCGCCTGCACCTTAGCTATCGCATGTTTATGGCTAGTACCACGCTATGGGCTTATGGGGGCCGCTTTGGCACTTATCATTGCCGCTGCTATGCAGATGGTAGGTAGCATAGCGATAGTCTTGCATGCCGTCCGTAAACTTCAAAACGGCTCCTATCGAGAGGGTTAATATGGCTGTTTCTACGACAAAACCTATTCGCATATTGCATGTAGTCGGCCGAATGAACCACGGGGGAATTGAGACATGGCTTATGCATGTCTTGCGGAACGTGGATCGCGAACAGTTTCATATGGATTTTCTCGTGCACGCGGATGAGCCGGGTGCTTACGATGACGAAATTTGCAGTCTGGGGTCGAATGTTATCCCATGTATGCATCCGTCACATCCTTTAGCTTACGCTCGAAATTTTAAAAGGATTCTCCGGGAGCATGGGCCATATGATGTTATACACAGCCATGTTCATTATTTTAGCGGTTACGTCATGCGTTTAGCATATCAAGCGAGAATACCGATTCGCATCGCCCATAGTCATCTTGATACATCCAGGGTTGTGGAAGCCGGCAGCGCAAGGCAATTTTATTTGTCGCTAACAAATCGGTGGATTAAAAGGTATTCTACTATCCGCCTAGCAGCAAGTCGCGAAGCGGCATCAGCCTTATTCGGAAGGGATTGGTCTTCGGATACGCGCTGCAAAATCCTCTATTGCGCTATTGATCTTGACCCTTTTTCTAGCGAAATTGATGCACGCTCAGTGCGTGCCGAATTAGGAATACCTGAAGATACGTTTGTCATTGGTCATGTTGGCAGATTCTTCGAGCAAAAGAACCACATGTTTCTTATCGACATCGCGTCAGAGGTAGCGAAGCGCGTTCCAGATATGCGCCTGCTGCTTATCGGCAACGGCCCGCTATATGAAAAAGTGCGCGAGCAGGTTGCAGAGAAGGGGCTTGGGAACCGAGTTATTTTTGCCGGGGTTCGACCAGATGTATCTCGTTTGATGCTTGGCGCAATGGATACTTTTGTGTTTCCCTCGCTGTATGAGGGGCTCGGTCTGGCCTTAGTTGAAGCCCAGGCAGCCGGTCTTACTTGCATTATCTCTGAGGTAATTCCTGAAGAAGCCGATATTAACAACGAGCTGATATCCCGGTTGTCGTTTTCACAGCCCGCTTCGGTGTGGGCTGAAGCAATTATCGATAAAAGAGATACCAAAACGTCAGCCCAACTATTAGAAGCTGCGGCCATTGTTGAAGCTAGCGTATTTAATATTAAAACAGGCGTAAGGTTATTAATAGATATATATAGCGCTCACTTTTTGGAAGGGACTACCGATGATTGAGAAGAGTCTTACCAAACCAAGCGTTAGCAGCTTTACCATTGCTTTTTATATCTGTACGATTATAGTGATTTGGTATATCGGAACAAATGAGCAATTTTTCCATTGGTTCGTTATACCGGTGCTACTTTGCGGCGTTTTGATAACGGGCGATGCCGTGGAATGGTTACGTGGTAGGATGGATACCTTTGACCCAGTAGGCATATTAGGCCTACTGGGATTCCACTTCTTCTTTTTAGCACCGCTACTCCATGTTAGCTGGGATTATTGGATGGGCTATATAATACCGCCTCAGGACTGGCGTCCATGGCTTGGAGGGATGGCGCTATTAAACTTCGTTGGCCTATTGTTTTATCGTACATCAAGGAATTTTTATTCAAAACATTTTAAAGATAAATCAGAAAAATCGTATTGGCGTTTGGACAAGCGCCGGTTTGTCCCTATAACTGGCATTGCCTTGATAGTAACCGGTATCCTCCAAGCCTGGTTATATGTCCAGCAAGGTGGGATTCTTGGCTATATTAATACTTTCACATCTACCGGAAAAGCGTTTGAAGGAATGGGTTGGCTTTTTGTGATCTCAGAGAGCTTTCCCATAATAGCAATGATTGGTTTTGCAGTTTACGCCAGTAAAAGAAAGGGGATGCAATCTTGGCTCATCCTCTTAATAGTATTAGCTGTATTCTTCATTCTACAGATGTTTTTTGGCGGCTTTCGTGGAAGCCGCAGCAATACAGTATGGGCGCTTTTCTGGGCTGTGGGCATTATCAACTTTTGGATTCGACCAGTGTCGAGAAAATTAATTTTTGTTGGATTGACTGCATTAGTTCTCTTTATGTACATTTATGGCTTCTATAAAACCGCAGGTTTGGAAGCGCTGAATTTATCTGAGGGGCCGGATTATCGATTAGAACTGGAGCAGCATACGGGAAGAACATTTGAGGGTCTATTACTAGGCGATCTCGGACGAAGTGATGTCCAGGCATTCTTGCTCTACAGGTTAACGGATCAGGAGAGCGATTACAATTATGCTTTAGGTCGGACATACCTTGGGGCAGCGGTACTGTTAATACCAAAGTCAGTTTGGGCAGACCGCCCGGATACCAAGATAAAGGAGGGCACTGAAGCGCTACGCGGCGCGGGATCATATATACCTGGTGTTGAGAAGGCCTCAAACGTCTATGGGCTTGCAGGTGAGACGATGCTAAATTTTGGCTTATTTTTAGTTCCCTTTGCATTTATCATACTTGGTGTGGCAGTGAGCATTGTTCGCCATTACATCTCAGTGTGGGCGCCTACTGATGCGCGATTGCTTCTAGTGCCGCTTATTGTCAACCTCTGCTTTACTATTTTGACGAGCGATTCAGATAATCTCCTCTTCTTCGTTATTAAGAGCGGTTTTATACCGTTTCTAGTTATCATGTTAAGTTCGATTAGGCGCATGACAACCTCAGATTATGGAGGAGGACATGTCCTCCTCCATAAAGAAGAGACTTATATGGTGCAAACGGGAGCGATGTAACTTTGAAGGTTACCGTATTTCTTGACCATCGCTTCGACCGCACGCCGGATGGAGCGGTCTGGACGAAAACAACATGGGCGTATCCTGTGTGGCAACGATATCTTGATGTATTTGATGAGGTTGTTGCGGTTGCACGCATCCGGGACGTGCCGACTGTGCCGTACGAGTGGAAATGCTCCGATGGCGACAAAGTCTCATTTATCGCCGTTCCGTATTATCTGGGCCCGTTGCAGTATATCCTGCGCTCCCGGCGTATAAAGAATACAGTGCGGAGCGCGGTTAGGCAGGCAGATGCCGTTATATTACGTACCCCATCGCGGATCGCGGCAACTGCGTATCCATTATTGCGTAAGATAGGCTATCTATATGGCGTTGAAGCGGTCGCAGACCCCTATGATGTATTTGCGCCCGGCTCAATAAACCACCCCCTCCGGCCGTTTCTTCGTAGATGGTTTACTTCGCAAATGCGTCAGCAATGTGCCTCGGCATGTGCGGCTTCATATGTGACGGCCAAGGCGCTTCAGCTCCGTTATCCGTGCCCCAATTACTCCGTAGGTGTGTCAGATGTTGTGCTCCCAGATGCTGCGTTTAATCATGCTGAGCGGCAGTTTAGAGATAAAGCTTCGATAAAGCTTATCTTTGTTGGTAGCCTCGATCAGCTGTACAAAGCCCCTGATGTATTGATTGAAGCGCTAGGAATATGTGTGCGGGCAGGATTAAGCCTGGAGCTGGCAATGGTCGGCGATGGACGATACAGGGCAAAACTTGAGAGTAAAGTTGCCGTGCTTGGGTTGAGCGACCAAGTCAAGTTTCTAGGTAAACTGCCGGCGGGTGACCCCGTACGAGCGCAATTAGACAAAGCGGACATATTTGTCTTACCGTCGAAAACCGAGGGGTTGCCGCGTGCGTTAATAGAGGCTATGGCTCGTGGGTTGCCGTGTATCGGCTCAACGGTCGGTGGTATACCTGAGCTTCTGCCACTAGCGGACATGGTCCCACCCGGAGATGCAGATGCGTTGGCTAATAAAATCCGCGAGGTTGCAACCGATCATACCCGCATGGCGGAAATGTCGGCACGTAATCTTGCGCAGGCTTCTCGCTATCATGAGAAGGTGCTCCATAAACAAAGAATTCAATTCTACCAGTATGTTAAAGAAAGGACCGAGGAGTGGCTATCGCAAAGGATGCGGTAAAAGACGGCCGTATCGCAATTCATAATCTAATAGAAATTAAGTTCGATGAGACATTTCCATGGCGCGACGAGTGGATTGAAACTATAGCCGACGTGATACACTTTACGGACGGTGAATCTGGAGCGCCTGCTGCTCGCCTCCTGGTGCGCTATAAAAAAACACTTGATTCCAGCGGTATGCGACAGCTTGAAGAAGATGTTTATATAGGGGAGCGAAGTCTACTTGATCTCAAATATGGGGTCTTACTGCAATCGGAAGCTGATAAGACTCTTGTTTTAACGACCAACAACCTGTGTCTTGAATGGTTTTCGTTAGCGACACAACTTACCTTGCTGGCGGCCGGCGCTACGCTTGTTCACTGTGCAGCTATTGAGAAAGATGGAGCAGCGCTTATATTTCCATCGTGGGGCGGAACGGGGAAAACCGCATTAATAACCGAGTTTATTACAAACAAGGGCTGGCGCTTACTGGGAGACGACCTTGTCATACTAATGCCAGACGGCACTTGCTATGGTTTCCCAAAACACATGGTGCTCTATCCCTACCACAAAGACTTGTTTGTCGATATATTTTCAAATGGGCATGGCCCAATTGCGCCGACCGCATTTAATAGCTTGCTCGCAAAAGCGGGGAAGGCCGTCAAACCACTCTTGCGCCCGTTTCCCCAACTACTTCGTTTTGCCCGCCTGCACAACCCGCAGTCGATTCGCATTAATCCCTCCGAAGTTTTCGGTGTGGATAAGTTGGCGCAAAAAGCACAACTTGAGGTTGTTGTATGGCTTGAGCGCATCGAGGGGGATACTAAGCCAGAGCTTCGTCCGGCCGGTGATATGCTCCAATCCATGATTATGGGCAGCTCGTTGAACGAATATGATCCTTGGTGCGTGCGTTTAGTGCATATTGCTATGGGGACCGGCATAATCGATTGCAGATACTTCTATCCTGCATGGGAGCAGATTATTCAGAGCAGCCTGCAGGGCTGCAAGCAGTATGTGTTAAACGTTTCTACCTCGGTGCCGGTTAGCGAGTTGCCGAGAGTCGTTCGTGATCTGCTCAGCGAACACAGGGTGCTTGCTGCATTGTAGCTTATTCCGAGAACGGTTGTTACCGATTATTATTGGTAGCCATGGTATGCCTGCGAGAGATCGCAAGGAAGGGTTATAGTTGAGAAGTGCATTGTTTGTGACAACGGTATCATCTACATTACGGGGCTTCTTGCTTCCTTTTGCCCGGCACTTTCGTGCTCAGGGCTGGAGGGTTGATGCCGCTGCGACCGGAATCTCGACATGCAGCGAATGCGAAGCAGCGTTCGACCACATATTTGAAGTAGAATGGTCGCGCAACGTGACTGATCCAAGGAACCTGTTGCATGCACCTGGCATCATAAAAGAAATTGTCAAGCGAGGTCAGTACGATATCGTACATGTACACACACCAATTGCGGCTTTTATCACGCGCTTTGCGTTACGGGGCTTTCGCTCGAATAATTATCCCAAAATTATTTACACAGCCCACGGGTTTCATTTCTATAACGGCGGTTCTTCATTAAAAAATGCGATATTTTTGGGTATGGAGCGATTGGCAGGACATTGGACCGATTATTTGGTGGTGATAAATTCCGAGGACCTGGAGGCTGCACACCGCTACCTTATTGTACCCGCCGAGCGCGTGCTCTTTATGCCCGGAATTGGTGTGGATACCGAAGTGCTGGACCCAGAGAGGATCTCGACAGAAGAAGTGGCAAAGACACGAGCTATGCTCGGTATTCAAGATAAGATACCGCTATTTTTAATGATCGCTGAATTCATCCCACACAAGCGCCACCATGATGTATTGCAAGCGTTTGCGAGATTGAATCATTCTTCTGCACACCTGGTGCTCGCTGGCATAGGGCCGCAGATGGAGGCCATGCGAGTTCTGGCGGATAAGCTTGGTATTGAGAAGCGAGTGCATTTTGTGGGTTTTCGCAATGATATACCTCAACTTATTCGGTCCTCGGTTGCAGTGTTTCTGCCTTCAGCACGGGAAGGTTTACCACGTAGCGCCATGGAAGCGTTAAGCCTCGGCATACCCGTTATCGGATCTGATATTCGGGGAACGAACGATCTCTTGGCTGGCGATTGTGGGTTACTGGTGGAGTTAGGTGATATTGAAGGGCTCGTAAACGCAATGACCTGGGTTTTGGAAAACCCGGAAGAAGCCAGTGCGATGGGACAACGCGGCCGCAGTAAGATGAAGAATTCTTGTGATGTTAAGGCGATTATCAAACTGCATGAGGCTCTGTATGCAAAAGCTTTGGGGGTAAATCATGCACTCAGCTAGTGCTAAACGGGCATTTGATATAACTTTGTCTATTCTATGTCTGATTGTGTTGGCAGTGCCAATGTTTTTTATCACGATTCTTATTAAGCTAACCATGGGCTCTCCGGTGCTCTTTCGACAGGTGCGACCAGGTTTTAACGGAGAACCTTTCACAATATATAAGTTTCGTACCATGAATGATGCGCGTAACCATGATGGCAGGCTACTACCGGATAAAGATCGTTTAACTAAATTTGGATTATTCTTGCGAAGCACGAGTCTCGATGAACTGCCGGAGCTTTTTAATGTTCTCAGGGGAGAGATGAGCCTAGTCGGGCCGAGGCCCCTTGTGATGAGATATCTCGATCGTTATACCGCTGAACAGGCCCGAAGGCATGATGTAAAACCTGGCATAACGGGCTGGGCTCAAGTAAACGGCCGCAACGGGCTATCATGGGAGGGAAAATTTCGATTCGATGTCTGGTACATCGATAATTGGTCGATGTTACTAGACATAAAGATATTGTTTATCACAATAGTCAAGGTCTTCAAGAGGGAAGGCATTAGCGCCGAAGGATTTGCTACAATGCCAGAGTTTATGGGAACAGAAAAGGATTAATTCAGTGGAAGCGGAGTTTATTAAACCGGCGGATACAAGATGGACGGGTGTCTTAGCCAAGACGCAACATGATTTTTATCACCTTCCTGAATACTTAGTATTTGCTGCCAAACATGAAGGCGGGACTCCGGTTGCGTTCTACGCAAAGGACGGCGATGCTGAGTTTTTAGCTCCTTTGCTCATCCGGGAGGTGCCAGCGATGCTTGATACACCCGGTGGCCTGAAGGATGCCATAACACCATATGGGTACCCATCACCCCTATTAACTGTTCCCGGTAACGCCTCCATGCTCATGCGTTTCTTGGATGCATTTCAGCACAGTGCATTAGAGCAAGGGATCATAGCCGCTTTTTTCCGTCTTCATCCGTTGCTTCAATTCCCTTTAGAGAGGTTAGCGGAACAAGGCTCGCTGGTGCACCATGGATATACCGTGTACCTTGACCTTTCTTTATCACCTGAGGATATTTGGGCACAGGTGAGCCGCACTCACAGGAAGCATATCAATAGGCTGCATAAAGCCGGATTTCATGTGGTGCTAGACGATTGGAGTCTATTCGACCAGTTTATTACCTTATACAGGGCAACGATGAAACGCAAATCCGCGGACGAATTCTATTTGTTTTCAAACAGCTATTTTTACGATTTGCGGGCAGCGTTGAGCGACTGTTTACATCTCTACGCCGTCCTTTCGCCGGAGGCCGAGGTTGCAGCTGCCGGTGTGTGCGTAGCCATGAATGGAATCGTGCAAAACCATTTAGTGGGCACTAACGAAAAGTACGAGCATGCAGCGCCCATAAAGTTAACGCTGGATTACCTATGGCGTTGGGCAAAAGGGATGGGATACGATGTTTTGCATCTAGGAGGCGGTGTTGGGGGCAGCTCAGATTCCTTATTTGCTTTTAAAGCCGGATTTTCGGATTTGCGAGCGAGTTTCTATACTTTCAGGATGATTTTAGACGGTGACAGCTATGCGCTTCTTACACGACTTCAGAACGAACAAAACGCAACTACAGAGAGCAATGCGAGAGCCTTTTTCCCGGAGTATCGCAGGCCTGCAGCAGTAAAAAACTCGGGCTAACGTATGCAGTCCGATAACCAAGAAAGCATATACCTATGAATGTGTTGTTAACATGTGCGGGACGCCGTAACTGCCTCGTTCGATATTTTCGCGAGGCACTTGATGGCCGAGGAAAAGTATATGCAGCTGATGCTAATCTAGATGCTGCTGCTCTACAAGAAGCTGACCAGGGTATTTTAGTAGCTACGGTAGACCAGCCGGGTTACTTCAATGCCCTCAAAGATATTTGCGAGCGCTATCAGGTTCGTTTGCTGATATCGTTGAATGATTTAGAGTTGCCATTACTGGCAAGGAGACGTGAGCAGTTTCTTGAAGTAGGAACTTTGCCTATTATATCGACTCCGGATGTTATCGATATGTGTTTTGACAAGCTACAAACGTTTGAGTTTCTAAATCGTCATAACTTCGTGACGCCACGAACGTATGCTCGATTGGAAGATGCAAAAGCAGCAATTTCATCCGGGGAGATCTCATTCCAATTGGTTGTAAAACCTCGTTGGGGTACCGCATCAATCGCCATAGATTACCCCGAGAATGAAGAAGAACTCGAGTTAATGTTTTATCTGACGAAAAAACTTATTAAAAAGACTGTTTTGGTGGATGTAAGCATGCATGATTTTGACAGATCAATTCTTATACAAGAGTATATCGATGGTGAGGAGTTTAACCTAGATATTATCAATGATCTCGATGGGAATTACGTAACCACGCTGGTAACTCACAAGCTCGCGGTGCGGGCAGGCGAGACAGATCGAGCAATCACTGTCGATAGTGACCAATTGCAGGCGTTGGGTGCACAACTTGGTACGCTCCTCGGTCATGTCGGCATTCTTGATTGCGATGTCATCGTTAGTAACGGCGCAACATATATCCTAGAGCTGAATCCACGTTTTGCCGGGGCCTATCCTTTCTCACATGCGGCTGGCGTTAACATTCCAGCTGCGCTTATAGCCTGGGCTGAAGGCAAAGAACCTAATCCAAACTGGTTCAGGATGCAGGCGAACGTCATGTCAACAAAGTGCGACCGCCTTGTGACCAGAAAGAACAGTTGATATGAGACTATTGGATAAGCTTGCCGTTGCGGGTGGAACCCCAATTCGCAGAGAGCCTTTTGCGCCTTGGCCGTATTTCGAGCAGGACGAAATCGATGCAGTGGTTGCCGTTCTGAAATCCGGCAAGGTGAATTATTGGGCGGGGGATGAAGGCCGTCTATTTGAAAATGAGTTCGCGGCGCTTGCAGGCTGCAACCATGCGGTTGCACTTGCCAACGGTACGGTCGCCCTTGAGCTGGCGCTATTTACCCTGGGTATAGGGCCGGGTGATGAGGTTATCGTTACCAGCCGCACGTTCATTGCTTCGGCAAGTTGCGTGGTTGTAAGGGGCGCGACACCGATTATGGCGGATATCGATTCTGTAAGCCAGAATATTACTGTAGAAACCATCAAGGCTGCTATAACCCCGAAAACGAAGGCGATAATCGCCGTGCATTTGGCCGGTTGGCCGTGCGATATGGACCCAATCCTAAAGCTGGCCAAAAAGCATGGTCTCAAAGTTATCGAGGACTGCGCGCAAGCGCACGGAGCAGTCTATAAAGGGCGGCCTGTCGGCTCGATGGGTGATGTAGCCGCCTTCTCGTTCTGTCAGGATAAGATTATCACTACCGGTGGAGAAGGCGGAATGCTTACCACCAACGACGAAGAGGTTTGGCGCAAAGCTTGGGAATATAAAGATCACGGTAAGAGCTACGATGCGGTCTATAATCGTCAGCACCCTTCTGGATTTTGCTGGCTTCATGAATCCTTTGGGACGAACTGGCGCATGACCGAGATGCAATCGGCAATTGGGCGGGTAGCACTCAAGAAATTACCGGATTGGGTTGAGGCTCGTCGCAGGCATGCCGATATACTAAATTCGCGCTTATCCCGGCTACCGGCACTTAGGATAACCACACCTCACGAGGGTTATTACCACTCCTACTACAAATACTACACGTTTATTCGCCCTGAGGCCTTAAAAAAAGGGTGGGATCGTGATAGGATTATGCTTGCGATTACCACCGAGGGCATCCCTTGCTCGACAGGAAGCTGCAGTGAGATATATCTTGAGAAGGCCTTTGATGGTGATGGGTTGCGCCCGGCAAAGCGTCTAAAAATAGCGAAAGAATTGGGCGAGACAAGCCTCATGTTTCTGGTTCATCCAACGCTGACCGATGCCGATATGGAGGACACTTGCCTGGCCGTCGAGAAGGTAGTAGCGAAGGCGTCACGGTAATTAATCAAGCACTGGGCGAAGGTAAAAGATTATGCGTATTCACGATACATGGAGTTGGCTTCTTGTTCTCGCGTGCCTGGTAGCTATTTTTTACTTCTCAAATCAAACCTTCCACGAGCAAGATCTACGACCGGGAATCCGAGAACATAAAACAGCCGTAGATGTAGTGCGGCATCTTCCTGAAGTAAAGTTTAACTATGGCGGTGACAATAAACCGGCGGACAACCGCACTGATCCAGTGGATTTCATTCATTTTTTTATACGCAAGGGGGCGCATATGGTGCTCTATGGTTTTTTGGGATTAGCGCTTGCTTTGGCGCTACGAAATACAGGCTTGCCTGATTGGCGCAGGTGGATGGTAGCGGCCGGTATACTAATTGTGGTCGCT
>Ga0100394_1004876_pt1 | contig 10930 bp, 10 predicted proteins | sample CryGeymeta201518_FD_81549 | JGI IMG/M metagenome (GOLD analysis project Ga0100394, IMG submission 81549) | Groundwater microbial communities from Crystal Geyser aquifers in Utah, USA - Crystal Geyser metaG 2015-18 | ecosystem: Environmental > Aquatic > Deep subsurface > Groundwater | place: USA... | reverse complement strand
TTGTTGTTTGTTTAATTTCGAAAAGTGCTACTATATCGAACTTGCTTGACTCTTTGAATTTGCTATGCTACTACTATGGAGCGGTGATACCTTGTTCAGCACAGTTTTAATGTCTCAACTTTGTTCGACGAATAATTTATTGATCTTTTGCCTGATTGCTTTGTCTGTCGATTTTTTGGAAGGTGCAGTCCCTTGGCAAATTTTCGTCGAGTACACTATTTTCTACAGTGGCATGTCGTCCGCTTCCAAAAATGGTTCCGGAGATGCGTTGAATTTAAATCTTTCGCCACCCACAGAGGCATTTGTTCACTGACATGATTGAGAGTGAAATAAGATAATACTAGCGAAAGAAAAAGCACCTTGTAATACAAATAATAGAATCTTTAGGTTTGTAATTTAACATATATATATATATATATATAGAGAGAGAGAGAGCGAGAGATACATCCAACAGGAAATGTAAGCATTGGAAGATCACAACTCAGTGTGTTACAAATCCATGTATCTATTGTTTGGGTCGAACCTCCACAAGGGACTGTCGGGGGAAACAGCTTTTATCGTATCCGAGTCGCTCGGAGAGTAACGGTCATGGTTCCAACAGGCCATGATGCTGTCCCGGAAATGCTTGACTGCGTTTCTCGTTTTATTGTTACCACCATGCTGCTTGTGATTCCCGTGTATTAGATAACCACTAAAGACCAAAATGAGAAATGCACCAGCAAACGCAGCAGTTGTACTTCCTGTGGTATGAGTACGAGTGCGGACCTGGACACTTTTGACAAATTCGCTACGCTGGTTGTTATATTCATCAGAGTAAAAGGTCACGTTGGTAGATTGTTGGAGGGGATTTTTAGAATCCAAGGATCGATGTAGTAGTCCAAGATAGCTGGCAGTTAAGGCTTTGTCAGTAAAAGCCTTTTCGATCTGACGCAAGATGATTTCATTACTTGGTATAGCAACGCCATCAATAAATTTGATGCCTGTATTGAACATGAGCTGGACATGCTCCTTGCTATAGACGGCTTTGCTGGAGGAAGACGCGGAAAAGGACTCGAGAGCATCGTCGTACTTGTAAAATAAAAATGATACCAGAAATTCCATAGTAAGTCTGGTCACCTCTGCGTAGTCTTCTTCAACTGGCTCTTCAGGAGAATCCATAAAGAGAGTAAACGGTGGCAGAGGAGTAGCTCCTGGTATGAGTTCTTTATCGCTTACAAGTATCGAGGTTTTCTGTTTGTCTCGAATTTGGCCAAGATTATTGCTTGTTGTCTTTGGAACTTCTGAAATAAGCTCTGGTGTTGGATTTCTCGCATTGTTAAACGCAGAGGCTACGTTTGCGGCGCTTGACTTAGCTGCTTTGCTGCCCTTGGAAGCTCGGATGTTATCTACACCCTTCGCCTGTTGGTAAGATTCTGTTGATTTCTTTTGGTTCTGCTTGGCTTGCATGTTTCGGCTAGCCTTTCTGTTCATTTTTCTGCCAAGAGTTCTTCTAAGTACAGATCCTTTCACAGCGTGTGTTCTCGTCGAGGTTGTACTCTGCACGAGCTGGAGCAGGCAGAGCAACAGAATGCATGCCAAAGACCGATTCATTTTCTTTCTCATTGTAGACTGTTTGTTTGGCGCTATAGTTCTCTTTGAAATAATTTATTCTTGTGATTTAATCTCGGTGGTGTTGCGATAGTTCGACGTAGTTGAGGAAGGTTACTGTCACATGAAGAAACGCGCTTGTCGTCCCTGGCCAATTTTTGGTTAACAAGATCTGATTTCACTCCGACTGTTGACTTGTTCCGGAAATTAAATAGACCCACATTTACTCCATGTGCTCAACCTATCTTACGAGTACTTCAACCACGGCAGCTAGAACTACACAGGGGCGGATCGCAGCATTGGATGGTAACATTTTTAGAAATAAATATTATGAGCATAGTCTAGTAGTACACAAGAACATGAATACCCCTGAGGTTTTCCCTCTATCGATTACTCGTCATCGAGTCCAATTTCACTGAGACTTTCCAAGCCATCCGTTCCAGCAACTCGACTAACTCTTGGTGGTTTTTGACCTGCAATTGATATTCTTTCAGATTCTTCTTCTGACTTATGATATGACGAATCCTCTGTTCTGGATCCGTCAGTCGAGCTAGCACATGTTGTTGCTTCGTGTCCTCGGCTTTGTCGAATCGACGTCAGTTTAGCACGCTCACTGCTGAGGCCGGGTCGTCGTTTCTTGTTACCATACAACATGACACCAATGGCAAAGATTATGAGACCCCCGGCACCAATTGCTCCAGCAATGCCCGCTTTTCCAACAGTCGAGACACTCTCAAACATGCCGGAACGAGAACTTCTTTGCATGTTTGCTGGGCTGATCAATCTGGCACCAGTAACTGTCGAAAAGCCATTGTTGTCTGGAAGATTCTGTAGCATGTTGATATATAGTGCCAAGTTGGCCCCCGAAAAGGCTTGTTCTACATTATTGTCTAATTGTGAAAGCGAAGGAGTATCAGCGGCATTGAAGGTCGCTTCTGCCGTGAAGTCTATTTGTGGAACACCATCTCGATAGATGGTAGCTATTGCCACTGTTTGAAAATCCTTCAATCCCTGGCCTTCGTATTGCAAGCTCATGTAGGTATTCAAAAAGTTCACGGTCACGTCAATGGCCATGCCATAATCTTCGCTGGTTGGCGTTGAGATTCCATTCTCCAGGTCATAAAGAATTCCAAAGGGAGTCAAATTTACTGTTTCTTCCGTAGGTGGTCGACTCGTAGGTCGAACATCCATAGAGGTATCACCACTGGGATAGAGATCTGCGAGGATGCGAATGGGAAAATTTGTGTGTGAGCTCACGTGCCTTTACACTTTTATATATTTCTCTCGAGCGATACTTACTCTCGTTGCCTATTCCTCCACCAATGGATCCACCGCCAGAATCATCTTCTTCGTGGACTAATTTGCTTTTGGATTTGGATTTGCTTTTTGTTTTGGATTTGCTCTTAATACTGCCTTTACCCTTGCCTTTACCCTTTCCTTCTTCACCATTGCTTTTGCTCGGTGCAACGGGAGAGTGGGTAGCAGACGTTGGATGCATGACTGGCATTTGAGGTTCGGATCGACTATCCGTTGGCGCAGGAGCCGAACCACCATAATACGATTTCCAGGAATCAATTCCTCCATGTCCAGCCCTGCCGTCAATAGTGTCGAATTTTCCACCGAGAAATCCTCCCCCATTGTTCCTGCCCTTCTGAGCTTGTCTTTTGGGGTCGTGACTGGCACCATTGCCACTGTAATAACTATTGCCCCCTGTTTGTCCGCCACCATTCCCGCCTACATCTGCACTTTGTTGTTTTTCGCCAGCTTGACTCTGGAGGTCTCGGTGTGCAGGATGAAGGTGGTGATCCAGTGGAAGGACTTTGCGCACTTTTCGTTCATGTTCTTCTTCGCTGCCTTTCACCTCGGGTACGGCAAATATTACTACTAGCACCGAGAAGAGGATTCGGCTGTAGAATCGTGCCATGGTGAAAATGTTGGAATCCGCTCTCTTGTATACGGAATCCTATGCGATGCTGTTAGCAATCTACCCTGTTCTCTCTTGCAATGTAAATTGCTATACAAAATACAAATGCTGGGATATGGGACGAGTATTCGTTCACCCTACTAAGCTATTTCAATTCCAATGTTTTTAAAGTCTGTTTATTGATTCATTTCGTGGGATAAAACCAGATTCTTTGTTTGCTCTCGTCTTTTGTTGGCTGCTGACATTCCGACATCCAAATTTTGGTCGACGTGCACGTTGAACGCATGACCAAATCAAGTTTTAGATTATTAATTAATTACTCAAGTATTTTTGTTCCTTTTTTGTGGTCATCAAACCCTAGCCCTATTAGAGCAAAAGCATGGATGCTGTAGTGCAAACGTGCAAAATTTCTTCTCGCCCACTCTACTCCTACTAGCTAGCTTTTCTGTACTGTAGTCGCGCATTCATGAAATCAATCGAGTTAGAAAGTAGAGAGGACGTTTACAGTTTGAATAAAGGTTCCTTTTAGCTCTCGTGATAAAAATAAGTCGCCTAGACCAAAAAAGTTGACTTGAAGAACCGTGACTTGAAATGCATTGGCGCCAATGAGAAATTCAAAGCTCAGCTACCAATGCGGTGTTGGGAAAGTAGCGTATTAAGAATAAACTCACAGTCTTCGAGCTGTTGGGGATCCGTGATCTTACCACGGAGTTCCCTTGTGAGCGAAAGCAATCGCGAAAAGGTATCCTCGCTATCGTCACTCCGGTCAGTCTGCTTGAGGGGTGATCCTTGTTCGACAGAAACAGCTTGTAGGGCATTATAACAGTCTACCAAGTGCGAATCTGGTATTTGGACACTCCGGAGTTTGATTACAAGGGGAGCCAGTGTTCGAAAAGGATCTCGGACCAAAACTTGCTGGTCTTCGCGGTTGTTTTTCTCGTGATGATTGGTTCCAGTTGGAAATGGTGCAGACTGGGGAGACCCTCGTTGCTTCTTCTCGAGACGTGGTGCTGGTCCTTGGTCACGCCGACTCCGCTTCTTTGCAACAAAAGGAAAATTGATTTTCTCAAGTCGGACCTTGCGCCCAAGTGGGAGGGCACTACTTCGGAACATACATCGCTGACGCTCCATCCATTTCTTTAAGCTACTATCAGCATTCGAAAAATCTCCATACCGCTTCAATAGCCTGGTGAGTGCGGTATAGTTTTTAATCCACTGCTGTTCATAGGCGGCGCTGTTACTGTGATGCCAAGAAAACCCAATGTCATCCAATAGCTTCTTTTTGGAAACCGATAGAAGCTGTTTACTGTGAAGGTGACGCTGCTCAACGACCCAATTTTCAATGGCAGGCTTCTGGTGCTTCACCAGTTCCGGGATGCAATGATGGTGCTTGTTCTGAAAGTCGACGAGGTCCTTGTAGTGGCTTTCCCATTTGACGTCGTCTTTGGTCTCGCCCTCTTTCCTTTCGTCCAAGTCTTCCAGGTCTGAGTCAGAGTCGGTGCTGTATATGACATCCGTTGGATCTATTCCTGTAGTATTTGTTGGAGGAAGCCAATAGGAGAAATTGATTTTCGAGAGCCGCTCCTTTCGGCCCAGAAGGAGCCGTCCTTTGCTAAAATAATATCTCTGGTCACTCAACCATTGCTCAAGTTTCTTGTTTTTAAGGGAAGAAACAGTTCCGTGTGCTCGAAAGTGACTAGCAATGGGCTTATACTGGCGAATCCAAAGGTGCTCGAGCTTAGCGGCTTGGCAATCCCAGCAAAACCCAATGCTTTCGAGCTGCTGAATCTTCGATTTCTCGAGCTCATTTTGACGGTATTTAAGACGCTGCTCCAATACCCATTCGTTCAATGCTTGATTGCCCATTGCCGAGATCAGACTCGGATTGCAATGGTAGTGAGTAGCAAAGAAGTCTTCGAGATTTTCGTAGTGCTTGTCCCATGAGAATTCGCCATGGGTACGGTCGTTAGCCTTGCTGTTTACATTCTGTTCACGGATGAAAAAATTGGGTTGCTTTCGAAGCCGAGTAGAGGATCGATGCTCCATCTCCGTTGTATGTCCTTTCCTGGTATTTGTGGCGTCTTGGTATTTCTTGTTGTTGCCCTTCGAAGACGTGAGGGTTTCTTTGGGAGGAGTCATCGGATGCTTGCACTTGTCGAATTCGAACATTTCTTCCAAATAGATACGGTTGGCGATCGACATACCGGCATAACTGTACCACTTTCCATTTTTGGCTTGGTGAAAAGTTCCCTGCTCCAAAGGCGGCTTCAATACAAAGCCTTGAAGCTCTGGACGAGAAGGTTGTGGTGGGCGAGGTTTCATTTGCGGCATAGGTGGTGGAGGAGGCAGACGCTTGGTGGAATGATCCTTTGCTGGCATGAGTGCGTCGGGGTCAAGATTTTGAGGAGCCAACAGGCGAGGTTGAGGACTGTGGTTGTTGAACAAGGCGATTGATTGATGTTTCTTTATCTCAATGAACTATCTTTATAGGGTCCTTCTACCATTCTTGATGTTCCATCACAAAATAAAAGCAACAACGTGAATTTCCACGCTTCGCTTTTTGGATCCATGAGTCAGATGCTGCAACCAGAAGCAGTAAGATTGTGCGTATTGAAATTGATACCGTGTGCAGCTCGTGTCGTCTCGCTGCATTACATGGGTTTATTATGTATCGTGACAAGTTCACGTCGTTTCACTGTATGTGCGCTAACAACAATGCTGAAGTAGCATTGAACAACAAAACAATTCTAAAGTCTTATGCACTCAAGTGTCCGCACACAAGACCTGTCACACGGAAAAAGTCACGTTTAAGTAGTAAAACTGAATAGATAATTCGTTATTGATGAAAACATAAAATTAAAAATTAATAGATGGTCTGCTGCTTGCCAAACACGATTAGTGCCATGATTTCTACACCTTTACATTAGGGATACATCGTCCAAGCTTTTTGAAGATGTTGCTTGTGATCGTCCCACGTCTTCTTCCATGGCGTCACCAAATGCGTGCGGAGTGGCCTCTGCCTTTTCAAGAGAAAAACTATGTGACAGAAGCGTAGCGCCTACCTTGTCACTAACTGCGGAATCGATCTTGGAATCAAGAGACATTTCATCTTGAAAGATTTCTCGTCCCTCGTCCGTCGGTGCCATGCTCTCGCTGACGATACTTTGATGATCCAAAGCTGGCAGATCAAGATCTAGAATTGGATGTACCACAGTGTCGGCGTTACTTTGCAAATCCAAGTCAGTTCCAGGAGCCTCTGCTTCTCCCGAATCATTACCAGAGATATCTCCAATAGCATCATAGTATCCTGGAGATGCGCACTTGTACTTTGACTTTAAGTAGTTCTTGATTTGAATGTTGGACATAGGGGATGCTGGTTTTGAAGGAGAAACAAATGCCTTAGCGCGACCAACAATAGAATAGGTTTCACTCCTAGAGGAAGGAATGGAGTCATCATCCATATCGTCTGCGTCAGTTGGTAATACCTCTTCTGTCATAGCACTGGCATCGTCCATTTTGCTGGGCTTAGGGCTCGTCAAGTTGTCTACCGGGGCCAATGTTGATCGCCCGACGGAGAAGTGTGCCAAGTAACTATGCGTCTCATTGTAAAGTGTGGAACCAAGAGAGTGCGTGTCATCGGGTCGACAATTTCGTGTTGCTTCCAATGTCGTATTGTCATAAGTATCCCCAGCCAATGTTTCACCGCCAGAGTACTTAGTTCCGAACTTGTTAGTAGATCCTTGGTTCTCCTTCTTTACCTTGTACAACATGAATCCTCCTAGACCAAGGGTTAGAGCAACAGCACTGGCGGCAGCGGCAATACCACCTCCAGATATTCCTGCAACTCTTCCTTGACCGCTAGTTTCCTCCTCAGGAACATATGTTGTGACTTCCGTTGTCGTCAAGAAGGGGTTATCACTGGAGAGACTCTGTGCCAATGTGAGAAGAAACGTCGACAGATTGCTACCTGAAAGGGCCTCGGAGATGGTCAGACCAACCTCTTGGTTGGTAGGTACCATAGGAGAATCCTCAAGGAAGGCAACAGCTGCTTCAAAATCAACAAAAGGACCACCAGCACCTCCGATGCTTCTGGAGGTGGCTTCGATGGCAACACTGTCAAAGAAATACATCTGATTATTTCCATAGGTCAATTCGAGATATTCTTCTAGATAGGAAATAGTAGCAGCCTCAATCTCCGCAAAATTGATCGTTTGAGGAATAGCACTCCCAGAGTCGATACGGAATTGTAAGCCAAATTGACTCATGATAAACACCTTTTGGGTCGCTATCGGTTCCGGAGCAGAGGTACGTCCCATTTTGGAGGATCCTTTTGAAAAATGTAAAAAGTTTGAAATGATGACAGTAAGGAACATTTTTATCACGCAAGGACATCAATGCTTTCAAGCTCGTCGGCTCTTACCGGGCTCCTTGGTTTTTTCGGCTGCCTCCTTCTGCTTATTTGTGGCAGCACCTCCACTCTTCTTAGCTCCTCCAGTCTTGGCAGTACCTCCGCCTTTGTAACTACCATTCTTGATAGTACCTCCACCTTTGTTAGTGCCTTTCTTGGTAGCACTTCCGATTTTGTACCCCCCACCACTTTTAGTGGCATCTTCGCTTGTACCAGGGTAAGACGCACCTTCGCCATATTCAGGGCCCTTTTTGACAGAACTCTTAACAGCGGTGCCTTTGGGTTCGTTATAGTCGTCTTCCTTTTCTTTGTACTTCTTTTCGTATTCATCTTTGTCATCCTTTTCTTTGTCATCCTTTTCGTATTCATCTTTGCCATTCTTTGCTTCCTTCGGCGCCGCTTCTTCTATTGTCATTGGTGGGCGATCATAGATTGTCTCTCCATTGTTCGATTTGGCTACGTAACTTCCGCCATCTCCACTGGTCCAGCCATCGCCACTATCATATTCTTTGTTTTGCTTGTCTTTTTTCTCATAAACCTTGTTGCGACCAAGTCCTTCCGTAAAGAGCATGCTTTCTTCTTCGTTGAGCGCTCGTCGTACAGGGATGACTCGTTCGCCTCTCAATTTACGACCCGTTACAACTGTACCAGAGCTGCAAAGCAGCAGTAGAAAGGATAGGAACGCACTTAGTCTCATGGTTCTCTCTTTCCTGTACTAATAGTTTAGTCTCTCGGATAGTAGCGAACTGTCTTTTCAATTTGGCTTTTGCTTCGTTGTTGGTTCCCCTCAAGTAAAGGCAAGAATTTGGAAAGACGTTGACGCCTCTAATTTGCTCCTTTGATTTGATCCTCGACTTGCCTTTGGACCTTTTATCATACTTATTCAAGGCAAATTTGATTGCAAAAGCGTTGAGGCCTTCGAATTTGGAGGAGAGGAGGTGCACGTAGCCGCCATAACATCATCATAGTCTCTTGATGTTCCGCTTTTCACCCGAATCGTTAATTGCTAAAATGGAAGAGCCACTGTGCGTCCTTGTGTAACACAAAAAGTGAACTGTCTCTTCCCAATATTAAGTACGTAGAACTCTACTATGCTTGCAAATTGGGACGATATTTTGATGCTGTATCATTAGATCTCAACTATTTCTGAAGTCTGTTTCATATTATACATTGGAGTTGCCTGTGTAGCTGTCCAGTATTGGGTCATACTACTTGTGCAAAACTAGAGATCGCGATCGCGAACTTCTGGTTCTTCCGTTGGGTGAGGGCAAAATTCGGACAAATCCTCTTTCACGGCATCAGTCTCCACATCTTCGAATGAGGCCTCCGATGATTCGTCAATGTCTTTGTAGTCACCACCAGGAACACTTCTCTTAAACTTCGCCCTCCTTCCATCTACCATTTTGCAGAGCCTTCGTCCAACTGGACTACCTCTACCTACTGATGCGCTGCTACACGGGTTGAGTTTTCGGGCTCGCTCGATGGAGTCTAGGTTGTGAACGCTCTCTGCATATACCCAAGGATCCTCTGTATCTTCCCACTTGGGTTGACAGGGCGGTGTCATTGGGCAGGTATCCGACTCGAATGTAACTGTACGAGCGATACGGCTTTTAATTTCTGGAATCTCGCCCTGTGAACTCGCTGTATCTGTCACAGTATCTGCATTGGTGCCAGTAAAGGAAAATTCCGACTTTTGGGCGGCTTCTCTCTTGCTTTTTTCTTTGTAAAGTTGGTAGCGAAAGAAAATGAAGCCAGCAAAAATAATCACGCCACCAACAGCTGCTACCAAAAGAAATGTCGCCGTGTTCTTGGCCTGTTGTTGCTGACGCGACAACATGGTTTCGGCAGGCACAAGATTTTCTTTTCGAAGTTCTAGGGCAAGGCCTTGTCCTTTCATGTCTGTAGCTCCGGCATTTGTCGGATCAACGATGTTGCCTCCCCAGGTCGGATCGTCGGGTGGTGTATCTTGGCGAAGCGTCGTCTCCGCCGCCAGCGCATCTAGATCATCGTAGCTTTCATATTCCTCTGTAATGTATTTTTTTGTAAATTATAATGAGATTGCCCGCTGGTGGTGAGTTGCGATGCATTCACAACTAGATTTTAAAGGGGAGCGATAAACTACCAATAAGTGCGACTTACCTGAAACCTCTCCTGCTTGTTTTCTTGTGGCAGTATCGGAATCTTCTTTCGTCTCCGGTTGCACTTCGAGCTCTTTGGTCGCTTCTTCTGCACGCGCCGTATCATTTTCTTCGTCCAAATCTTCATTGCGTTCTATCGTTTGATGGTCTTCCACTTCATCCAGTCCCGAATCTGAAGCCGCCATTGCTTCCGGATCATCGTAACTGTTAAATTCTCGCTCAATCTTCTCGTCCTTTCCGTAAAATAGAGATTCCTCTTCATTGAAATCATCCACAGCGTTGTATCCGGCCTTGTCTTCCTTGGGCGACTTGTCGTCTTTGCCCAAAGCTCGTTGCCGAATATTTTTCTTGATTCCTTTCAGCCTGGCCGACGAGGCCGTCGACGCCGAGAGTAAAAGACAGAGGTAAACCAGGAAAGACACTTGCTTCATTATTTAATTATCTTTGTTAGACGTATTTCGATCTTGTTAGGATAGGCAACGTATCACATTCTAAGCCGAAGAAAATAATATTGTTGACTATTTTGTGAGCTTCTTCAGAGTGCGTTTTTTAATATTATTTTTTCGAGCACCTCTTTTCAGTTTTGTAGACGCACACAAGCTTCCTGTTGAGTCACGAGTTCAACGACGAGCATAACCCTAAAACCCTGAAACCCTTCTCCGAAAGTTAAAAAAATTGACGAGTTGTGAAGAACATCACTATTATTTTTTGTTCATTAGAGTACATTATTTAGAAAGGTTGCTACGACTAGGCCGGTTTACTTTGGGTCCTCGTGATTTCCCGTGAAGAGTGGAGGCAAGTATAGGTAGGTGCTTTCGAATATGGCGTCAATTTGTTTGGCGCAGGGTACAGCCCCCTCCCCCGGCCCTGGCA
>Ga0100394_1004859_pt1 | contig 10946 bp, 9 predicted proteins | sample CryGeymeta201518_FD_81549 | JGI IMG/M metagenome (GOLD analysis project Ga0100394, IMG submission 81549) | Groundwater microbial communities from Crystal Geyser aquifers in Utah, USA - Crystal Geyser metaG 2015-18 | ecosystem: Environmental > Aquatic > Deep subsurface > Groundwater | place: USA... | reverse complement strand
TATGTTCTTAACCAGAGTATGTTTTTCTCTGCGTTCTCTGCGTGCTCTGCGGTGATATATTTTTGCTCTTGTTGTATGTTCTTAACCAGAGTATGTTTTTCTCTGCGTTCTCTGCGTGCTCTGCGGTGATATATTTTTGCTCTTGTTGTATGTTCTTAACCAGAGTATGTTTTTCTCCGCGTTCTCTGCGTGCTCTGCGGTGAAGAGTTTCTATGACCTTATCCCCTGATTCAAAAATCTATGTCGCCGGTCACCGTGGCCTCGTAGGCTCCGCCATCGTCAGAAGACTCCAGAAAGGCGGCTACAAGAATATTCTCACCAGAACGCATGAGGAACTCGACCTGACCGACATCAAGACCGTCGCATCTTTTTTTCAAAGAGAACGCCCTGAATATGTCTTTCTTGCCGCCGCAAAAGTGGGCGGCATCCTGGCGAACAGCACTTATCCGGCCGAGTTTATACGGGACAATCTGCTCATAGAACTCTCGATCATAGATGCTGCACACCGATCCGGGGTGAAGCGACTCCTCTTCCTCGGGAGTTCTTGTATTTATCCCAAGCACTGCCCCCAGCCCATGAAAGAAGAATATCTAATGACCGGACCTCTTGAACCGACAAATTCAGCGTATGCAGTCGCAAAGATTGCCGGCATCGAGATGTGTTGGGCCTATAATCGCCAGCATGGAACACAATACCTCCCTGTCATGCCCACAAATCTGTACGGCCCAGGCGACAACTTTGATCTTGAGACTTCACACGTTCTTCCTGCCTTGATCCGGAAGTTCCATGAAGCCAAGACTGAAGGGAAGAAAAGCGTCACCATCTGGGGTACCGGGACTCCAAGACGAGAGTTCCTCTATGTGGACGATCTGGCAGACGCCTGCGTTTTTTTAATGGAACATTACGATGGAACCGAACTCATCAACATCGGAACCGGTCAGGATATCACGATACGTGAGTTGGCTGAAATCATCAGTAAGGTAGTCGGGTTTTCTGGGGAATTCGCATTCGATACCAGCAAACCAGATGGCACACCGAGAAAATTACTCGATGTTTCTTATCTCAGGAATATTGGATGGAATGCTAAAGTCGGATTAGAAGAAGGAATTGTGATGACATACCATTGGTACAGATTGCATTCGGCTTAAACCACGCTCTGTTTAGGAGGCTCTACTTGAAGATATTGATTACAGGTGGTTGCGGTTTTATCGGAAGAAACTTGATACAGAAGCTGCTGCAAAGAGGAGACCGGGTCCGGGTTCTCGATAATCTGTCGGTGGGGACAAAAGAGAAATTGGAGTCCGTCTCCGCATTAGAGTTAGGAGACTCCTGGCCCAAAGATTCCCATCATGTCTCACTTGTGGTCGGGGATATCCGGGATAAAGGTGTCTGTGTCCATGCCACCGAAGGGGCGGATGCCGTTGTCCACCTTGCCGCACAGTGTGGAGTAATCCCCAGTATAGAGAACCCGCTCTTTGACTGCGAGACAAATGTGCTGGGAATGGTGAATGTCCTTCAATCTTCTGTTGAAAACAAGGTCTCACAATTTGTCATGGCCTCATCCAGCGCCCCCCTGGGGGAAACGACCCCCCCGATTCATGAAGAAATGGTTCCCAAACCTTTGTCTCCCTACGGGGCCTCCAAACTGGCGGGGGAGGGGTACTGCTCTGCTTATTTCCATTCCTTCGGACTGAACACCGCCGTCCTGCGTTTTTCCAATGTCTATGGGCCGGGTTCGGGGCACAAGGGGAGTGTCGTGGCCCTTTTCTTCAAACGTGCCATGGAAGGCTTGCCTATCATCATATACGGGTCAGGCAACCAGACACGGGATTTTATCTTTATCGAGGATCTTTGTGACGCGATCACCGGTGCCCTCGATTCCAATGTCGGTGGGGAAGTCTTCCAGATTGCTACATTCAAGGAGAACACGGTCAACAAGATCGCGGAACTGGTGAAAAAACTGGTCGAAAGGGATACGGAGCGGAAAGTGGAGATACTCTTCGAGAAAGAACGAAAGGGCGAAGTCATCCGGAGTTATTCAGACATCTCGAAGGCCGGGAAGCTGATCAACTACCATCCCAAATACGCTCTTGAAACAGGCATGGAAAAGACCTGGGAGTGGTTTCGCGCGAATTATGAAAAAAAGGAGATTCGATGAGGAACAGGAATTTCAAGAACGAAATCATCGCCGTGACCGGCGCTGCAGGAACCGTCGGTTCCGAGATTGTCAAGGTCCTTCTCGAGGACTATGAACCGTCGGAGATCCGGATCTATGACAATAACGAGTCCGAGGTCTTTCTGCTGGGGCAGAAATATGCCGGCACGGGAAGAGTGACCCCCTTCCTTGGTGATGTGCGAGATCTCCAGAAACTGGAGCAGGTCTTTGAGGGAGTTGATGCGGTTTTTCATCTTGCCGCGCACAAACATGTCTACCTGGCCGAATTCAATTCCTTTGATACCGTGCAGACCAATGTTTACGGCGTTCAGAATGTTATACAGGCCGCCCTTCGAAATAAAGTCAAGACCGTTCTCTTTACCAGTTCGGACAAAGCGGTCAATCCCACGAGCGTGATGGGGACGACCAAACTGCTCGGGGAGAGGCTCATTACCGCATCGAATATCACAAGTTTTAAGGGACACACCATCCTCGCCAGCTCCCGATTCGGAAATGTCTTGGGTTCCCGCGGCTCCGTCGTACCGATATTTGCGGAGCAGATCAAGGCCGGCGGACCGGTCACGGTCACTGATGAGAAGATGACCCGGTTCATCATGTCGATTCGCCAGGCTGCCGACTTGGTGATCCTTGCTGCGACCCTGGCCAAGGGAGGCGAAGTTTTCGTTACCAAAATGCCGGTGGTTAGGATCGTCGACCTGGCCGCAGCCATGATTGAATTGCTGGCCTCCCGATACGGTCATCAGCCGGAGGAAATCGAGATCAAATATATTGGTGCCAAGGCTGGTGAAAAGCTCTATGAAGAGCTCATGACAGAAGAAGAGACACAAAGATCCTACGAACTGGAAGATATGTTTGCAATCCTGCCGGCACACCGCTTCATGTATAAACATGTCGAACATGTTTATACGAGTCTGGTCGAAAAGAGCGTGACAAAAGCCTACATCTCCGCCACAGAGAAGGCGATGACTGTGGAGGAGATCAAGGGCTTTATTACGGACTCCGGTCTGCTGGAGTCTTGTTTTGCCATGTAGGAAGCCAACTGAAAGGAGGGGCAAATGCGTATCTTGATCCTGGGGGGAGACGGCTATTTGGGATGGCCCACAGCCATGCACCTGTCGGCGAAGGGGCACGAAGTTGCAGTGGCGGACAATTATCTCCGTCGGCGTCTCTTTCTGGAAACGGATGTCAGTCCACTGTTCCCAGTACCCAATCTACATGAGCGTACCCAACTCTGGGAAGGGCGTTCCGGCAAGAAAATCCCCGTCTTCATCGGGGATCTGGCACAATGGGATTTCATAGCCGAGATCTTCCGGGAATTTACACCGGACGCCATTGTCCACTACGCAGAACAGCCTTCGGCTCCCTATTCCATGCTGAACCGAAGGGCCGCGACATTGACCCTCCAGAACAATCTTGCTGTCACATCAAATCTCATCTTTGCTGTCAAGGAATTTTCACCTGATGCCCATATCGTTAAGCTGGGCACCATGGGGGAATACGGCACACCCAACATCGACATCGAAGAAGGTTGGCTCGAGGTCGAACATAAAGGCCGAAAGGATCGGTTCCTCTACCCACGGCAGACGGGCAGTCTGTACCATACAACGAAAATCATGGATACCGACCTCCTCTGGTTCTATGTCCGGATGTGGGGCCTGAAAGTAACGGACCTGATGCAGGGGCCCGTCTATCATTTTCTGACGGACGAGAACCAGGGGGAAGAAGCTCTCTATCCATTTTTCAACTACGATGAGATCTTCGGAACGGTGCTCAACCGGTTCATTGTTCAAGCCGTCGTCGGGTATCCACTCACTGTTTATGGCAAGGGGCAACAGACACGGGGTTATCTCGATATTCGGGATACTCTTCAATGTGTCCGTCTCTCCCTGGAGACTCCTCCGGTGGATGGGGAACTCCGCATCTTCAACCAGTTTGTGGAGACTTTTTCCGTGAATGAACTCGCGGAGAGAGTGCAGAAGGCCGGGAAAGAACTCGGCCTGGATGTGGGAATCAAGTCCATTAAGAATCCTCGCAAGGAGGCGGAGGAACATTACTATAATCCAATGCACACCGGTCTGATGGAACTCGGCCTGCAACCCCACTGCCTGACTGATGAAATTCTTTCCCGGATGATGGAGACCGTCCTACGGTACAAGGACGCCATACGCTTGAACACCATTTTCAGAGGTGTCGGATGGACATAAGCCGATGTATCGCGTCTATGCAAGCCGGCGTATGAGAGGAATCCATATTTGAAGAAAGTTCCTATAGTGAATGGCTCGGAGAGAATTCGTCCTGATGGGAGTCAGAAAAAATGCATCCTTTTCTTAAATGCAGGCCTTTATCCGTGCACAACGGGCGGTATTGAGATATTTCATTACTATTTCGTCAAGGCTTTAAGTGTTCATTTCCCATTGATTGTACTTTCGACCTGTGATCAACAATTTTCGGAACCCAGCATCATTTCTAAGAGTATTGCAAGTCCTATTGGCAGAGGACAGACCGCGTTCACAATCTATTACCATACCAAGTATCTTCTTAAGTATAGAAACCAGATAGGTCTCATTCATATCCCATATGCAAGTGAAAACCTTTTTCAATACTACCACGTCATGGTGATGGCTCGATTACTGGGGATCCCATACATCCTGAGAATATCTGGCGGGCGAATGTATCCAGGCCGCCCGGATTTTCTGCACGCACAATATTTTAGATATGCACATGGGATCATTGGTGTATCCAATCCAATCAAAGAAGAATATGAACGGCGCTATGGAAGAGAAATTCGTCTCATTCCTTCATATTTACCCTTCTTAACCACGGATCTTAGCAAGGAGAAGCTCCGAAGGGCCCATAATATTGCTACTGGCAGACTCGTGTTCTTGTATCTGGGATCGGTGAAAAAGTTGAAGGGGCCCGATGTCTTGGTGGAAGCCCTCACGCTGATAGGGAAGTCTTATTTGAGGGAAAAACAAGTAGTGGTACTTTTTGTGGGCGGAGGCGAATTGGAGGCCACCCTTAGAGCCGGAATTAAGGATAATGGTATGGATGATGTAATCCGGTTTGTAGGAAAAGTACCCTATGAATGTGTTCATGAATATTATCGATTGGCAGATGTTTTTGTGATTCCCTCTTTGTTCGAAGCGCGTCCACTCGCGTTGGCAGAGGCTCTATATAATGGTTTGCCGGCCATTGGGAGTGATATCTCCACAATCTCGAATACTATTCGTCATGAAGTTAACGGCCTTTTGGTGCCGCCGGAAGATCCTGCGAGACTTGCCGATGCCATTCGCATATTGGTCGAAGATCCTTCTCGAAGAGAAAAATATGCCAAAGCGAGTAGAGGACAAAAGGAAGAATTTGATAATTTCAATACCATGGTAATGGATTATGTAACGATGTACAGAGAGATCATGAGCCGTGGTAAGGCAAATGGCATTGGCTAAGAAGGAGATAGAAGTAACATATTCACATAAGGTGAAGACGGACCAAGTGTTTTGGATGGGCTTACCGGACGATTCCGTTGGTGCCTCAACAAAGGTCATTCCTCAACGTCAACATTTCTTGAACGGTGAACTAAGACGGTGATCTCCAAAAAGGCTTCAGACAGCATCTTCATCCTGATTCCGGGTTGGATCAGCCGGTTGAAAGGCGTGTTGTTCCTCCCCCTTATTATTAAATCGATAGGATTGGAGAACTATGGAGCCTATATTCAAATCATAGCAAATGTAACGATTCTCGTTCCCTTTACTCATCTGGCAATGGGGCAGGCGACTCTCCGTTTCGGCTCCAAGCTGAGTGATACGGATCGGGAAGGGTTGAGAGAGGCCTTTTGGGTGCCGTTCCTTTTCTGCGGTATCAGTTCGGTCATTTTAGGTCTTTTTTATATACTGCTGGCGCCCATTATAAGCCATACATTCTTACGGGGTCTTCAGCTCGGCTCGTTGTATGTTGCGGCGCCATTGATCTTTGCAAACGGGGCGAATCTGATTTTTTTACCTTACATCAACAGCCGAAAACGCTTCAAAGAAGCGGGTGTATTCCGGTTGTTGCAGGAGCTGTTGCCCTACCTGGCGCTTGTGGCGGGAGTATACTGGACTCAGGACCTTCGCAAGGGCCTGATTTGCTCAGTGGCTGCTTCATGCCTGCTGATTTTCATCATGATGATCCGGATAGCCGGAGAGGTGGGGATGCCCTGTTTTCGTCCGGCTGTCTTCAAGAAGTACCTTCGGTTTTCGTGGCCCATCGCAGCCATGACCTTCACCCAGGCCAACCAGGAATCCATACCGAGATATATCATTCCGCTTTTCATGGGACCTGCAGCATTAGGCATATTCAATATCATGTACATGATTTCGAGATTGCTGAATACATTCAATGAACCGTTTCTGAAGTATCTTAACAGTTTCTTGCCGAAAATATGGGACCAAGGTGATCGTACATACGCTACTCATATGATTGAACGGTGTTCACTATATTATATAGTAGCGGCGATCTGCGCAGCAACCCTGATTGTAGCGGGGTTCGAAGATGTTGTTCGCTTGATAATGCCGACAGTAAACACGGGAGTGGTTTCTCATCTTGAGGCTACATTGATCGGGTTGTGTCTTGCCGCGTTATTTTACGGATTGAATGAACTTGCATGGGTTGCAGCAAAGCTCGACAACAAATCGATGATTATATTGATCGGGAGCATCATTGGGTTCATCGTCAGTATTGTATTGACGTACGTTCTGACCAGGTTCTTCGGGCTTTTCGGTACCGCCGCGGCCCAGATGCTATCGGTCGTCGCAATCCAGTATTTCTTTGTAAAAATACTCCCGATTAAGCGTTCAAAGTCTTTTTTAATATCTCTGGCAAAAGTTTCTCTTCCAACTACGCTCATGGGACTCGCTGTTATCCTGATTCCGAAAGCGGATATATGGTCACTCCTGGTAAGCATGTTTATCGGAATCATCGTGTTTGTCTTATCCGTTTTTGTACTCAAGGTTGTGACCTTTGAGGAGTTCGCCAACCTGGTTCTTGACAGAGGTCTGGCGAAGGTAAAAGCCTGATGCAAAGGTGCTGGTGGACTTCCGTCGCATACTCCGGGAAGCAGCCATGAAGGTACTCGAATTTGCCGCAGGAAGCGCAGGCGGGAGATTGGCCGGCGGTAAGAGGCATATAATTTTGCATATTGAGGTCCGACCATGCGAGTCTTGAACCTATTTCTGTTTATAGTCATTTTAACGACGATCATCTTGACCAGACTTTATGAAGTCCAGATCAGCCAGGTACAGGGATTCAGCATAAAGAATATCATGCTCTATCTGGTATCCTTTATGCTGTTAGCGGTGCACGCGAGTAAACGAACACCTATAAAGGACGTGCCGGCCCTTGTCCCGCTGATAATTGTCAGTATTTTCGCTGCGATCAGCATGCTGTATGCACCCGCCTTGGCCCAGGATCTTAGACTCGACCGGCTTAATATGCTTGCCATATATAAAGGAAACATATTTGACCCTGTCCTGATGTACATCATAGGCTATTTTCTGATCGTGTCGGAAGGATCTGATTTCCGCCTCATACGCATTTTTGTTATCGCATTCGGGTTGCTGAATGTTGCGGCAATGAGCATATTTGTAACCGGCATCAATCCTTTTACCATATCCGTGGTATCCCATGGCGGTACACGGTTTGCGAGCTATGGTGGAATATCTAACCAGGGAGCGTATGCTTTAGCGTTTTTTTTCCCGCTCTACTACTACCTGCATGTACACGCGGGGTCATGGGTTGGCAAGGCGTTTTACGTATTCCTGATGATGACCACGCTGGCGGGGATTGCACTTACGGGCTCAAGAGGCGGGTACCTTGCCATGGCCATCGAGTTGTTGCTCCTGATGATACTGACAGGGCGGTATGCATTTTTTATTACCATGACGGTTCTCGGTACATTCGGCGTGATGGCGTACGCCGCACTGTTCAACTGGGAATTTCTTGTAGGGGCCATCGGACGTTTGAAGCTCCTGGTCGCAGGCGCCGAGCCTGTCAGACACGGATTCACCGAAACGGATACAATCTCTGCGGGCAGGACGTACATCTGGAAGGGAATATACAGCGTCTTAAAGAACGATCCTGTCGCTGTTATCATCGGCAAGGGTTGCGGGACCTTTGCAGTGCACATCAAGCGTGCATTAGGAGGAGCGATGGCATCGCATAATTGGTTTCTGGAAGTCCTATTGGAACTCGGATTGATAGGGCTGAGCCTCTTTGTTGCAGCTGGAATGCGCATGTACCGATTCTTCAAGCTCTACTTGCGTCAGCCGGACCGGCTTCTCTATCACTGTGTGTTTTGCATGTTTTTTATTCTGGTGTGGACCTTCATGCTTTCCGCTCCAACTGTCCTTTACGTGACATGGTTCCTGACGTTGGGCCTCCTGGCGGGATACGTCTCAGACGGAAAAGGGTCTGTCATAAAAAAAAGCCCGTATCCGGAGAGGCCTATTTTAGGCGCTGGCAGAAAACCGGGATGATCATTCATAGCGGCAGCGCCGAACCATGGGATGCTGTGGGGAAGTGTGCTTCGGCCTGTCAGTCCTGAATAAATCGGCAGCCATTGCAAGATATGAAAATACTGCATTTTATAGATTGTCTCCGCTCAGGCGGAAAAGAGAGGCAAATGGTCGAGCTTCTCAAGGCGCTTTCTTTAAAAGAGGAGGTTACGTGCGAACTGGCGGTGATGTCCCACGATATTCATTATCGTGATGTCAAGAGGCTCAACATCAGGATGCATTATCTGATCAGGAACAGTGCCAAGGATCCGAGGGTATTCCTGAAATTATACAGTCTCTGCAAAAAAATCAGGCCCGACATACTTCACTCATGGAATTCCATGACCTCGGTTTATGCGATAGCTGTTACGAAAGCCTTGGGGATAAAGTTCATTAACGGGATGATCAGAGATGCACCTTCGGAATTGAAGCTTTTTAGTGAGGCCTGGATTCGCTCCAAGTTGACGTTTCCTTTTTCCGATATCATTGTTTCCAACTCACGTGCTGGCATTGAATCCTACAGGGCGACCATGGCAAGAAGTTTCTGCATACACAACGGTTTTGATTTTGACAGAATTGATGATCTTGAGGATGGAGATATCGTCAGAAAGAAATTCGGAATCGATTCTGGGAAAGTGGTGGGCATGGTGGGGACGTTCTGGAAGAACAAAGATTATGGCACCTATATTAAAGCTGCCCAGATGGTCTTGCAGCAAAGGGCTGATGTAACATTTCTGGCAGTCGGTGACGGCGAAAACCTCAATAGATGCAAAAGCATGGTCCTGCCTCAGTTTAGAAGCAGGATAAAGTTCCTGGGTAGACAGGAAGATGTAGAATCCATTATCAATATTTTTGATATCGGCGTGCTTGCAACTTATACGGAAGGAATCTCCAATTCCATCATGGAATATATGGCGTTGAGCCAGCCAGTTGTTGCGACGCAAGGCGGGGGCACGAGGGAACTGGTTATAGATGGGGTAACGGGGTTTCTCGTGCAGCAAGGCAATTACTCGGACATGGGCAAAAGGATACTGGAGCTCCTGCAGGATGAAGAACTTGCCACAGCGATGGGGCAGGCGGGTAGAGAAAGGATACGTACAGAATTCTCCCTGGAAAGGATGGCAGATGCCTATGTTGGCTTGTACAGGAGAACACTGCAGGATTCCCTCTGACATTCGAGATTCAATCCCCCACCTGTGCGATCGGGATAGCATCAGCCATGTCATCTTGATATCGAGTCACAGATGGCGGACATTCTGGAGACTCACCCCATGAAGCAGGCTTTAAAAAAACTCTATGTCCTGTTGATGAGGCGGAGATTCGGCGCCTGGGGGAAGAATTCGTATTTGAGCCCTTTCGGGACCTATCTTGAACCTGAGAAGATTTTTATCGGCGATAACGTCTATATTGGCCCCCGTGCCATGATTTCAGTTTCCGAACGCATCACCATTGGACATGGGGTTACGATCGGGCCGGAATTTATGGCTATGGGAGGAGATCATAATTTCAGGAAAGTAGGTTGTTGGATTCATCAATTAAAGACCGGTGGTGAGAACAGACCAATCGTGATTGAAAATGATGTTTGGATTGGCGCCAGGGTTTTAATCCTCAAGGGAGTCACCATTGGAGAAGGGGCAATCATTGGAGCAGGTTCTGTTGTGACTAAAAACATTTTGCCATATACAGTGAATGCAGGAAATCCAGCCCGGAGAATCGGGGTGAGATTCCGAAGGGATGAATTGACGCAGCATCCTGAAGCTGTCAGCAGCAAGTATCAAGCCGATGATCTGAATGTCTTGTTTTATGGGGCATGAAAACCGGGTATTAACCTCTGCATAGATCAGGTAATAGGGCATTTGCCTGATGAAGACAAGAGACCACGATATAATAAATTTCCTTTTCAACATGAGTATAGAACCTCCTCTGAAGATAACCCAGTGAAGAAAATACTAAACTTTCATTTTCTGCTATTGCTGTCAGCCGTCGTACTGCTTCCTGCCCAATCTCAGGAGGCAGAGTATAGGCATATTCAGGATCTGAAAGAACTATATTTAACAACCTTGATTCTTGATAAGGGTAAACCCGGCATTGTTATCGTGGCGCCTCATGACAGCCGGTACAGGGAAGCGGCGGACATAATTCGAGGGAGAATTGAGGAACTGTCAGGAGTCAGCATCCCCTCTTATGATGATGACTGTGTACCGGAAGAAATATTGAAAGAACACAACGTCATTGCGCTA
>Ga0100394_1004858_pt1 | contig 10947 bp, 9 predicted proteins | sample CryGeymeta201518_FD_81549 | JGI IMG/M metagenome (GOLD analysis project Ga0100394, IMG submission 81549) | Groundwater microbial communities from Crystal Geyser aquifers in Utah, USA - Crystal Geyser metaG 2015-18 | ecosystem: Environmental > Aquatic > Deep subsurface > Groundwater | place: USA... | reverse complement strand
GATACCGGCGCATCTAAAAAGCCAATACCCTGTTGCTTAGCGGCCTGAGATAGCTCTCGCGCTAAGTTGGCAGAGGCAGTTGTATGGTCAACCATAACCGCACCAGCCTGCATACCAGCTAGCACACCATGCTCGCCATAAACAACCGAGCGAACATCATTGTCGTTACCAACACACATAAACACCAGCTCAGCGCCTTGCGCCGCCTTAGCCGGGGTGTCAGCAAAGTTGCCACCATATTGCTTAGCCCATTGCTGTGCTTTAGCCGTTGTGCGATTAAACACCGAAACCTGGTAGCCTTTCTGTTGCAAATACCCAGCCATGGGGTAACCCATTACACCCAAACCAATAAAGGCAACTTTTTTAACACTGTTATTTGACATATTAATGACTTAAAACTGTGACATACTGTGGCGCTGAGCTTACAAAGATATCGGCCGGATTGAAAGCACTAACAGAAGGAAACATTATGCCAAATGTGCATCAGTACAAGATAAAAGACGGTCAGGGTAACGACATTGATTTAAGTCAGTTTCGTGGCAAGGTATTGTTAATTGTGAACACGGCTAGCAAATGCGGATTCACACCGCAATACAAAGAGCTGGAAGAACTGCATCAGAAATATCATGACAAAGGCTTAGTGATATTAGCCTTCCCGTGTAATCAGTTTGGCGCCCAAGAGCCCGGCTCCAATGGCGACATCCAACAGTTTTGTGAACTTAATTATGGTGTTAGCTTTGGCGTAATGGCCAAACTGGCAGTAAACGGCCCTGATGCTTCACCCTTGTTTGAACATTTAAAAGACAGTGCCCGTGGCCTGATGAAAACCCGCGCGATTAAATGGAATTTCACTAAGTTTTTGGTCAATAAAGACGGTGATGTCGTTAAACGTTATGCGCCCCGCACCAAACCAACCAGTATCGCTGCAACAATAGAAGACTTGCTGTAACTTTGATCCAGCGCTAAAAACCGCACTGATATTTGCGCTAAGCTTTAGCGCAAATAATGGGAGACATGCCATGAAAGTTGCCGTATACAGCGCCAAACAATATGATCAAGATGGATTCAGCCGATGGGCCGACACTAGCTTACAATTTCAGTACCTGGACACTCGCCTGACAGCAAACAGTGTTAAGTTGGCTGCAGGCTGCCATGCTATCTGTGTCTTTGTAAACGACGAGCTTAATGAACAGGTGCTTCGGCAGTTATCTGAATTAGGTATAGAGATGGTGGCGCTGCGCTGTGCAGGCTTTAACAATGTAGATATCGCTGCGGCAAAAGAATTGGGGATCCGCATTGCACGCGTACCGGCTTATTCGCCAGAAGCGGTAGCGGAACATACTGTTGGCATGATCCTTTGCTTAAACCGTAAACTGCACAAAGCATACAATCGGGTACGTGATGACAACTTTGCCCTTGATGGCCTGCTGGGGTTTAATCTATTCGGCAAAACCGTTGGTTTAATTGGCACCGGCCGCATAGGGCTTGCAACCGCACGTATTCTGCGCGGTTTTGGCTGTGAGTTATTATGCCACGATACCACACTGTCAAATACCATCCTTGAGCTGGGTGGACGCTATGTGCCCCTGGCCGATTTATATGCGCAAAGTGACATTATTAGCCTGCACTGCCCACTGACACCTGACACCCGACATATGATTAACCATTACAGTATTGGCAGTATGAAAGATGGTGTAATGCTTATTAATACCAGTCGTGGTGCTCTCATTGATACAAAAGCGGTTATTTCGGGTTTAAAAAACCGTAAAATTGGCTATTTAGGGCTGGATGTATATGAGCAGGAAGCCGATTTGTTTTTTGAAAACCTGTCTGATCAAATGATTGATGATGATATATTTCAGCGCTTACTAACATTTCCCAATGTATTAATTACAGGGCATCAAGCGTTTTTTACCAAAGAGGCATTACAGGAAATCAGTCAGATCACCAGCGACAATTTACTCGCATTTGCCAGCAATACCGAAACTGGGAATGAACTGGTTAACTAAGCTGATTAAGTAAGCTGGTTTAATAGATCGCACAATGAAGTACCACCCGGCTTAGAAGGTGTATACCAGTGATGCCGATGTTTCTGTATCCGTGGTACGTAAATTGCCTTCCGGCTGAGAGTTATACTTAACCACAAAGTTAAACCGCATAGACAGCTTATCGGCCATCTTTGCCGTAATGCTGCTACGGCTTAATACGGTAGAGTTTTCGCCATCCAGTGACATCGCGCTTTCTAACGACTGGCGAAAACTGGTGGTATCAAATAAAGCATAATCAAGATTCGCCGCTAAAAACCAAATCAGACCGCCATGACTAACGCCAGCTGCCGTTTGTTGATAAGAAAAACCCGGGCCAGTTTCTAAATCTAAATAGCTGCTAAGTTTCTCATACAGCCTATTACCATAACCAACAGTCAGCGAGGCCTGCTGCCGAAACGAACCAAATTTATCATGTGCATAGGCTGCACGACCAAAAATAGACTCACGCCCTTTGACTAACTTATAGTTGCTTTGGCTGGTAAAGCCGTATCGGCTGGCTGTAGTGACTTGATGCTTGCCACTGCTATCGCTATTTACGACATTATTTTTTTGCAGCAAACTTTGAAATTGATAGCGGTTACGAAAGTATTCCAGATCGTGCACCAATTCACTGTTTGCCCGAATGGCAAAGGAATCAGTGTTACCAGAGCTAAACAAAAAACCCAGTTCAACATCGCCGGTAACCGTGCCAAAAAAGCCAATAGGCTGTAAAGGTTCTTCGCTACTCGCCAACATGTCGGTTTCTGCAGCGTATACCTCAGACAAGAGTAACAGCAGTGTAAGGCTAATAGCCGTTAAGAAACGTTGCATTGTGTCGTTACATCACTCCTGTTTATGCATTGGGCTATAAATGCATATTATTGTAGACCACAACTTTTTTGCCACTGCCTAGATGGGTATTGTATCAAGTAGAATTGCTCAGCCCAGTAGCCCGGACTGAGCAATTTGTGCATTTAACGTGTTTTACGCCAGGCTTTACTCAGCGGCGCGCTGTTGCACAAAAGTAATAGCTTGTTCTAAACGAGCAAGACTGCGTGCCTTACCCACCAATGCCAGAGTGATATCCAAAGCAGGCGAGTTACCACCACCAGTTACCGCGACACGAAGCGGCATACCAATTTTTCCCATGCCAACGCCAAGTTGTTCTGCCGTCGCATTAATAGTTTGATGGATAGCTTCTACCGACCAATCCGTTAACTCTGCCAGTTTGGCAGCAACGGTTTGCAATGGTTCCAAAGCGACCGGACGTAAATGTTTTTTTGCTGCATCAGCATCAAATTCTAAGAAGTCCTCATAGAAATAACGGCTAACCTCAACCATTTCTTTCAGCGTTTTCACCCGCTCGGCCTGAGCCACAACTAAATCGGTTAACAAAGGTCCTTGGCTTATATCCAGTTTTTGCTCAGTAATATGCCATTGCAGCTGCTGCGCGACCTGCTCTGCCGGCAAAGTTTTCATGTAATGCTGGTTTAACCAAATCAACTTGTCGGTGTTAAACGCCGATGGCGCCCGGTTACAACTATCAAGATCAAATAACTGTATCAGCTCATCTTTGCTGAAAATTTCCTGATCGCCATGAGACCAGCCCAACCGAACCAAATAATTTAGTAAGGCTTCTGGTAGAAATCCATTATCACGATATTGCATAACGCCTACCGCACCGTGGCGCTTAGACAAACGCTTACCGTCGTCGCCCAGAATCATCGGCACATGAGCATATTTAGGAATATCCGCACCTAAAGCCGCCAGAATATTCATCTGTCGTGGCGTGTTGTTGACGTGATCATCTCCGCGGATAACATGGGTAATGCCCATTTTCCAGTCATCTACCACTACGGTTAGGTTGTAAGTTGGAGTACCGTCACTTCGGGCAATGATCAGATCATCCAATTCAGCGTTAGCAATTTCAATACGACCTTTGATCATGTCTTCAATAACCACAACGCCACTTTGTGGATTTTTAAAACGAATGACAAAGGGTTTATCTGCCGGGTGGTCGGTACGGTCGCGCCACATACCGTTATAACGCGGTTTTTCGCCTGCTGCAGTTTGCGCTTCACGCATAGCGTCAACTTCTTCTATGGTACAAAAGCACTTATAAGCATTACCCTCTGCTAGCAGTTGCGCAACCACTTCTTTATATAAATCAAAACGCTTTGTTTGGTAATACGGGCCTTCATCATGGTCTAAACCTAACCATGCCATGCCCTCTATAATTGCATCAACTGATTCCTGCGTCGAACGCTCTAAATCAGTATCTTCAATACGTAATATAAATTTACCGCCTTTCTTTTTGGCGTATAACCAGCTAAAAAGCGCAGTACGAGCGCCGCCTACATGCAAATAACCAGTGGGGCTTGGCGCAAAACGGGTAACAAGAGACATAGTTTATCCATCACAGTGCAATAATGTAGGGTATTGTAACAATGCCCAAGGTAGGATGCACCCGCTAAGGTGTTCTATGGCGATCTGTTTTGCTGGAAAATCGCCCCTAGTGTCTACTTTTGCAGCAAGCATACCACAATTACCAAAATAATGTTGACAGCTTTTTCATGCTCCCTATAATGAGCGCCATCAAACAGCGTGGATTGTTAGCTCAGCTGGGAGAGCACCGCCCTTACAAGGCGGGGGTCACTGGTTCGAACCCAGTACAATCCACCACTTGATGTCTTATCATGAAGAGCCGCCGCTCTTTACGACGAGACGGTGGACACTGATTAAACCCAGTACAATGCACCAATTTGATTTTAAAGACTTATCCCATGGATTGTTAGCTCAGCTGGGAGAGCACCGCCCTTACAAGGCGGGGGTCACTGGTTCGAACCCAGTACAATCCACCATCGCTTTTTTTGCGATAAAAATTTAGATACTCCCATGGATTGTTAGCTCAGCTGGGAGAGCACCGCCCTTACAAGGCGGGGGTCACTGGTTCGAACCCAGTACAATCCACCACTTCTTAATACAAAAACCATAGCAAAGCACCGCCCGCTCTCTTCGACAACACGGTCGCCGTTAATTACCTGTTATTTTTTCTTCAAAGCTTGCTATAGTAAAACCAATATTACCTGCACCGGAACAGCCGTTAGCTATGGAACCCGCTGTTAAACGCGATGAACGTATTTTAATTATTGATGATCAAAGCTTAAGCCAAAGTTATTTGCGTTACGCGCTGGAACAGCTGGGATATCAAAACATTAGCTATGCTGGTCGCGCGCAATCGGCATTGAATTTTTGCAAGCAGAATAACTATGATCTAATTATCTGCGCGTATAACCTACCCAACGGTAAAGACGGCTACCAACTGTTTGAAGAGCTCAAAGCAACCGGCTTACATAAACTCAATTGCGGCGTAATTTTTATTAGTGCCGAAACCGAACCCGCATTGGTGCACAGTGTGTTGGAATTGCAGCCAGACGAGTTTCTGGCCAAGCCGTATGTTATTCGTGATTTACAGCAACGCATAGAGCGCGTGTTAAAGCGTAAACAACAGCTGCGGCCTGTATACGAATTACTCGAACTAAAACAGCATGACAAAGCGCTCGATTGGCTTAATCAACAACTGACACAACCTGAACTACACAAGCTATACCCGCTATTTCTTAAGCTAAAAGGCGATATCATGCTACAACAGCATGCCTATTCTGATGCTCTGGTATTTTTCAATGCCATGTTACAAATTCAGCCGTTTAGCTGGGCCAGAATTGGCAGGGTGTTTTGCCTGCTAAGACAAAATGCAGAAGATCAGGCCTTTGCGGAATTACAGCAAATGTTATCGCGTACTGAAACACGGCTGTATGCTTTGGATTGCCTGGCTGAACTAGAGTTTCGCCAGCAGCATTTTCAACAAGCACAGCAGCATATATTGGCTGCTGCAGATATAGCACCGCGAAATTTATTGCGCCAGCAAAAACTATTGCAATTGTCCCGGCTAAACCATGACTATGAACTGCAATACCGGGCCGCCAGAGACATGGTTAAATTTGCCCGCTATTCAATGTACGAACAGCCAGATTTATACCTGAACCTGGCAAGAGCCAGTATTGATTTCGCCCTTAGCAGTGAAGACAGTGAACAACAAACCCGTTTAAGTCGCCAGGCAACCATGTCGCTTAATACGGTGCAACGCCAGTATGGTTTGCAAAATCTGACAGAGGCGCAGCAAGTATTGCAGGCGCGTCTTTTGTATTTGCAAGACCACAGAGATAAAGCTCGCCAGTTATTAGTTGAGCTTAGCGAAGAAATAGAAATAGACTCATTAGAAAATGCCTTGGATAAGGCCAAAGCACTGCACGAAGTGGGGTTGAGTGACGCCTCTAAAAGCTTGTTTAATCGTATTAGCCAGCATTGCCGCCAACAACAACCAGAACCCTTATTTGCTGCCTACCTTAACCAAGAACAGCAAGAACGTGCTGCCATGGCACATGGCCCACGAGAACTAAATAACAATGCTGTACATTTATATCAACATGGTAACTGGCAAGAAGCCTTCTCTGCTTTCACACTGGCGTGGCAAGTGATGCCGAAAAACGCCGGCATTGCACTCAACTTATGGCAAACACTGCTTACCAGCCCTCGCCCACTTTGTTCGGCTCAGCAAAAACAGCAACTGCTTAACCAATGCCAGCAGCTGATAGAAAACAGTAATTTAAAACCAGAACAAATGCTGCGTTACGAACAACTAAAACAAAAGAACCTTAGCATACTGGCTTAATTAGTATTGGTTTCTGTCACCGGCGCTATCGGCTCTGGCCACTCCGCAAAAACCGCTTTTAACGTTCTGGACCTTAGCAACCAGATACACCCAATAATTAGCAGTAACGGCGACACAATCCGCCATGGTGCATCTAACATAACCTGTGACGGTAAATGCGATACACTCACCACCAAATCAACCACAGCAACACTGAGCATAATTAGGCCACCGTAGCGCCAAATATGGCGCCAGCCACGTCTGCCTTTCGGTTTACGCTGGCTTAACGCGGCAATCAATAACAACAGTGGTGCGGCCACAACACAGGCGATAATAAAATCACGCTGCAATGGATAAAACAGAGCCAGCATTGAACGCTGATCCTGTGGCAATGTTAATACCAATATCCAGCTTATGTATGGCCGGAGTAACAACAATAACAACCAGTAAAAACGCAGTGGCACCTTGTGCAGGCCATAGTCGTCCAGTACCGGCCACAGCGGGGCTTTACTCATAGCTGACGTCTGCGCTGCGCCAGCATACCCAGCGCAATAAAAATGGTTAAACATACCCACGGCAGCCACAAATTAGTGAGTTTACCCAGTTGCGCGGCAACGACAGGCGTAAGAAAAATCGTCAGGGCACCATAACCAAAAGCACACAACGCGATAAAAATCAGTGTACGCCAAATAAAATGCAGCGAGCTTATTTGCCGCCTTACAAAGCGATTTAAATCGTCGCCAAACACCACTAAGCATGTTGCTACCAGGGCCAATGCGATATCACGTACATAAGGTCGAAATACCCCGCCCCACTCCAACAATAATTGATAAATAACATCAGGCACTTACTGCACCCCATATTTTGCAAACACATCCAGCATCTGCTGCTCTGTCCACACGGGCACATTAAGCTCAGTTGCCTTAGCCAGTTTAGATCCGGCATTGTCACCGGCAATAACGGCATGGGTTTTAGCCGATACCGAGCCCGAAACCTTGGCCCCTAGCCTTTGCAGCCGCGCTTTAGCGTCATCGCGCCCCATACTGGTAAGTGTACCGGTAAGTACCAGTGTTTGCCCGGCAAAGGGTTGCTCAGTCGCCGCCTGCTGCTCAATCGCCGGCCAGTGAATACCGCAACGTAGCAATTGCGCAATCACGTCTTGATTATGAGGTTCAGCAAAAAAGCCCAGCACATGCTCTGCTACAACGGCGCCAACATCCGAAACGGCAACTAACTGCGCTAAATCGGCCTGTTGTAACAGGGATAACTCGGTAAAATGATTGGCAAGATTTAGCGCTGTCGCCTCGCCCACTTCGCGAATACCTAATGCATAAATAAACCGCGCCAAGGTGGTTTGTTTAGATTGCTCTATCGCCGCTAGCAGTTTGAGGGCTGATTTTTCTGCCATGCGCTCAAGGCCAACCAACGCCGCCATATCAAGCTGGTAAATGCCTGCGGGGCTTGCAATCAGCTTGTGTTCCACCAGCTGGTCGACTAATTTATCGCCCAAGCCATCTATATCCATGGCTTTGCGTGCCACAAAGTGCTTAATTGACTCTTTTAGCTGTGCCGGACAAAACAAGCCGCCACTGCAACGCGCTACAGCTTCACCGCTTACCCGCTCGACAGCAGAGCTACAAACCGGGCATTCAAACGGAAACTCGATATCCCGCGCATCAGCCGGGCGCTGCTCTTGCACTACCGACACAATTTGTGGAATAACGTCACCTGCCCGGCGCACGATTACCGCATCGCCAATTTTCACGCCTAAACGCGCAATTTCATCGCGATTGTGCAGTGTGGCATTACTTACCGTAACACCGCCAACAACCACAGGTTCCAGTCTGGCCACCGGCGTAATAGCGCCGGTTCGGCCCACTTGAAATTCTACATCAAGCAAGGTGGTTAGCATTTCTTGTGCTGGAAACTTAAAAGCAATAGCCCAGCGCGGCGCTCTGGCAACAAAACCCAGGGCTTGTTGCTGCGCCAAGTCTGTAACTTTAATCACCACGCCATCAATTTCATAGCTAAGGCTGGCCCTGCGCTGCAAGATATCCTGATAATAATCCAGCGCGGCTTCAGCGCCGCTGACTAAGCGAATTTCAGGGCAAACAGGAAGCCCCCAGTCTTTTAACTGCATTAAACGTTGATAATGACTTTGGCTATCTAACAAGCCGGTAGCATCATCAATTGCGCCAACGGCGTAGGCATAAAACATCAGCGGCCGCTGCGCACTAATTTTCGGGTCAAGTTGGCGCAAGCTGCCCGCAGCAGCATTACGCGGATTGGCAAAAATCTTTTCGCCACTTTGCCGCGCCTTTTCGTTCATGGCATTAAAACCTGCCAACGGCATAAACACTTCGCCACGCACTTCAAGCACAGCGGGTACCTTGTCACCTTTAAGCTTTAATGGCACCGCGCGTATGGTTCGCACATTGCTGGTAATATCCTCGCCGGTGTAGCCATCTCCCCGCGTAGCCGCTTGCACAAGCACGCCATTTTCATAACGAATACTGACCGCTAAACCATCAAGTTTTGGCTCACAACAAAAACTAAATGCCTGCACTGTATCCAGGCGATCTGCCATGCGTTTACAAAAAGCATGAAACTCTGCAGCATCAAACGCATTGTCCAGCGACAACATAGGAATGGTGTGAGCAACCTGACCAAACTTACTCAACGGCGCTGCGCCAACACGCTGTGTCGGTGAGTCGGCAGTAATAAGCTCTGGGTTCTCCTGCTCAATTTGCTGTAACTGGCGATAAAGTGTGTCGTACTGGGCGTCAGGAACGGTAGGTTCATCTAACACATAATACTGATAGCTATATTGTTCCAGCTGCTGACGCAACTGCTGTACTTGTTGTAAAACAGACTGACTCATAGGGTTGTTGCCTGAAAAATAGATTGTTTTAGTTTGCCATAACAAAAACGGCAGGCCTATTGCCTGCCGTTTTAGCTGCTAATATTTTAACGATTAACCGTGAATAAGCTGCTGACGCTGAAATTCACGAATTTTATCGACATAATGCCGCACGGTTTGAACCGTTAACACACTGCGTTGCCCATCCAGTACCTGGCCGCCAAATTCATCAGCCAGCTTTTTTGCCGCATTGTGCATCAGATTAAAGTTTTGTAGTGGTTCGCCAGGGCCAGGCAATGTCATAAATAAACTCACGCCACGGGTGGCAAGTTTGTCAATATTCTCTAAATCAAAGGTGCCCGGATTAAACATATTCGCCAGACTAAATAACACAGCGCCCGAGCCGGCACTGTCTAAGTGACGGTGAAAAATGTCCATATCACCATATTTAAAGCCAAGAGTAAGTAAAGCCGATAATAAATCCGGGCCTTTCATTTCTTTAGTTTCTGGCAGTAATACGTACAAAATAAGCACTTCTGCCGGTTCTTCTGCTGCCGGCTGTGGTTCAGTTTTGGCAGCAGGCTGCTCAGTTTGCATAGCGACTGTTCGTGTGCCAAAAGACGCAGCAGGTGTCTCATCATCCGCTATTGCAGAAAAATTCAGCTCAGGCGTATTAGCATCATCAAACGGCAGTTCAGTTTGCACTTCTTCTTTGTAGTTCACGGGTTCTTTGTAGGTTACTGGCGCAGCCTTTACCGGAGTAGCTTGTACCCGAGTGGTGTGGCGCAAAACCGGCTCAGCCTTCGCCGGAGATGCTGTATTAGTGTCAACATCAGTCGCGTTTTTTTTCACTACCCGCACCGGGCCTACGCCTAAATCGTCAAACCCTTCGGCCTTTTCACTGCTATCTTTTGCTGTTTCTTCATAATAACGATGTCTGGGCTGGCCCGCATTTTTACGCACTGTCCACAGACCATGCAATAACAGTGCACCTAATACCAGGGCTCCGATAATAATAAAAATCAAACGTAATTCGTCAGCCATAAGTTTACCTTTAATTAAGAGGCTGCTGCCATTTTAACAGCATCATCCACATCTACAGCAACTACGCGCGATACCCCAGGTTCCTGCATCGTCACACCCATTAACTGTGCCGCCATTTCCATGGCAATTTTATTGTGGCTAATATAAATAAATTGTACCGTTTCCGACATTTCCCGCACCAGATTACAAAACCGGCCAACGTTTGCATCATCCAGTGGCGCATCTACTTCATCTAACATACAAAATGGTGCCGGGTTAAGCCGGAAAATCGAAAACACCAATGATAAAGCGGTTAAGGCTTTTTC
>Ga0100394_1004855_pt1 | contig 10951 bp, 10 predicted proteins | sample CryGeymeta201518_FD_81549 | JGI IMG/M metagenome (GOLD analysis project Ga0100394, IMG submission 81549) | Groundwater microbial communities from Crystal Geyser aquifers in Utah, USA - Crystal Geyser metaG 2015-18 | ecosystem: Environmental > Aquatic > Deep subsurface > Groundwater | place: USA... | reverse complement strand
CTCAAATAAAAATTAAGGGGGTGAAAAGATAAAATGAAAAAATTTTTAAGCATTATACCGGGAATAGCTATTATTTTCCTGCTGATAAACTGCGCTACCGTGAATGTCTACGTGACCTTTCCTCAGGAAAAAATAAAGGATGCCGCTATTGATATCGAAAACCAGTTGGAGGAGGGAGGGAAAAGTTTCAACTTCAATCCTTTCGCTTCAGGTTTGCTTTATGCCGAGACCATTACTCCGGAACTAAAGGTCCATACGCCTGAGATTGAGAAGGCTCTCGCCTCCCGAAAGGCAAGATTTCCTCAGATTAAAGAATACAAACGCCAGGGAGTAATCGGAGAAAATAATGAAGGATTGCTTGAAATTAGAGGTAATGCAGAAATTCAGGTTCAAAGATTAGTCAAAGAAGAAAATAAAGATAGGATGACTATTTATCAGACTTTGGTGCAGCAGAATAATATGTCTCCGGGACAGTTGAAGGTTATTCAAGAGCAATTCGCTGCTACTCGCCGCAAAAGAGCTAAAAAAGGCGAATGGATTCAATTACCCGATGGTGACTGGACACAAAAGGGATAGGAGACTTATTGTTTAACAACCCCTAGACTGTCTGTAACCGCTAAATTTCCCTGAAAGTCTAATTGATTTAACCGGGAGAGATATTGGTCTTTTATTTCGTTAAATGAGGCCATATATTTAGGGTCAAGGGATTTAGCCGAAGGGAGTTTTATTTTCAAAAAATTGACGAACCTTCCGTTCCTAATAATTCTAAAATCAAGGTGGGGTCCGGTGGAAAGACCGCTCGTGCCAACATAGCCAATTACCTGGCCCTGCTTTACCTTTTTTCCCTCTTTAATTCCTCTCCCATAGCGGGAGAGATGTCCGTAGGTTGTATAATAACTTCCGGAATGTCTGATTTTCACAAACCTTCCAAAGCCATCTTTCCAGCCCGCATAGACAACCATTCCATCTCCAATAGTAGAGACTGGAGTGCCGGATGGAGCGGCGTAGTCAATCCCTAAATGAGGCCGGTAATATTTCAAAATAGGATGAAATCGCTGATAGGAAAAATAGGAACTGATTCTACGATAATTTAAAGGGGAACGTAAAAACATTTTTCTTAAGGATTCCCCTTCCAGGGTATAATGATCTCCCGAGCCAGCTGAATCTTCAAAGAAGACCGCGGTATGAATCTTTCCATTATTCTCATATTGAGCAGCTAATATCCTGCCCTCCAAAAGAGATTTCCCATCTTTCTGGTAGTCTTTCCAGATGAGTTTAAAAACGTCGCCGGTCCTGGGCTCGGTTAAAAAATCTATCTGCCAGGCAAAGATATCGGCGAATCTCATAATCAGGTCAGGAGTAAGATTTTCCTTAAGCATACTTTCGTAGAGAGAACTTTCTATCTCTCCCTTTATTCCGGTGATTACTTCCTCGGTTTTTACTCTCTCCCGGGAAGCCACCAATTCGCCTGAGTCTCCTCTTTCTACAAGATAAAAATCCAGGGGAGACGTCCAGTAACGAATATTTTTGAGTTTACCGGAAGTTCGGGTAATCTCATATTTGTCATCAGGATAGCACTTGCGAAAATCAAAGATTGGCCTTAAAGCCTCTTGCAGGAGAAAAATCTCCTCTTGCGAAAAACCTTCCCTGGCTAAGGAAGTCAGGAGAGTCCCTCCTTTGCCGATAGTTGCAGAAGACGTTTTCTCTGGAGGAGGATGCTTGCGGCAAGCTTTTAAATAGAGGAAAAGGCTGGTCCCTGCAACTAATAAAATAAAAATGAAGATGGTTGCAAGAAATTTCTTTTTCATTTTTCTTTTATTATACCATCTATTGATTTTTCTTTCCAAATCAATTATACTTTATTTATTGTGAGCATTACTTATCAACCGCATAATCGCAAAAGAAAAAGAACTCATGGCTTCCTGAAGAGAATGCGAAGCAAAGGGGGCGCAAGAGTTATTAATGCCCGTCGGAGGAAAGGAAGAAAAAAACTTATCCCATGAAAAGGGCATTCCTTTTTCTCATCAGGTTTTATAAAATTTCTATTTCCTCTTTTTTTCCTTCTCGCTGCCGATTTTACCCATCCTGTTCTTCCTATGCGGCGGAAGTGCTAAATAGGTTTGGAATAAGAAGGGGATTTATTCTTTCCTTAAAAAGAATAAGCAGATGCCATCCTTTCTATCCCGGCGGTTACGACCCGGTACCGGAAAAATAAAATTTTGGACGCAGATAACCTCAGGATAAAACAGGATTCTGATGAAGTAGAAAATGAAAGTTTAATATTATAGTTAATTGTGCGATAAATCGCACCGCTACAGTAACGGTCGCATTTATGCGACTGTTTTGTCTGTGTGTATCTGCGTTAATCTGCGTCCGATAAAAGATAAATTATGGAAAAACGGACGGCTTTAGCATTTTTTTTGTCTCTTTTAGTTCTAATCGCCTCTAATGCTTATTTTGCTAAAAAATTCCCCAAAAAACAAATAGAAGAGAGGAAAGAAATTTCAAAAAAAGAAAATGCTCAAACTTCTGCCCTCCAGAAAGAAATCCTTCCTGCCTTCCCCAAAGTTCCCGAAAAAAAACATTTAGTTGCGGAAATTCCCGTAGAGACTGATCTTTACAAGTTAATCCTTTCCGGAGAAGGCGCTGTTTTAAAATTAGGGCTGAAGAATTTTCGCAGAGAGGGGGAAGATTTTTTTTCGGTTATTCCCGCCGACTTACCCTTCTGTCCCTTAGAATTTACTGGCTGGGGAAAAGAAATACACTTTTCGGCGGATAAGAAATCTCTCCTTTTAAATAAGGAAAATGAAATTGGGAAGGTCGCCTTAAAGGGGAAAACTAAAGATGGGTTAATCGTAACAAAAAGTTTTAGTTTTAATAACGATGGCTATGGTTTTGACTTAGCGATAAAAATAGAAAACGTTTCTGCGCAGGAAAAATCATTGGCTAATATAGGAATTCTTTGTGGCTCGGGATTTTCTTCTTCGCAGAAGAAACCCTCCGGAAGGGATCCTGATATTGAAGAGGGTCAAATTTCGGTAGATGGTAAAATTAATCGCTTCAGCACCAGAAAATTCAAAAAGAAACAAACTATTGCTGAAATTGAATGGATTGCGCAAAAGTCTCAATATTGCCTTTTATTTTTGCAGCCAAAATCAAAAACCGATGCCTTCATCTATCCTGAAGAAAAAAGGCTGATTCTCGGAGTTAATTTTCCTTCAATCATTATTCCTGAAAACGGAATCGCAGAGAAAAAACTCTTCTTCTACGGCGGACCTGCAGATTACGAAATTGCCAAAGCCGAAGAAAAAGGGGTGGAGAAAACGCTTGAAGGAGGGTTCTTTGTCACTTTGGGAAGATTTATTCTTAAAATTCTTACTTTCCTCTATCAACTCGTTGGCAATTGGGGCTGGGCAATTATTATTCTTACCATTCTGGTTAAAATTTTTCTTTTTCCTCTTTCCCGAAGTTCAGTTCGCTCCATTAGCCAGATGCAGAAACTACAGCCCTACCTTAAAGACTTGAAAACAAAGTATAAGGGAAACACCCAGTTAATGAATAAAGAGATGATGGAACTTTACCGTAAGTATAAAATTAACCCTTTGGGCGGATGCTTGCCGATGCTTGCCCAAATGCCCATTTTTATTGCATTCTTCTTCGCCCTGCGCTCGGCCATTATCTTGAGGGGAGCAAAATTTATGTTCTGGATTAAAGACCTTTCTTTACCTGATACCGTCCTTGCTATCCCCAATTTCCCCGGAGGCGGTATCAACATTCTACCTGTTTTAATGGGCGCAAGTATGCTCATCCAGCAGAAAATGACTACTACCGACCCCAATCAAAAAATGATGGCTTTGATGATGCCAATTTTCTTTACTTTTATTTTTTATTCCTTTTCTTCGGGCCTGCTCCTATATTGGCTGGTAATGAATATTTTAAGTATTGCCGAGCAGCGCTTTGTTAGCGGAAAAAAGTGACCATCACCCTCCCTTCCATCCCCTCCCCTGGAGGGAGGGGAATTTAGGGGAGGGGAAAAATAGTTTTTTAATAAATTTTCTGGTCGGAAGCAACCCCCCGTCAAGATAAATAGCTCCGATTATTGCTTCCAGACTATTGCCAAGATTAGAGGCTAATTGCCTTCCGCCTTGAGCTTCTTCGCCTTTGCCTAAAAAAAGAAACTTCCCTAAGCAGAGCTTTTTAGCAACAGAGGCAAGATGTTTTCTGCTAACCAAAGAACTTCTCTTCTCGGTTAAGTCACCCTCAGCCGCTTTTGGATATTTCTTATAGAGAATGACACTTACGATTAATCCTAAGATGCTATCGCCTAAAAACTCCATTCTTTCATTAGAGATAAGGTTATTCTCGTAAGCAAAGGAAGAGTGATTTAACGCCTCCTTAAGAAGAGATTTCCTTTTAAACCAGTAGCCAAGAACCTTTTCGCATTCGTTTATTCTTTCCATAATTTAATACCATAGGAATTTCCTTTTTCTAACCACGAATTAACGCGAATTACTCTAATTCGTAAAATTCGATAAATTCGTGGTTTTATAACTTGTTTAATTTTCGTAATTTCGTGGTAATTAAAACAACGATCAATCCTATACAAAGAAGAATTAAAGGAGCATCGCCAAATTTAGTATAAAAACTTAAAGAGGAAACCGGCTTAATTTCCCCAACCAGGAAACCGGAGACAAAGAGTTTTTTACCATTTTCCTCTACTTTTTTTAAGATTTCCCCCCAGGGAGCAATAATAGCTGAAAGCCCGGTGTTTGCGGTCCGTAGAAGATATCTCCTATTTTCTACCGCCCGGAAAACAGCAGCGGCAAAATGCTGAGAAGCGCCAAAATCCCCAAACCAACTATCATCAGTAATATTAACCAAAAAGTTTGCTCCTTTTTTAGTAAATCTTCGGGAAAGTTCCGAAAAAATATCCTCAAAGCAGATTAAAGTAGCAAAATTTCCTTCAGGTAAAGAGAAGATTGTGTAATTTTCTCCCGGACTAAAATCAGGAATAAAACCAGCCGCTTTCGCCACAAACCTTTTCAGGAAAGGGAAAGATTCTCCCCCTAAAACATATTCTCCGTAAGGAACCAGATGAATCTTGTCATAAGTATCCTTGATTCGTCCCTGAGGAGAAATTAAAAAAGCGCTATTATAGTTTTTGCCGCTTCGTTGGTCCAACGAACCGGCGAGAAGATAAAATTTCTTTGCTTTGGCTAATTCAAAAAGACGCTTTTGGATTGGTCGGTCCAATTTCAAATAGGTACTAATCGCGCTTTCCGGCCAGATAACCAGATCAGGATTATTTTTGGCTGCTTTTTCGGTGAGGGCAGAATAAATCTTGATATTTTTTTCTTTGGAGAAAGTTTCCCATTTCTGAAGCGAAGGAATATTGCCCTGAACCAACGATACTTTTATCTCTTTTGCGGTAATTCCGGAAATCTTTTTCATTTGACCAATGCCAAAAAAGAAAGCGAGTAAAAGGATAAAAAAGGACAAAGCAATGGAAACCTTCGGCATTTTTGTTGCGATGCTCTTTTTCTGTTTGAAGAAAAGTTGGCTTAAACCGATATTAATCAGCACAACAAGACCAGAGACAATGTAGGCGCCAAAAATTGAGGAAATTTGAATAAATCTTAAATTTTTATATTGAGAGTATCCCAGAAGCAACCAGGGGAAACCGGTAAGGAAATGACTTTCAACGTATTCTAAAAGAATCCAGAGCCCTGCGCCAAAAAAATTTTTAGCCGGAAGATTCCATTTAGTGAAAAGAAAGGCAAAGAGCCCGGGATATAGGGAAAGATAAAGAATCAAGACGAGAAAACCTATTCGGGTAACATTGGCGAGCCAGAAAAGGCTTCCTCCGAAAAAGATGAGACCAAAGAGGTAACCTGAAAAGAAAGAATACCGAAAATCACGGATCGCCAGAAAAAGGGGAATTAAAGCAAACCAGGCTACGATTTCGCAGTCAAATTTAGGAAAGGCAAGAATGAGGAGTAAACCAGAGAGGATGGAGAAGAATATGCTCTTTTTCATTACCCCTACTCTATCTCCCTGTTCTTTTCATCAACTCTAATAATTTTCGGTTTGAATTTTTTTGCTTCTTCGTCCCCGAAAATCCCGTAAGAAAGAATAATAATTTTGTCCCCTTTTTCGAACCAGCGCGCCGCCGCCCCGTTGATACAAACAATCCCGGAATTGCGTTTTCCTTTGATGTAGTAAGTTTCTACTCGCGCCCCATTATTCAAATTCAGCACCTGAACATTTTCCCCGGGAAAAATATCCGCACTTTCGGCTAATCCCTCATCAATGGTGATGCTGCCTGAATAATGAAGTTTGGTATCCGTAACAGTCGTCTCTGAAATCTTTGACTTTAAAATAATTCTCTGCATAATTTAATAGGTAACAGTTAAGTTCTCCTGAAATAATATTTTACTCTTTCTCTTTAAACCCTGGCATTGTGCCTAATGGGACTTATCACGTTTGCTCTAGTCCCGAAGAGTAAACCTTCTATGTTGTATTATACACCGTTTCGCCATTTTTATCACTTTATTTTATTGATAAAATCTTCAGGATACCCAATATTTTCTGTAAATTTACTTATATTTGAAAGCATTCTCCCCCACTCTTTCTCTTTTTATATTAGCCAACCTTGCCTGCAATTGTAGATAACGTTTCGGGATAAAAGAAGTTTTTCTGGAACGAAGTGGAAGAAAAATTTTGGTGAAGCCCGAGCCGAGGGCTGAACCGTATATCCCTTGTTATACGCCCCGAGCGAAACAAAGTGGAGTGAGAGCGCAGCGGGGCAAGCCCGTAGCGATAGCGGAGGGTGTAGCGTACATTTTTTATCTTTCATTTTATGTTTCCCGCGTAGCTTTTATTATTAAATGCAAAACAAAATTTTTCCGTTTTGGGCGAAGGGCAGAGGGGAATTAAAGGGGTGAATGCCCGAGCCCAAAACACCTTATTGAATATCTTTATCTATGATTATTTATTAAACAATGTGGTTTGTTCTTGTAAATATTGCTTTATTCTTTGCTCTGCTAAATCACAATATTTTTTATCAATATCATAGGCAACATATTTTCTATTGGTTTTTAACGCCGCAATACAAGTAGTCCCAGCGCCGACAAATGGATCAAGAACAACGTCGTCTTCAAAAGTGTAAAGCTGAATTGTGCGATATGGCAACTCAACAGGAAACGGAGCGGGATGACCTACCCTTGAAGCTCGCTCTGCGGCAAATTTCCAAATACTCTTTGTAAATTCTAAAAATTCTTCTTTTGAAATGGTACTTTTTCGCTTACTTGGATTTAAGCGGGTAAATGTGTCTTTGCAAAAAACAAGAATATATTCGTGGACATCCCGTAATACTGGATTATTTGCTTTAAGATAAGTCCCCCAAGCTGTTGAGGGACTTGCGCTACTTCCTTTGTCCCAAAGTAGCTCGCCCCTCATCAAGAAACCAAGAGCGTGCATATCTTCTATAATATAACTGTGGAGTGGTAAATAAGGCTTTCTGCCTAAATTTGCTATATTTATACAAGCTCTACCGCCGGGGACCAAAACCCTGTATGTTTCTTTGAATACTCGTTTTAATAACTCTCTATATTCTTTGAGGGATAAATTTTCATCATACATTTTACCAACATTATAGGGCGGTGAAGTAACCATCAAGTGAACGCTATCATTTGGAAGTTCTATCATTGCCTCACTGCTTTTGCAAAAAACTTTGTTTATATTTTGCGGTTCAATTGGATTTTCAACATATTCAACATCTTTTCCGTTATTTAATCCCTCATAAAGCTTGCTATTATAAAATTTTGATGAGTCATGGTTAATTCGACCCGGCGTGCCAAACGCACTGGTTTGCGTTCCATTCTTTCTTTTGTTGTAAAAACTTTGTGTTCTCATAAAAATTACTCTTTTGATTGTCGTAGAAGCGCTAAAAATTTTTGGGCCTTGGCTTCATAGGTAGTTTCTTTATTGGCTATCTCGATAATTTTTCCTAGTTGTTTCTGTGTCTGCATACTTGAGAAAAATTCCCTTTCTTCTTTCAAAAGATTAAAAATATTTCTCTTTAACTCCTCATAATCATCAAACCTGTAAAATCCTTTATGGAGCGTTGATTTAATATTTTCTCCGTTATTATCTAGCGGTTTTGGATTTATTGACAAAAAACCTTGTATAATTCCGTTTCTTTTTAAGTGATCTACTTTTTCATGATAGCTTTTTGTAATAGGAGTATTGCCGATGATAATAATCGGGATTTTTGAAGCAGAGAAACTAGAAACGCGAATGTTAATGCTTTTCCCGATAGCTTTTAACATTGTGTCTGACCTTAATAGTCCGGGGTTGCCTTGGTGAGTCCTGTAATCACCAATGCAAACTAAATTTTTAGTTGCTGAAGTAAACTCCCAATTCCAAACCACAGACATTTTAACTTCAATAATCATTAAAATATTTTGCGGTTTCTGAATAATATCTTTTGTTTTGCAAATGGCAACATCAGCAGGTGATTGATTTGTTAATCCTATTTCTTCGGAGATAACGCCTTGGACAGAATAACCACCAACAGCTTTTGCTATTTTGGAGAATAAGTCTGTGGTCCATTTTTCTGTATAAGAACCAATGAGTGAATTTCGACTTTGTAAAGTTGTCTTTGCACTATCATAATTTTTGGGCCAATATGATAGATATTTCTTGTCTTTTGTTACATAGAAAAGTTGTTCTGGAGTGGCGAACTCAAGCGATTTTATAAAGAAATCTTTTTCTTGATTTTGATTCCAAAGTGTTGGCATAGTATTTGTTGTTTGTGAACTACCACCTATTGAAATAGGTGGCTTCCTGCTTCTAGGTCGGGAATAAATTTAATTTCAAAGTTATTATACAATAGTTTCGTTTATTAATAAATCGTTTTCGGAGCGGAGCGGAGAAAACACCTTATATCCCCTCTAAAAATAAAAAAGAAAAATTTTGTTTTGCTTCCTTATTTCTAAAGCGAAGCGGGAAACCTCCTTAAAAAGATAAAAAATGTATGTCGGATAACGGTTTCGGTGTAAAAGAAGTTCGGCAAAGCCGAATTTAGACGGAGCGAAGCGAAGTCTTTTACACCGTGTTATATGAAGTTCGGCTTGGTACAATTTCATCTTCTTTTACCCTTTTTGAGAACTACATCTCCAAGTTTGTTCGGCTCTACTTTGTAAACATCAAATTCGCTAATATTCTTATGTGTTATTCCTATTTGATATTCTATCCCCCCTCTATGTTGAGGGCTCAAGTATCTATTTTTCTTAATCTCTTTTTTAGACATAACCCAATATACTATCTTATCTACCCATACACCAATAAAAACAAAAGCATCAGCCATATCCGCTTTAATCTGTTGATAATTCATCCAAAACGGCTCGTCAGAATCGTATCTTAAAGCCTTCTCCATTATATTGCCTCGCTTTTTAGTATTTATTGCTCGGCAAGCTTTTATTTCTACCTTTATACCTTCAAACCATAAATCATATTGGCCTTCGTAAGTGGAATCAAGTTCCTTGTTAGGTTTTTTAAATCTGTTATCTATATCCATAACATGAGGATGACCCCATATTTCTCCAAACGTACGAGGAGCAATCCCGTAAAGTTCTAAATATGGATTGGAAGATACATATTTCTTTCTCAATTCTTCATACTGCTGAAATGTGATAATTTCTTTATCGCGTAAAAACATCAGAATGTACTCATATTCATTAAAAGGGAAAACCGATTTTAAACTGCCCAATCTTGCAGTAAGCAATTGGTGATTTTTGGGTTTCAAGTTCTCGCTGAGGTTTTCCAAATATTGTCTCAATTGTTTTAAATCCATTTTTGTCTCTCCTTTGTATCTTTCAATTGGGGGAAAGGATTTTGCCATTGCCATCCAGTTTTCCCTGTTCTCCTAAAATGCTCTAATCTCCTTATCGTAATCTCAGCAAATATAGGGTCAATATCAAATGTATAAACCTTCCTTTTTAACCTTTCTCCAGCAATCAAGGTTGTTCCTGAATGAGCAAAGAAGTCCACAACTAAATCTTTTTCATCTGTCGCTGATAATATTATCCTTTCTATTGCCTTTAGAGGTTTTTGGGCATAGCAACCAGGGACATTTTCTTCCATTCTATAGAATACTTGCTGAATGTCTACCCAGACATTACCAGCCCTAATATACTCTGATTTACTTCTTTCCAAGTTTTCTGTAATCCTACCATTTACCTCTTTGTAGTACCCTCTTAATATTTTAGGAATGTCGGTGTATTCAGCAGATACATTAAAATTTGGATTACCTTTAACATAATAAAGAAGTTCCTGCCTGACCCACATCCAGTTTTTTTGTGTTCCATAACCTCTCTGATTTCTTAAGGTAATAATATTTTTAGGTCTTAATTCCTTAAACTTTCTCATTAGGATAATAAAATCTGGAAGAGGTTGAAGATTGTCTCTATAATCTGCACCTAACCATATATAAAAATGAGCATCTTTATCCGTCACTGAAATTACATTTTGCACCCATTCTTTTGAAAACTCTAAATATTTTTCTATATTTATTTTAAAGAGAGCGTTTGTATTTGCATTTCCCACTGCTACATTATAAGGCGGGTCATTTACAACTAATCTGACTTTTTCATTACCCACAATCTTTTTAACATCTTCCTGTTTTGTTGCATCTAATACACCAACTTTATGTCCATTAATTGGGTCCTCCCATATATCTCCATATTTTAACCTGCATAATGGTAATATCTTTTTATGTAATTCTCCATGAAGGTCTAATCGCTCAAGCCTCTCGCTAGTTCTACCTTTTTTCTCCTCATCTTTCTGCATTAACAATTCGTTACCGAATAAACTCAAAGTGTTCGTTTTATCTCTCATAATCTATCTCCACTAATTTACAAAATCTACCAAGCCGAATTTCATATAACGT
>Ga0100394_1004847_pt1 | contig 10965 bp, 8 predicted proteins | sample CryGeymeta201518_FD_81549 | JGI IMG/M metagenome (GOLD analysis project Ga0100394, IMG submission 81549) | Groundwater microbial communities from Crystal Geyser aquifers in Utah, USA - Crystal Geyser metaG 2015-18 | ecosystem: Environmental > Aquatic > Deep subsurface > Groundwater | place: USA... | reverse complement strand
GCGCCCTCGCACATCTCGGCGCTGATGAGCGGTGCCATGCTCAAGATGGGCATCTACGGCATCGTCCGCGTGAGCTACGACCTGATCGGCGAGGTGCGCTGGGAATGGGGCGTCGCGCTGCTCGTCGTCGGCACCGCCTCGGCCCTGCTGGGCGTGCTCTACGCCCTGATGCAGCATGACCTCAAGCGCCTGCTCGCCTACCACTCGATCGAGAACATCGGCATCATCCTGATGGGCCTGGGCATGTCGATGATCTTCCTCGGCAGCGGCCACCCGCTGCTCGGCACCCTCGGCCTGGTGGCGGCGCTCTACCACACGCTCAACCACGCCCTGTTCAAGGGGCTGCTGTTCCTCGGCGCCGGCGCGGTGCTGTATCGCACCCACGAGCGCGACCTCGAACGCATGGGCGGCCTGATCCAGCGGATGCCGGTCACGGCCTTCATGTTCCTGGTCGGCAGCGTCGCCATCTCGGCGCTGCCGCCGTTCAATGGTTTTGTCTCGGAATGGCTGACCTTCCAGACCGCCTTGCAGGCGCCGGCGCTGGACAACGGCGTGCTGCGCATGATCATGCCGATCGCCGCGGCCCTGCTGGCGCTGACCGGGGCGCTGGCCGCCGCCTGTTTCGTCAAGGCCTTCGGCATCGCCTTCCTGGGCAAGCCGCGCACCCGCCATGTCGCCCACGCCCGCGAGGTGCCCATGGGCATGCTGCTCGGCATGGGGTGGCTTGCGGCCCTGTGCCTGGTATTGGGCGTCCTGCCGACGCTGACGATCGAGGCCATGGCGCCGATCACCCGGCTGCTGGCGCACACGTCGCTGCCCGCCGCCACGGCCCAGGGCTGGCTCTGGCTGACGCCGGTCTCGCCGCAGGGCGCATCCTATTCGGCGCCGTTCGTCCTACTCGCCCTGGTCGTGGTGTACGGCCTGGGCTATTTGTTCCTCAGACGCGGCGCCGCCCCCGCCCGCCGCTGCTACCCTTGGGACTGCGGCTTCGGCAGCCTGACCCACCGCATGGAATACACCTCGACTTCATTCACCCAGCCGATCCGGCGCGTGTTCGGCGCGGTCTGGAAGGTCGATGAGGCGGTCGAAACGACGACTGCCGGCGCCGGGCCGATTCCGCGCGTGACCGGCATCCGCCACCATCTGCACGTGCAGGACTGGTCGTGGCTCAAGGTTTATCAGCCGATCGGTCGGCTGATATTGGATGCCGCCCGGCGCATCGGCTTTATCCAGACCGGCAGCATCCATACCTACCTGAAATACTCGTTCGGCACGTTGGTCTTCCTGTTATGGATCGTCAGCCTATGAACAGCCTAGCCATGAGCAGCCTGTCGATTGCCTGGGCCCTGGCCGCCGCGCAGACGCTGATCTTCATCGCCGCCGCGCCGCTGCTGGCGGGCTGGGTCAAGCGCCTCAAGTGCCACTTACAGAACCGCGCCGCGCCGACCGTGTGGCAACCCTACCGCGATCTGGCCAAGCTGATGCGGAAGGACATGGTGCTGGCCGAGAACGCCTCCTGGCTGTTCCGCGCCACGCCCTACATCGTCTTCGGCGCGACCGGGCTGGCCGCCGCCGCGGTGCCGCTCATCGTCGTGCACCTGCCCACCGCCGCCATCGCCGACCTGATCGTGCTGGTCGGCTTCTTCGCCCTGGCGCGCTTTTTTACCGCCCTGGCCGCGCTTGACATCGGCACCGCCTTCGGTGGCATGGGCGCCTCGCGTGAAATGACGGTCGCCGCGCTGGCCGAGCCGGCCATGCTGATGGTGGTCTTCACGCTATCCATGACCGCGGGCACGACCAACCTGTCGACAGCCACGGAGACCGTGCTACAGGCCGGCGTGGTGCTGCGCCCGTCGTTCCTGTTCGCCCTGTTCGCGCTGGCCATGGTGGCGGTGGCCGAGTGCGGCCGCATCCCGGTGGACAACCCGGCCACCCACCTCGAACTGACCATGCTGCACGAGGCCATGATCCTGGAATATGGCGGCCGCCACCTGGCGCTGATCGAGTGGGCCAGCCAGATCAAGTTGATGATTTATGCGGTGCTGATCGTCGACTTTTTCTTCCCCTGGGGCATTGCCCGCGACTTCGATGCCGTCTCGCTGGCCGTCGGCGTCGGCGCCGTTACGGCCAAGGTGATGCTGCTCGCCATGCTGCTGGCGGCCTGGGAGTCGGTGCTGGCCAAGATGCGCCTGTTCCGGGCGCCGCAGTTTCTCGGCTTTGCCTTCCTGCTGGCCCTGCTCGGCATGCTCACCAGCATCGTCCTGGAAACGGGAAGTTAAATGGAACTGACCAGTCTCGGTCTATACAGCCAGGCCATCATCGTCTTCGCCGCCCTGGTGTTGTTCACCTCCTTCGTCATGCTCGCCCAGCCGCGCATCCAGCCGCTGATCTATACCTTCGCCTGGCAGGGGCTGTTGCTGGCGGTGGTGACCGCACTGGTGGCCCTCGTTTCCAACCATCCCCACCTCTACATCTCGGCGGCGCTAACGCTGGTGCTCAAGGTGGGGCTGATCCCGTGGCTGCTCTACCGTCTGAGCATACGGCTCAACATGAATTATGAGACCGAGTCCATCACCCACCCCTCCATGCTGCTGCTGGGCGGCGCCGGTCTGGTGGTGTTCAGCTACTTCATCGCCGTGCCGATTGTTCATCTGTCCGGCCTGGCTACCCGCAACACCATCGCCGTCAGCATCGCCGTCGAACTGCTCGGCATGCTCATCATGATCGCCCGCAAAACGGCAATGGCCCAGGTGATCGGCTTCATGTCGATGGAGAACGGGCTGTTCTTCGCCGCCGTGGTATCGACCTATGGCATGCCGCTGATTGTCGAACTCGGCGTCGCCTTCGACGTCATGGTCGCCTCCATCGTGTTCGGGGTGTTCTTCTTCCACCTGCGCGACTCGTTCGACTCGCTCGACGTCAGCCACCTCAACGGGCTGTCCGAGACGGACGAGGCGATGCCCTTGCCGGAAGCGGCGGAGGTGGAGCAGCCATGATGATGCTCGAAATCACCCTGCTGGCGCCGCTGGTCGGCGGGCTGCTGCTCGCCTTTACCGGCCACCGCGCGCTGGCCGGCTGGCTCAACGTGGCCACCGGCGCCGTCACCTTCGCCGCCTCGCTGGCCCTGGCGCTGGACGTCTTCGACCACGGCGCGCGGCTGTCCGCCGGCCGGATGTTCTACATCGACGCCTTCAACGTCTATCTGGTCACCCTGACCGCCTTCGTCGGCCTGACCACGTCGATCTTTTCGCGCCCCTACATGCGCCACGAGGTCGAGCGCGGCCGCGTCACCGACCGGCGCATGCGCCTCTACCACTCGATGTACCAGGGCTTTCTGTTCTCGATGCTGCTGGCGCTGTCGACCAACAATCTCGGCATCATGTGGGTGGCCATGGAGTCGGCCACCCTGACTACCGTGCTGCTGGTCTCGCTCTACCGCACACCGTCGTCGATCGAGGCGGCCTGGAAATATTTCGTGCTGTGCGGCGTCGGCATCGCCCAGGCCCTGTTCGGCACCGTGCTGATCTACTTCGCCGCCGAGAACCGGCCGGGCGGCGAGCGCGGCGACACGCTGCTGTGGACCGTGCTGCATGACACCACGGCCGGCGGCCTGGACCCGGCGGTGGTGTCGCTGGCCTTCGTCTTCCTGCTGGTCGGCTACGGCACCAAGGTCGGCCTGGTGCCGCTGCACAACTGGCTGCCGGATGCCCACTCGGAAGGCCCGACGCCGATGTCCGCCGTGCTCTCCGGGCTGCTGCTGAATGTCGCGCTGTATGCCCTGGTGCGCTTCAAGATGCTGGTGGACGCCTCGTTGCACATGGAACTCGCCGGCCACCTGATGATGGGCTTCGGCCTGCTGTCGTTCGTCGTCGCCGGGCTGTTCCTGCACCGCCAGCACGACATCAAGCGCATGTACAGCTACTCGTCGATCGAGCACATGGGGCTGATGACCTTCGCCTTCGGCATCGGCGGGCCGCTCGCCACCTTCGGCGCGCTCCTGCACATGACCATGAACTCGCTGACCAAATCGGCCATCTTCGTCACCGTCGGTTACGCCTCGCAAATCGCCGGCACCCAACGCATCGACCGGATTCGCGGCCTCATCCGCACCCAGCCTTCCGTCGGCTGGGGACTGTTGATCGGCACCGTGGCGATCGCCGGCTTCCCGCCCTTTGGCGTGTTCATCAGCGAATTCCTGTTGCTGATGGCCACCATGAAGTCCTGGCCCTGGCTGACCATTCCGCTGTTGTTCGGCTTCGGCGTAGCCTTCGCCGGCCTGTTCCGCCACCTGCAGCCGATGGTGTTCGGCGAGCCGCCGGCCGGACAAAAGCCGATCCAGGCCAATATGCTGCCGGTGGCGATCCATCTGGCGCTGGTGCTATGGCTCGGCCTTTCCCTGCCGACCTTCCTGTCGGGTTGGTTCGAGCAGGCCACGCTGCTGATCTCGGGGGCGGCGCTGCGATGACCGCAAGGATACCGTTCGCCGCGTTCATCGACCGCCTGGCCGAGGCCGGCGTTGCCGTCGAGATTCCGGCCACTCCGCCGCCGGCGCCGGCGCGGGTCATCGTGGTGGCGAACGACGACTGGGGCCGTCTCGGCCAGGAAGCCAACGATTGGGGCTGCCGCTGGGCGGCCGGCTGGGGCGAGGACTTGGACGATGTGCTGCGCATCAACGCCTGCTTCGAGCAGGCCGGCGCCTACCTGTTGGCGCGCACGACGGTGACCCGTCTCCACCCGATGCTGCCCTCGCATACGCCGTACTATCCGGCTGCCGACCGGCCCGAGCGGCATACCCAGGATATGTTCGGGGTCGCCTTCTCCGACCATCCGGATGCGCGCCGCTGGACCCGGCACCGGGCCTGGAAGAGTTCGGAGTATCCGCTGCGCCGCGATTTTCCTGTGGCTGGTCGGCCGCCCGCACAGACGCAGGCCGACCATCAATACCGGTTTCTTGCCGCCCACGGCAGCGGTGTTTATGAGATACCGGTCGGGCCGGTCCATGCCGGCATCATCGAGCCGGGGCACTTCCGTTTTCAGGCGGTAGGCGAGACCGTGCTCAATCTGGAAGAGCGTCTCGGCTACACCCACAAGGGCACCGAGAAGATCGCCGAAGGCCGCGATGCGGCCGGCCTGGCACGCCTGGCCGGCCGTGTCTCAGGCGATTCTACCGTGGCGCACGCCTGGGCGGCCTGCATGGCGATGGAGCGGGCGGCGGGACTGACGCCGCCGCCACGCGCCGTCTGGTTGCGCGCCCTGATGTGCGAGCGCGAACGGGTCGCCAACCATCTGGGCGACATCGGCGCCATCGTCAACGACGTCGGCTTCGCCTTCGGTTTCTATCAATTCGGGCGGCTGCGCGAGTCTTGGCAACGCGTATCGAACACAGCCTTCGGCCACCGCTTCATGATGGATCGCATCGTCCCGGGCGGCGTCGCGACCGATCTGGAGACAGGCTTCATCGCCACCATGCGCGCGGAGGCCGCCGCGTTGCGCCAACAGGTCGGCCGGCTGATGGCCATCCTCTACGACTCGCCTTCGCTGACCAACCGGCTGCTCGGCGCCGGCGTGCTGACACCGGAACAGGCCAGTACGCTGGGCTGCATGGGTTATGTCGGGCGGGCATCGAGCCTGTACTTCGACGTGCGCCGCGACGCGCCCTATCCGCCCTATGATCGGTTGAAGGCCAAGGGCGTGCTGCATCACACCGGCGATGTCAACGCTCGGGTGCGGGTACGCCACGAAGAAATCCTCGCCGCGCTCGATCTCATCGAGGCGCTGCTCGCCGGGCTGCCCGGCGGCGCGATCCGCGGCGACTGGCCAACCCCTGCGGGAGGGGCGGAAGGCATCGGCATCGTCGAGGGCTGGCGCGGCGAAATCATCAGCTATGTCCGCTTCGACGACGCCGGGCGCATCGCCCGCTTCTTCCCGCGCGACCCGTCCTGGACCACCTGGCCGGCGCTGGAAGTGCTGATCCACGACAACATCGTTCCCGACTTCCCGGTCTGCAACAAATCGGTGAACGGCTCCTATTCGGGGGAGGACCTGTAATGCTGCGCATCCTCGCCAAGATCCAGCGCATCGGTATCGTCACCGAGCCTGTGCCGCCGACCATCGATCCCATCCTCGCCGAGGTCGGCGAGCAACTCAAAGCGCATATCGGCGAGCACTTCAGCGGCAGCCTGGCCATCCGTGAAGTGGATACCGGCTCCTGCAACGGTTGCGAGCTGGAGATCAACGCGCTCAACAACCCCTGGTACGGCATCGAACGCTACGGCGTGCATTTCGTCGCCAGCCCGCGCCATGCCGACCTGCTGCTGGTCACCGGTCCGGTCTCGCGGCACATGGAAGAAGCGCTGCGCCGCACCTATGCCGCCACCCCCGAACCCCGGCTGGTGATCGCCGTCGGCGCCTGTGGTGCGGATGGCGGCGAGTTTGGCACGAGCTACGCCTCACGCGGCGCGGTCGCCAATGTCATTCCGGTCGATGCCGTCATCCGCGGCTGCCCGCCGACCCCGCTCGACCTGATGCGCGGCATCCTCGAAGCCATCGGCAAGAGGGCCTGACCGCGTACCAGCGCCAGCCGGGATTTGACTGCCTAAAGCCTATTAAAAGATAATGCTGAAATACTTATATTTACGGTACTGCGGTTTTGTTGCTGGACACCCTGGGCCAAATTCAGAGCGTCCGACTACATGACTAACTTGCTGACATCTCTTGATCCGGTTGACTGGGCCTGGGCCGGAATACTTTACTGGCTGGGTCTGGGCTTCGCCGCCTTGTTCCTGCAACGTTCACGCTCGCTGCTAACCAATCTGGTGTTTCCGCTAGGCGCACTGGGCGCCTTGTTTATCGCCGGCGTGGGCGTCGCCGGATTACTTGCCCCGGTGTCGACCAGCGTCCTGCCCATTGGCCTACCGGACCTTCCATTCCACTTGCGCCTCGACGCCTTGTCGGCCTTTTTCCTGCTATTGCTGGGCGGCGCGGCATTCGGAGTGACGGTTTATGCGATCGGCTATTTTCGCCATATGGAGGCCGGTCCCCTGGCTGTGCTGACCTTGTGGTATCACTTGTTCCTGGCCGGTATGGCGGGGGTGATGCTGGCCGACGACGCCTACGCCTTCATGGTGTGCTGGGAGGTCATGGCGCTGTCGTCCTACTTCCTGGTCACCACCGACCACGATATACCGGACATCCGTAGCGCCGGTTTTCTCTATCTGCTGATCGCCCACGTCGGCGCGGTGTCCTTACTGCTCTGTTTCGGCGTACTTCAGGGCGGCCACGGCAACTACACCTTCGGCTATATGCGCGGCGCCGCGTTGACGCCATTCTGGGCCTCGGCCGCTTACCTGCTCGCGCTGTTCGGTTTCGGCGCCAAGGCCGGCCTGGTGCCCATGCACGTCTGGCTGCCGGAGGCCCACCCGGCGGCGCCCTCGCCGGTGTCGGCGCTGATGTCCGGGGTGATGCTGAAGACCGCCATCTACGGCCTGTTGCGCGTCACCTTCGATCTGCTCAACATCCAGCTTGCTTGGTGGGGCGCCCTGGCCCTGGCGCTGGGGTTGGTCACAGCCCTGTACGGGGTCATCTTCGCCGCCGTGCAATCGGACATGAAACGTCTCCTGGCCTGGTCGTCGATCGAGAATATCGGCATTATCCTGGCCGCCTTCGGCCTGACCTTGATCTTCTACACCGACGGCAAGGGCGCCCTCGCTGCACTTACCCTGACTGCGCTGCTCTATCACTCCATCAACCACGCCTTCTTCAAGGGCCTGCTATTCGTCAGCACCGGCACGGTCTTACATGCCACCGGGACGCGGCTGATGGGGCAGATGGGCGGCCTGATCCGTATCATGCCCTGGACCGCCTGGCTGACCCTGATCGGCGTCCTGGCCATCGCCGGCATCCCGCCGCTGAACGGCTTCGTCTCCGAATGGCTGCTGTTGCAGGCCTTCTTGCTCACGCCCGGCCTCACTCAACCCTACCTCAATATGGTGATCCCGGTGGCGGCGGCAGCCGTGGCCATGGCCGCCGCACTGGCCGCTTACGTCATGGTGAAGTTCTTCGGCGTGATCTTTCTCGGCCAGCCCCGCGATCCGGCGCTGCTACATGCCCATGAGGCAAGCTGGCCGCAGCGCCTGGGCATGGTCTGGCTGGCAGCGGGCTGCGTGCTGTTGGGACTGTTTCCGACCCAGGTCATCACCTGGATTGCCCCGGTGGTACGTCTGATCACCAACCAGCGTCTGGTCAACGACGGTAACTGGCTGCTGCTCGCCCCGGTCTCGGCCGAGCGCGCCAGTTACGCGCCGCTGATCTTCCTGGTGGTGGTCCTGGTGGTATTGCTGCTGACCTTCATCTGGGTCCGCCGCACCTACCATGGCCGCTTGCGCCGCAGCGATCCATGGGATTGCGGCTACCCGGAACAGGACGCCCGGATGCAGGACAGCGCCCAGGGCTTCGGTCAGCCGATCCGCCATATCTTCGTCTCGTTCATGCGCGTGGAGCGGGAAACCCCCGATCCATTCGACCGCCAGCCGCAGTACCACGGCGCCACGCTGGATAAGCTGTGGTTCGTGCTCTACGAGCCCATCGCGCGCCTGACCAACTGGCTATCGGCCCAGGCCGGGCGCCTGCAACACGGCCACATCCAGTGGTACCTGACCTACAGCTTCATGACCCTGATCTTCCTGCTTGTTTTCGTGACGCGGTGACCCCATGACCACCGGCATCCTGTTACAAATCGTCCAGACCCTGATCGCCATCTCGCTGGTGCCGCTGTTCATGGGCTGGGTCAACCAATGCCGGGCCTGGCTGCAAGGCCGTTCGGCGCCGCCGGTCACCCAACCCTACCGCACGCTGAAGAAGCTGTTCAACAAGGATGCGGTAGTCGCCCGCAACGCCTCGCCGCTGTTCCGTTTCGCGCCCTATTTGATCTTTGCCTGCATGGCGCTGGCCGCCGGTATCGTGCCGACCATCGCCAACGACCTGCCGTTCTCGCCGGCGGCGGACGTCATCGCCCTGGTCGGCATCTTCGCCCTGGCGCGGGCCTTCCAGGCCCTGGCGGCAATGGACATCGGCACCGCCTTCGGCACCTTGGGCGCGCGCCGCGAGATGCTCGTTTCGTTCCTGGCCGAGCCGGCGCTGTTGATGGTGTTCTTCAACGCCAGCTTCATTTCCCATTCGACCCAGTTGCCAGTCATCGTCGCTGCCCTGGCGCACCGGGAATTCGCCATCTATCCCAGTATGGCCTTCGCGGCGGTGGCGTTCTGGATGGTCTCCACCGCCGAGAACGCCCGCATCCCGGTGGATAACCCCACCACCCACCTGGAACTGACCATGATCCACGAGGCCATGATCCTGGAATATTCGGCGCGCCACCTGGCACTGATCGAGTGGGCAGTGGCCTTGAAGCTATTCACCTATTCGGCCTTGGGCATCGCCCTGTTCATCCCCTGGGGCATCGCCCCGCGCGGCGACCTGACGGCGCTGCCCCTGGCCATCCTGGTCCTGGTCGTCAAACTGGCCGCAGGTGGGGCGTTGCTCTCCCTGCTGGAGGCGATCAGCGCCAAACTGCGCCTGTTCCGGGCGCCCGAATTCCTCGGCACCGCCTTTCTGCTGGCGGTGCTGGGGATGCTGATCCATTTCCTGCTGGAGGTTTGACGTGCCGCTGGCCTACCACCTGCAATTCATCAATCTGCTCGCCGCGCTATTGTTGCTGATCGCCTTCGCCATGCTGTCGCAGCGCCGCATCGTCGGCCTGGTAACGCTGTTCGCCTGGCAGGGCGCGGCGCTCTCCCTAGCCACGGCCATCGTCGCCTGGTCCACCGGCCAGCACCACCTCTATTATTCGGCCGGGCTGACGCTGGTGCTCAAGGTCATGGTCATGCCCTGGTTCTTCTATCGCCTGGTCAAGCGGCTGGATGTCAACCGCGAGGTTGAGCCGATGATCAACATCCCCACCACCATGCTGATCGGCATTGCCCTGGTGATCTTTGCCTTCAACCTGGCCATGCCGATCTCGCAGATGGCCGGCACGGTGATGCGCTCCACCCTGGGCATCGCCATGGCCTGTGTACTGCTTTCGTTCCTGATGATGATTACCCGCAGCAAGGCCATCACTCAGGTGATCGGCTTCATGGCCATGGAGAACGGCCTGTTCTTCGCCGCCACCAGCGCCACCTATGGTATGCCGCTGGTGGTTGAAATGGGCGTCGCCCTCGATGTGATGATCGCCCTGTTCGTACTCGGCATCATGTCCTTCCAGATTCGCGAGTCGTTCGATTCGATGGATCTCAAGCACATGGAAAGTCTCAAGGAAAGATAAGTCATGGAAATTTTCTGGGTGCTCGGCATCCCCCTCACCGGCGGCCTCTTCCTGGCGCTCTGGGGCAACCGCGGCCACGCGCCGGAAATCAACGCCGTGGTCAGCCTGTTGACCCTGATCGCGGCGAGCGTGCTGACCACCCGCATCATCACCGATGGGCCGATGGAGGTCGCCGATGGCTGGTTCTTCATCGACTCGTTCAACGTCTTCCTGGTCACCCTGACCGCCTTCGTCGCCTTCACCACGGCGCTGTTCTCGCGCCCCTACATGCGCATCGAAAAGGAACACGGCCGACTCAACGACGCCCGCCTGCGCCTCTACCACAGCAGCTATCAGGTGTTCATCGGCATGATGGTGCTGGCGCTGACCACCAACAACATGGGCATCCTCTGGGTGTCGATGGAGGGCGCCACCCTGGCCACTGTGCTGCTGGTCTCGCTCTATCGCACTCCAGCCTCGCTGGAGGCGGCCTGGAAATACTTCATCCTGTGCGGCGTCGGCATCGCCCAGGCGCTGTTCGGCACCATCCTGCTGTACTTCGCGGCGGAAAAGGTGCTGGGGTCCGGCGGCACTGCGCTGCTCTGGACCCACCTCAACGCGGTCAAGACCCAACTGGAGCCGACGGTGCTGCAACTGGCCTTCGTCTT
>Ga0100394_1004825_pt1 | contig 10984 bp, 9 predicted proteins | sample CryGeymeta201518_FD_81549 | JGI IMG/M metagenome (GOLD analysis project Ga0100394, IMG submission 81549) | Groundwater microbial communities from Crystal Geyser aquifers in Utah, USA - Crystal Geyser metaG 2015-18 | ecosystem: Environmental > Aquatic > Deep subsurface > Groundwater | place: USA... | reverse complement strand
TTTTTTGGTTCCTTCTTTCGGCGGTTTGCACTCCACCCAGTGGATGTCCGACTCCCGGAATAACGCCATCGCATCGGCATAGATATCCATGTTACTGCGAACCGGGATGAGGACATCGATAACGCGGTGGAGGCTGCGTCGGCGGATCTGGTGTGGAAATCGATCGACCGCTATTCCAAGGACTACATCGAACTGCAGACCAAGGACAAGGTCAAGATATACAAGACGCCGGACTCGGTGCTGCAGAAGGAACTCGACATCTTCGACAAGGTCATGGAGGAGTATTCAGCCAAGAACCCGCTGTTCAAGGAGGTCATCGAATCGCAGCGCAAATACGCAGAGCGCACGGTGAAATGGAAGCTTGACACCGTGGTCGGCGCGCGCATGGCCTATAACCACTACTTCGGCAAGAAGGCCGCACCCAAGAAGGCTGCACCCGCGAAGGCTGCACCCGCGAAGGCTGAACCCGCGAAGGCTGAACCGAAGAAAAAGTAATAGGTTTTTAAGCATCACTGATCAGCCATCCGGGCGCCGCCCGGGTGGCTGATTTTTAGTAGAGGTTCGAATATGCAGAAATTGCTGCTTACCATTGACAAGATCAGCACATTTGTAGGTCATATCTTTTCCTGGCTCATCGTGTCGCTCACCCTGCTCATCACGTGGGAGGTGTTCTCGCGCTACGCCCTCGACAAGCCGCACGACTGGGCGTTCGACGGCATGATCATGATGTACGGGACGCTCTTCATGATGGCGGGCGCTTACACGCTCTCGAAGAACGGCCACGTCCGCGGCGATGTTCTCTACGGCTTCTTCCCGCCAAGGCTGCAGGCCGGCCTCGATCTGACGCTCTACTTTGTCTTCTTCCTTCCCGGGGTGACCGCGCTCTGCTGGGCCGGCTACAACTATGCCGGTGAATCCTGGGCGATCTGGGAGCACTCGGGCATCACCTCCAACGGTCCGCCGGTTTACCCCTACAAGACCGTCATCCCGGTCGCCGGGGCGTTCCTGCTGGTGCAGGGCATCGTCGAAATCATCCGCTGCATCCGCTGCCTCAAGGATGGCAAGTGGCCCTCGCGCGAGGAGGACGTCGAGGAGGTTGACGTCGAAAAACTGAAGGCGCAGATGCACGTCAAGGACGAGGATATCGCCAAGCTCGACGAGTTCGTGACGGGGAAGAAAGGGAGCGACAAATGAGAAAAGAAGCCTGGTTCGGACTCTCGATCATGGCTGCAGTGGTGATTGCCCTCTTCGTCCTGATGCCGCCGGCGGCAAAGATCACCACCGGTCACCTGGGGCTTTTGATGCTCGCGCTGATCGTTGTGGCGATCATGTTAGGTTTTCCCACGGCGTTCACCCTGATGGGCCTGGGGACGATGTTTGCCTGGTTTGCCTACTACAGCGTGAACCCGTCGCTGGCAGTGCAGCAGACGCTCGACCTGGCGGTCGCGCGCGCCTATTGGGTCATGAACAACGACGTCCTGATCTCGGTTCCGCTGTTCGTCTTCATGGGGTATCTGGTCGAGCGCGCCAACCTGATCCAGGCCCTGTTCAAGGGCCTGCACCTGGCGACGACGCGCATCCCCGGATCGCTCGCCGTGGCAACGGTCATCACCTGTGCAATTTTTGCCACCGCTTCCGGGATCATCGGCGCGGTGGTGACGCTGATGGGCCTCTTGGCCTTTCCGGCGATGCTCAAGGCGGGATACAACGTCCGGCTCGCGGCGGGCGCCGTGACCGCGGGCGGCACCCTCGGGATCCTCATCCCGCCGTCGGTCCTGCTGATCCTCTACGGCGCTACCGCCGGGGTCTCGGTCATGCAGCTCTACGCCGGGGCCTTCTTCCCCGGCCTCATGCTGGCCGGGCTCTACGTTGTCTATATCATCGGTTACTCGATGATCAAGCCCAGCATCGCGCCGCCCCTCTCCGCGGAAGACGCGTACGTGCCGCTTCCCAAATTCGCGGAGGTCATCACCGAGACCGGGAGCAACAACGTCATGGCGGGATTGATCGGCGCGATCAAGGGCAAGCGAAATGCCGACGTCCCGATGCGCACGGTGGTCGGTCATCTGGGCATTGCTCTCCTGCCGGCGCTGGCGGCCGCACTGCTGATGGGATCGATTTATCTCTCGATAACGGCGCCGACGATCGTGGATACGACCGGCCTGCAGGAGATGGGCATGGCGACCGACGAGACGGACGCCGACGCACAGAACCAGGCTTCGTTGGAACAGGGTCTGCAGGAGCCGGAGGCGGAGGGTGGGCTGCAGGAGCCGCCTGCCGAACTCGGACATGAGGCCCCGGTTGCCGCCGAAGCGGCGCCAGAAAGCCCGAAGGCGCCCGCTGAGGCGGCCGCGCCAACACCGGAAGCGCCGGCGCCTGCCGGGCGCCTGCCCGCCCCGATGGGCTACTGGATCGCCCTCGGGATCTGCATCGCGGGACTCGCCGTTTTCTATGCGATCTTCACCTTCGTCCGTCTCGAGATCTTCAAGATGCTCCTCACGTCGTTCTTCCCGCTGGCGCTCTTGATCCTCGGGGTGCTCGGTTCCATCATCATGGGGCTCGCGACGCCGACCGAGGCGGCGGCGATGGGATCGTTCGGGGGGTTGTTCCTGGCGATCGCCTACGGACGGTTCAACATGACGATGCTCAAGGAGGCGGTCTTCCTCACCGCGAAGACCTCGGCCATGGTCTGTTGGCTCTTCGTCGGGTCGGGCATCTTTGCCGGGGCGTTCGCGCTCCTGGGCGGTCAGGAGATCATCAACAACTGGGTGCAGTCGCTCAACATGTCGCCGGTGCAGTTCATGCTGCTGGCGCAGGTCATCATCTTCCTCCTCGGCTGGCCGCTGGAGTGGACCGAGATCATCATCATCTTCCTGCCGATATTCCTCCCGCTCCTGACGCACTTCAACATCGATCCGCTCTTCTTCGGCCTGCTGGTGGCGCTGAACCTCCAGACGGCGTTCCTCTCGCCGCCGGTGGCGATGGCCGCATTCTACCTGAAGGGGGTGGCGCCGCCGCACGTGACGCTGAACCAGATCTTCCTGGGGATGATGCCCTTCATGGCGATCCAGGTAATCGCGATCTTCATGCTCTACATGTTTCCGGCGATCGGTTTGTGGCTGCCGAGTGTGGTGTACGGCCATTGAGGACCACGGCTGCGCACACCGGCATTGTGGCCATTTCTTTCTGACACACAATCCCGGGTGCACGGGGTTTCGGCGCCGTTCGGAAGGCATATAGGGCAGTCCCGCTTGGATGGGGCTGCCCTTATCCATTTTATTCCTGTTGGCTGATATTGTGCGGTAAAAAGCCCCTTGTCGGAAGCGCTCGAGTGTGCCATAATTATGCCGCCTTTGGTCCGGGCAGTGTCGGATTTCTTCAAAATGCACTCGTTTTTCAAAGGAGGAAAAGAGCGATGATCCGTCTGGTGATGCTGCGTCACGGGGAGAGCGCCTGGAATCTCGAGAACCGTTTCACCGGCTGGACCGATGTGGACCTGACCGAACAGGGGGTCCGCGAGGCGCATCAGGCGGGGCGGCTCCTGCGGGAGGGGGGATACTTCTTCGATCTGGCCCATACGTCGGTCCTCAAGCGCGCGATCCGGACCCTCTGGATCACCCTCGACGAGATGGATCTGATGTGGATACCCGTCTACCGCTCCTGGCGGCTGAACGAGCGTCACTACGGCGCCCTTCAGGGGCTGAACAAGCGGGAGATGGCCGAAAAGTACGGGATGGAGCAGGTCCACATCTGGCGCCGGAGCTATGACACCCCGCCCCCGGTTCTCGACGAAGCGGACGAACGTTTCCCGGGGCGGGATCCCCGATATGCGGGCCTAAAAGCGGAGGAACTGCCACGGACCGAATCACTCAAAATCACACTGGAGAGGGTGCTTCCCTACTGGCATGAGACGATCGTTCCGGACCTCCGCGCGGGGAAACGGGTCCTCATCGTGGCGCACGGGAACAGCATGCGGGCCCTGGTGAAGTATCTGGACAAGATCCCCGATGAGGTGATTACGGAGCTGAACATCCCGACGGGGGTCCCCCTCGTCTATGAATTAGACGACCACCTCCGCGCCCTGAACCATTACTACCTGGGCGATCCGGAGGCCATCGCGAAGTCCACCGCGTCGGTGGCGGGGCAATTGTCCGGGAAGCGGTAAACCAGGGAAAGGCGGCAGGATGCGAGAAATCGCTTCGAGAATGGTGACGGAAACCGTTTCCACCCTTCTTCAGGACGGCTGTTACCACCTCGCGGACGACGTGATCACGGCCCTTAGGCAGGCCTATGAAAGAGAGGAGTCCCCGGCGGCCCGCAACGTGCTTGTCCAATTGCTGGAAAACGCGGAAGCCGCGGACCGGGATGAAATCCCCTTATGCCAGGACACGGGGATGGCTGTCGTCTTTCTGGAGCTGGGACAGGATCTGCATCTGATCGGCGGCGATCTTTACGAGGCGATTCAGGAGGGTGTGCGTCGCGCGTATGCACAGGGATACTTGCGCAAATCGGTCGTGGTCAAACCATTTTCGGCAAGGGTGAACACCCGGGACAATACGCCGGCGGTGATCCATACGACGATCGTACCGGGGGATAAGCTCAAGATTACGGCGCTCTCCAAAGGGTTTGGCAGCGAGAACATGAGCCGCCTTGCGATGTTGACCCCGGCCGCAGGGCGGCAGGGGGTGATTGATTTTGTCGTGAAGTGCGTCGATGAGGCCGGCGCCAACCCCTGTCCACCGGTGATCGTTGGCGTCGGAATCGGCGGGACTGCGGAAAAATGTATGCTGCTGGCCAAACAGGCCCTGCTGCGCAGGGTAGGCGATCCCCACCCGGATTCCGAGATTGCCGAACTGGAAGCCGCGATATTGAATCGCGTCAATGATTTAGGGATCGGGGCGATGGGCTACGGGGGGAGGATCACCGCCCTGGCCGTCCATGTCGAGGTCTTTCCCACGCACATCGCCGCTCTTCCGGTGGCGGTCAATCTTCAATGTCACAGTGTCCGACACAGGGAAGCAACGCTCTGAAGGAAGAAAGAGAGGAGGAAACCATAGCCCCCGATGAAAACCATCTCGATGATTCCAAGAAGCGTACAACTCCCTCTGTCCGAGGATGTCGTCGAAACGCTGCATGCGGGCGACGGGCTGCTGCTGACGGGGGTGATGTACGTCGGACGGGATGCGGCCCATAAACGGATGATCGAAACCCTGGAAGCCGGGGAGAAGCTTCCCGTTGATTTGAAGGGACAGGTGATCTATTTCATGGGGCCGACTCCTGCACGGCCGGGGAAAATCATCGGATCCGCCGGCCCAACGTCCAGTTACCGGATGGACGCCTATTCCCCCAGGCTCATGGCCGAGGGGCTGAAAGGGATGATCGGCAAGGGGATGCGCTCCCGGGAGGTGAAGGAAGCGATCAGACAATATAAAGCCGTTTATCTGGGCGCGATTGGCGGCGCGGGCGCCCTCCTCTCCAGTTGCATCAGGAAGGTTGAGGTTGTCGCCTATGACGATTTGGGGGCAGAGGCCCTGCGGCGAATCGTCGTGCAGGATTTTCCGGTAACGGTTGTCAACGATATTTACGGCGGCGACCTTTACGAAGAGGGGCAATCGCAATACAGAAGTACGCCTACCGGTCGAGAATCCGGAAGATCTCCGTGTGGTCCGCCGCGCCGCCCAATTTCACCTCGGCATCCGCCCAGGATTTGAGCAGAACTTCGCCCAACAGCGTTCTGGACCCCGTGCTTTTCGCCAGGTCGGCGGCGATGCTGATGTCCTTGCGCATCAGCCCCAGGCTGAACCCGGAATTGAACCGCTTCGAAACAACGAACTGCATCAGCTTGTTCTCGGTGCTGTTGTTCTTCCCGGTCGAGGCGTTCAGAACCGCAATGATCTTGTCCGGCGCGATGCCGAAGTCGGAACCCACCTTCAGGGCCTCGCAGGCCGCAAGCAATCCCGCCGCCGAGACATAGTTGTTGAGCGCCTTCATCGCATGCCCGGAGCCTAACATGCCGGTTTCGATGAGGGTCTGCCCCATCGTTGACAGCAGCGGCTTCACGCGGGCAATGACGGCGCTGTCGCCGCCGGCCATGATGGCGAGCGATCCATCGATGGCCCGCTTCACCCCCCCGGAAACCGGCGCATCGATGAAGTCCACGCCGGCCTCCTTCAACTGCGGACCGATCTCGCGCGTCACTGACGGATTGGACGAACTCATGTCGATCACCACCGAGCCTCGCGAGAGGTGGGCGGCCAGACCCTCTTTTTCGCCGAACAGCACCCGTTTCACGACTTCGCTGTCGGGGAGCATCAGGATGACAACCTCGCAGTTTCTCCCGAGATCCTTCAGGGTTTTCTGCGCCCGGGCGGTCGTCCGGCTGCAAATGGCCTTCAGCGCCGCTTCCGAGATGTCATAAACATGCAGCGGGTAGCCCTGCGCGGCGATCCGGCTTGCCATCGGAAGTCCCATCTTGCCGATCCCGATGAATCCGACCGCCTCTTTCCGGTTTTCTATTGTCATTGGCTGCCGTCCCTCGTTATGGCTCCTCCTCGTTGTCTCGTTGTGGTTAGCAGGTTTGACGGTTTCGTATCCCTTGTCGCTGTTTCAACACCCGCCGCTTATTCCAGGGTCACGGGGGGCAGTTTGATTCCCTTGGGGCAGACCGAGGCCAGCAGTTCCCGGAACGTTTGCAGCCCCTCCTCCGTAAGGCCGGTGATTTTCATTCGTTCGGTTCCCAGGGCGTCACGGGGATCCACCGCCAGCCGCACGGTTTTTACCAGGGCGGCGGGGGTAACGCTGCCGCTTTGCCGTACCTCGGCGTCGCATACGCCGCACAGGATGCAGGTGGCCGGAGGTTCAATTCTCTCCGAATCCTCCGGTGAAACAAGCCCGTTATGTTGCGGTACGATGATGACCCAGGGCAGCACCCGTTTCAGCGCATCAAAGAAAGGATCCATCTCCACCACCAGGTCCTTGAGCTGCCGGAAGCCGGGCAGCGGCTTGATGGTCAAGCTGCCCCCGTCGCCCGCCACCTCCCGGACCAGCGTGTGGCAGGCCAGCCGGGAACGATCTGCGATGACCATGGCGCAGGAGCCGCAGATGCTGCTTCGGCAAGAGCGCCGGAAGGCCAGGGAGGGGTCCTCCCGTCTCGTTTTCAGCAACAGATCCAGAACGGTTTCGTGCTGCTCCCAATCCACGGTGTATTCCCGGTCGTACGGTTGGTTGTCGGTTTGCGGGTCAAATCGATTGATGATTAACGCGAGCCGCATGTTAATATCCTCTTTTCTGGGGCTGGAATCGGGTGATGGAGACCGGACCGGCCTCGTAAACCGGCCCGTCGCCGCCCCTGCGAACCAGCGTGTGGTGCAGCCAGTTGGCGTCATCCCGCCTTGGATAATCCATCCGGTAATGGGCGCCGCGACTTTCGGTGCGTCGGTAAGCCGCCCCGGCGGTCACCTCGCTCAGTTCCAGCAGGCAGCCTAATTCCAGGTGTTCAATCAACTCGTAGTTAAAGGGATGTTCCCCGGGGGGAACCCGCAGCGCCCGGTAGCGGCGTCGCAGCGCCGCGATTTCCTCCACGGCCTCCCGCAGTTCCTCGCCGGTGCGGAAAACGCCCACTTTATCCGTCATGGTGCGGCTCATCGCGTCGCGTATGGCGGAGGTCGAGTCGTCGCCCGGCTGTGGTGGTTTGCCGGTGCAAAAAATTGCCTGCCAGCGCGCCAGAGCCAGCTCCAGCGAAGACCGCGGCGGCGGGGATGGACGGTCCGCCGCCTTCACAAGATGTTTGCCGGCCCGGCGGCCGAAAACCACCGTTTCCAAGAGCGAGTTGCCGCCCAGGCGGTTTGCCCCGTGGACGCTGACGTTCGCGGTTTCACCGGCGGCCAGCAGTCCGGGGATGTTGGTTTCGCAGTCCAGGTTGACCCGGATGCCGCCCATGCTGTAGTGCTGGGCGGGCTCAATGGGGATGGGTGTTTGGGTCGGGTCCACCGCGGCGTAGAGAAGGGCCAGTTCATTGACCTGGGGGAGCTGTCGGGTTATTTTGTCCGCGCCCAGGTGGGTGAGATCAAGATTCACGTAGCCGTCACCCAACCCACGCCCCTCTTTTATTTCCTGGAAAATCGAGCGGGATACCACGTCCCGTGGGGCCAGTTCCATCTTCTGCGGGGCATACCGGGCCATAAACCGCTCTCCGTCGGCGTTGAACAGATAACCGCCCTCGCCCCGGGCCGCTTCGGAAATCAAGATGTTGGTGCCGTACAGCGTGGTAGGGTGGAATTGGACGAACTCCATGTCGGAAAGAACCGCGCCTGCCCTATAGGCAATGGCGGTCCCGTCCCCGGTGTTGGCGTGGGCGTTGGTAGTCTTGCGAAAAATCCGTCCGTATCCGCCGGTGGCCAGGAGCGCCACCCGGCAGCGGACGACTTCCAATCGCCCTGTCGCCAGGTCATAAACCAACAGTCCCGCCAGCGCGCCATCTTCCACCAGCAGTTCCACCAGGCGCCACTCGGGATAAATCCGCACCCCGGCGGCTAGGGCGCGTTCGTACAGCGTGTGGAGCACCACGTGGCCGGAAATGTCGGCGGCGTAACAGGCCCGGGGAAAGCCGGCGCCCCCCAGGGCACGCTGGGCCGGGCGGCCGTCTGGGGTCCGGGACCAGGGCACGCCCATTTGTTCCAACTGCCGGATGACATCCGGACCCTCGGAACAGAGCACTTCGATGGCGTCCTGATCCCCCAGATAGTCGCCGCCCTTCACCGTGTCGAACAGGTGGTCTTCCACGGAATCATCTTCCCCAATGGCGGCGTTAAAGCCGCCCTGGGCCGCCCCGCTGTGCGAGCGGGTGGGGTAAACCTTGCTGATTATGGCCACGTCCGCCCCGGGCGGCGCCTGCACAGCGGCCATCAACCCCGTCAGCCCCCCGCCGACGATGACCATATCATGAACAATCATCTCAAGTTACCTCTTACCTACGATTCCCACTCTCATGCAAGTTTGACGAACCCGTAAAAAAGTCCAAAATCTTCCTCCCCTTATTACTCCGGCAACAATATATGTCAAAGCCGTCATTCCCGCGAAAGCGGAAATCCAGAAATGGCTGGATGCTGGATCAAGTCCGGCATGACAACCTTTGACCTGTTTACTTGCCGGAGTAATAATCCTCTCCCCCCGGGGGAGGGGAAATTTCATTTTTTTTAAGCGCGTCAAGTCAGCGCCTTGGGAGACCGGCTAACTTGCGGGCTGCGACTGCGGTTCGCCTTTCGGCGGGGCGATCCGCCGGTGGCGTACAACGCCGTAGACCGTCGCCGGCAGTACGATCACGGCCATCGCCAGCGACACGGCGCCGTCCGGGTGGAACATCACCACGAAGGAGGCAAGGGCCAGTGCCGCGCGCCACATCACGTCCGATCCCCAGTTGCGGACGAACCGCCCGAAGATGGCGCAGGAGATGCCGCAGCAGGCGATCGCCACGAGCAGCATATCGGAGATCATCATCCATCCCGGATTCACCACGAGGCTGGAGCGGGTGAAGATGCCAAAAGTCATGAGGGTGATGGGCAGGCACAGTTTCAACGCCTGCCACATGGTCCTCATGAATGACGCCTCCGCGATCCGCGCCGAGACCGCCGCCGTGAGCGAGGTCGGCGGGGACAACTCTCCCCAGACGGCGATTAGAAAAGCAAAGAAATGCGCTACCCAGATATCGACGCCAAGCTTGCGCAGGGGGTCCACGATGATGACCGCGAGGACGATATAGGTGGCCGTCGGCGGCAGGCCGGCGCCGACCAGCCAGCCGAACGCATAGGCCATCAGGATGAGCGCGATGACGTGCCACTCGCCGATGTGCAGGAGAATGCCCCCCATTCGGTTGATGAAGCCGGTCACGGTGAACAGGCAGATCATGATGCCCAGCGTCGCCAGCAGCAGCGTCAGATAGGAGGTCAGCTCGGCATGGGTCTCGATCATGATGCGGATATTCGCGAAGAGTGAATCCTTGTCCGCTGCCGGATCCTTCCACACGTACTTGAAGAACAGAAAGAGCAGGATGAGGAGCGCGAACATGAAACCCCCGGTATAGAGCCCCGAAAGCTGTTCGCCCAGGCCAAATACCCCCATCAGGATCGTGAGATAGATGACCCCCAGGAAGAAGATCACCGTCTTGATCTGGTCGTAGACCGGCATGGTTACTTTTTCAATCGGATCGGGGGACATCAGACTCACGCTCAGCAGATAAATCGACAGGGAGAGCGTGGAGTAGTAAATGAAGGTGAGGGCGAAGCCGCGGATCACCACGTTCCAGTAAGGCACGCCGAGGAATTCCGCCATGATGAAACCGGCGACCGCCATCACCGGCGGCATGATGAGCCCTCCCATGGAAGCCGCAGTCTCAACCGCCCCGGCGAACTCCCCCGGCACGCCGTAGCGTTTCATCAGCGGTATCGTGAAGGCGCCGACCACCGTGGCATTGGCCGCGCCGCTGCCGCTGATCATGCCGATTGCGGACGAGGCGAGGACGGCCGTCTGAGGGATCGTGGCCCGCGACTTCCCGGCGATCCGCCGCATGAATTGGACCATCGCTCCCTGGGCATCGAAGCCATTGGCGGCCGCCGCCAGAAGTAAAAAAGCCCCGATCGTGGTCATGGCGATCTGGGAGTAGAGCCCGTAAATGCCGGTCGTGAGCTCGACCGTATTCGCGGTGATCACCCGGTAAAAGCTGATCCCCGGATGCCAGAAGAAGTCGATCGGGCTCAGATAGCCCCACAGCGTGTAGAAAACCAGGATCAGGTTTACATAAAACAGTTCTCTATGGACGATCCGGGACAGCTCCATCATCAGGAGGAACATGAGCAAACCCACGATGAAGTCCATCCGGGTATAAGAACCCTGCCGCCAGATCGAAATCTCATCGTACTCCATAATAAAATGGTAGAATGCCAAAACACAGATGGCGAGATAGATAACGACAAGGATATGGTTGGCGATC
>Ga0100394_1004809_pt1 | contig 11002 bp, 10 predicted proteins | sample CryGeymeta201518_FD_81549 | JGI IMG/M metagenome (GOLD analysis project Ga0100394, IMG submission 81549) | Groundwater microbial communities from Crystal Geyser aquifers in Utah, USA - Crystal Geyser metaG 2015-18 | ecosystem: Environmental > Aquatic > Deep subsurface > Groundwater | place: USA... | reverse complement strand
CAAAGAGCATATTCCCTATTTGGACGTATTTAAAGAGTATGGAGAAGTTCTTGTAGCCACCGAGGATGGAAGTCTAGAATTAAAAGGAAAGGTCACCGATTTGTTTGAAAAAGCCAAATTAACCAAAGAGTGTTATTTCTTTAATTGTGGGCCAGAAAAAATGATTGATGCGGTTATTCCTCTTGAGTTGAATATCTCCAGATCTCAGTTGATATACTCATCTTTGGACTTCATGACAAAATGTGGAGTAGGACTTTGCGGTAGCTGTGCAACGAAGGATGGAAGAAGATTATGTGTTGATGGTCCATTTATGGCGGGTGTATAGGCGCTAGTGGATGTCCGCTTTTCTTTCTTTTAAAAACTGCCGCCAGTTTTCAATAAAATCAAGGAAAGAAACAAATGGAGTTTCAATAATTACATTAAAAAAAACAGAAACGATATTATATTCTTTCCATTTAGAAGCAATCCATGAACCAATCTCGGCAATCGGCAGGGAAATTATATCCAATAAAAATTCCCAAAAAGTAGATTTATCTTCAACCGTCAGCTCTCTGGCTTTATTTCTAACAATCAAAGCGGCAAAAACATTTAAAGCAATCCCGATGGTGTCCAAAATCACCGAAGACAGAGGAATCTTTGCCAGAAAAAACACCTTGGCGATTAAGTAAAAAGTGCCCAAGCAAACCGAAAGATAGATTAAAGAAATTATAAAAACAGTTAAAGGTTTTTTCTTCTTTTTTAATTTGATTTCAAAAAGTTCTTTCCCTTGGTCAGTATAAACAAATTGGTTTGTCAGTTCAATTACTTTATTTAAATTGCTTGCCGGAGGCGGCTTGATTAGAGAGACAAGTAAAAACATTACTGTAGTTGGGAGTAAAAAATCAACTGATGCCGCCAGTAAATTAAACCCTTGATAAAACAGATGGGCGATTGGAACTTCTACTACAAAAAAAGTGAACCAGTTGGCGACAAAAACAGACAAAGAGGAAAAGACTGCCAATTTAAACAATCTCTTTTTAAGGGAAGCGATACGGTTGTTATAAGCTTTGGTAACTAAAACTTTAAGATTTTGCTTATCTGAAATAACTGCCGGTAATTTTTCCGGCTCTTTTTGGTAACTATCTAAAATATCACCGATAAGAGTAAAAATTGCGTCTGTTCTTTCGCAAAGATTGAAAAAATCTTTTGCCAAAGGATGGTGTAATTCTTTTTGAGAATAATCCCAAATAAAAAAAATATTGGCATTAATTTCTTCAATTTGTTTTTGTGACGGATTTAACCAATAGTGGTATTTATATTTAAGAATGCGATAGGCGATTATCGGATCATCTAAATCAAAAAGAGTCCGGTGAACAGCAATATAAACCTGCAGTATTTTTTCCTCTTCAGTTATCAGTTCGGGGGGAATAATTTTAATTCTTTCGGTCATTAATTCAGTCATGCTTTCAATAAGAGCGTTTTCTTTAATCTGCGCTGACAACACCTCCTCAATTTCACAAGAAGCAATGGCCAGTATCCATTCATAAAAGTTCACTTTTTCTTTGAATTTAAACACGGAAGCGGTTGTGTTTGAAAAGGCATTTTTAATCAAATATACATATTTGTTTAATACGTTTTGCACCTCATCAATTTTTCCTTGGGAAATTTCATCGTTTGGCAGATGGCCGCCGCGGATTAATTCTAAAACCAAAGATTCAGCTATAGAGTTAATATTATTCTTAAAAATAAAATTCAGTTTTGAAAACTCTCCAAACAAACTTCTCTTTAAGATTCTTTCAATTGCATTTCGGCGCAGCAGGTTTTCCTCTTTCCAGTCAACAATTTTTCTGATTTTTTCGTAAAATTTGGCGACCTTTGAGGCAATTTCATCAACATGAATTTTTGATTCCTCGCTGACTGTCGGCGGCCTTAAACTTTCTTGATATTTTTTTACCAAGGTTAAAACAGGCACGGAAACGGGGGTGGTTTGTTTTTTGTCAATGGCTGCTTCTGAAAAAATGATTTTCGGGTTCATAAATAAAGATTATATTCCTAAATTACTCTAGAGTAATATGAGTATATACTATCCTCCAGCTCCTCGAAGGTAAACCGCCTGCCACGGTCTGTAAATAGAAGTAAACGTTTTTTCAAAGATTATTTCGCTGTCTTTTGAAACTTTATAATCAAAGGCCGTTTTGGAGCCCCAGGCTTTCCAGTCAATTTGCTTAATTGTACCTGCGGGTAGAGTAGGATCGTCTTGGTATAAATCCGGCGGAGGCGGCTGTTTATCCCAAACCCTAGCCTTGGATATTTCGACCTGGCGGCCGTCTTTGGTGCCGTAAAGGTCAAAAGTCAACTGTTTCTTTTTTAAATCAATATCGGTTTGAATCAGAATAAAATCGCCGGTATCGTTTTTAAATTTTAGATCAGCGCTGGGGTCAAAGACCGTGGCGTCAAAACCCGGACCTAAATCGTCTTCATAGTAATGGACGCGGTAGGCATGGGCGTGTCTTTCTATAATCGGCAATCCCGAATTTAAGGCGGCCCGGAAAAGAGTGGTGGAAACTTGGCAAACTCCGCCTCCGTCTCCCAAAACCGTCCGGCCTTCCTTGATAATATATGCCTGTTTGAAACCGGTATCGGCGGAAACATCTCCCAGGGCCTGATTAAAAGAAAATACCTCATCCGGACCAATTAAAATCCCGTTTAATTTTAAACTTGCCAACTGGAGGTTATGGATTCTCTCGGAAATAGAGCCGTAAAAAAGAGAAGCGCCTTTTCCAATAAGTTCTTTTATTCCTAAAGAATTGGCATCGCTGGTGGAAATTTTTGCCGGTGTTTTTACCGCCGGTATCGCCATTTCCTGCTTTTGCCCGTTTTTCTCCAGTTGTTGGAGCTTATTGGTTAACTCATCGGTAAATTGAGTCTCCTGCAGAGAAATTCCTTCCCTTGAAGGTTTAAAAACAGTGACAATATTATTCTCGAATTGAAAAGTGGCGTTTTCCGGTAAAAGGTTAATTGTCTGGGTAAAATTTTTGGTGTACTGGGCGATTTTATTTCGGTCAAAACTGCCGTCAAAAGACAAAAAACTGATGATTTCATCGTCGTTGATTTGCCAGTTTTGATCGTCAAGATGCAGAAGAATTTCTTTGTTTAAAAAAGATAGAGCTCTGTCACGGGTCAAATTAACCATTTCTTGAGATATTTTTGGAGTGTTGATAATTAAGGGAATCTCCAGCTTAATTTCTTTTTTCGGGCAGGAAATTTGGTGAAAGATATCGGTTTTAAGCCGTCTTTTGTCAACATTCTGGCCGTTTTTCCCCGGCTCAACGAGAATGTTTTTTTCACCATTTTTATTAATTACTTTTATTTCCGGATTGACGGCCGGCTGAAAAAGCAGGGCCGAAACACTGGCGATCGTTTCATCCAGGCCTGACTCGTCAAGGCTAAAAACGACCGAAGAATCGTTTGTATTGATATAAAGAGAGTATATTTGCTTTAAATTAAAAAAAAAGGCTTTCTCCCGGCCAAGTTTAAAAATATCGGAAACGGTGTTTTGCGGCTCATATTTAAAGGAAGACAAATCAACCGGGTAATTTTGAACGCCGGAAGTTAAAGTAATTTTAAGGGGAGCTTCTTTGATTAAATTTTCCACAACCAGCAGGGTTTCTTTTTTTGTTTTTCCGGTTAAGGGAATACCACAAACAGAGACTTGCGGATAAACCCGCTGGTTAAAGGCCAAATAGTAAGCCAGGGTTGTACTGAAAGGCAGGCCGATAACGATAATTCCCCAAAAAACCAGAATGCGCTTGTTTTCTAATATAATTTTACTTATCATTAAATTGGCTTATTAATAATATCCTATTTTTATTTTAAATTTTATGCCTGATGAAATTCAACCGCCAACAATTTCTTCTTCCGTACCCCCGCCACCGACGGTAAGTCTGTCAAACAAGAAGAAAATTTTTCCTAAAATTGTTCTAATTTTAGGTATTTTAATTTTAGCGGTAGTATTGGGTTTTGTCGGTTGGAAGTTTTTTGGTAACAAAATCGGTTTAAAAAACAAACAAGCAACTCTAATCTATTGGGGTCTTTTTGAACCGCCGTCGGTAATGCAGCAGGTGATTTCTGATTATGAGAAAGATCATCCGGAAGTTAAAATCATATACTCTCAACAAAGTTTAACTCAATACCGGGAACGGTTGCAGGAGAGACTTATTTCCGCGAAACAACCGGAAAAGAAAGAAAACAAAGAAGTATTAAATTCGGAAACGCCCGATATTTTCAGAATTCACCAAAGCTGGATCCCGATGTTCTCCGACTTGCTGTCCGAGATCCCGGGGAGCGTTTACGATAATACTACTTTTGAAAAAACCTTTTATCCGTCGGCGGTGGAGAGTTTAAAACTGCAGGGGAAATATATCGGCATTCCTCTGATGGTTGACGGATTGTCTCTTTACTGCAACAAAGATCTTTTTGAGGCCAAAGGTCTTTCTTTCCCGCAAAATTGGAGTGAGCTGAAAATTGCCGCCCAACAGCTGACGGCCAGGGACAGCGAGGGAAAAATTACTACCGCGGGGGCAGGGCTGGGAACAACGGTCAATATTGACCATTGGAGTGATATTTTAGGATTGATGTTTTTTCAGGCCGGAGTTGATCCTGCCAATCCGGGGGCCTGCTCTCAGGCCAGTGATGGACGTGATGTTTGTCCCGGTGCCGACGCCCTTCAATTTTTTGCTAATTTTACGACGGTTGACCGGGTTTGGGATTCCACCCTACCGACTTCAACCTTTGCTTTTGCCAAAGGCAATTTAGCGATGTACTTTGGTCCCTCATGGCGAGTTTTTGATATTGAGGGCATAAAAAACCGGCTGCAAAGCAATTTTCAGTATAAAATCATTCCTGTTCCGCAATTGCCGATGGAGGGAGAAAAGAAAATCGGCTGGTCTTCTTACTGGGTGGAGTCAGTTTCTAAAAAATCGAGCTTTCAAACTGAAGCTTGGGAATTTTTAAAATATCTTTCTTCAAAAGATGTTTTACAGAAAATTTACCAAGCGCAATCAAGTCTTCGTTCTTTCGGCGAACCATATCCTCGGATAGACATGGCTGATCTTGCCAAAGACCACCCTCTTGCCGGCAGTTTTATCTCCCAGGCCCCTTACAGCCGGAACTGGTATCTATCTTCTTTTACCAGCGATAACGGGATTAACGATAAGATAATTGAGTATTTTAAAAATGCCGTTAATGAAGTTAGTCAAGGAGGAGATGCCGCTTCCGCTCTGCAAACTGCCGGTCTGGGAGCAAACCAGATTTTAAGTCAATATAGGGTCAGCAAATGAGATGCAGAGTTTCAAAGTTTCAAAGCTTCAAGAATTCTTGATTAAAACCATCGCCTACGCTGATATTTTTGACTATCCCCTGAGGCTTGATGAAATTAAAAAATACTTGATTGGAGAAAGGGCAGAAAAAATTCTTATTGACCGCAAGTCAATCGGAGAGAAAGAGGGATTTTATTTTCTAAAAGGGAGAGAAGGAATTGTTGAGACTCGTAAAGAAAGGGAAAAGTGGTCCGGACGGAAACTGATTATTGCGCAAAGAACGGCCGAAAAATTAAAAATGATTCCCTTTGTTAAAATGATTGGCATTACCGGCGCGCTGTCCATGGATAATTGCCAAGAAGACGACGATATCGATTTATTGATTATTACTGATGCCGATTGTTTATGGCTGACGCGGCTGTTGATAATACTCCTTTCGCCTTTACTCGGAATTAAAAGGAGAAAACCAAAAGAAAGAAATGTCAAAGACAAAATTTGTTTTAATCTTTTTTTGGAGGAAAACCATTTGAAAATCGGGCCGGAAAATCTTTTTTTAGCCCACGAAATCTGCCAAGAAAGACCGATTTTTGACAGAAACAATACTTACACCAGATTTATTAAAGAAAATGAATGGGTGAGTAATTTTTTGCCGAATGCAAAAAATAGTTCAAAATTCAAAATTCAAAATTCAAAATTCAAAAAAAACCGCATTCTCTCTTTTTTTAACAATCTTGCCTTTAGACTACAGTTTTGGTATATGAAACCGAAGATGACAGTCGAGAGAGTGAATTTGCACCAGGCCTTTTTTCACCCGGGAAACATGGAAATGGAGGTTGAAAATAAGTATCGTCAATCCTTATCGCTATTGGGTCTTGACAATTCTTAAGGCTGATTTTAAAATAGCAGTCGCCGTTATTGATTGATAATAATATTAGAAAGGAAAAATTTATGACTAAAACTAATCTAAAACCTGCTCCCGGTTATATTTTAATCGAACCGGAAGAATCAGAGAAAAAAACTGCTTCGGGAATTGTGCTTCCGGATTCTCACGAAGAAAAACCCTCGAAAGGAAAGGTTTTAGCGGTTGGTCCAAGTATAGATTGTGACCGTGATGACAAATGCACCTGTAAATCTCCCTGTCAAAAAGGGGACACCGTGATTTACAAAAAGTGGGGAGGCAGTGAGTACAAAGTTGGGGATAAAGAATATTTATTTGTTGAATTTAAAGATATTTTAGCAATTGAAGGAGGACCCGCCTTCGTTAAAACTACGGCGGGCAAAGGAGAATAATATGGCAAAAGTTTTAGAATACAAAGAAGAGGCCAGGAAAGATTTAATTGAGGGAATGCGCCAGGTTTATGAAGCGGTGGCAACAACTTTGGGTCCTAAGGGGCGGAATGTTGGTTTGGATAAAAAATGGGGTGCCCCCTCAATCGTTCATGACGGGGTTACGGTTGCCAAAGAAATTGAACTGGAGGATCCGTTTCAAAATATGGGAGCGGCTCTAATCAAAGAAGCGGCTTCAAAAACGAATGATGATGCCGGGGACGGAACCACGACATCAACGATTTTGGCCTACGCGATTGCTTCCCGCGGAATGAAAAATATTACCGCCGGCGCCAACCCGATGATTTTAAAAAGAGGCATTGACCGGGCGGTGGCTGAAGTAACGGCCGAAATTGATAAAAGAAGAAAAGAAATTAAAGGCAGAACCGAAATTGCTCAGGTGGCGACCATTTCTGCCGCCGATTTGGAAATCGGCGAGATGATTGCTGAAGCATTGGAAAAACCGGGAAGAATTGTAACGGTTGAAGAAGGAAAAGGTTTGGGCTTAGAAAAGGAAGAAAAAGAGGGGATGGAATTTGACAAAGGTTATGCTTCTCCTTATTTTGTGACGATTCCCGAAAGGATGGAAGCGGAAAGTGAAGATCCCTATATTTTGATTACCGACAAGAAGATCTCAGCGGTTTCCGATATCTTGCCTTTCTTGGAAAATCTGGTAAAAGTGACCAAGAATTTTGTCATAATTGCCGATGAAATCGAAGGCGAGGCCTTGGCCACTCTTGTGGTCAATAAATTAAGGGGGACTTTTAACGCTTTGGCGATCAAGGCTCCCGGTTTTGGTGACAGGAGGAAAGAGATGCTTGAGGATATTGCCGTTTTGACAGGCGGAACTTTTATTTCCGAAGATACCGGTCGGAAACTTGATTCGGTAAAAGTTGAAGACTGCGGCCGGGCGGATAAAGTTTGGGCGGATAAAGAAAACTGCCGGATTATTGGCGGGAAAGGCAATCCCAAGCAAATTCAAGCAAGAGTGGAACGGCTTAAAAATGAAATAAAGACAACGACTTCGGATTTTGACCGGGAAAAATTGGAAGAAAGATTGGCCAAACTTGCTGGCGGAGTTGTCCAAATCAATGTTGGGGCGGCGACTGAGATTGAAATGAAAGAGAAACTCGAAAGAGTCAAAGATGCCGTTGAAGCAACCAAAGCCGCCATGGCAGAAGGAATTGTTCCGGGTGGAGCGATTACTTTACTCAATATCGCTCAGAAAATGAACCCCAAAAAACTTGAAAAAGAAGGGATTAACAAAGACGAAGTGGTTGGCTATCAGATAGTCAAAGAGTCTTTGGAGGTACCGTTTATCACTTTAATCAGTAATTCCGGTTTTGATCCAGGAGAGCTGATTGCTAAGGGTCGGGAATTTTCGGACCAGGGTATGGGTTTTGACATTAATACCCTTGAGTCAACCGCCACCGCTGAACCGGTGGACATGATTAAAGCCGGCATTGTTGACCCGGCCAAAGTGGTCAAAGACTCACTCCGCAACGCAGCCTCGGTGGCGAGTATGGTGCTAAGTACAGAGTGTTTGATCGCAGACCGAAAAGAACCAGCACCGTCAGCACCTGTCGGGATGCCAGGTGGTATGGGTGGAATGGGTGATTATTAAATAATTTTAGGAACGGATAAATTAATTTTGTGGCAATAAGGTAATTGGTTCCGGAGGATTATATTTCTTCTTACTCTTTCAATCGCCGTCTGTTTGTCTTTATGCCTTGAATATTTTTCCCAGAAATTAATTAATTTCCAGAGACAATCCTTTCGGCTTACAACAAGACGCCATGAATCATCGCTGGAGAAATATTTTGAATAAACACAAGGAGTTCCTTTTGGATGACAGACGTAAGGTTGTTTAGACTGAATATTGAATTGACTAAGACCAGCGGATAATTTACGAAGAATATTTTTATCATAACTGCTTATTTTGAAGGTTGCGCAATTTTTAATGTATTTACCTTTATTTATTCTACTTAGATGAAGACTTCCTTCAGCATCTGAATATCCGGCAAAAAAAGCCCAGAAATATTGTGGATTTTCAAGAATCCAGAGTTCAATATCATCTTGTTTCGGCAGAAGAAAGGAAAAAGTTTTATTTAAATGTGTGGTTATTTCAAAAGTGCCTCTTTTGGCTATCGCGATATGCGAAGGAGTGTAGGGTGAAAACAAATTCTTTATTAACCTAATTTGGTTTCTTTTGGTAGTCGAGCAATGAGCTAATATAAGATTTTTTGTTTGAGTAATATATAAATCACCAATCCGAAAACCAATCATATAAGCCTTTTCGGATAAGTCTCCGGAAAAATCAAATTTTTTATATTTACACGCGCGATTGTCAACATTTCTGGTAGGGATATTAAAATTGTTTATTTTCCTTTCAATACCACCTTTGCTCCGATGAAGAATCTTGGCTATTTTTACAGCGGATAATTTTCGGCCGTGGTATAAATACTCAAGTTTTTCTTTAGAGATTTTAATTGGGGGAGTTAAGCCTAAATGGCCTCGTGATTTGATGCCATACTTTCCCATCTTATAAATTATCGTTACGTGGTTACAGCCATATTTTTTAGCAATTTGTTCAGTTGAAAGTTTTTGGGTGAGATATAAATTCTTAAGTTCACCTTTAGAGATAAAATATTTTTCTTTGGCTTGAGAAACAGTTCGAATTTTTAATTTGTAATCTCTTAGAAGCCGGTGAATTGGGCCGTTGGAGAATTCTAATTTTGAAGCAACTTGGGCAATAGATAGCCTTTGGTTTTCATAAAGATCTATGAGCGTTTCTTTGGGAATGTTAATTTTATTCCACGGGCAGGACATAGTTTAATTTTACCCGAATAATACCCGGTAAAGAATTCGACCCAACCTCAAAACCCATACAGGCCAATGAAAAACCATACAGCTTTATTCCTGATCCTGAATTTTTACGCACTTTTAACGAAGTCCAAGTTAAATCTGAATGCGAATATGGAACAGCTTATTTGATTAGGCCGGCCTCAGAATTACCTAAAAACTATGAGTTGCTAATAACTGATCATAAACACTCTGTTGGCACAAAAAAAGATCAATTGTTTGGGGCTATCTCTTTTCTTATTGGCTACTATGTTATTTTAGGAATTATAATCAAGATAATTCCTTACATTTTTACGGGAAAGGTTTTTGTTCCCAAAAAATTCAAGAACATTCGCTTTTAGGCAAATGATGTGTTTGACTGAATATCTTGAAATAGAAAATGCAATCAAAAACGAACAAGAAAAAAAAATATTGATTGGAAACTGACAGGATTAGAATTTGAAAACTGGATTTGTGATTTCTTACCAGAGCAACTTAATGTTTCAGCTTCTAAAAAAACAGCATTTAAATTGAAATTTGGGAATTTCGCAGGATATGTTTATCCCTTGGTAGATAAAGCTCCAGATGAATTTAAGTTGTTCTTTTTGGGGTTAGTTAAAAGATTTAATGAAATTGCAAAATGGAAAGCTCCAAACGGTCAAAGATGCCTTAAAGGAAGCGGGCTTTTAAAAAAATAACGAAATTTGCAAAAAAAGAAGTAGTCTCAAGGAGGAATGGGCGGGATGGGAGGAATGGATTACTAACCAATTACGGATTAAAAGATTAACGAATTAAAGTATTAAATCGCTCCGGGGGGCCGGGGCGATTTTGATTTAACATCAAAACTGAAAATTCCATTGTGTTATACTTGCTATATGACAGATAATCAACACTTAACACTTCAGGAAATTGAGAAAAGGGGTAAAGAAATATACGAAACGCAACTTAAAGAAAAACTTGAGCCGGAAAAGAATGGCAAATATTTAGTTTTGGAAGTTGAAAGCGGAGAGTATTTTTTAAATGATTTTCTTGACGAAGCTTTAAAAGAAGCGAAGAAAAAGTTTCCCAATAAAATTTTTTACTCTTTAAGGATAGGTTACTCTGGCGTGTTTAGTTTTTCTTCTATGAGAGGCGATAATGGAAATTACGGGTATCTTTGACAAGCTTGGCCACCCCCATTTTCTAATTGAGGTATTTGGAGTTTCTAAAAAATCGAAAGTCAAAATTGACGCAATGTTTGATACCGGGTTTACAGGGTTTCTTAATTTACCACTCGCTCTTTGTCTACAAACTGGACTGGTGCTTTACAGTACCACAAGTTATAAATTGGCTGATGGAAGACAATCAAGTACAATTTTATGTTTGGGGGCAGTCATCATTTCCAATAAAAATGAAGTTACGGGAGCAATTTCCATTGATTTTAACACTAACGAAGCTTTAATGGGAATGGAATTTTTGAGAAAAATTAAAGGGAGATTGCAAATTGATACGAGCAGCCAAAAAGTGAAGTTGTTTATGCCATAATTTTATGGAAAGGT
>Ga0100394_1004794_pt1 | contig 11025 bp, 5 predicted proteins | sample CryGeymeta201518_FD_81549 | JGI IMG/M metagenome (GOLD analysis project Ga0100394, IMG submission 81549) | Groundwater microbial communities from Crystal Geyser aquifers in Utah, USA - Crystal Geyser metaG 2015-18 | ecosystem: Environmental > Aquatic > Deep subsurface > Groundwater | place: USA... | reverse complement strand
GCATGTCTAACTTTATGAAAAACCACAGTGCCAAAGCAAACAAAAAAGATGCAGTCGAACCAGTCAAGGAATCTAAGGGAGTGCCAACTCTTGGAGGCGTCCTAGCTTCACTTCCAGATACTAAGAAAGTGATCAAGACAGTAGCGACAGCAACGTCCACCAACATTCCCACAGAAACGAAGAGGGACCATAAAAGCGGGAAGCAAACAATAGTTAACAACAAGACCGTGTCCAACATCTCTGCGTCGTCGGCCAATGATCCATCTGATGGCGGCAGCAAAGTGGAATGGGTCGAAGCTGCGTTTTTAAGTCCAGTTGCACCGTCCAAAGGGAATGCAAAGACTGGAAATGCTTCAACAAATAAAAACACAATGACCGAGAAACCGAAGCCAATAGCAAAGAAAGGCAAGACGAAAAAGCCAAAGATCGGAAAAGTCGACAAGGACGTGTCCAGTGAAAAGACTAGTTTAACGCTCGAAACAGCGACGAGTGATAGCAAAGCTGTCACAAAGAAGACCAAGAAGCGCAAGACTTTGGACGCGGAAGATGCCGCAGAGAACGATGTCTTAGCTGGAGACTCCAAACCAGATCCACCGAAAAAGAAGAAATCCAATACATCCGAATCCAAAACGGTCAAGAAGAACGTCGGTGCTTCATCGGAAGAAGAGTGCGAAGATTCGTCTGCCGTGCAAACGTCCACCGATGTTGTAGAAACTAAGAAAACAAAGAAATCTACCAAGGCAAACAAAACTAAATCAAAAGTTCCAGCAATCGAAGAGTCGACCAGCAATTCAAAGGAGTTAACTTTACCCAAGGACAACAAATCCAAAACACTACAATCTCCTGCAAGCAAAACCAAAGATGCCAAGAAAGCACCCGCAAGCAAATCTGATTTTGAAAAATCTGCGATTGCCATTGCAAAGCCAAAGTCCAAAAAGAGGCGATTCGACCAGCAGATTTTGCATCACATGGTTACGACAATGAAACCCTTTTCCACGCGGATTTTAGCTCAGGAATTGAAAACCACAGAACAGCAGTTGCAATTTGCCTTGCTCGGGCTGAAAGACAAGGGCCTCGTTATTGAAAAGGAGTTTACATCTTCCAAGGGGCGGGCGAAAACGTTGATATGGGCTGATTTAGAGAATAAATCCAAAGACGCTATTCAGATTGATTATTCGGTAGAAAAGGCAAATGCTGCGAAACTGGAGCTTGAGCTCTTGACTAAGGAAGAGAAGAGCCTTCAGCAACTCTTAACAAGTACCACGGATGTTCCTTCCAACGAAGCATTAAAAGCCAAGGTTGCGGCAGAGGAAGAACAAGTCAGCCAACTTCGAAAAACAGTAGATGAAATTAAGACGCGGATCAAGGCTGCAGAAGGAGTAACCTCCAAATCTGCATCAACGCTAGCCTTCCAGCACAACCAACCAAATCCAAGGAGTGCCGCACAATTGGCTCGAGCTCGATGCCCCAAACGAATGAAGATGAGAATCAAAGCCATGCGACAGCACTGGAAAACCCGAAAAGAGAAGTGTAAGGATTGTGTTGACATGATTGCAGATGCCATGGAGAAAAAGCCTAAGGAGGTCTACGCACTGCTCGACATTCAGACGGACGAGATGGAAAGTGTCACAATGCCTCCAAAGCACCAAATCGATCCTTGAGTTGATCCGACCCCTAATAGATATCAGACGGAAGGATATCACACGCAATGTATTTGTTGATTATTACAATGACAAACTGAAAACATGTCTAGCACGTGGGCTTCAATGGCAGAATTTGCCTTGCGAGCGTCAAACACTGTCCAGAGAAATGTTGAGGACAACCTCTTTGACTTCAAACTTGTCTGGGTCCGAATTGTAGTCCGTGTCGAAGTAGTAGTCATCGATTTGTAGATCTTGTCCCTCAATGCCCCGTAGTAACGATAAGACACCGAAACGAGGATAGTCAGGATAGAGCCGGAATCCTTGCTCCTGCAACAACATTTGCGACCCAAGCGTAATATCGCCATCGATTGCAATCGTAAATGTCAAATCGGACGTATTGTCAAGCCAATCAGTTATTTGGTCCTTATCCAGAGGGCTACGTTCCGTCAAAGACAGTAGGCCCTTGTCTTTGAGTACGTCGAATAGCTGATCCACTAGTCTTAGTTTTGACGCCAGTATTTGTTCTGATCGTTGACCGGATAGTGTCACGGCGTTGGACGCTCGAGGCAGCAACAAAGAAACCAGCCTCTGTCCGAACTGCGCCTCAAAATTGCGTCGAAATCCATTAAAATCAAAGGATTTGCCTTGTTCCGATATTATGATATCCGAGTATGCCTTGAAATGAACATACGATGCGAAATTAAAATCATCAGCCGTTTTGACGTCTCGTATATTTTCGTCCAAGATGATGCCACTCCTTTCAAATGACGGTTTTACCAGAGATACTACCTTGTTGATCTGATCCTGCAATGTTCCCATTTTGATGTACGGCATGAGCGATAGATAAACATCATCGGCTGCTGTCAAAATAGCCTTAGCTGTGGAACTGTCCAGTGGCAACGGAGGAGGAATCTCTTTGGGTGCTGGTCGCGCAGCTTGTTTGCTGCGCTCAGATCCCAAACCAAATCGATCTGAAAGGCCCTCCCATTTGCCATCTATTTGGTCCATAACTTGAGCTCCTTTGACCACAGATGTTCGTACCGAAATGCCAAGATCCGATGTTGTGACGGCTTTGGTAATTCGAGCACCTACTTCTCCGGCATAACTGGGATATGATTGAACAATAATAGTGGAAGATGTGATACCCAAGATGGTAGATAGTACTTGTCGTCGACGTTGTCCTCTGTCGCCATGGCTTTGTCTGTGCGAAGAATGGATAGTGCTGGCAAATCTTTTTGATTTCGCTACCAATATGTTAGTACTGAACGCATCAGCTCCAACAATATATATATATAATAGCATAGCAATTTGAAGTGGCTTATCATACCGATATGTTGTCATCTTTTGAAATTTTGGAGGTCCAGATAAAGTCATCCTCTTCCGACAATAATAATAATATTTAGTAGGCAGTGTTCAATATTCGTACTCAGCAGGCTGTAGACTCGAACTAGAGACTAGAGTACGAGTAGACTAGTCTAGAGTTATTTTATCATCATTATTTGTTTTGATGATGGTTTTTATGAGTTGCTTTGGATGATACCGCTAGTAGAAACTTTGATATCCATGACGTCACTTTGAAACATGTATGAATTGAATATCTTTCTCTGTGTAGTAACAGTACAATTTGCTACTACTACTGCTACGACCATGACTACTACTAATACTAGAGTAGCTAGCCACTGTCTACTACTGAGTAGTAGAGTATGACGAGTTCAAACAACCCAGTGAACACGATTTCCATTCTGTTCAAATCCATCCTTCAAGTTTTGGAAACAATACATTCACGGATTGAGCAGGCTGGGCACATCATCCACCAATACCCTTCATATCATTACTAGTACGGTATTAGTAGAGTACTATTGACTCGCACTGCACACAACTCGACGACACAATAATAATAATATAATATATTCCTAATCAATTGCCTTCACCATCAAGATCCGATGGTGGAACCTGAAGACAGAGAAGCGGATGCAAACAGCAAAACTACCAATACTAATATTACTGAGGCGGAGAAACCAGAAGCTTCCGGTCCTGTCGGTGGTGAGGGTGGTGATGCAAAGCGGTTGTCAGTGGAAGCAAAGGAAGAGCCTGCTTCGAAGAAAGTCAAGGCTGAACAAGAAGAAGAGATAGAGGAAGAGGAAGTAGAACAGGAGGAAGTAGAAGAAGAAGGAGAGGAAGCAGAAAAAGGGGATATTAAGCAAAAAGAGCAAAAACAGGATGCAGATGAGAGTACCCGTGATGATGCGCCGAAAGTCGACTCGAATGGTGCAAGTAGCGATGTTCGTGATTCTTCTTCCAAGCAACATCCTCCCTCTACTCCGGAAGATCAGCCAACTGGACAGCAACAACCGGGATCCGGTGTTGGCATTACTCCCCAACAGATGCAGCAGCACATGATGGGATATGGTGGTGGACCTCCTCCAGGTCATCCTGGTGGAATGTCCATGATGCACAGCCATTACGCTCGCAGTATGATGTACCATCCGTATGGTCCTCCCGGTTCGTCGTACCCAGGACAACATGGTACTCATCCAGGACAGCCTTTGCCACAGCACCATTATCCTTCCCATCACGAAGGCTCGTGGCAGCATCACCCAAGTGATCCTCCTCCTCCTGGCAGAGAAACTCCCACTGGAGGACGAGGCTCTAATTCATCAGGCCCCAGTGGTAGGGCGCAAGAAAATGCAGCATCACAGGATGCAGCATCACAGGAGTCGTCTCCTTCAGGTCAAGGGGGGCATCCTGACGGTCCGGGAGGGTCCCATCCACCCTCAGGTTATGGACAACCTGCCCCTGGAGCTTCCAATGGAGACCAGCAGCAGAGTACCACAGGTGAGGGAGGAGCTCTACCAGGCTTCCGTGGTGGACCTCCTCCTCAACAGCAGCAGCAGCAACAACAACAACAACAACAACACGGGCAGTTTCCTCCAGGGATGATGCATCAAATGCCTATGCACATGTTGCAATATGGTGCTCCACCACCACCACCACCGGGAATGTACTATCCGGGCATGATGATGGGACACGGATATCCTCCTCATCCTCATCCTGGTATGATGGGACCGGGAGGCGGCAAGGTCCATCCACCACCACCACCCTACATGCAGGCTCCACCACCCCGTAGTACCGGGATTCCACTTTCACTCAATTGTGATGATGAACAGCTGAGTGAATATCAAATGTTAGTTCGGAAGCAATTGGAAGTCTTTGAAGCTCAACCCGAGGACGTCGAATCGAATACACAGGGGCGAAAGAAACAAGTTGTCATTGGGCAGGTGGGCATTCGGTGCCGGCATTGTGCTGGATTTCCTTTGAGACAGCGTGGACGAGGTGCGGTTTATTATCCAGCCAAGCTCCACGGAGGTAAGAAGTGGGGTTGTAGTTATTTATTTTCGTGTTGGGTTCCTCCTTTTCCGGGCGCCTTCTGCCTATTCGCATTTCTCCTCCCCCCAACCCCCCCCCCCCCCCTCCCCCCCTGTTTGCTAAGTTTATCAAGCCTGCCAGAATATGGCGTCAAGTCACTTGTGCGAATCTTGTCAGATGATCCCGCCTTCCCTAAAGAATGAGCTTCGTGGCCTACGAGACCGTCGCGACACAGCCAGTGGAGGGAAACAGTATTGGGCGGATGGAGCCCGAGCGATGGGGCTGTATGAGACAGAGGACGGTTTGAAACTGCGTCGTCCCGATATGAATGGGGTATTGGCCCCATCGCCCTCCGAGGGCATGATGATTTGATTGATCAGGGAACCGTAGGCAAACCATCGGTGCTAAACCTCATCTTCGCGTGCATGCAGGCATCATTTGAACTTTAAAAGCACTATTTCGAGAAGAATCAAACAATGAAAGAGGATGCCTCAAGTACTCAATTAAAATCAAATAATGAAAGACACTCTGAATTTCAAAGTAAATACATTTCAGATTTAAGATTTACATGGGAATCCTTTACCGCCCAACTACGCAGAGCTATAAAAATAGCGACTAAGCCACTTGAGCCTGGCCCATCACTCTCGATTTGAAGCCATCCTTCATTTTTTCATTAAGCATTTCGTCAAGGACTCAAGCTGACAGAAATAAGCAAGGAAATACAAACACAAAGTGAAAAAATATGTATTTTGAAATTACATGGTAATAATCCCTGCTACCCAACTAAGCAGGACTGACGAATTCATCGGGCCAAAGTGCCAGAGCTGATCTAGCTCATTGCGCTTAACAAGCAAAGGCGTCTTGCTCTCATGTGCGGTTCTTCTGAAGCAGGTTTCGCCTGTTTCCATCGTCTTCTTCTTCATCAATCGATTTTTCATCGTCCGACTTGTCATCATCATCGTCGTCCTCATCGTCAGATTTTTCTTCCATTTTCTCGACAAGCATTTCGGCAAGATCATCTCCAAGAACGGCGGCTGCCATTTGTTCCTTGGCGGCAGAAAAGACAGCAGAACTCATGTTTCCGAACCATCCTCCCTTCTTTTCTTCCTCTTCTACATCCTCGCCGTCCTTCTGCTTGCCGTCGGCCATGGCACCAGCAGTACCTCCAGCAGCAGCTCCGGCGGCACCTCCTGTAGCAGCACCCTTGGCTGCCTCGTGTTCACCCATGGCGTCTTCGCCGCCATCCATACCTTCTTCGAGGGTGTCGGCGAATTCGGTCTCAGCAACCATATTGGCAGTGGCGGCGGCATTGTCCATGATATCATTTCCAGCTGCATCAACTCCTTCGGCAGCTTCATCCAGGGCGTCTTCGTCAACTTCAAGGTCATCCATAGCATCCATGCCGTCCATGCCATCAGCAGCCTCTTCAAGTCCACCCAGGTCGTCACCTCCTCCACCAAAGATATCAGCTCCAAGAAGATGTCCAACAATGGCACCAGCGGCAAGATCACGCGCACAAGTAGCGATCGAGGCACCAACACCTCCTTCGCCGCTGGCCTGTGTCTTCTGTTGTTGCTGCTGTCTGGGAGCATTGCCTCCGCGGCCACCTCTTTCACGGGCAGCTTCTTGTTGTTCAAGTTCAGCTTCTTCCCAGACAGCCCCATCATCATCCTCCTCTTCCGCAAGTTCTTCGCCTTCCTCTGCTTCCGCATCCACTTCGCCGTCAGCGTCTGCATCCACTTCACCATCCATGTCCATATCGTAGTCACCATCTCCCATTTCAATGTCAGGAGCAGACCAGTTGGGATCGGCAAAGTCAGCTTCAATGAGGTCGGGAGCTTCTCCAAGGGCGCGAAGATTCTCGGGATCGGTCAAAATCTTCATGGTCTCGGGATCACTCATGAGTTCGGCACAGAGGGGATTGCTATCCCGCAGCGCTCTCAGCTCTTCGTCATTCTCAATGGCATCTTCGAGTCCTTCTGGGTCTTCCATGAGCTTCTCCATCTGTTCTTGTACTTCAGGGTTTTCCATGTAGTCGGCGGCATTGTTCAACGATTGTTTGTTCAGTTCGTTCTCGGGGTTGCCGTCAATGTCGTCATCACCTTCGGGATCAAAGTCCGTGGGCAGTGAGTCTTCGCCGCAGCAAAAGAGACCCATGAAAAATCCAGTGACCATACCGATGCCTCCGCCAGCAATGCAACCCATGACCTTCTTCACCATGAGCAGCAACCGAAGGACCTTAAAGATGGGAGAGTTGACCAACCATGTCAAGCACTTGGTACGAGGCTTTTCGTCTTCCGGTAGAACACCACCAGCGTCCTTGTAGACTTGCTCAAAGTTAATGCGGACCAGGTTGGGATCTTCAAAGATGGGACGCAAATCGGGATTGCGGTCGAGCAGCGCCTGCAGACGAGGACAGTCTGCGTAAATGTTGCGCGCAAATTCTTCATCTTCCCGAATGCGCATAACAACTTCTTTCATCAATTCCAAGTGATCCCCCATTAAGTCCTTGGCTTGTTCGTTGAGGTCGTCATCAGCGGACATGGTGGCTTCCGCATCGCCTCCTCCTTTTCGGTTTCGGAGACCCATGTTGTTGTTGTTATCTAGAGCGTGTTGTTGTGTAGTAGTGGCTGTTTATATACTTCTTTGCTATGTTAGTTGTGTTGGTTTAGTTAAGATGCGATGCTACTACGATTGTGTTGTATTGTTTGAGAGGAATACAATGATAAGAAGCAACCAACAGCACAACAGCAAGTAATTGAGTGTTGTTGTTATCGTACTCCTAATAATTATTACTACTCTGTAGTAGCTAGTAAAATTGAAAAGCCACAGACGAAGACGCACCTCTCAAGAAGTGGTCAAAACAACGAGCGAAACCAAGAAGAAAAAAACCGGCAAGGTCCACCACCCAGGGAGGGAGTACACAAATCGACCAGTGGATGAACTGTGACTCTTGGCGCTAATTAAATGGTCGTATTTCTTTAACATACGACTAGGGCTTTAATCCTTGAAAGAGAAAGTTTACCAGTTATAAATAAAGTGGTCATCGATTGCCAGAGCTTTTAATGACCCAATCATGGAACTTATGTCCACTGAACAATAGCCAATTGCTTTCGATGAACTTATTATCCCGGGCATGAATGTACTGTAGCTAGAACTAACCTGGCAGCAGATTACTAACGATGTTGTAGTCGAGTAAGTAGTACCGTGGAAACTCCGTAGCTAGCTAGTCTTTCTATCATTCTAGTGTCACTGCGCCATCAACAAATTCAAAACTTGACCCTGTTCGATACGCAGGTGCACTATTTCTCGCAACAGATTATTAGAAGTTTGCTGAGATGTACGGAGCTCCTGCAATATAAACAGCAAGAACAGCAATGTGGCCAATTGGCTGAGTGCTAGAGCGACAACAAGTATCTTGGGACCGCCCACCAAAGAAAACTCCCCAGCCTTGTGGTTCTCGGCAGAGCTATCAATCTCAGATGCTGCCACAGCAGGCTTTGCCGTTGTCCCAGGTTGGTCTTTCACGGCCTCCTGCACCATGCTCTCGTAACCCTAAACCATTCTTTGGTCGATGATCGGATATTCTTGACAATAACACTTTTCAAAATGGTACGTTTGTGAAAATCGGCGCCAAACTTGATGGATAGTATCACACCGTTACTAGAATTGGTTTCAACCACCCAGTGGTCCTTGACGGTAAAACAGTCGGCGGCGGGAACGCCCTCCACCGAGGTAGAACTGGTCAAACACAAACCACATCCGGGATGACGATACAATCGTTGTTGCTTCGTGGTGAGCGTATGCGATGGTCCAATGCCGTACGATTTGCTGACGGGATGTTCAAAGGAAAGAGTGCGCACCAATACTCCATTCTTTTCCTCCTTCCACGGTGAGACGGAAATGTCCAAATCACGAACGGCGTCGCTCTGTTGGAAAGCTTCAAAGGAATGGCGAGCATTGTCTGCCAGAAAAAGTCGGTAAAAGGTATGCAGGGAGCACGGTAACGACAAGGATTCAATGCCGATTGTATCGATACAGGCATGTTCAGATGCCTTGATGGCCTCCCAAGCCTTCTGATCGCTCTCGCTGGGTGCCTGGTCCAAGTTCAAAGAGTCGTCCGCTTTGGCCGGTGTCGAATCTTTTGATTTTGCTGGTTGGCGCCGCCGATGTAGGGGAGGTAAAGATCTCGATCGCCGAGTGGGAGATGGTATAAAGAGGCGGCGCGATGGCGTTTCTGATTCCGGCAAGTCGTCGACGCACTTTCGTTGTGGTGTTGCCAACTTGGAGGATTTGAGGATCGAAGGTGGCGTTTTCGGAAATTCTGCGCTAGAAGTTCGTCGACGAATTTGCTGCTGATGTTGTTGCTGAGATGATACTGCGTCTACAGCCGACTTGATACTCAGGTCATCCTGTGCTCCCGTCGGCGAAAGAGATCGACCTGGAGGTAAGATTGGATCTGAACCAGCTCGTGCGATTGCCGCGTCACTATCATTGTTTCTTTCTGTGGTGGTATCTACGGCGTCGTCTGTCTCGTTGTTTTCGTTGGGGGCTTCAATATTTTCAGCCCCTTGATTGTGTTGCCACAGATCCACCAACAGTTGTTGGGTCATGATGCGATCCAAAAATCCTTTGAAAATGAAATCATTTTTGGAATCTTCTGACTCCCCTTGGACAGATATCTGAATACTAGTGGAGCGATAAAGCTGCATTTCTTGAATATCCCGGTATCGAAAGCAAAGTTTCTTTTCAAAACCAAACAAATTGCTGTAAAATAAAATGGCCTCCGTGCATGCAAATAAATTGCCTGGCCGTCGATTGTAGTGGCAAGGATAATCTCCAAAGCACTGCCCAACACTGGAACCAAACATAGAATGGACAATTGCAGTAGATGGATTAGGTTTGTACTCAAGAAGTTGTCGGGGTTGTCTTCCCCTACTGGAGACGGGTGTAGCAGTAGCAGTGGCAGTGGCAATGGCCGTAGAAACTACTGGATTTGATTGTTGCTGCTTCTGCTGCTGCTCTTGTGACGACGCTTCGTCCTCCTGCTCTAGGTGTTGTTGATTTTCTTGGTAGGTCTCGATTGGAACATATACTGCAGGCTTATCATTTACCTCGTTGTGCTCCTCTTTTGATTCAGATTTTTGTTCGTTCTGGTGCTCTGTATTCTTATCGTAAGCCGTGTCAAAACTTGATGATTTCTCCGAATTCATTTCTGATTTCTTTCTGTCGCTAGGTGCAAATTCCTCCTCCACTTTTTGTGGGCTGACTTTGTTGTCGTTCTTCACTTTGTCTCTCTCATCATTTGATTCAATGGGAGGAAAAGCGTTTTCTGCGTTAACGTCTGAGTTTTCTGGGCAGTTTTTCTTCAGTGTTGTTTCTGTCGCCTCTTTCGTTCGAAGTTCATCTTCTCCTGCAGTTTCTTTCTTCGTTTCTGCTTGTAAAAGAATCATATTTGGACCTTGAGAGGCATCGTCTGTCAGCGCTAAATTTTCATCCTTGACATAAGTTTGCTCCACAGAACTACTCTCCTTGATTTTGGCCTCACTGTTGTCACTACGATCGGCAAATTGGGATTCCAGCTCCATCATCATCATAAAGGAAACTGACGTTGGAAAATGCTTTCTCTATATTTGCTGGAATCAAAACTTTCCCGGCAACAATTTTTGCAGCTCCTAAAAATTAGGCCCTCTTTAATGCCTCTGCTCCGTCGTTTTGGTATAAAAGATTAAGAAACAGTAGTCTAGTCTAGTCTTCTGAAAAAGTTCGACAACAAAGGGTGATGTGACGATCTACCAGGTACGGAAGTAGAGCCAGAAGCATGTCGATTCGGATCGATGAGTCTTGTTGGGGAATTTTCCTACAATAGGGTTAGAGAGCCCTGCCCTACCACACGAGCGAACGCTACCGCGTTCTCTCGACTATGCCAGCTCTCTAGGGCCACGTTTGGCTAGGTAGGGTGGTTTGGAGAAACTCGGCAATTTACTAGGGCCGACCTTTTCTCCGTTCCGAGGCG
>Ga0100394_1004791_pt1 | contig 11029 bp, 6 predicted proteins | sample CryGeymeta201518_FD_81549 | JGI IMG/M metagenome (GOLD analysis project Ga0100394, IMG submission 81549) | Groundwater microbial communities from Crystal Geyser aquifers in Utah, USA - Crystal Geyser metaG 2015-18 | ecosystem: Environmental > Aquatic > Deep subsurface > Groundwater | place: USA... | reverse complement strand
GGGTGGCATGCCTGGAATGGGCGGCATGCCAGGAATGGGCGGAGTAGTTGGAATGCCGCAAATGCCTCCCGGCATGGACATGCAGCAGATGATGAAAATGGCACAAGCGATGGGAATGGGCGGACCAGGAGGAGGTTCGACTCCTAGATAAAAAAGAGGAGCAAGACTTGACTAGACCTAGCTTAAGTAAGAAAAGTCCCAGGCCTTACAAATTAAGAAACGTACTGAGGAGAATTACATTTTTACTGATCTGCGCACATCACCTACGCTCTAGCTACTAGCTACTAGACTACTCGGAGTACTACCATGTGAAACAACTACTACTCAGTAGTACTGCTAGTAGTAGGTCTCTAGCAGTGTTAGCTACTCTCTACTAGCTACTGTAGCTAGTAGGCTCCCCTACTAAGAGCAGGTACAGTGTACATTAGTAGTCGAAGTCGTTTTTATTCTTTGCCCGGGTGATTTTCGCTTTCCGGCTTGCGATTTTGTCGTTGCTTGAAACAAAAAAGGGCGAATATGTGTGTGAAGTGCCGTATCGCATTAATTAACAGCATGGCAGTGAACAGCCGCAACGCGAAAGGTGCTCGAGGCGTGATTGAATAAAGACTTTGAACATCATCAACACAAAGTAGTCTATTCGACCACCCCGCGAACCGAGGGTTCATCGTGTCAAATTAATAAGCTACTTATTTTAACACTGCACTCGTCGACAAGACATACTACTAGACCAGTAAACAGCATGACAGTGAGCGGATCCGCCAATCTGCTGTCACTGCTTGGGCTAGGAGGAAGCACCGGGAATAACAACGCACAACACATGGTCGGCACGGCGGCCACCTTGGGTCTCAGTCTGACCCTTCTACGCTTCATGATTAGTAAAATGGACCAAGATGAGGGCGACAGTGATGAAGAATCTATGCTACGTAGTTATCCCATGTACCAATTCCTCCAGACCTTGGTAAGGAGGGTCTTGTTTCTACATCACAACAAACGCCGCCTGCAAATTGGAAATGGAGCGTCAGGCAGAGACGACGAATCCGAAGATGACAATGTTCCCATTATTCACCAGGGAGCTTGCCATTGCCGAAGTGTTCAGTTTGAGGTACGTTTGTCCTCTTGTTTTTGTGCGGCCAGAGATGTACTCAGTAGAGGAATCGTATCGTCTAGAGTCTAGAGGCACTAAGTTGATTTGATTTAGTACCTGGTAGTAAGCGTGACTTGACTTGAACGAGAATGAAGAATCCGGAATTTGGCCCACATCTCTCGCCAATGGCTGCACCATGAACACTGATTACACCGCATGCTCACATAATTCAACCCTCCCCCCTCCTTTGCATTATCCAGTTAATTGCACCACGAAAAGTTGAATGCAAAGCAGCACGTCCAGGCAAGATTCAATACCGCCATGCTCGAGTACGGGCTCGCAGCTTTCGTTTTATCAGGGGCGCAAACTTTGTGAATATGTACTACGTCAACAAAACATCAATGCAAAAGCCTAAAGGTCCTGACGAAGTTGGAGCCCACTCGTTTTGTTCGCGCTGCGGTGTCCACTTTTTGCATGCCCCCAACTCTCATTCTTCCGCTCTGGATGTGAATGTCGATTGTTTGGAGACGCAAGATATCAAACTCAAGGCTGCCGCGGAAAAGATTCCTTATCTGGCCCTTGGTAGTAGCGTTTTGGGCCAATGGTCAGGAAGAGAAGGTGACGGCCTTCATCAACTCGGATACCCGGATACGATTAGCGAAGAAAATCCACCCATCATGTTCCCACCAGTTCAAAAGACACAACCCTTTGCTGGGTACAACAATGGCAATCACCCTCTCATGAGACATCAAAGCGGGAAAAATAGTAATCGCTTGAGATTGGACTCGTTTGACGAAACCATCGACGACAGTACCATTGATCTTGTCTTTCCCGGATCCGAAAAGATGGGTCAACAACCACCAAGTACACCCTCGACAGTCCGCACATCTCAGACGGAATCCTTTCAATCGGATTCGATGCGCAGCGGTGTTCCGCCAACGCTGACGCTAGATACGAATTATAATACTGATATGGAATCTGTCATTTCCATGACATCGGCTCGTAGTTGCTTTCCCGCACTGTCGTCGGCGAATTCGGCGGAGGTAGGACAACAACCCTCGGCACAAATATCGCCCGCCACAACAGCGCTGGCCCGAGAGCAGATGCAGAAATATATGAAGAAGCACATGTCTTCTACTTCAACCTTATCATCCAAATCATCACCAAAGAGGGACCTGAGCAACTAAGTCTTTGATGACGAGAGACAGGATCAATAATTTTTTGTCTGGATTGGCGCTTGTAAGGAAGCCATCACAATAAGATGTGGACTAGTACATACACATTGAATGCACACACGGTCATAAATACGAACAACAAATGTCACAATTACTTTAATATTGCTGGTTTCTTTAGAGGTCGCTTAGCTGGCATTTTCTCGGTAGGTTGCCCCATGCGAAGAACTAACCATTGCAAATGTCTTGTGATGGAAACTATTCTGCTTCAGCAGCAGTAGGTCTCTCGAATATTAGAACGACTTCATCAGTTCGGCTCTTTCGTTACATAGATTGTGCATTGTTTGTTGCGAATATAACGATAGTTTTGTATCGTGTTTTGAAAAAAGAAAGTAACAAAATTTGAGATATACGAAATCAGGGTCGCCAGCTTCCCGCCGTACAGCAATTGCTTTAAAACGAACATACCTGTTCGTTGGAGACCAACGCTTCGACTACTTGATCCCATGATCCAGCCTTTCTGACATTGAACATGGTACATTGCCATGAGACACTACCCGAGAAAGCAGCGGCTGAAAATACAGCAATATTAGTAGTGAGAATAAGTTCTGCGATTATGCAGTAGTTGAACAACAAGATTGAAAATCATCCAACGAGTTTTCAGCCAACAAAAAAGGTCTCACCTGTCGTGGCAATGCCGCTACCCCGGGGAAGACCCAAAGTCCACTGGCTGCAGAAACGAAGAACGTCGCCGACTTTTTCGCCCCCTTCGCCATCCTTAGTACAAAGCGCCAGGCCGTTCTTCGGTTCCACATTCAGTCCAAAGGGCAACGAATACCGGACCTCAACAATTTCACTGTCTCCCTCGATAACACTTTCAAACGATAAATTGGCCTGAAGTCCAGAATTTGTGGGAGGCATGGCCACCTGGATTTTAAAGCCGGAGTCGTCTCCTGCGTAGAGTCGGGATGTTGCCGATCGTGACGACGATGTTGTGGTCAACAAAACGAATCCATTGCAACCGCCGAGAAAAGCACAGAGTATCACAGTAAAGATGGCGAATCGGCTTCCAGACATTATAATTGAATTATGGGCTCTTTTAACTTGCGAAGTGTTGTGCCAATGGCTGACTACTCCAGTAATGAACAGTCTTTGGCTAGAAAAGTTGTTACTAGTACTACTAGCCTAGACACTAGAGACTAGCTAGTTTGTTGTTTTTCCGATGACACAGACATAATATTTCAGTATTTTGGTACCAGGGTATCCTTTGCTCAGGGGTAACGATGGTCACTGACGTATGATAAATTTGGCCACCCGGGCAAGCACAATCCAGCGGATGAATACCAAAAAATCAAACAATAATAGGTCTACTCGAGTACCTGGTAGTAGACTACTAGACTAGCTAGACTACTACTAGACTACTGCTACTAGTCTTGTTCTAGTAGCATTAGACCTAGACCTAGCTAGAGTCTACTGTAGTAGTAGTCTAGTCTACTATTCTTCTCAGAAATTTAATATCCTACTGTAACAGTCAGTAGAATAGTATCTTTGTGTCTTATAGAGTTCTTACCGGTAGTCCAGAGTAGCTATTATGGAATTGCCAGCAAACGTAAAATAATAATAGTCATAAGAGTGCATGAATTAATTGGACGCTATATTTCATCGTGTACAATATGTTTGCTCCTCGGTAAGATAAATGGATGACCATTGATGACGAGCTGCATTTGTATAATTTCCCGTTAAAAAAGAATAAACGGCCACAAGAAAAATCTGCAGTATTACATTTCGGTCGTGGTTTTCTTCTCCCTAGAAGCGGTGGTGACCTTCATTGGTGAGGTCACCGCAGGTCCAGAAAGTGCGTTCACCTCTAGAGCAGCAGCCTCACGGTGTTTCTGGGATGGACCTTCCAAAAAGTGGTGAGGGTTGCCGTAAGGCTGAAATGACTGCCCGGCGTTGGAATTGCACGCTTGGATGCTATCGTCATTGCTATGACTATGACTGACACTATACATACCCCCGCTAACACTTTCATTGTCCGTCGACGTCGTCTGAGCAATGCTTCCACTTGCCGCGCTAAAGCTTCGCGGAGATGCAAACCGAATTCCTCCAGCTCGATTCTGGCAATCCACCAAACCGATTTCCTTGGCACTGGTAATCCAGTAGTGCGTCTTTCCTCTAGACTTATCATTCTCCCTCAAACGCGTCCACTCGGAACGAATATTAGGTGGCAGATTTCGACACTTGCGCAAATGACAACGTTGCCAAGAGGTGACTAGCCGATAAATCTCAGCAATTGACTTGGGATAAAACACCGCCATTGGAGCTTCATCACGATGAAGATTGGCACTGGAGTTCAAATCGTGGTCGCACTTCGCAGTGCGCTTGCGCGCCATGGCGCAAAAGACACAACGGAGGCCGACTCTCCCCACGGAAGATCCTGGAGAATGAGAAGGGGTCTTGCTGGAGGATCTTTCGACCACAAAGATTTCCAAGAGTTCAGAGCGGAGGAAGCAATGGAGAGAATTCAGCTTGGCTTCATCATTGGGCAGCGCTAACCGAGATGGGAAGCTTTTGGGGACTTCGTGCTGTTGCACCGGAAGACAGTGGGTCTTTCCCGATGCCGAGAGGGAGGACGAAGACGACGTCAAAGTAGGAACGCTGTCGTTATCCAAATCATCATGATCGTGCTGAATCTTGGGTTTTCCGACCTTCTTGTCGTCCTTGCTGGTGCTTTCAGTCTTGCTAGGAGCTTCCGATAGATCTTGGGATGGATTTTCTGCGAGCGAACCAGAAGCCACCGTAGAAGGACTGGCCGAGGTTCGCAGCGACAACAACATTGACGCTGCATCCATCGTCACGTCCGGACCCTTTTTTCCATTCTTGGTTTGTTTCTTTCTTTCAGATGCTGTATTTTGTTCCTGATCCTCAAAAAGTCGTGGGGGCTGTTGGAAATCTTGCTGACCTTGAGGTTGTCCAGGCGGGGATTGCATGCCAGTCATCATGCGCTGCTGCTGCGGATGGTTGGGATGACGCATCATCGTGTGCTGCTGTTGGTGATACATGCCATGTTTCATATGCTGCTGGTGATGAGGATATCCAATCATATTTTGCTGTTGCTGTTCCATGGCTCGGTACCGCTCTACAGAGTTCTCGTTGATGTAGGGCTGCGCATAATGTTGGTGTTGAGAATGATACGGAGGTGGGTGTTGGGTATGATGCCGATGCTGATATTGTAGCTGATGGTATGGGCGATTCATTGTCACCGCGCCATTGGGGTGTTGCGGGTGAGGACGCTGTGCATGCATAGGTGGAGGCTGCATAGCCATAGCCATGCGCTTGGGCGGCTGTTGCATGCTAATGTTACTGTTCTGCCCCTTGGATTCTCGCAGAGGGCCAGCAGTACCCCAGCTGCACGATCGGCTAGAATTTTCACTCACATCTGGCAATGAGCCAGCAGGTGAAGCTCTCTGCAATGCATCCGCCGGAGGTGGAGGAATAGGCGGAGGAGAGGGAGACCCTCCGGAAGAATTAGAGCGTTCATGGTGCTGGGGAGTGGCTTCTGTCCCGGTTTCAGCGCCCCTATCCTTGTCCTGTCTATCTTCTGTGGTATTATCTTTCTTTTCGGTACTATCCGATGCATTATCCGACCCATTTTTCCCATTGTCAGTATTTGGGGAGAAAGCACGATGATAACCGCCCAGGGAATGCTGGTAACGTTGCTGGTACTCTTGTTGCGTCTGCATCATGCGCTCCTGCATCACCCGAGAAGAACCGGCTTGTTCGTACGATGTAGGCCACAAATTACTTACGGATCCATCCTGATATTGATAGATCATACTCGGAGGAGGTTGATGCGGCAAGCGTAAAGGTGGCACACCAGGCGACGGTGAGTTGTGTCGCCCGAAATGACCTCCCATAGCACCGCCGCCAGCGTAAGGTCCTGGACCTGCCATACCACCAATACCAGGGTGGCCTTGGAATTGGCCAGGATAAGCAGCTCTCATGGGAGCTGGGGATGTTCGCTGATGATAGCTGGCGGTTTGGGGAGAAATAGATCCATTAGGTACTCCTGGGGCAGTATTATCCGAAGATTGAGCATTGTCTTGGGGAGTCAGTCTCTGTCCTTGGCCGTGACCTCGAACCTGCTGCTGTGAGGGGTCATTCGAGTGTGGCATCATGGCATGATGAGGTCCATGCCAAGCCGCAGGAGGGGGTGGTGGTGGTGGTGGAGGAGGAGGAGGCATAATACGATACGAGTAGTCGTGACTCGACAAAATCACAGGGGTAAAGACGTCTCTTCCTGCAATGATGAGGACAAGATAACGATGTGCTTTAGCTAGGAGGTTAGAATAAGAATGATGATGAGTTCTTGGCTCAGCTCAGGGAGGCAATTAATAATAGAGTAGTTGTTGTACTCCTGAAAGATGCCTAAAAATAAAATGAAAAGAGCACGATACTCAGTAAATTGCCGTGCCTCAAAAGTGCTCTCCTTAGTGGGCTTCTGGACACGCTAATTACTCTCCTGTTGGCCGTTGCTTCCTATGTAAAAAACGTCCCTTAATTACTTTAAAAAGCTTTACTTACTAGAGATCTTTCCTAGATAGGGAGAGGGTTCTGCATGTGTGCCAATGCGTGGCGCCTAAATTCTAACGAGTCTCCGGATTCTATGTTTTCAATTCCTGCTGGGATCAAAGTGCACCATGTGCAACCTGCCCAGAAACAAGAGACAGGAGCAAAAGTAGTGTTTTACTCTGGTACGAGTGGTACTAAAAAATTGCTTTGAATATATTGCGAATATAGGTAAAAGGTATAAACAAAGTCTTTGTTAACCTTCCTCCAACTCCAGAAAGTGTGGGTAATTTCTATCAAACTTTTTTGAATGGACTGTGCTTATATGGGGCTCTCATTGAGGATGCCCCCCTTCTAGTATTCTTTATACATCTTTAGTCTATACATTACATTGAAAATAACGAATATACAACTCAGCGCTTGTGGACATTCGATCTATCAGCCTTTCTGGGCATTTGCATCGTAGAGATCGAAGCAATAATAAGCTGGTTTTTTACAAAACGTTCAAAACCTGAAAACCAAAATAATTATCTTGTAGACTAGAACTACTGCTACCAGTACCAGGTACAGCAAAGAAGCCGAACCCTAACTCTAGCCCGAAACTGAACGCGAACTCTTTTCTTTTTTCTTTCACATCTTGCCAGCAAAAGCGAAGGTCATGCAGCTCATGTATGGTTTTTACGTAATGCAATAGTCTACTTTTACTTTTACTTGCTTAAATACGTCAATCCGTCCAAACTAATAAAAACAGAAGTGACAAACTCTTTATATATAAAAGATAATAAGGGAGATGACTAGCTAGTAGGTTGTCGAGTCGCCGATATAGAAGTCAAAAACAATACCCCAAACCCCAACCCCAAACCAAACCTCAATTGGACATGGTGGGAATAGTACCTCCTGGTAACGCAAACGACAGTCCATCGTTTTTGCGTCGGAATCGGCGCTGTCATGAACGAATAGAGAAGAAGCAACAGACGCGACTTTGTCGTCTTTTTGTCGTGGTACTTTCTGGCCTTTTGCTAGGAGCAGTGTTGTTTGTTCTTGAAACCTCCACTGCTACGTCTACTAAAGCTACAGCTCAATCTGCTGGACCTAGGAACAAGTATGGTAGTAAAAGGGAACCATTAGAAATTGAAGACGACTCGCAAGATGGAGGTTATTCGCATCCACATTTGAACCTGCGATCCTCGTCGTCTTTGAGTACTGATTCCAACATCACTGCTGCCCCTGCAACTAGCAACGGCAACAGTGACTGGTTTGACGTGATTGTCATTGGTAGTGGTCTCGCAGGACTTAGCACGACACTAGAAATTTTGGATCGTGGAGGAAGAGTATTACTACTGGAAAAGGAAGGATCCTTGGGCGGAAATTCTGTGAAAGCCAGCAGTGGGATCAATGGTTGCTGTTCCCTGAGTTCCACACAAGCTTCGTTTACAAATGCGACAGATTCACTCGTGTCGTTTGAACAAGACACCGCAAAATCAGCTGGAATTTTGCAGCCATCTATACAAAACGAAACTTCGTCAACACCATTGATTCACACACTTGTCACTCATTCGGAAGATGCCTTACAATGGCTCCAACAACGAGTGGGAGTAGATTTGTCACAGGTAGCCCAGCTTGGTGGGCATTCTCGTCCAAGAACGCATAGACCAAACGTTGGAATGGTGGGAGCGGAAATAATGGCCAATATGGAGAATTTAGTACACACTTACACTTCCTATGAGAAAGGAGAAGGAATGGCGTCCATTTATACTCATACTAATGTCATTAAACTCCTACCAACAACAACAGCAACAACGAAGAAATCGCTTAGTGGTGTCACAGGAGTAATGGTGCAGGATACGCGAACCAATTTCACTAGGTCGTTCTATGCCTCGCAGATTGTTTTAGCGACAGGTGGATTCGCATCCGATCGAAGCAATACGTCTATTCTATCTCAAATGCGACCAGATCTGCTTAATTTTCCCACAACAGGAGGAAGTTTCAGTACAGGAGATGGTATCAATTTAGCAGTGTCGCTTCACGCGTCAACCATTGATATGGACAAGGTACAGTTGCATCCCACAGGATTCATTGATCCTCAACGTCCCAATGCTGGAACGAAAACTCTCGCAGCCGAATTGTTGCGCGGAGTCGGAGGGATATTACTGAACCCACTTGGAAAACGATTTTGCAATGAATTAGGAACAAGAGATTATGTCACCGATAAAATGTTACAACAGCAACCCAATTACACTACTTCCACGCCGCAATTTTTATTAGTCTTGACGGAAGACGCGGCTAATGCTGCACGCCACCATGTGGATCGTTATACACTCAACGGATTAATGACTAAAGTGAAAGGAATCGAGAAATTGGCAGCTGTCATCGCTTTTTCGGCCAGTCGCCCTGCTAAAGCGAAGACTACATCAGCAATGATGTTGCAAACGCTTTTGCAGACTTTTCGTGACTACCAAGCTGGGAAGGAAGCTGGACGAGATGGGTTTGGAAAGACTGACTTTCAAGGATGGCCTCTGCGCGACAATGACAATTGGAAGAATGCAACATTTTATGTGGGCACCGTCACGCCCTCCTTACATTACTGTATGGGTGGTGTCAGGATTGACACCAAAGGCCAAGTCCTTGATGCCGAGGAGAAAGAAATTCCAGGATTATTTGCCGTTGGGGAAGTGACCGGGGGGGTTCATCAGAAGAATCGACTTGGAGGCAATTCCCTTTTGGAATGCACCGTCTTTGGGCGAATCATTGCTCAGCAGTTGAAGCTTCAGAGTGGGCGCATCGACAAATATCTATCAGAAATTCCGAAATCTCATCTTCCAAGTGTCACCACCGCAAGTCATGACGACCAACTCAATAACCTACCTAGCGTTAGTTACAATACGTTACAGCAGCACGCCACAGTCGACAATATGTGGATGGCAATTCATGGAAATGTGTACAACGTTACAGGCTTTGCCAAGCAACACCCAGGCGGCGCAACTATTCTTGAGAGCCTCGCTGGAAGGGATGCAACGGCAGAGTTTGATTTGGTACACAGTCAGCAGCTGCTGCAGCGATTTCACAATGACCCGGTGCAATCATTAGTGATAGGGCGTTTGGATGCCGCATTCACTATTGAGCAGCCCAATCCTTTAAGAGTGATTTCTATGACAGAAGTTCAAACGCACTCAACACCAGAGGATTGCTGGGTTGTGCTTCATGGATTCGTTTACGATTTGACAGATTTTGCTGGCTCTCATAAAGGTGGTGCCTATCTCATTCAGAAGTATGCTGGGAACGATGCAACCGATACTTTCAAAGCCTTTCACAAAAAGGAGAAGCTTGCGTTGGTGGCGAAATACCAATTGGGTGTGTTGACAAAAGAGTAGACTATCAGATATCAAATCGAAGCTTTGAAGAGAGAACAGAGAAATATTTGAATCCTATTTGCTTGGTCTATAATAATTTAATAATAATTGGTGAAGTAAATACATGATGATACTGTATTATTTTTACTCGTCTTATTTTATTTATTTATAAAATGGCGTCGTCGGCAACCCGCCGACCCCAGGATTCAAAACATTCATGGGATCCATCTTCTTCCAACGCGTTTGGGTCGCAGGAGGAGCCACATACTCGGTTCCGTGACCATGCTCTGCTGGCAGCTTGCCTCCAAAGTCTTTTTCGACTGTACGCTTCAATGAATATTTAGCTTCGTGAAGATCGACACCGGGAGCATAGGCCAAATCTTCATGCACTACATTGCATCCAAAGTGAGAATAGCGCATGCGCTTCAAAGGCTCGGCGCCGGTTTTGTCAAGAGAAGGGGCGGTTCCACCATTTTTGGGTAAGACGTAGTCAACTGAAAAGCCTTGAACTCCATTCCCAATGCACCACGTACGGAAGGCTGGAGCTGCAACGAACCTAAACGCATTGAGACGGGCTTTTTGGTTGTCTTCAGAACAGTCATGAACTACCACATTCTGGGGCCCATGCTTTTCTGCAAATTTCTCCAGACGCTCCAACAGACGATCCATACCACCGTCCTCAAAGTCTCCCACAGTCATGGCGACATGATGATCAAACTTTGCTCCCGTCTTTTGACACTCGCTGGGTAACACCGAGGGGAACATATTGTTGGCGGTATACAAGAGCTTGTCAACGATGATTGGCGCGCTAGCAAATGGTAGACTCTCAATGTACATTTTGGCATTCCACATGG
>Ga0100394_1004782_pt1 | contig 11036 bp, 8 predicted proteins | sample CryGeymeta201518_FD_81549 | JGI IMG/M metagenome (GOLD analysis project Ga0100394, IMG submission 81549) | Groundwater microbial communities from Crystal Geyser aquifers in Utah, USA - Crystal Geyser metaG 2015-18 | ecosystem: Environmental > Aquatic > Deep subsurface > Groundwater | place: USA... | reverse complement strand
TAACGATATTGTAAGCGATATTGTAAATATTGATGAGTACATTTTAAAAGATTAAAAATGCAAAAACTATTTGACGAACTTGGTTCACTTGACAGGCGCTGTTGTGAAGCGTTTGCTCTGAGTGAAGATATTCTTATGGAGCATGCGGCACAAGGGATGTCAGAATATATTCGTCAAAATTTTGCTCTCAACTCGAAAGTGATTGTGGCATGTGGAAGTGGAAACAATGGAGCGGATGGACTTGCTCTTGCAAGACTTCTTCATGCGGATTACCAAGTAGTGATTTTTTATGCCAAAGAACCAAGTTCGCAGATGGCTCTCCTTCAAGCAAAGCGTGTCCAAGCGCTCCACATTTCCACATGCCAAGAACTTAGCAGTTGTGATGTTTTAGTTGATGCCATTATTGGCACAGGACTCAGCGGAAGTGTTAATGCAGAGATAGATTCGATTTTAAAAGAGATGAACAAACTTCAAGCTTTTAAAATTGCCTGCGACATTCCCTCAGGTATCCAATCAAACGGTATCTGCGCTCAAAATTGCTTCGTTGCAGATGTCTCACTCACGATGGGTGCTTTAAAAAAGAGTATGTTCTTAGATGAGGCGAAAGCCTTTGTCGGAGAGATAAAAGTTTTGGATTTAGGCGTTTCACGCAGAGTATATGAAGGGGATTCAAACTGGAACTTACTCGATTTGGAGGATTTAAAACTTCCACATAGAGGAGAGAAAGATTCTCATAAAGGAAGCTACGGACATCTCGCTTTGGCATGTGGAAACAAAGCAGGGGCAAGTATTATAAGCGCGCAGAGTGCTTTGCGTTTTGGTGCTGGTTTGGTGACACTTGTCGGTTATGAAAATGTGCAGATTCCAGAGATACTTATGTACTCACATGCTCTACCTGCAAACACAACTGCTTTGGCATGTGGAATGGGTTTAGGGAATGAATTTAGTGAAGTGGAACTAGAGAACTTTTTAGACAATTCCCTTCCAATGGTTGCGGATGCAGATATTTTCCACATGCCAATCATGAAAAAAATCCTTCAAAGAGAAGATATAGTTTTAACTCCACATGCCAAAGAGTTTGTCTCTCTTTTGAAGATAACGGGCATCGCAGATGTTACAGTTGAGGAGTTGCAGAAAAACCGCTTTAAATATGTAGAGGCGTTCTGCGCACAATTTCCACATGCCACACTTCTCTTAAAAGGTGCGAATGTTATCTTGGCATGTGGAAATGCTTTTTACATCAATCCACATGGCACATCTGCCTTGGCAAAAGGTGGAAGTGGCGATGTTCTAAGCGGGCTTGTTGGCGCACTTTTAGCGCAGGGTTACACACCTCTTCAAGCTGCTATCCATGCCTCTTTGGCACATACAAAATTGGCGATAAACTATAAGGGTGCTGATTTTTCACTTACTCCTCGTGAGTTGATAGAAGGGATAGCTAATCTATAAGATTGCTTATGTTATAAGTCATACAACACAAAAGATAGGAATAGAAATATGAATCACATTTTAAAAATCGGAAAATATGAACTAGGCTCTCGCCTCATTGTAGGGAGTGGCAAATATAAAGATTTTGAGACAACAAAACTCGCAACACTTGCAAGCGGGAGTGAACTTATTACAGTTGCCGTTCGCCGTTTAAACATCACAAACCCAGACCAAGAAAATCTTCGCGATACTTTTGCTGGCACAAATGTAAAATTTTTACCAAACTCTGCGGGGTGTGTCACTGCCGAAGAAGCAATCACAACGTTTAGACTTACACGTGAGGCTACGGGGATTGATTTGATAAAGCTAGAGGTTATCGGAGATACGCAAAAAACACTTTATCCTGATGTCTTAGAAACTATCAAAGCGTGTGCAGTTTTAGCCAAAGAGGGTTTTACGATTATGGCATATACTTCAGATGACCCAATCATGGCAAAGCGTTTGGAAGATGCAGGCGCACATGCGATAATGCCTCTTGCCGCTCCTATTGGTTCAGGTCTTGGGATTCAAAATCCATACAACATAGTCTTTATTCGTGAAGCGGTTAATGTACCTGTGATTGTAGATGCAGGAATCGGGTGTGCAAGTGATGCCGCCTACGCTATGGAGCTTGGGGCTGACGGCATTTTAACCAACACGGCAATAGCACAGGCGCAAAACCCTATGTTCATGGCTGAAGCGATGAAACACGCGGTTATCGCAGGTCGTCTCTCTTACCTCTCAGGAAGAATCCCAAAAAGACCTTATGCAACTGCATCAAGCCCAGTCGATGGAATGATTCAGTTTTAACTTCAGCATGTGGAAATTTTTAATTTCCACAAGATAGCACTTTGCTAGACACTTTCTCGATACACTTTCTACTTTTAATTAACCTCTTCTCATCAATCGGAATAGTATGAATAACAGCAATAAAAAAGAGTATGAAAGCTTAACACTTGTCGGTTTGGGTGCGAGTGCAGGTGGTTTTGAGGCTCTAAAAAAGTTTATCGAAAATATAGAACAAAGTGATAATATCGCTTATGTGATTGTCCAGCATTTAGACCCAAAACAGCCGACACTCCTTGGTTCGCTCTTAGAGAGATTTTCTAAGATACCAATTGTTCAGATTACAAACGGTATCTCTCCCAAAGGAGATACTATCTATTTGTGTCCTCCAAATACTGACCTGCTTATCGAAGATGCCCAATTTTTACTCGTGCCTCCTTCTCAAAAACCCTATCCTAAACCCTCTATCAACAGATTTTTTAAATCTCTTGCCTTAGAGAAAAAAGAGAAAGCTATCGGGATTATTCTCAGTGGAACAGGGAGTGATGGGGCGGAGGGCGTGGTCGCCATTAAACAAGCAGGTGGTTTGGCACTAGCCGAGAATGAAAATGCAAAATATTTCTCTATGCCACAAGCGGCAATCGATACACATGCCGTAGATGCGGTACTCTCCCCAGACCTTATGGCACAGAGAATCATTTTAGCCATCGAAGACCTGAGCTATTTTGAGAAGCATTTTGATGTTTTAGATAACATAGATAAAATTTTCAGACTGCTTAATCAAAAGAGTGATGTCGATTTTAGCGACTATAAAGAGAGTACGATTTACAGACGTCTGGAGCGAAGGATTTTCGACACGAAGTCTGAAAATGTTGCCGAATACATCACACTTTTACAGCGTTCACCTGCGGAGATTATGAAGCTCAAAAAAGAGCTTCTCATCATCGTCACCTCTTTGTTTCGTGATAAAGAGGCTTTTAAAGCTCTTGAAGAGAACCTCACAAATCTCATAAAAGAGAAAGAGGAAAATCACATAAGAATCTGGGTAAGTGCCTGTGCGTACGGCGATGAAGCCTACTCAACCGCCATCGTTGTAAGTGAAATACTTAAAAAATTAAACCAAAGAAACAAGGTAACCATTTTTGCAACCGACATCAGCGAAGAGGCAATAGACGAAGCGAGGAACAAAACATACTCAAAAGATGAAATTCGCGAAGTTCCCAAAAGGCTTCAAGAACTCTATTTTCTGGAAAATCATGGAAGATTTATGCCCGTAAAAGAGATTCGCGAGATGATAGTTTTCTCAAAGCATGATGTCATAAAAGACCCACCTTTTTTAAACCTTGACCTTGTCAATTGCCGTAATCTACTCATCTATTTTAACTCAGAGTTGCAGCAGAGAATACTCAGTATCTTTTACTATGCACTCAAATATGAAGCACTTATGTTTCTTGGGCTCTCATAGACTATCGGCGCACTGAAAACTCTTTTTTCTACGGTGGACTCGAAGTACAAAATTTACCGAAAATCCAATGACATGGGAAGCATAAATATAGAATCTTTTGCCTACTTTCAAAAAAGAGATTTTAAAAGAAGCTCTAAAAAAAGCCGTGACGAAGAGAGTGTCTTTGACATAAACAGCTCAGTAAACACAGCGGTAGCAGGCTATTTTGCAGAAAATGGAATTGTGGTAGATTCCAACGCAAATGCACTTTTTTACAGAGGCGAAAATAGATATATCTCCTACCCGCAAGGTATTGTTACAAGTGATGTGTACAAGCAGATTGCCGACTTCTTGAGGTTGGATTTACGTGCAACAATAGCCGAAGCCATTAAAAATGAGAGCGTTGCAACCTCGAAAAAAATCAGACTTTTACCTATGACGCAGGAGAGAAACTATGTGGTCATTACTGTTTTTCCTCTCACAAAAAACAAACTCTCAGAGAACAGTTTTTTTGTTACCTTTACGGAGATAAGCGAAAAAAGTGAGAAAGAAATTTCTATTAAAAAACTCAAAACCTTGGGTGTTGAAGAGGTGAATGTTTTAGAAAGCGAACTCGCTTCCATAAAAGAGCGGTTGCAAATCACTATCGAAGAGCTTGAGACTTCAAACGAAGAGTTGCAAAGTACAAATGAGGAACTCCAAAGCACAAATGAGGAGTTGGAGACTTCAAACGAGGAGCTTCAAAGCACAAATGAGGAGCTTCACACGGTCAATGATGAGTTGGAGTTTAAGAACAATGAGTTAGCCTTCGTCAACGAAGCTTTACATGAAGTTGTCGAAGTTGTCAATACAAATGTACTCATTTTAGATAAAAATCTAGACCTCTTTTTACATACAAAAGGGATAGAAAAGTTTTTTAAAATCAACTTTTTATCCAAGCGAATTAACCTCAATGACATCATCTTTAACTCTGAAGTGACTATTCCAAACCTCTTTGAAAATGTGAAAAATGTCATTAAAAACGAAAAAGATGTCAACCACGATTTGATTATAAATAAGCGGATTTACTGGTTTCAGATAAAAAGAATCCGTTTTTCAAGCGATGAGTACGGCGTAGTTATAGGCTTTACGGACAAAACAGAAATCATACGAAATCAAGAGATAATGTTCCAGCAATCTAAGCTTGCAAGCATGGGAGAGATGATAGGAAATATCGCTCATCAGTGGAGACAACCCTTAAACTCGCTCTCTTTGAACCTTTTTGCCTTAGAGAAAAAGTTTGACACAGAGACGGTGGATAAACAATCTTTCGTCTCTTTTTCAACAAAAACAAGAAAAACGATTGAGCACATGTCCGATACCATTAATGATTTTAGAGATTTTTTCAACCCAAACAAAGACCAGCACTTTTTCTCTTTGAGTAATGTTTTGGAAAAAACAAAAACATTCATAAAAGATGCTCTTATCAACATCGACATCTCTATTCCTGCAAAAACGCAGAGCGATGTTGAGATATATGGGTATGAAAATGAGTTTGCACAGGTCATCATCAACATTTTAAACAACTCAAAAGATGCCATAGAAAAAAACAAGATAGCAAAAGGGTTTATCAATATCACTGTTTCAAAAAAACAAGACGAGGTAATTATTACCATCATAGATAACGGCGGGGGAGCAAACAAAGAGATTATAGATAGAGTTTTTGAACCCTACTTTACGACAAAAGAGAAAAAAGATGGAACGGGAATAGGACTTTATATGAGTAAGATGATTATAGAAAACAGTATGCACGGCTCTATAAAAATGGCAAATTTTGAAGAGGGAATGAAGAGTGAGATTTTTTTTAAGATAGGTGGTATAAATGAATAAAAGTATTTCGATTTTATATGTGGAAGATGATGTTTTAACCGTCGAGGCATTTTTGGATGCTTTTGGGGATGTTTTTAAAAAAGTACATGTGGCATATAACGCAAGTGACGGGTTTGAACTCTTTTTAAAAGAGAAACCCGACATCGTTTTAACTGATTTGCAGATGCCAAAGATGAGCGGTTTAGAGCTAATTGCAAAGATAAGAGAGATAAATCAAAATATCCCCATTATCGTAAACTCGGCATTTAACAACACAAAGTTTTTGCTTGAGAGTATCAACCTTCATGTGAATGAGTACACGATGAAACTGACTGACCCTTATAAACTTTTGACTGTATTTGAGAAAATTTCACGAACGATTCTCCTTGAGCGTTCTGTCAAACACTCTCATGCGATGTTCCAAACGGTAATCAATGAGATGCCAGACCCTGTTGTTTACCTCAACAAAGACAAAAGTGTAGCCATGTTCAACGATGCGGCGAAAAAGTTTAACCAAGAGGTGGTGGGAAAAGAGAGTTTTACTTGCCATGAACTTATTTTTAAAAATGTACAATCCTGCTCAAACGAAACGATTACTTGCCCCATAGAAACCATAAACAGAACAAAAGAGCCTGTGACACTCTACAATCTAAAAGCGATTATTGAAGATACAGAGCGTTGTTTCGATATTCATATTCGCCCAATTTTTAATGAAGAGAATGAGATAAACGGCTATATCGAGATTATGCATGATATGACAGAGTATGTAAAAATGAATAGCCAACTTATGGATGAGAAAAATAAACTCGAACATCTCTCTATGCACGACCAGCGCACACGTCTGCCCAATCGAAGACTTCTAAATGACAGAATGGAGCAGGTTATAAAAAGAAACACAAGAACAAAAGAGAGTTTTGGTGTATTTTTTATGGATTTGGATCATTTTAAAGAGATAAATGATACTTTGGGACATTTGGTGGGAGATATTTTACTTGTGGAGTTTTCAAAAAGAGTGCTTGATTGCATTCGTGAACAAGATACCTTCGCTCGCATTGGTGGGGATGAGTTTGTACTCATCGTCGAGAACAGTGAGGATGAGAAACACTATGAAGAGTTTGCAAAAAAAATCCAAGAGATGCTTAAAGAGCCTTTTCTCATTCAAGGGCAAACTATCTATTCGGCATGCAGTATTGGGATAACTGTTTTTCCACAGGATGGCACTACCCCTGAAATACTCATAAGCAACGCCGATGCAGCTATGTATTTTGCCAAACACTCTGGACGTAGCACCTTCACCTTTTATGCACAAGAGATGAGAGAGAAAGCTTCAGCGTACTTAAACGAAGGAAGTGACTTTATACGGGCTATAGAGGAGGAGGAACTTGTTTTGTATTATCAGCCAATTCGCAATATGGCATGTGGAAAATTTACGAAAATCGAAGCACTTTTACGATGGAGGCATGTGCAAAACACGCTTCTCCTTCCAGATGAATTTTTGCCTATTGCCAAGAAAGCGGGAGTTCTTACAAGGGTTGATTTTTGGGTTTTAGAGAATCTCTTTAAAAATTTTGAGATACAAACATTTGAAAATCTTGGCATAGAGAGTATCTCCGTCAATATAACATCTGAGACATTTCTTTCCAAAGGTTTTGTCCAAAAGCTTGTTCATCTGATGGAATCATATAGTTTTAAGGCAAGTTTTTTAGTGCTTGAAATCATTGAAGATCAATTTATGCAAGATACACGCTCTTCTCAAAATATACTTCTTGAGCTTCGTGCTTTAGGTATTAGAGTAGCAATCGATGACTTTGGAACAGGTTATTCACCGCTAACTTATCTGCCTGAATTTCCCATAGATGTACTTAAAGTTGATAAATCGTTTGTTAAGAATATTACGACGGATAAAAAAGCTTTTAAACTGCTCAAAAGTATTCTCACTTTAGCAAATATATTGGAGTATGAAGTTATTGTCTAAGGTGTTGAGTTAGCGTCTCAAGTCGATTTACTGCTTCTTGAAGAGATAAGCTATATTCAGGGCTTTTATTTTGCTAAACCGATGGATTACGATGCTTTAAAGCTATTTTTAGTACAATAAATCACTATGGATTCAAAAGAAAATATAACTTTACTCTTTGTTGAAGATGTCATTGAGGAGGGAAGAAAAAATGAAAGATAACTTAGTACAACTAGCACAGCATTGCTACTGGGATAGAGAGTTTGAGTCTTTAACTGTTGGGGGTAATTACGTAAAGTTGACGGCTTCGCAAACGAATTTACTTGCGCATTTGGTCGAAAATCTTAATCGACCTGTTCATAGCATAGACATTTTTAACGAGTTAACCCATCTACTCTGTAAAGAGTACAGCCTCAAAAGTGTTCGTAACCTTATAAGCACTCTGAGAAAAAGTGTTCCCAGCCTCAATATTCTCAATATTTATGGCGGCTACTATATGCTTAGAAAAGAGAACGCCTCTTCTAATGTAGAGTTTAAAGATGATCTGTATGAGATTTTAGAGCAGTCAATCAGCCCGACTATCATTACAAACCCTAATGAGGATGATAACCACATTATTTATGCGAACAACGCCTTTATAGAGCTTTTTGAGTACACTTTTGCAGAGGTGGTGGGACATAACTGCCGTTTTTTGCATAGTGACGACACGGAGCAGTTGGCTTTAGATGAAGTAAGAGATGCCATCCATGAAAAAAAATCTATCACGGTCAATCTTCACAACTACACGCATAGTGGAGCTCTGATTTACAATGAGGTAACCATCAGCCCCATTTTTGACAAGAAGAGTGGCAAGCTAAAATACTATTTGGGTATTTACAAAGATGTAACAACGACTCAAAGATTGATGTAGCACTTCAAAGGAGAACTTTGAGCTGCACAAGTTACTCTAAAATTCACAGTAGACCTAACATAACTACAAACATAGCAACAGGAATGATATAACGTAGAGAGAAGTACCACGCTTCAAATGCAAACCCAAGGTGCGGTTTGAGAATGGATTCGACTCTCTGCTTCTCCATAACAAAACCAACAAACACAGACATAGCCAAGCCACCAAATGGAAGCATAATCGCGGATGTGACATAATCCACCCAATCAAAAAAGTTGCGACTTCCCCAAGTAAGTTGCTCTTTAAAGCCATCGATATTGGAGAGAATCGCAATGATTCCGATAAGATAGAAGAAAAGCCCCATAGAGATAGAAGCTTTGAGTCTGCTCCAGCCAAATCTATCGATGAAGTACTGAACCATTGGTTCAACTAAGGAGACTCCAGAGGTAAGTCCTGCAAAAGCAAGCGCTATAAAAAAGGCAACTGCAAAAACATTTCCTATGATTCCCATCTCATAAAAAGCGGCAGGAAGAGAGATAAAGACAAGCCCTGGACCTTTTGCAGGACCTGCTCCATATTGATAGAGAAAAGTAAAAAGCATAAGTCCAGCAACAATGGCAATCGTGGTATCTAAAAAGAGAACCCAAAAAGCATTCGTCACAAGGATGGAGCCTTTTTCCATAGATGCAGAGTAGGTCATAATCGCACCCATACCAAGCGAGAGCGTGAAAAAGGCGTGTCCAACCGCAACAACAAAAGCTTCTGAGTTTATTTTAGACCAATCAGGCGAAAACATGAACTCGAAAGCTTTTCCAAAAGTGTCAAGCGTCGTCGAATATGCGAACATACCTAGTAAAATAATCATAAGCGTTAGCATTAAAACCATATTCATCTTCTCAATACCGCCCTTGATACCTCTGGTTAAAACATAGGTAATCCAGCTAAATGCCATCGTGTGGTAGAAAAGTTGTGTGAGGAAATCTGTGTGAAGCATAGCGCTAAAAGTTGTCTCCGCCTCTTTAACGGTTGAGGGAAGATATGTGAGCGAAGTGACGATGTAGTGAAATATCCACCCAATCACAACGGAGTAAAATATCATAACAAAAAGACCTGCTAACGCTTGAAAACCAGCATATTTCCACATGCCAGAGTTCCTTGGTGCCAACTCCTCAAAAGAGGTAACAGTATCTTTACGTCCAAGGTATCCAATGAGCATCTCTGCTATCATAATAGAAAAGCCTACAAAGAGTACGGTTATGAGGTAAACTAAGACAAAAGCACATCCTCCATACTCTCCTGCAATATAAGGAAACTTCCATATATTCCCAAGTCCAACAGCACTTCCTGCTGCTGCTAATATAAAACCAATCCTACTAAATCTAGCTATTTTCATACAGTACATCCCCCTAAGATGAAGCAATTATACTGAAAATAATAAATATATAAAAGAATTACTAATTTAGTATTGACATTCGCACTCTTATTGACTATAATTTCGCCTCATTAATCAGCTAATCGCTTGGTTTTTGTGTATAGGTCGGGGTGTAGCTCAGTATGGTTAGAGTACCTGGTTTGGGACCAGGGGGCCGAAGGTTCGAGTCCTTTCACCCCGACCACTTTTTAAATTACAACTTTTTATATTTTTGGCATGGTGGGATTAGCTCAGTTGGTTAGAGCACTGGTTTGTGGTGCCGGGGGTCACGGGTTCGAGCCCCGCATCCCACCCCATAGAAAAATAAAATATAAAACTTAATAATAAATACAGTAGCGTTCGTGGCTCAACTGGATAGAGTTTCGGATTTCGGCTCCGAGGGTTATAGGTTCGAATCCTATCGGGCGTACCATTTAATGAAAACGATAAATGAACGAAGTCCATTTATCTACGCTAGACGCTTGTTCACTGAAGCTTTGATTTTTTCCTAAAATCAAGATTTAAGAGCAGGTTAAAGTTACAATCAAAATGTGCGTCCATAGCTCAGCTGGATAGAGCAATGCCCTTCTAAGGCATAGGCCAAAGGTTCGAATCCTTTTGGGCGTACCACCTATTTACATTGTCATGTCTGAAGAGACAAAAAAAACTTATCTACAACGTGCGCGGATGTGGTGAAATTGGTATACACGCCAGACTTAGGATCTGGTGCCGCAAGGTGTGGAGGTTCAAGTCCTCTCATCCGCACCATCTACAACAAATAATCTCCAAAAACTACTTATACAGCGAACTTTACTAATAAATTTAAGTTTTCTATTAAATCTATTTGCTACCCTATTGCTACCCATTATACCACTCCAGTTATTGATTGTATTTTATCGTAAAAGCTTTCATCTCCGCAGGGCTTACCTATTCTTGTTTTTTCTTTTAGTAATTTTGTTTCTGCTCTTTTGAGTGCTAGAATAATTAAATATTACGCAACGCTTAAAACAATATCTTGGCATGTGGAAACAACCATTACCTAGTTTCCACATGCCAAGATATGATATTTAACCCGTGGGTGTCAGTTTTGCAATATAGATAATTTTATTCAGTAATTTATCTCGTAACAAAATATAAATTTAAATAAAATAACAATACATGTAAGCCTCCCCTAAACTAGAACCAGTTTAAACGGAACAATTCTTCTCCTGATTGTACTTATCTAAATATTCAACAG
>Ga0100394_1004753_pt1 | contig 11070 bp, 11 predicted proteins | sample CryGeymeta201518_FD_81549 | JGI IMG/M metagenome (GOLD analysis project Ga0100394, IMG submission 81549) | Groundwater microbial communities from Crystal Geyser aquifers in Utah, USA - Crystal Geyser metaG 2015-18 | ecosystem: Environmental > Aquatic > Deep subsurface > Groundwater | place: USA... | reverse complement strand
TTACTAAGTACTCTATTTCAGCAACCACTCGGCGCGTAATCAGCCTTGCCACTTACTGGAGAGTACCTCCAGTAAGGAAAGGCTGGATACGGAGGAGCTTCCAATAGGATTGAGACGCAACCTTCTGATCCAAGAGTTACCTCGGGCATCTCTACCTGTAAATAGGTTCCATTGATAAGCTCCTCTTGCGTATCGCAGTATTCATAACTTTCAGCACTCTTTGTGAAACAAGCCTCCATAGAAGTTACCATCTTATTAAGATCCTGTTTCCTTCGCGCATCTCTAGCTTCCTGGATGTAACGAAGAGGATTCGTTGCGATTATAACGGAAAAAACAACCCCAATCACTGCAATCACAACAAGCAGTTCGATTAAAGTGAATCCATTCTTAATTTTCTTGGCACTCGACTGATTCATAAACTCTCCCCGCCTTAAAAAGATAGTAAAACTAGACTAAACTAAATATCAAGTTGCGGAACAAGCTGCTCTACCTGCGGCAGATGTATACCTCCAAAATCCACAACCAGTTCCACCGTTTTCTAGCGTGTAGGCAATGTTAACCCCATTGGTCCCTACCGCCGCCATGCTAAATGTAGTGTAGGAGCCAGTAGGATCTTGCTTTAGGTAACCATCAGTCACAAGTTCCGTAACTGAGTCACAAGTCGTGTTAACTGCAACATTTTTAACAATGCAAGCCTCTGCTGCAGCCGCAACGGTAGCCACTATTTGCTTTTTGTTGGAATCCCTTGCGTCTTGAAGTCTTTTGGTTGGGTTGATGGAAACGATAACGGCCGCCATCATAACGCCGATAATTGCGATGACTACGAGAAGTTCAATAAGTGTAAAACCTTTTTTCATTACTTTCACCTCCTTTCAGGCAAGAGCTAAATGATTTTTTAGGTCATTTAACAAAAGGAAATGTCCAAAAATTAATAGCGTCTTTAAAAAAGATCAAAGCAAGATACGCCCCCGCAATAAGAAAAGGTCCAAAAGCGATCTCGGATTTCATCTTTTTCCTTCCTAACAATATAAGTATCACCCCTACCAAAGCCCCTGTCAAGAAGGCAATTAATAATGCAACCAAAATGACAGGGTATCCAGTTAGTAAGCCAATGAAAATGGCAATCAAAATGTCTCCCTCACCCATTCCTTTTCCTTTTGTTACGGCCCAAAGAAACCAAAAAAATAATCCTGCCAAAAGACTCCCTAAAACATTGTTTAAAATTATTCGGGGATCTTGCAGATTATTAAAAATAGTGTAACCTAGGGCAAAAAAAATCGCCGGGTAGGAAAGCGCGTCCAAAACCAAACTGTATTTAAGGTCAATCATAAAAATCGCCACCGATAAAGAAATAATTATTAGAGCAAGAACATAAGAGGTAATCGAAAAGTAATAATGAAAAGAGAATAAAAACAAAAGTCCGGTCGTGAGCTCGACCAAAGGATATTGAATATTTATCTTTTTGCCACAGAATCGACATTTTCCAAAAAGGAATAGATAACTAAAAACAGGGATCAAATCAATGGGGGAAAGAATTTTGTGGCAATGATCACAAACTGATCGTCGATTAATAAATTTTTTATCAAAAGGCAAACAATCGATTAAAACATTAAGAAAGGAACCAACTGCGCTTCCTAGTAAAAAAAGAATCATGTAAACTAAATAGTTCATTTTGTGCAGTAATAACAGTTAGCCAAATTAATATCGCAATCAGCAAGTTTCTTAAACTCTTTTGATTTTGGAACAAAACAAATTTCAAATGCCCTGCCTTCTGAGATAGGACGTAACTGCAAATGTGATAGGGTAGGGGAGTCTAAAAATTTTTGTTCCAAAAAACCGGAAGAAACAAGGATATTTAGCGAAAGTAAGGGGTCGTCGGCAGAGATAGAAGTACCGGAAAAAGTCCCCTCCGGCCAAGGCCAGGTCCTTTTTTGCTTGTAATATTGTTTGAGGGAGAAAGCAAGACCAGTCGATTCCGATTCAAGATCCACATCATCCGCCCTAGCAATTTGTTCAAGCGGGTCCCGAGAAACGAAAACAGTTAAACCTAACGCCCCGAAAAGGGCAACGTACATCAGAAGCTCAACCAAATCTAATTTCCTTAGAAACCTAATTTTCAATTTACAAATTTTCAATTTTCAATCAATTTTTAATGACGAAATTTACAATTTGAAAATTAATACATTGTAAATTCATTGAAAATTGTTACTTGAAACTTGAAAATTCTCCCGAGTTAAAATTGACTAGTCAAATTATAAATCGGCGTAATGACAGATAGCATAAGCAAAGCCACCATCCCCCCAAGGGCAATCATAATAATTGGCTCAATCGCGGTGGAAAGGTTCTTGATCGACATTTCCGATTCGCTTTCGTAATAGGCAGAAAGTTTCATCAAAACTTCATCCACTTTACCGGTTTGCTCACCCACCGAAACCATTTGGGAAACAAGTGGGGGGAAATATGCGTTTTCTTTAAGAGGAATAGATAGAGGCTCACCTTTCCTGACCCTTTCGGCAGCGCTAGCGATTCCTTCTTGGTAGATAACATTTGTCATCGATTCCGCGGCAATAGTTAATGATTCAAGAATTGGCACCCCAGAAGAGGCAAGAAGGCCGAGAGTTCTAGTAAATTCCGCCAGCTGGGTCTGCTTGGAAATTACTCCCACAATTGGCAATTTAAAAGTAATTCTTGCAAGCTGATGCTTCCCAACATCAGTCTTTTTATATTTTCTAAAACCCAAAAATGCCCCGACTATAGCTAAAATAAGAAGATACCATCTTTTAACAAAAAAATCGGAGGTGCCCATTAGCACTTTGGTAATCATAGGAAGTTCCGCTCCCATATTTTCGTACATATCGGAAAGTTTGGGCATTACAAAAAGCATCATTAGGGCAAAAACACCGGCCATCGCCACCATAATTACAATCGGATACACCATCGCCCCTTTAGTTTTCGACTGAAAATCTCGTTGCCGCTCCATTGTTTCCGCCAAACGAAGTAACGTTTTATCTAAGCCCCCAGATGCTTCACCCGCCTTGACTAAAGAAATAAAAACATTAGGAAAAATATTGGGGTGTCTCTCAAGCGCCTTTGAGAAAGAACTCCCCCCACGAATATCGCCAACCAGCTCGCCGACAACTTCTTTCATTCTTGCATTTGAGGTTTGTTCCTCAAGCACTTCCAGCGATTGCGCCAGAGGTAAACCGGCGTTTATCATCGTCGAAAGCTGTCTCGTAAAATCGACCTTTACGGAAAGGGGGATTTTGGAAAATCTTTTGAGAATGCTCTCGATGGTTAGTTGCTTTTCGGTAAGCATCAGAGAGGTTACCGTCACATTTTCTGCCGAAAGAGCCATAAGCGCCACTTTTTCAGTTGGGGCATCAATTGTGCCGTTTTTATCATTCCCTTGAGAATCTTTTCCGTTATAACTATAAACTGGCATATAAATTAAACTTTAGAAACCAATCGGGAAACCTCTTCTGGCCTAAGGGTGTAGCCTTTAGCTACCTCGCTTGAAATTTTGTTTTCTTTAACTAGAGTTGCCAACGAGCGCTCAAGACTAATCATCCCCAAGTCGTAACTTGTGGCGATTACATTATCAATTTGATGAGTCTTACCCTCACGGATAATGTTTCTTATCGCGGAATTCGCCAGAAGTATTTCGGTTGCCGGAACCCGTCTTCCATCAAGAGAAGGCACCAACCTTTGGGAAATTATTCCTTCAATAATTGAAGCTAGTTGAATTCTAATTTGGCGCTGCTGATTTTCCGGAAAAACATCAATAATTCTGTCCACCGTTTGCGCGGCTGAATTAGTGTGCAAAGTAGCAAAAACAAGATGTCCGGTTTCTGCGATCGTAACCGCCGCAGAAACGGTCTCGAAATCGCGCATTTCCCCAATCAAAACGATATCCGGATCTTCCCGAAGGACTGAACGAAGGGCAATCTCCCAAGAATGGGTATCTTGGTGAACTTCCCGCTGATCAATTATCGAAAGCTTTGGTTCAAAAACATACTCGATCGGGTCCTCAACCGTGACTATATGAACGCTTCTCTCCCGATTGATCGACTCAAGCATTGCCGCAATGGTCGTAGATTTACCTTCTCCTGTTGGTCCGGTTATTAATACAAACCCTTGAGGGAGTTTGCAAAAATCGGAAAGTACAGGAGGCAGCCCAAGCTCCTCAATTGTCGGAATTTCAAAAGGAATCAAGCGAAGGGCAACCCCCATAAAACCGCGCTGATGGTACACATTAACCCGAAAACGAGTATCCTTATAAGCATAAGAAAGATCAAATTCTTTACTTGCCAAAAATATCTCTTTTTGAGTCGGGGTCAGCAGTTCAAGCACCATTTCTTTGGCCACCTCGGCGGTGACTACTTCCGTCCCGGGAACAGGGGAAAGCTCCCCCTCAATTCTTAAGGTGGGAGGAGAGCCGACATTGATGTGAATGTCAGAAGCGTGGGAAGATATTGCTTTTTCTAAAATATCTTTAATTGTCATAGTCTACCCCTGCGTTACCCTCATCACATCTTCAATCGTAGTTTGCCCTTCCAAAACCTTCAAAAATCCATCCTGGAGCAAGGTGATCATTCCTTCTTCAACTGCCACTTTGGTCATTTCATCTTCGCTTCGACGCTCGATAATCATCTTATTAATCCGATCAGAAGCGGCCATTACTTCAAAAATACCGGTTCTGCCTAAATACCCCGTCTTTCCACATTTATCACAACCTTTTCCACGATAAAGCATCAGTTTTCCATCCTTTCTCTTTGGTTCCACATTTTTATAAAGGTCCCCCAAAGTAGAGACTATCTGATCCTCAATCTCCTTTGGCACCGGGTATTCCTCCTTACAATTGTCACAAATCTTTCGGACTAGACGTTGGGCGAGAACAAGTTCAAGAGTAGAGGCAAGAAGGAAAGACTCTACTTTCATATCAAGAAGTCGAGGAATCGCGCCGGTGGCGGAATTAGTGTGGAGAGTTGAAAGAACCACGTGTCCGGTTAGCGCCGCCTGAATAGCCAGACTGGCAGTTTCATCGTCTCGAATTTCTCCTACCATTATAATATTGGGGTCTTGACGAAGGATAGAACGAAGTCCGGAGGAGAAAGTCAGCCCCGCCCCCGGATTTATTTGCACTTGATTTGCCCCTTCAATCCTAATTTCAACCGGGTCCTCGAGAGTGATAATGTTCACTCTAACCGTATTTATTTTCGAGAGAGCTGAAGCTAAAGTAACCGTTTTTCCAGAACCCGTCGGTCCAGTTACCAAAATAATACCGTCGTGAACAAGAAGCGCTTTCTCTAATTTTTTAAGACCAGGGCCCACTAACCCAAGATCCCTAAGCTGTATGACCGTGCTTTCTTTTCTAAGAAGTCTAATAACCACTTTTTCCCCGTTTGATGTAGGGAGGGTTGACACACGAAGATCAGTTTCCATTTTACCCACTTTGATCTTAAATCGACCATCTTGAGGCACTCTTTTTTCATCAATTTTTAAGTTTGAAAGAATCTTTATACGAGCAATAATTGAGTCGTGGGCGTCGTGGGGGATAGTTTTGATTCTCTCTTGCAAAACTCCATCGATTCTAAACCGAACTCTGGTAAAATCTTCTTGAGGCTCAACGTGAATATCGGACGCCCGGGATTTGTAGGCATACTCAAGAATCATCGATACAATCCTGGCAACCGGGGCCACCCGAATCCGTTCTTCTGCTTCTTCTAGTTGGTCTATCTCCTCCTTAATTTCCGCTGTTTTTATACCCGCCTCGGCAAGCGCCTCATTTACATCTTCGCCGATTTCCCCCCCAAATTGCTCACTAAGAACTTTGTTAAGCTCTTCTTCATCAACCGCAAAAGGCTCTACCTGTTTCCCGCTCTTCTTTTCCACAAATTGAATCGCCTCAAGATCCAAGGGGTCTGCCATGGCGACTTGAATTTTGTTACGGGAAATCTCGAAAGGAAAAATTCTATACTTTCTGGCGATTTGCTCGGAGATTACACCACTAACTTCTTGAGAAGGGGTCTTGTCCTTGAGGGAAACGAAAGGATAACCGTAAAGTTCACCCTTCACTTCGGCAATCTGTTTAGAGTTCATTATCCCGCTACTTCTGATAATATCCAAAAGAGGCTTACCTGTATTGGCACTTTCAAACTTTACTTGGGCTACTTGATCTTGGGTCAAAAAACCCTTACTGACGACGATTTCCTCAAATTTTTTAGGTGTGTTAGGCTTTTCCATGGGCAGATATATAAACTCCATAAAGTATCACACGCCAAAAACTCCGTGTCAACATTCCTTTTTCCCCCTTGAAACCTATTGCCCTGTTATGGTACTATGGAGACCATGCAAAAATACGAAGTGGTCACAATTTTAATAGGAAACTTAACTGAAACGGAAGCAAAAAAGATAGAGGCCGAAATTAAGGAGAATATTAACAAAAATGGTAAAATACTTACCGAAGAAACTTGGGGAAAAAGAAGGCTGGCCTACAAAGTCGCAAAGCAAACTGAGGGCTTCTACTATTTCTACACGTTGGAAACAGACCGTGCCAAAGTCACTTTAATTAAAGATTATTTAAGAAGAAATGTCAAAATTGTCCGTTTTTTATTCATTAAGCTTTCTTAAAAGCTAACAATATTAATTATGTCTCGTTCACTAAATAGGGCGGAAATAATTGGGAATATGACCCGCGACCCGGAGATGAAATATACTCCGAGGGGCGACGCGGTCACTAATTTTTCGGTGGCGACGAACCGCCAGTGGGTAACTGACGGAGAAACCAAGGAAGAAGTGGAATTTCATAATGTGGTTGCTTGGACGAAGTTAGCCGAACTTTGTGCTCAACTTTTGAAAAAGGGCTCTAAAGTTTACATTTCTGGCAGATTAAGGACCAGAAACTGGGATGACGCTCAAGGAGTAAAACATTATCGAACAGAGATTGTTGCCGATGACATGGTTGTTCTAAGTCGTCCTGATGGGGCGGGAAGAGCACCTGAAGTAAAAACAGGAGAACCAGAAAGCGCGCCAACTAAGAAAGAAACAGTTACAGAGGAAGTTACAGAAGAAGATACTAAAGATATGCCATTTTGATTGGTTGCTTAGCGAGATTTTTGAGCTTAGCAACCATCAATCCCTCCGAAGCTCCAAAGGAGCGAAGGGGGATATGTGAGTGATTTACTATTTACTATGCCAAAAAAGGAAAAAAGAAAACCGTCTCTAATTAAAAAAGTTCGTAAGCCCGGCTTCTGCGCTATTTGCAAAGAAGGGGCGGAAGTGTCGTACAAAGATATTCTTCTTCTCAAGAGATTTACCACAACGAGAGGAAAAATCATCCCCCGCAAAGTTTCCGGAATTTGCGCGTCCCATCAAAGAAAACTCGGCGGAGAAATTAAAATTGCTAGATTTTTGGCACTGTTGCCGTTTACCGAGCGTCATGCAATCTAAATTTTATTATTTTCTGCCTAGATGGAAGAACAAATCCCCAAAAACCAAAGGTTGAAGTTCCTGCCCCTCATTCCGCTTATTTTTTTAGCGATAATTTTTTTGCTTTCCGGCTATTATTTTGGACGACGTGGATATACCGCCGAGATCAAAAATTTCCGCCCCAAAGTAACGGTTTATAACAAAAAAGATACTTACGACAATGTAGATTTTACAAATTTTTGGCAGGTTTGGGATCTAATCAATGAGAAATATATCACTAAGCAGGACAGCAAAACCCTTTTGTATGGCGCAATTGAAGGCCTGACAAAAGCAACCGGCGACCCATATACCTCCTTTTTAACCCCAGACCAAAACGACTCTTTTAGCCAAGGGCTTGCCGGTGAGTATGAAGGAGTAGGCATCGAGCTTGGTATGAAAAATGAAAGTCTTTTGATAATTGCCCCATTAGAGGGATCCCCCGCCGAAAAATCGGGAATCCAGGCGGGAGATTTGATTCAAAAGATTAACGATAAAGAAACTGCCGGGATGAGCCTAACTAACGCGGTGAGCATAATTAGGGGAAAGGAAGGAACAAAAATTACCCTCACCCTTCTCCACGAAGGAGAAAAAGAATACAAAGATTACGAGATAACTAGGGCCAAAATTCTGGTCCCCTCGGTCACTTGGAAAGATGCCGGAGAAGGAATAGTCCAATTAAGACTATCTCGTTTCGGCGACACCACCAATAGAGAATGGCGCGATACGGTAGATGAAATTTTACAAAAAAGACCAGGGTTAAAAGGAATTGTTCTTGATCTTCGGGGAAACCCTGGCGGATACTTATCTGGAAGTGTTTTTGTTGTCTCGGAATTCGTCTCGGCCGGAAAAACAGTTCTAATAGAAGAATTTGCTGACATGACGAGGAAAGAGGTAAAAACGGAATTTTCAGGAAAACTCCTAAATGTACCAACAGTTATTCTCATTGATGGCGGAAGCGCCTCCTCGTCAGAGATTGTCGCCGCCGCTCTTCGAAATTTAAAAAAATTTAAAGTGGTCGGGGTAAACTCATTCGGAAAAGGAACCATTCAAGACGCGGAAGATTTTTCTGACGGATCAGGAATCCACATCACCGTGGCCAAATGGCTCGACCCAGACGGAAATTGGTATCACGAAATAGGAATCGAACCGGATGTGGCAGTTGAAGTTGACAAGGCTAAAAAAGAAGAGGGCATTGATAATCAACTTGAAAAAGCGGTTGAACGGTTGAAATAATCAATTGTTTAATTGTTAAATTGCTGAATTGTTGAATTGCTAAAACCCAAGAGATAATCAGGTGAGAGTCTTAAGTTAATTTTAAGTTAGCCTGTTTAAAAATGTAGTTATGAAAAAAACTACCCTTATCCTCATAATCTCAATTCTTGTTCTTATCGGGAGCGCTTTGTTTACACGCTCCTACATTGGAGTTGACAGTAAAATCAAGGACTTTTTCGGTAATATCACAGAGAAGGTGGTAAAAGTAGACCAACAAGTGGTCACTAGAAGAACTGTGATTAGCGAAGAGGACGCAGTTATCGAAATGGTTGCGAAAGCCTCTCCTTCGGTCGTTTCCATCGTCGCCAAAAGAACCTCCTTCGATCCCTTCCGGGGTCCAATGGTCCAAGAATCTGGGATTGGAACCGGATTTGTGATTGACAAAAAAGGTACTATTTTAACCAATAAACACGTTGTTTCTGATACTGGAACCAAATTTACCGTCTTATCAAAAGATGGAAAAACTTACAATGTTTTGCAAATCAACCTCGACCCTTCAAATGACCTTGCCATTTTAAAAACGGACGCTACAGACCTTGACCCAATTGAACTTGGGGATTCCGATGGCATTAAACTTGGACAGACCGTAGTAGCGATTGGAAACGCCCTCGGGCGATTTACCAATACCGTTACAAAAGGGGTGGTCTCTGGAATCGGAAGAGGAATCACTGCCTCCGCCAGTCCTTTTAGCGCCGGAGAAGCTTTGGAAAATGTGATTCAAACCGACGCCGCCCTAAATCCGGGAAATTCAGGCGGACCCCTAATTGATCTTGACGGAAGAGTTATTGGCGTAAATGTTGCCATCGCCTCTGGAACAGAGAATATCGGTTTTTCAATCCCCATTAATACAATCAAACCGGTACTTGAAGAGTTTGAGAAAAGTGGAAAAATCTCCCGACCGTTTATTGGCATCGAATATATTTTGATCTCGAAAGATGTTGCCTTGATGAATAGCGTTCCTGAGGGAGCGTATGTAAAAAGCGTGGTTACCGGGTCGGCTGCGGAAGAAGCGGGATTACTTTCTGGCGATATTATAACCGAAATCGACGGAGAAAAAGTAAATGACGGAAATCCGTTGGCCAAAATCATTCAGAAACACAAAGTCGGGGATAGGATTCAACTTTCGGTTGACAGAAATGGCAACGCAAAAACTCTTTCTGCCACTCTAAAGGAATCAGCTACCGAGTAATGGCAAAAAAACTATCTGTTGACCGAAAAGAAAATTGCGGTTATCATTTAAGGTAATGAAAAGCATCCTGCCGAAAAAAATCGCTTTAATCTCCCTCCTTTTTATTTCTGTAAGCGCTATCGCCATTTCCGGAGTTCTAACCCTTAAGAAGAAAATTCTTCCAGATAAAAGCCAAGCGGCTGAAACATATCCCAAATGTCAACATACCACCACCTGTCCAGAAAGAATTGGGACTTCTCCCTCTGGTCTTTACAATAACAACAACACCTTTGAACCAATCATCTATAACATGCACGGGTTTGGCAATGTTAACTGGCGAGAATGGAAACCAGAGTTTGGTCCAATTGGCGAGTGGTTTTATTTTGGTTGGAGCGAGCTTCAACCAAGTTCAGCTGATGATAGCCAATTTACCCCCCTCGAAAACAGGCTCATAAATGTCTGTGGAGACCAGGAATGTTATGTCGAATATCCTCAACAAAATAACGCCAGAACTTATAAGCCAGTAGCGATTTCCGTGGGAGCGATGTATGAATGTAAGGAAGATTCGCCCCTAAGTATCAACGATCACCTTCTTTGCGACCAAACCCCAAATTGGTTTTACTCTGGAACAGGAATAACAAGAGTGGAAGTTCCTTTAGTAGAAAACAAAAGCTCCGCAAATTGCCCCGCCCACGCTTATGTGCCACCTTTCGACAACAGTGCTTGGCAGCAAGCTTACGCGAATATGGTAACCACCCTCGGGAATAAATATAAAAACGACAGAATTGTGGATTCAGTTTGGATTATGAGTGGTTTTTACGGCGAAGCTATCTCCAAAATTTCGTATCGTGATTTTGGCGGGGTCCCCGGGATATGCTATTACGAAACTAACCCGAAATTTGAGCAGTGGGCAAACACATTACCTCAAATCTATCGATCTGCCTTCGGCACAAAACCGATTTTTATGATGATTACTAAGAATGATATGAAGAAGGACCTCATTGAGAATATAATTGCTAATGGGATCGCCATCAAGACAAACACTCTCGCCCCCGATTCTAACTCAAGTTATCAAACAACTGGACAACTTGGCCTTACCCAACTCATCGAAAAATATAAAAGAAGCACCCCGATTGCCTACGAACACGCTTATGGGGATAGCG
>Ga0100394_1004744_pt1 | contig 11077 bp, 10 predicted proteins | sample CryGeymeta201518_FD_81549 | JGI IMG/M metagenome (GOLD analysis project Ga0100394, IMG submission 81549) | Groundwater microbial communities from Crystal Geyser aquifers in Utah, USA - Crystal Geyser metaG 2015-18 | ecosystem: Environmental > Aquatic > Deep subsurface > Groundwater | place: USA... | reverse complement strand
ATGGGTGGCGGTATGGGCATGGGCGGCGAGATGGCTGGCGGCATGGGCGGCGCTGGCGGAGGCGCCGTCCAGCACGTCGACAAACCCGACTGGCTGGACTGGGAATGGTCTCCGGAAGTGGGCAAATGGACAATCAAGAAGATGACCGGCTCCGGTTGGCCCATCGTTGCCACGATGCAGGACCGGTGGCCATACGATCAGCAGAAGCAGTTCCTCCTGTCCGACATTACTCCGGCGCTTCCGGATCGACCAGTGAAGCCAGGCGATACGTGGTCCATTCCGGTGTCCACTGCGGAACTGAACAATCTCTATGGGATCACTGTGCGCGAGGGCTATACCGGGCTTGACTACCGGCGCATCCGCCCTCGGGCACTTGTCGTCCCGAACGTCCGCGCGCGGGAAGTCTACCAGGCCATCGAGGCGCAGAAGTTCCTGGATGTCGAGCGACGACGTTGGTTCGTCTGGGAACAAGGCACGCAGATGGTCACTCCCGCAACTCGCGAGATCCAGGTTGCCCGGATTGAGTCCACGCTCCACTTACTCCCCAACGAACGGGTGCAGGAGAAGTACCGCACGATGATGCGGGAAGGCAAGCCGTTTACGTGGGAAGACGTCGCGAAGGAGATCAGCCACGACCTTTGTCGAGCGCTGGACGAGGGCGCCGGTGGCGGCGCAGGCGGAGGGGACGGCGGCATGGGCGGCGAAGGCGGCATGATGGGTGGCGGCGCTGCTGGCGGGCCCGGTGGCGGTGCGGCTGCCGCTGGCGGCCAAGCCGGCGGAGAGGAAGACAAGGACCCGATTAAAGAAGCCAACGTCGACATCAAGCGCCTCACCTACTTCGACTACGCAAACCAACGCGTCCTGCGCGTCGAAGACGCCATCACGATCGTCTACGTCACCGAAGGCTCTGCAAAGGGCGGCATGGGTGGCGGCGATATGATGGGCGGCGGCGACATGATGGGCGGTGGCGACATGATGGGCGGTGGTGGGATGATGGGTGGCGCAGGTGGGGGCGAAGGCGCCGGTCAGCAGGCGGCCTCCACGCTCACCAAGGTGACGTACCGCGCTCACATCATCACCGATGTGGACGCTTGGCCCACTCGCCCCACCCCGGAGTGGGACCGCGAATTTGAGCGCTCTACCATCGCAGAAGGTGACACGACTCGCTTCCGAACACCACGGGAAGTGCGCGTGGCCCACGACTACGACAACGTCGCGGAGTGGGACGACCACCTGCCGCCGGCCTACGACCCCCGTCAGCCCAACATCCGCTGACGTAGCCCAATCGCCGATAGCCCTCACTGAGCCGGTCCCCCGAAAGGCGGGCCGGCTCTCGCCATTTCTGGGCGCCGTCAAACGAGGGCGACGCGCGGAGCCCCTTCCCTCGTTGCTGGCGAAGGCGGCGTCGCTGGTCCTATCGCCCTCGGTTGCCCGCCAGCAATGCCTTCAGGTGGCGTCGCACGGAGTCGCCAAACTCGGGGTCCTGCAGACTAAGTTCGACGAACGCCTTGTAGTAGCTCTCGTAGTTGCCGATGTCGTATCGCTTCTCGTTGGCCGCCAGCCGAACCGCCCACATGCCGTCTCCATTGCTGAGTAGCTCGCGCATCGCGTCGGTGAGCTGGTACTCGCCGCCCTTCCCGGGCGGATTGGCCTTGACGGCCCGGATGGCGTCGAAGATCGTGGCGTTGAAGGCATAGCGGGAGGCGATGGCGAGCCGACTCGGGGCATGCTCGGGTGCAGGCTTCTCGATGAGGTCCGCCAGTTGGAACTCGTCACCGACGCGGCTGAGTGGCTTCAGGATGCCGTACTTCGACACGTCCTGCGGCCGAACCCGTTCCGCAGCCACTGTGGCTGACGCGCCTCGGCGCACGTGGGTATCGACCAGGCGCTTCAGGAGCGTGGCCGGCTCCGGCTCGCCGATGATGGTGTCGCCCAGACACACCACAAACGGCTCGCCGCCGACGAACGCCTCGGCGTGGGAGACCGCGTCGGCCAACCCCATCTGTTGGGCTTGGCGGACGAAGAAGAACCGGACGCCAAGCTTCTCGTAGTCCAGCTCGCCCTCGATGGGCTTACCGGTGACGAAGTCGAGGTCGAAGTGGTCCGCGATGGCGCGCTTGGTGCGGCCGGTGATGATGAGGATCGACTTCAGCCCGGCGGCGATGGCCTCTTCCACCACGTACTGGATCGTGGGCTTCCGCCCAACCGGGAGCATCTCCTTGGGTTGGATCTTCGTCGCGGGCCGCAGGCGCGTCCCCAGTCCGGCCGCGGGGATCACGCATTTCGTGATCGTTTGCTTGTTGACGTCCAATGCTGCCTCCTGCTCTTTCGTGTCGCCTTCGCGCTCGACCGACGGTCACCTGTACGGATCCGCTTTCAGGACGCCCGCTCAGCGGTTGGGGTGTCCGCGGAGACCGCGATCACAGGCGAGTTCCTCCTACGGCTGGGTGGCAGACGGCGTTGCGGAGCACCTGCCGATGCCGTTCAGACGCATCGTGAACGTTGCCGCGCAGTCGCACTGGAGCGTGGCTGCCTCCGGTTGGGGGCTGCGCGCGTCCTTGTCCGGCGCGGGGGCAAGCCGGATCGCGCGCTGTGACCGGTCGGTCCCCAACAGCTCCAGCAGGTGCCCTCCGGCCAGGTCGAAGTAAGCGGTGAAGGTCGCTGTGGAGCTGCCGTCAGTCGAGGCGCTCACGCCCAGCAACTGCTGGGTGGAACGCAGAGGGATCTCCAGTCGGGAGTGGATCACGGCGCACTCGACCCCGCTGTGCTGCTCTACCCCCACAAGCTGTGACACGCCAGCGACACTCCCCGGCTGGCCGCCAGGCTGCGCCAAGCTGCCGCTCAGCGACCAGGAGTCGCCGACCTCGACGTCTCGCTCGGGGAAGCCCAATGCGCGCATTTGGTCGAAGAGCGATTCGAAGCCCCGGGCACTTGTCGCGCTGTCGGTCGCCGCCTCGGCCGTGCCCGTTTCGGGAGGCTCCTTGGCGCTGCGAACGGACTGTGGGCCAGGCAGCATCTGCGCCTTCAGGACGTTGCCCGTGCTGCTGAGGAGCACCTCTGCGGCCGGAAGATTGAGCGGGACTCGCGCCGAGTGCTCGCCTGACGCGGACGTGAGGAGACCATTGGAGAAGTGCATTCGCACCTTCAGGTGCCCCTGCGCGTCCACGTCCACGATCTCCTGTGTGCAGTCGAGGGAGCCGTGTGTGTGAAGGGTCTGCGCCCTGCCGCCGGCAGTCGTCTCGGTCTCGGCCGAGAGGGTGAAGGAGTAGTGCAGCACCTGGCCCGGCTGCCCCCGATACGCAAGGCGGACGGCCCACGCAGGGGCGTGGACAGCGAGACCAAGCAGGACGGCGAGGCGGAATCTCCAGCCGAGCATGGGAATCTCCGGGCGGGTTGGGGCTGACGAGCGAACGAGTCCTGGATCTTGTCGGGAGGGGCGCCTTAGAGCTGAGAATGGCGCGGAGGTTGATTGTACCCCACCCTCTGACGCCGGCCGCCCCGGCACCCCCGGCGTCGATATTGACCCGCCCCACACAGTGTCGGAGTCGGAGGGAACGGCCCACGGTGACGCGAAGGGAACACGGCAGCGCAGGCGTGGGCGCCGAGGTCCTGGGCGTCGGAGACACGACGCTGACGTGCTCTCGGTCACCCCGGTCACCCTCCGTTCCGCCGTCAGAGGAGGAGAAGAGTGAGACCTTGCCGCGAGTGCCAACACGAGGTGTCGGAACAAGATAGGATCTGCCCCCAGTGTGGGGCGCGGTTCCCTGCGGACGAGAGCTGGGAGGGATGGGGGTACGAGTACAGGTCGAAGGCGGCTGTGTGCGGGCTGCCTTGGCTGCACGTCTCGTTCAAGTACCGACCCAACTGGGTGCCGGTCCCGGCCAAAGGGGTGCTTGCCATCGGCCAGTTCGCGTGCGGTCTCATCACACTGTCGCAGTTCGGGGTCGGGCTGGTCAGCCTCAGTCAGGTCACCCTCGCCGGCTGGGCGATTGCCCAGGTTGCCGTCGCCTATTCACTGATCGCTCAGGTTGGCATCGGTGTCGGGTACGGGTACGGGCCGGCTGTCAGAACCGTGACGGAACTCAGCCGCCCCCGGGCAGTGACTGGTGAAGCGGTCGAGTACACGCCACTGTCCCGCGATGACTGGCAGGTATCGACGCCCGCGGAGCAGGGGCTGGACGCGAAGCTCGTTGACGAGCTGTATCGCAACGCCGCCCGACTGGACACCCTCTATGCCCTTCTGGTCGTCAAGAACGGCCACGTGGTCGCCGAGGGGTACTTCCACGAGGGATCGGTGGACCAGTTGTTCAAGCGAGCTTCGGTAACCAAGAGCTACACTTCAGCCCTGGTCGGGATCGCACTGGAGGAAGGTCACCTGTCGAGTGTGGACCAGAAGATGCTGGGCTTCTTCCCGGAGATTGCCGACCGGATTTTGGACCCTCGAAAGAAGCAGATCACCATTCGGCAATTGCTCCAGATGCGCGGTGGGTACCCGTGGGAGGAAACGGACGGTCGCCTGTGGGCGGGTGTGTGGTCGGGCAGGCACCTGAACTTGGTGGAGGACTTCCCACCCACCGCTGATCCGGGCACGCGCTTCCAGTACGGCAACGTGACGTCCAACTGGCTGGGGATCACCGTGGCGCGGGCGTGTGGCACGGACCTCAAGTCGTTCGCCGACGAGCATCTCTTCTCGCCGCTCGGCGTCAGAGTGGGCCCGTGGAACCAAGATCTGGATGGCTAGTATGTTGGGTGCGGCGACATCCAGTTCACCGCTCGCGCCATGGCCAAGTTCGCGATGCTCTACCTCAACGACGGCGTGCACGAAGGGAAGCAGCTTGTCCCCGCACGGGGGGTGCACGACTCACTGCAGACCTACTCCGAGCGGGTCGATACCGCCGGCGTGCGGTCCGGCAAGAGCGGCCGTCACTTCCGCGACATCGGCTACGGCTACCAGTGGTGGTTTGCCAGGTCAGGCGATCACCACTTCAACTACGCCGCCGGACACGGCGGCCAGTTGATCGTCCTGCTGCATGGCCTCGACATGGTGATCGTCACCACCGCCGACCCTCCTTCGGTCAGGACCGCCACTTCGAGTCATGGAAGCACGAGCAGGCAATTATCGACATGGTGGGTGAGTTCATCGGGCCGTTGCCGAAGGGGTGACGCGGCTGCAGCAGTGTTGTCGTCCGCCAACAACGCGCCGGAGGCCACTTCCCGTCGAAACGGCTGCGTCGCTTCTGCCGCCAGCACCGCGTGGTCAGTCTCCGCGATGGGCCGAGACCCGTCGTCTACGACGCCTTCCGCTCTCGCACGTCTTCTCCGCCCTGTGCCACCGCCGTCACTGCCACCACCGTCCGGGCTGCACTGGCAGAGCATTCTGGACCTCGCGGGAGAGAGTACCACGCGGAAAGTGCATAGCCCCCGTACCACGCGGTCACCTTGCGGAGGGTGCGCTCAAGGGATACAATTCCTTTTTCGTCCGGTTCCGCCTTCGCGGCGTTCTCAATGCTCTCCGGACGCCTGAGTGACTCGTTGATCACTCGACCGGCGACGCGACGACAAGAGCGATTCATGCGCGAAGCACTGGCAGAAGCTCGCCGGTGCATGTCTGCGGGGGACGTTCCCGTCGGGGCAGTGGCGGTCGTCGGCGAGGAGATCGTTGCCCGCGGCCGGAACCGGCGGGAAGAGTTGAACGACCCGACGGCGCACGCCGAAGTGAGCGCACTTCGGGAAGCTGGATTGCACCTTGGTAGTTGGAGACTGAACGACGTAACGCTCTTCTGCACGCTGGAGCCTTGCGCGATGTGCGCCGGCGCGATGATCCAGAGCCGTCTCGGCACGCTCGTTTTTGGCGCGTACGACCAAAAGGCCGGCGCGGCGGGGTCGGTGATTGACCTCTTCGAGGGCCCGGACTGGAATCATCAGGTCGGCCGCCGCGGCGGGGTGCTGATTGTCGAGTGCGAGGAGCTCCTGTCCGGGTTCTTTGCCGACAAGCGGCAGAGCGCTTGGGCTGAGGAAGCCTGAACTCGTGCCCCAGCGGAGAGGTGGCTGAGCTGGTCGAAAGCGCTCGACTCGAAATCGAGTAGGGGGGCTTACCACCTCCCTCGTGGGTTCGAATCCCACCCTCTCCGCCATTCCTGTTCTTTGGAAACCCATCAGCCGATAATGCTCCAGCGCTCGCCAGCACGATTCTGCGAGCGCTGTTGCCAGCGGAGAGATGTCCGAGTTGGTCGAAGGAGCGCGCCTGGAGAGCGCGTAGCGGGGTAAACCCTCGCTCGTGGGTTCGAATCCCACTCTCTCCGCCATTCATTTTTGATCGTGCTAAGCGGGGAGCTGGCGGTGCCCTGTACCCGAAATCCGCCTTACGCGGGGCCGAATTCCCTGCCGAGGTGCGGCCTCTTGGGGACCGGCTCATACGGTGGGCGCTGAGGATTGGGTCCTGTGCAACGGAGCGGTGTGAACCCGGTCAGATCCGGAAGGAAGCAGCCGTAAGCACTTCACCTTCGTGTGCCATAGATCGCCTGGTCTGAGTTCGCTGTATGAGTATCGCTCGGGAGGTCGTATCGACGCCGGGTGCACGATCAATTATTGTTCGAGACCGTCTGGAGGGGTTCGGGCCGCCGGCAGATGCCGGCGGCCCGTCGCATTCTTGTGCCCCCTCTGGAGGGGTATCTCGTCAGTCCGTCGGCCCGATGGAACCGACAACCGCAAAGGTAGCCTTGCCCAGTGGATCGCTCACTCTACCTGGCATACCGACCGCAGACGTTCGCCGAGGTTGTGGAGCAGGAGCACGTCTCGCGCACCCTCTCCAACGCCATCGAGACCGATCGCCTGGCGCACGCCTATCTGTTCTGTGGGCCGCGGGGAACGGGGAAGACCAGCACGGCGCGAATCCTGGCCAAAGCACTCAACTGCGAAAAGGGCCCAACGCCAAACCCATGCGGCGAGTGTGACAACTGCGTCCGGATCCGCAACGGCTCCACGATGGACGTGGTCGAGCTGGACGCCGCCTCCAACCGCGGCATCGACGAGATCCGCAAGCTCCGGGAGAACGTGCAGTACGCTCCTGCCGAGGGGCGCTACAAGTTCTACATCGTCGACGAAGCCCACCAGATTACCAAGGACGCCTTCAACGCGCTCCTGAAGACCCTGGAAGAGCCGCCCCCGTACGTCGTCTTCGTTCTCGCCACCACGGAGCCGGACCGACTGCCGGCGACTATCCTGTCGCGTTGCCAGCGGTTCGACTTCAAGCGCCTCTCCAGCGAGAAGCTCGCGGCTCATCTGACGAAGGTGGCTGCGAGCGAAGGGGTCGATATCGACGACGCGGCAGTGCGGACGATTGCTCGCGCCGCCGATGGCGCCGCCCGCGACGGGCTCACCATCCTCGAACAGATGATGTCCTTCAGCGAAGGCCGCATCACCCAGGAGGACGTGGTTTCGGTTCTCGGCTTCACGGAGATGGACGTCCTGTGCGCGTTGAGCCGCGCTGTCATTGATGGCGACTCCGTAGCCATTGTCGACGTCGTGGATCGGGTGGTCGAGACTGGTAGGGATCTCCACCAGTTGCTGAAGGACCTCGCGGGCCACTTCCGTGACCTCCTCGTTCTCTCTCTCGGTGCTGATTCGGCGGAACTGAAGGCCCTTGCGCCGGAAGCGCGCGCGATCATGACCGAGCAGGCCAAGTCGCTCGACCGGGCGCGGGGCGTTCGCTTGATCGACGTGATCTCCCAGGCGCAGGGCGATCTGCGCTGGAATCCGCAGCACCGTCTCGTGGTTGAGCTGGCGCTCCTCAAGGCCGCGGAGTGTTTGCCGACGGCGGCGCCCGCGGCTCCGGCTGCGCGCGCTGCGGCCGCCCCACCACGACCGGCTCCTTCCCCGGCGCCGGCTCGTCCCGCACCTGCCACCCGGCCTGAGAGCACGCCTCCGAGGGCAGAAGCGCCGCGGCGAACGCCGGCAGCCCAGGCCACCCCAAGGCCGGCTACAGCCCCTGAACCTGCTGCGCCCTCAACCGAGGTCGAGCACGAGCCCGTCGCCTCTCCCGGCGAGGTCGACGTCGCGACGGTCAAGGACCGGTGGCCGGAAGCGCTTGCGGCCGTGAAGAGGCAGAGCGTGCCCGTTCACGCTTTGCTGGTCGACAGCATGCCCCTTGCGGTCGCGGGTGACGTGATCGTGCTTGGGTTCAGCCATCAGTTCCACCGCGATCACTGCGCGGAGCCCCAGAACAGAGCGCTGGTGGAGTCGGTGATCCGCCCGCTCTTCGGCGCACTCCGGATCGACTGCCAGAGGGCTGCCGAATGGACGGCCAATGCGCTCGCCCACGACGACGGGGGCAGCGACGAGGAAGGCGACAGCGCTGCCGCTGACCCGGACCCTGACGCTTTTATCCGACAAGTAGTCGACATGTTCGGCGGCACCATTCTCGACCAGAGCCTGACGTAGTCCCGATTCGGCGCCGCCCCAACCCCCTGCTTTGGAGTGTGAGAGTATGCTTCCCAGTGGCCTGCAAGGCATGGTCATGAACCAAGTCAAGAAGATGCAGCAGCAGATTGTCAAGGTCCAGGATGACCTGGACAAGGAGCGGGTCGAGGGCTCGTCGGGCGGAGGAATGGTGACCACGCTGTTCAGCGGCATGGGCGACCTGTTAGAGGTGAAGATCTCCCCCGACGTCGTTGACCCGAACGAACTTGAGATGCTCCAGGACCTCGTCGTCACCGCTGTGCGCGACGGCATGAAGCGGGCGCAGGACCTGCATGGCGAGAAGATGGCTGAAGTCACCGGCGGGCTGCTGATCCCCGGGCTGTTCGGTTCGTGAGTCTGCCTTAGAGGATTGCTGTCTTGCTCCGCTACGCCCGCCCCCTCGCCGAACTGATCGAACAACTGGAAACGCTGCCTGGAATCGGCCCCAAGAGCGCCCAACGCGTCGCGTTCCACCTCCTGCGCGCTCCTCAACAGACCGCGCAGCGACTGGCGCAATCCGTCCTTCGCGCCAAGGAGCTGACTCGCGACTGCGGGCAGTGCTTCAACTACTCCGAAGGCGAGCTGTGCCCGCTCTGTGCGGACCCGCAGCGAGACCGGGCGGCGATTTGCGTCGTCCCGGAGCCTCGTGACCTGATGGCGGTCGAGAATGCCGGCGGTTTCCGCGGAGCGTATCATGTTCTGCAGGGGCTGATCTCGCCCCTCGACGGCGTTGGACCTGACGATCTGCGGATCGACGAGTTGCTTGCGCGGCTGGAGCGCGAGTCGGTCAGCGAGGTTGTGCTGGCAATCAGCCCGACAGTGGAGGGCGACACCACGGCCATGTACCTGGCAAGAGTGTTGAAGCCTACGGGCGTTCGAGTGACCCGCTTGGCCCTGGGCCTCCCGGTCGGTGGCGACCTCGACTATGCTGATCAAGTGACTATTGTCCGCGCGCTCGAAGGCCGGACAGAGTTGTAGGGAGGGAGGGGCACTGGAGTGATGAACATGGCAGTAGATAAGTCAACCTGGAGAACCAAAGTCGGTCACGCCGAGATGTTCAAGGGCGGCGTGATCATGGACGTTACCACCGCTGAGCAAGCGAAGATCGCCGAAGAAGCCGGCGCCGCGGCTGTCATGGCGCTGGAGCGAGTTCCCGCCGACATTCGCCGAGATGGCGGCGTCGCGCGGATGGCCGAGCCGACCAAGATCAAAGAGATCATGGCCGTCGTCACCATTCCCGTCATGGCGAAATGCCGCATCGGTCACTTCGCAGAGGCGCAGGTCCTCGAATCCCTCGGCGTCGACTTCATCGACGAAAGCGAAGTCCTCACCCCGGCGGACGAGCACTTCCACGTCGACAAGCATGCGTTCCGAGTTCCCTTCGTCTGCGGCTGTCGCGACCTCGGCGAAGCCCTCCGCCGGATTGGCGAGGGCGCTGCCATGATCCGCACCAAGGGCGAGGCCGGCTCGGGCAACATCGTCGAAGCTGTGCGACACATGCGCGCCGTCATGGATGGCATGCGCCGCCTGCAGAGCCTTCCCAGAGAAGAGTTGATGACCGAGGCGAAGAACCTCGGCGCTCCGTACGAACTGGTCTGCCAGGTCGCCGAAGAAGGCAAGCTGCCGGTGCCCAACTTCTCGGCCGGCGGGATTGCCACGCCCGCCGACGCTTCGTTGATGATGCAGTTGGGCGCCGAGGCCGTCTTCGTCGGCTCTGGCATCTTCAAGTCGACGGACCCGGCGCCCCGCGCGAAGGCGATCGTCGACGCGGTGACCTACTTCGATCAGCCCGACAAGCTCGCGGAGATCTCGACCGGCCTCGGCGAGCCCATGCCGGGTCTCGAGATGGACAAGATTCCCGAGCAGGACCGCTTGGCCAGGCGCGGGTGGTAGTCCGCCGCACAGTGCAGCCCTGAGATCAAAGAAGCCGCAGCGCCGACGGGCCTGCGGCTTCGTACTGTTGAGTTCCCGGAGACCTCGTGAGCAAACGCACCGTCGGTGTCCTCGGCATGCAAGGCGCCTTTCAGAAGCACCTCGACGCGATCCGCGCATGCGGGCACGAGGCGTTGTGGGTGCGCGACCGGGACGAGGTCGAGCAGGTCGAGGCGTTGATCCTCCCCGGCGGGGAGAGCACCACCGTTGGTAAGCTGCTGGACCGCTGGGGACTGATCGAGCCCGTGTGCCGTCGCGCTGGCGAAGGGATGCCGCTATTCGGCACCTGCGCCGGCATGATCGTGATGGCCCGGACCCTCGAGGCCGAGACCGGCCAGCCGCGGCTGCGTTTGATGGACCTCGTCGTCCGGCGCAACGCCTACGGCCGCCAGGTGGACAGCTTCGAGACCGACCTCAGCCTCCCGTGCCTGGGCGAGGAGCCCTTTCGCGGCGTCTTCATCCGCGCGCCGATGGTGACCGAGGTAGGGGAGGGCGTCGCCGTGCTCGGCCGCCACGAAGACGGCATCATCTTCGCCCGCCAAGGCAACCTGCTGACCGCCGCGTTCCACCCCGAACTCACCGATGACCTCCGCGTACACCAGTACTTCCTCCGGATGATCGACGAATCCTCAGCGTAGGGACGTTGCGTGCAACGTCTCTACAGTCCACCGGCACCTTCTGAGGAGAT
>Ga0100394_1004741_pt1 | contig 11080 bp, 13 predicted proteins | sample CryGeymeta201518_FD_81549 | JGI IMG/M metagenome (GOLD analysis project Ga0100394, IMG submission 81549) | Groundwater microbial communities from Crystal Geyser aquifers in Utah, USA - Crystal Geyser metaG 2015-18 | ecosystem: Environmental > Aquatic > Deep subsurface > Groundwater | place: USA... | reverse complement strand
TCCATTGCGCAGTCACGTACGAAGAACACCTCAATAACATAGAGAAATATTTGAAATGAAAACTCTCCGGGTTTAAACCCGGAGTTTCTTTCAAACTTGGAGTTTTCATACCGTACCGAGAAACCTTTAGATTCACCGTTCATCACAGGTCTTAAGACTGGTGTTTTCTCTGGTGCTGGTATGACGGAGTTTAGTTGGCTTTCACTTGACTGCTTACTTCCTGATATATAAGACTGGAAATATCTTTGATCACTCCCGAAAGTTGTACCAGATCAGATCCTCTGGTCATGACACAAATGATATACGGACGCCCGGGATTATACACGATCCCGCAATCATGAAGCTGTCTTGTACCTGTAATTTCCCTTTCCCCGAATTTATTGGCCAAAGGCACAGCCTGGGGAATACCTGCCCTCAGACCGTCGTCAAAATCATTCTCCAGCAGCATCGACAATGCTTTTTCCGAAATTTCAGGTGTCAAGTATGAAGCGTTATATAATATTCTGAAAAAGGAAGCGTAATCTTTGACGTTCATAAGATCATCCAGATCAGGAGTCTTCGGTGCGAACTTAATATCCAAATCATCATATAAGCGGGAAAGGTCTGTCATATTTATGTTACTTAGCAACAGTTCTGTGGCAATATTGTCTGAACGGGCAATCATCAGATGCATTAACTCTTCAACTGTATAAGTTTTCCCTTTTTGGGCGACTTCACTCGGAGCAATCATTTGGTCTCTCTCGCTCCTGTCTGCTGTCACCAGTAACTTTTTCTACAAAATAGAAGGATCAGTTTCCGCTTTTTTAAAGTACACCATCATCACGGGAACTTTGAGCAAACTGGCAGGTGTAAAACCTACTTTCTCGTCAATACCGAACCATTGCCTGCTGATAAGATCCCGATAATATACGGAAATATGTGTAGCCAGATTTTGTTCCTTCAAACTGTCTATTAATTCTTGTGTTTTTTCTTTTAACTGTCCCAATTTGCTGGATTTGACATCCGTATTTACAGAACAGTCAAGAATAGGATTAACCAGCTTGAAATTCCCCCTCTGTCTCTGGATATCGTCGGAAAGAAACGCGGATCCTTGCGGTTGGATAAGGCTATTTCCATAAAATCCAACTGTCAGTCCAAGAAGAAGAAATATAATATAAAATAACCAGTTCCTATATCTGAAGTTGAGAAACAGACCCTTTATAGCCGTCTTCATAGAAATAATACAAATATCAGCAAACTCACACACCGGGTGCGTGATAATGTAATGCTTGAAAAATTTTACGGGTATTTTTGGCTTTCTTTTATTTAAGATTATTACTTTATTTCCCAATTTTCAAGAAGCAAAAAAACTCTCCGGCCTTTTAAGACAGTCTATCACGGTGGAATACCCCACGTGGTATCCCAAAACACCGTACCGTCCCCCGCTAAGCGGGATTGGTAAATGGGGAATTCCGCTTATACTCATAATAGAGTCACTATCTTGTGGCACCATGGAATTTCCTGTAGAATAATAATCCTAGACATGAAAAAGGGTTGCCGGGATGGCTTCCCGTTATAACGCTTACCTCCTCCCGAGGTCTACGTCCTCGCGTCGGAGGGGCGCGTAAACGGGACAAGCAGTGGTAGACCTGCCCGCAATGCTTCGCATAGCGTAAGCAGGCGGGGCGAGTACTTGCTCAACTCGCAGTTTACGAATTTAAGTTATTGCGAGTAATTACTGCGAGTTAGTCCGCCGAATCCCTATTTTATCGGGAGAAGGAGGAGTAAGTACAATTAAAATATAAAGATTCTTTCGCCGAGGTGGCTCAGTGGTAGACCTGCCCGCAATGCTTCGCATAGCGTAATCAGGCGGGGCGAGTACTTGGCCTGCCCGCCGTAACTTGCCCGAGTGGCTCAGTGGTAGAGCGAGTACTTGGTAAGTACTAGGTCGGGGGTTCGATTCCCCCCTCGGGCTCTATACGGCAAGTGCAGGCGCGGTAAGTACTAGGTCAGGGGTCCGATTCCCCTCCCCGGCTCAAATAATCACGGGTTTACACTGGAAATTTTCATCAGAAAATTTTCATGCGTTCAATTCCACTTCCAGGTTCAAGACGAATATAATTTTGTCAACTCTGAAAAAGCCCTGTCCACATCTTCTCTGGATAATATGATAGTCACTTCATTCGTAGTCGAAACTACTTCAATTACGTTGATATTTTCCCAGGCAAGCTGTTTTAATAGCCGGTAATACACTCCTGGAGTATGCAGGTTTTCCTCCTGCAATCTGACGGTTATCGAACAAAGATCATCAATCTCAGAAACAACGCTCTTCAAATCCACATATTTTATAATCTCTTTTTTCAAATTGATATTGGCGATAACCGTAGTTTCAAAAACACCTTCAGTTATGGTTAAGAAACAATCTCCCCCCTCCTTTTTCATCATGGACAGCTTCCTTATGAGCGGCAGTGAGGCTGTATTTTTCAAAGTCAGTTCAAAAAGATTGGAACGGACGATCATTTCCCGAGGAGCGTCAAATATCCTCCTGGTTTTATCTTTCATGGAAAGTGAACTTGCTACCCTTTTTGCAGCCATAATTATGGCACCCTCTTTCACAGGTTTTTTTGCCAGGTTTTCAACTTCTTTCCTGTAAGTACGGGCAAAAGCCGACAAGTTTACCAAATCTTTCCTCAGGGCATCCTCCAGAAATGGGGTTCTTTTTATTATCTCTGACACGACTTGGGATACGGTAATCATGTTTGAAATTTAACAAAATGTTAAAAAATTGTCAAGAATCGTAAAAAAATTGATTCTAGTAATCCCTCTGAATACAATCTCTTTTTATATATGACGGAAAGAGTAAAACCTGCGCGCATTAATATAAATGACATACCTATAACCGACATATTCGGTCTGCATCTTCATGACATAGACGATATACCCGTCGGTGTAGATTATCAAACAGGTATAACCCCAACCCCTGAACAATTATCCTTGGGACATCTCCGTCTGAGTATCAAAATGGCTACAGGTGCATATAGAAGACAAACAGGTGAATGTGATCCATACCCAGATGTCGTCCAGGATGCTTATGAGATGATGGTAAGAAGAGCAAGAAAGTATGATCCGACAAGAGGTAAATTCAGTACTTATCTGGTAAATTGTCTTCCTCTGGCTTTAAACACGCGTATTGTCCAAAATCGCCCACCATCTACGCTGTCTCTTTCTGAGCTTACTTTTGATGATGGAGATGACCTGCGCGATGTAAGAGACGACACCGCACGAGATCCTTTGGATATTGTCTTGGAAAGGGAAAAACGTGATGCAATCGATACAGCACTTGACCTGGTACCGGCAAGAACTGAAAGGATGATGAGAATGTATTTCGGTCTGGATGGAAATGGTGGCCTAACCGAACAGGAAATTGCAGATAAATTTGGTTTCAAAACCCGGGCAAATTCCAGCCATTTTATCGGACTGGGTATAAATGCTTTACGAAGAGATTCTGCCTTTATGAACTCAGTATAAGTAATGACTCCCCGCACTAAAGTAGGGCTTCTTTAAAGTATAGTCTGAAACCCCGTACCGAAAGCCCCAAAAAGACTATCATTCATCCCCATGTTTAAACGTGGGGCTTTCTGGTATTGGGGTAATATCTTCCTACATCTTGATTCCTTCCTCCTAATTCTTTATAATCTCCACATGGCCAAGAAAGAACAAAGAGTAATTTTTGCTTTTGTCTGTACTGTCTGTAAAAGCCAGAATTACATCACCACTAAAAACAAGCTGAACATTAAGGATAAATTATCTTTGAACAAATACTGCAAGATGTGCAAAAAACATACTAAGCACAAGGAGTCGAGCAAGTTAGACTAATAAATTTTGCACATCGCAGTCCTCCGATTAATCGCTCCGTGAGCCGTGTACGAATAGTACTGAAAAGGCGAACGGCAAGATAAGGAGGGCAAATGTGCAGGAAACATACCAAGCACAAGGAATCGGGTAAGCTGGATTAGTGATTGGTTAGTTGGTTACTTAGTTAATTAGTTAATTAGTTACTTAGTTACTTCGTTATTAGTTAAGTGGTTAAACAGTTCTTGGTTAGCTAGATATCCAACGAGAGATATGTTTAAGTTTGAGGAGTTGCATGTATATCAACGAGCAATCGAACTATCCGTTCAAATCTTCGAAATAACAAAGAAATGGCCTCAAAGATACCAGTATAACCTTGCGGATCAGTTTCTGAGAGCGTGTTTATCGATTTCATTAAATATAGCTGAAGGAAGTAGCCGTTCCAAGAAAGATTTCTGTCATTTTCTTTCTATAGCAAGAGGGTCAGCATATGAAAGTATTCCCCTGATTACGATCGCTTATAGATTAAGGCTTATATCTAAACAAGAGAAAGAAATAGTTTATAATGAAATTAACTCCATCGCAAAAATGCTAAGCAAATTAAGAACATCTTTATAACTTTAATACTAATTAACCAACTAACTAAGTAACTAATTAACTAAGCAACTAAAATGGCCAAAGGCACCACCATATTCATAATAATCCTTACTTCCCTTGCTTTCTTACTGCTGGGAATAAATATCGGAAAGAGACTTCCCAAATTTGACCAGGAAAACTCTTCCGGTCAAGCCCAACCAACCCCATTTCCCACCAATACGCCTATACCCTCACCCACCATTTCATTCCTGCCATCCTCTTCTACTACAAGCGCCACCACAAAACCAAAAACCAAATCATTATCCACCTATCAGGATAAAACCTGCGGTTTTTCCGTTTCTTACCCGTCGTCATTTCTATCCACTAAGACCGTGAACAACAACTCGTTTATTCTGGCTGATCCGGACAACGAAAAGGAGGCTATAGCGGCTACATGCGCTGAAGTGATCCCCAGGCCGCCGGTGTCTTCAGATAAAATTGAGGCAATTAAGCTCGACGGTGTACCTGCCACACTTTACCATGATTCTTACTCTGATGGTTCACCCAGGGATGAGTTTATCGTCAAGCATCCGAAAACCGGGATAGAGATAATCATTGCAGGTTTCGGAGAATCCTTCAAACAGGCTACCACCTCCTTCAAATTCCTGTAAGAGTGTTTAATCTGCCTAAATAACAAAGTCATTCTGGTAAGTGGAGCGCACCCAGAATCCCCATAGGATCCTGGACGCACTTCGTTTGCCAGGATGACGGGAGGACAAACTACTTTTCAAACAAGCTGTCACAACCTAATCAAAATGATGTCCGACCTCGTATGCACCATATACCATATTAGGATAAGAATGTTTTATAATGCTGATTATGAGATTCAAAGGCATTATATGGGTAATTAAATTTCCTGCAGTATTACTAAAGACCTTCTACCATAAGTTGAATTCTAAGAGGTTTGATAGAAATTTCCATGAACACATCAGGGCGGTATATTCTGATCCTTTATTTACTGATGAGAGTGATAAGTTTCAAAAACATAGACGAAAAATCTCTGAGTTAGCCAGCAATCAGGGAAAAAATAGAACTGTTTTAGAGGTGGCGGCTGGTGCAGGATGGCAGGCTGTTTCTTTGAGTAATTTTGATTTTGATAGAGTTGTGGCTACAGATTTGCAGAAAGAGAGGATTGATTTTGCCAGAAAAACGCTTAGGGTGGAGAATATTGAGTGGATGACGGCTAATATAACTGATTTATCCTTTGAGGATAAGGAATTTGATGTGTCTGTAGTAAGCGCAGGGTTACATGATTTACCTAAAGAGATGTTGTCGGAGGGAGTAAGTGAGCTGGCAAGAGTGTCGAGGAATGATGTAGTAATCTTTGAACCAACAAATTATCCCGAAAGGAATTTTTGGGGTGAAGTGATAGGCTTTATAGGCTCGATTCTGGATGAATCGAATCATTTTTCTGATTTTGTAAAAACAGATTTGGATGGTTTGTTCAGCAAGAATGGTTTTGAGAAAGATATATGTTGCGGTGTGTGGAGTAGTATTATGACAATAAAAAGGTATAGAAGAAAGGTTTAGAGCCCATCTCGAAACTTGACATCATTGGAAACGAGGTCGGACCTCGTATAAGATACCATATCAAAATATTAAATAATGATATTTAATATTAAGTTGTGTATCAAATATCTGCAAAAGAGGTTAGTTGCCTAGACAGGAAACTTTAAGATATAATCACTTTAGGACTTAGAAAATATGGCCATAGTTCAATGGTAGAATGGAGGTCTCCCCGCCTGCATTGCATAAATAGGTCCGTAGGTTAATGGTAGACCAGGGGTCTCCAAAACCCCTAGTGGAGGTTCGATTCCTCCCGGACCTGCAATTTCTGCGGGCAGGCAAAACCTCTATTGGGAGTTTACTGGAAATTCCATCAGGAATTTTCATGTATTCGACTCCACCTGGCCCTGCTTAGAAATTAGCTTTACTTAAATATATCAAATTGACAACTCCCCTGAAGAGAATCGAACTTTTACAGACTGCTCCAAATTATTGTACGTGGTATAATTTTCCGTATGATTTCCATACAAAAGGCTAATACCAAAGATGCTGCTGAAATTAAAAGACTGCTTAAGGAGTCATGGATGAGCGCGTATTCCTGTATTTATTCCCCTGAAGAAATTGATATTGTCACTTCTATTTGGCATAAAATAGAACTTCTTAAGAAGCAAATCAACAATCCAAATATCCTATTCCTTGTTGCCAAAGAAAACAGGAAATTAATCGCTATCTGCAATGTAGAATTCGTAGCTAAGAATAAGTCAATATACATTCAAAAACTATATGTGGCACCCATATATAAAAGGCAGGGAATCGGATCAAAATTGATGAATAAGGTTATCGGTACTTTTCCAGACGCAACCAAAATAACTCTTGAAGTGGAAACCGAAAATCACAACGGACAGGCTTTTTACCGAAAACATGGATTTAAGGCTGTAGGTAAAAAGCAGTTTCAAGTGAAAAATGTCCTTATGGATTGCCTGGTAATGGAAAAACAACTAGCTTAAAACTACCTCTTTAAAAAATAAATTTCTGGTGAAATAAGAATGGTTTTCAAACTGAAACAAGTCTCCACTTCTATCCAGATGGTCCGAAGTTTGGCTACAAGAGCCTGCACAAATTTAATCTCTCCCACTTCGCTAAAGCTTCGCGGGACTAACTCGCAGTAAGATTCTTCTTCAATTTACGTATGATCATCAACTGCGAATTAAGCAAAGCCCTTATTCCGCGTTCGAATCGCGGCGGACCTGCAAATAAAGATCGATAAGTTTTGACACATCTTTTTATTAATGCTACAATTCCACGCTATGAAGCTCCAAAATGGGCTTACGCCTTTGGTAGTCTTGCTCATTGCCGCAGTTGTAATCACAACAGCCATCGGAGGGCTTTCCGCATATTCCAAAATTAAGGAAAGTAAAGACATAGAGAATAAGCCTGAGGAGATACCTGACTTCTATATAGAAGAATTCCCCACTTCCACCCCTACCCCATCCCTCAAACCGACTTTAAAACCCCTCCCCACGCGAATCCCGCTCTCACCTACTCTCTTAACAGCCAAAATTAATGTGCAAATCAGCGATAATGGCACCCCGATATCTGATTCCTCTATATATTTTTTCCTCAGAAACGAAAGTAGCGCTCAGGAGCAAATAATAAAGAATGCCAATTCAGGTTACTGGACGCTGTCAGGTCTCAAACCCGCAAAATACAAGATGTATGTCTCATATTCCTACAATGACTATATGAACATCGAAAAAAATTGTGACGGATGTCAAAACAAAGAGGAGATATCAAACCCCGGATCATGCGGATATACAGTCGATCTTAGTGCCGGAGACAATATTCAACTTTTTTGTACTTTACGCCGGGTCAAACCGCTCTCGAGCCAACCGGTCGATTTCCAACCCTCAGACGACTCTACACCTCCTAACACAAATATCTATTATCCCCAGCCAAACGGACCCATAACCTACAAAATAGACGGTCAAATCTGCGCTATCGCGAACCCGCCAAACGACAATTCCGGTCCGGAAGGAATAGAAACTGAATACAGGTTTGACAACGAAAACTGGTCAGGTTTTACAGTAGGTCGCGGATACCTATGCACACCATCACTTTCAAACGGACCCCATACCCTTTCTTACCGCTCAAAAGACAGAGTAGGAAATGTGGAGTCTACAAAAACACTGCAATTTACGGTAAATATCCCGGGAAATTAATCCATAATGGATTGAAGGAAAGCCGAGAACCCTTGTTATAAGTATCTTTTCTAATAAGATTGCCTACTGGCGGGCCGGATATTTTCAAGAAATTTTCCCCTCTTTAAATTATTCCCTTTTTATGATTATGATAGTTATAAGGTATTATGATCCGCTTGTTTTTTCTTATTATCTTTATGTATTTATTGATATTCTACAGGCATGACCCTGTTTTGGCCCAAACCAATACCCCACCTCCCACTTTCGGACCTACATGTTCAGTCACCCCGACTATCGACCCCAGTAGTAGTCCTGTCCCATCCTCTACCACTTCGCCTACGTCTACACCCACAATTACCGCTTCAAATACACCTCCTCAACCGACTGTCACACCTTCACTGACTATCTTTGCCACCGCTTCACCACCTGTATCCGGTAATACGAATCAGACCTTTACCTATTTGGGGATAGCAGCCTTTTCGGCATTAAGCGGTATGACCATTTTCCTTTTTACTTCGAAAATATAATTCGATTTTTTATTGCCACACAAATCTAATGGTAAATGTGATTTCCCGGCAAAGTTTGGAGACTTCAACATCACTATTATTGAAAGTAGCCAGTTGAAGCGTGCGAGGACTGGCGGTAGGTGCGGTTGTGGTAACCCCTGGAAGCGAAAGCGGTTGCATAAAATCTTCTTTCATCACTACAGTAGGAACGACCGTTGGTTTAGGTGCAGAAGATCTGCCAATAAGTTTGTTTACATAAGATACAATAGATTCCCATAAAGACGGTTTCTCATCACTTACTCCCAAAACAACAGTCCTGAAATTGGACAATTGGGCAACTTTAACTTGGCAGTTTATATCTATGTAAACCTTGTAATTGACAGAATTGAAACCCTCAAAAGGAATCCTGTAAATCCATGAGGCTGTATAGATATCATCCGATCCTTCTCTGGTGGGCGGTTTGGAGGTGGATACATTTCCGGAACGAGCAATTTCCACACCATTCCGTTCTACGTGGAAAACGACATTGTCCACCTCTGTATTATTATGCTCAGCATCAGCCACTTTAGCCTTGGCTATGAAAGTGACTACCTCACCGGGCGAAAGATTGCCTGTATAGTCCATGTCATAACAATTGCATGATACCGGTAGTATCGGTGTGGGAGTGGGAAGATCAACAGTCGGTGTGGGTGTCATGGTAATAGTAGGAGTAGTAGTCGGTACAGCAGTGGGAGTGATGGTAGGAATTCTGGTAGGAGTGGAAGTGGGACCTGTCGGTGAGGGTGATACTGTGGAAGATGGCTCAATTGAAACAGTAGGCGTAATTGATGGCCGTATGGTTGGGGTTACGGTAGGAAGTGGTATTGTGGGAGTGGCAGTCACCGTGGGAGTACGGGTGGGAGTCATGGTAGGGGTGGGAGTATTTGTGGGACAAGGGATGTCGATAGTATCACCCCACGAGGGTAAAGATTGGTTTGTCGGAGCGACAAATCCCCAAATACAACCATTATCGCTAAAACAGCCCTCCAACCAATTATTACGTTTGCACATCTTATTATTTGTATATTTACAGGTACTCGGATCACCCGGCACAAAAGTCCCTTCACGGTAACAAACATCACTGCAGGAAGTTTCAATCGGTCCTTCGTGTCCAGTAGCATAAATAGTACAGACTTCGTTGTGAGAATAGCGATAATGCAAGGTACATCCGAGAGATCCACAAAAGTCTGCAGGTAAAGTAGTTGAATAATCAAGGCCGAATCCTAAGATCGCACTATTACTATACCCCGGTCCATAAAAATTAAAATATAAACCGCTTGCCGGACTACCGCTTCCGGATTGGACAGTAGAATGGGCTACAATCTTCCTAGTCGTACTGTCATATGTCATTTCACAATGAGCTAAAATATCTGGATTGATAACATTTGACGGACAGTTTTCTAAAGCATAAGTCGGCACTATATTACTGGAATAAAAAATAATACTAAGAAGAAAAACACTAAAACCAAATTTTTTATTGAACATATATTTTTCCTTCAAATTTAGTCGTTCCATTTTCCAGTATTTTAAACGAGTAGAAACCTATGTCGGCTAAAGCTGTAGAATAAACTTGCCGGGGGCTGAGTACTGTGGATTTAACTAGTGAATCGTCTTTATATATTTCCAATGAATACACGATAGAAGGGTCTTTGTTGACAAAATAAGTATCATGTTCCCTATCTTTCGCAATCATATCGGTCGATATGGTCCCATTTTCTATCACAATTTCATACGCCTTTATTTGTTTAGTCGTATTAGTTTCCGGTGAATAAAATTCATTTTGAATTGCACCTGTCGAGGTTGGAAAAGGGGAAGAAACGGGTCTAAAAATAGTTGGTGTAATTGGCGAATGATAAGAGTTTTTGTACTGGCGGATAAACTTGGGCACAATCTGAATACCTCCCGCTACAATGATGACGAGAATAACAAGCCCAATCAATATTCGCTGCCATATTGGTTGGGCTCTCTGTAAGGATGGTTGCTGTTCTTCCATAGGTATACATTAAATTCCCCATGATCCAGTCTAAACTATCTATATAATAGGAAATCTCGCATATAAATACAAGCGCTATCGGATAATTATTTAGAAGCTGTATTAAAACCTCCTACTTTAAGTCATTTAGGAATTTTTTTACCTGTTTTTATCCGTATATATTTCAGTGCAAAAGAATTACTACTGTGGCGTAATGGGAAATCGGAAGACTTCTATCCCAGTCTAAGAAATAAACCTTCCTTTTTTATGTCTTGCAAAATGTTTTTATTTCTGCTGTACTGGTATTATTATGTGGCAACTTCTGGCTGCCATTTTTGGGGCAGTGATTGGTTTTAGCGCCGGTACTGCCGGTCTGACTCAAATTTTTCCCT
>Ga0100394_1004727_pt1 | contig 11099 bp, 8 predicted proteins | sample CryGeymeta201518_FD_81549 | JGI IMG/M metagenome (GOLD analysis project Ga0100394, IMG submission 81549) | Groundwater microbial communities from Crystal Geyser aquifers in Utah, USA - Crystal Geyser metaG 2015-18 | ecosystem: Environmental > Aquatic > Deep subsurface > Groundwater | place: USA... | reverse complement strand
TGTTTTACTTTTTTGAGATAGTATCTGAAAAATTGGTCTAAAACCTATCATTGACTATTTGAAAAAACTATATTCTCGGACACGCTCCTAGTTTTATATCCTTCGTACTTCTCATGATAACATTGAAGATCAGCCGTGTCAAAGTAAATACTCCGCACGGTGTATTCTTTCCGGGGACGGATTTCAGCATAAGGATCATAATTCATATAGATCAAAGCTTCGGAACGAATTTTTGCTAACAAGTCTACATGCACCAAATATTTGTATTCTAATCTACTTGGCATTGGTTAATTTAGAATATAACTTGATAAGTAATTCCAAACTGAAATTGACCCAAGCCTTAGGGTTCCTTGTACAATCATTCCGGGTAAAAGTTGTTTTCCTGAATTGTTGATTAAAATTGCCGCAACTATCACTTGTTCGTTGTTCAACATTTTTACTTCGTTTGAAAGTGCAAGAAGCCGCGCCTGGAAATCATCAGAGTAATTATTAAACTTTACGGAAACCGGTTTTCCTTCCTTCAAAGTATGCATATAAGCGATCTTTAACGGTACATTCATTACGACTTTGTCGAGATTAATAATTGACAAAATGGTATCGGAAGAAAACGAACGGCTTACAATTCCGTTTATAGGAGATATGACAACAAAATTATTTGATCGTTTTTTTAATGCGTCAAGCTCGTTAGTCAGCGCTGTTATTTTTGATTCGAGCAGGTCTATCGTTTCAGGTTTTAAGCCGCTGGTTATTGCTTCAAGCTGAGATTGATAAATTGATATTTCAATTTCAAGCTGTTTGATCTCCCAAAGATCAGTTTCGTAATTTTCTTGGGGGAGGAACCCTTTTTTGTATAATTGTTCATTTCGCTGAAAAGTGTTTTTCTTTTGCCCGAGTTTTGCATTTGCGAATTCCAGACGATTTTTTGCTTCGGTGATGAGCGGCTGTTTTTCTCCAGTTTTATTTGCGGCAAGTTCCGCTTTGGCTACGGATAATTCTCCTTCAAGCCGAACAATGTTTTCTTCAACATCGCTTGAGCGGATAACACCTATTGAATCACCGGCATGTATTTCTTTTTTATTCCTCATTGATTCAGAAAAAGAAAAAACCATAGACTCGCCGCGCTGGAATTGAGTAACACCGAATGCATTTGAAAATCCGGCTTCGAAGTCAATCAAAGCAGAGGTAAGCTGCCCGTCTGTTCCTTTAACAATTTGCCACTTCTGCAGAGGATGCACTTCGGCAAAGATGTTTAAAGAGTGGGGGACTTTTATTCCGCTCACCAAAAGAAAGAAGACGGCTGCACAAAAAAGAACAACGCCGACAATAATTTTCCGATCAATTTTTTTCTTCATGTTTCTTCCGGACAAATAAAACTAACAACATTAGTCAAACTGTAAATATTTAAATTATTCATTTTAAAAATATCATCTTCTTCGTTTGTAAAAAACCCCCTGCGCGAAGTTGATAAAAATAAACTCCACTTGACCATTCGTAATTCCTAATTCCTAATTCGTAATTATAATTCCCCGCAGGTTTTTCTTCATTTACCAAAGTTGCAACTTCGGTTCCGAGTATGTCATATATTTTTAAACTTACTTTACTTAACTCCGGTAACTGATAACTGATAACGGTGCTTGGATTAAATGGGTTAGGATAATTCTGAGATAACCCAAAGGTAGATGGCAGACCATCTTCTGTTGTAGTATTTGAAAAAACGTCATTTATTTTTCCAGGAGTTCCCGGCGTAGTTGAAGTTTTCCAATTTTCGGGGAGAGTGTTATCGAGATCCGGATTTATCAATGCGAGCGTAGCGCCGGTTCCGTTTGGCTCTATTGGCCAGGGAGCCGAAGAACTAAAACTTATTGAATCAATTAAGGTTTCGTTTTCATTGTACAGGCGAACCACTTCAGAAACGGATGAAAGTCCAAATGAAAAATATCCTATCATATTAGAAATATCAGGAAAGACCGTCCTAAATTTTACGCTGTCGTTAACCAGCACAATAAAAGAATCGGGAGCTAAAGAAATTTCGGGTAAAACAAACACATGTGTATCAATGCTGTCTCTAAATTTCCAGTTTTTGAAATTTACTTCTTCATTCCCGTTGTTATAAAGTTCAACCCAATCACCGCAATCTGAAGATGAAGAGGATTTATAATTGATTTCATTTATTACAACATTTTGATTTGCGGCAGCGTCTTTTACAAAAACAGCTTCCAAGACGGTATCCCTGGTAAGGGTAATATTTATATCCGGGTTTAACGAAATTCCTTTCCATCCCTCAAAAATAAAACCGGGGTTTGGTTTCGCCGAAAGTTTGATCTGGACAGTCTTAAAGTATTTTCCTGTGAAAGAAGCTTTTGGGATTGGGTAAGATTGCAAAACAATACTTCCACCCAAACTATCATTTGTAACTAAGGTTAGGTTCGATAGACCGCCTAATTGAAACTTTGAGTTGATATGTGTTCTCATAAAAACATCCCGAAGCCTGACAAAAGTATTAATCCGGGCAATGTTTGAAGTCCAATCGAATTGAATCGTATTTTTCCACTTTGTGGTGTGGCGAGTTAGCTCCGGTGCAATTTCATCTTGAACCTTATATAATAAATGTAAAGTTGAATCGGGTGAGAATGTTGTGTTCAACAAGTGGGCAAAGGATTGAATGAAATCATTCTTAAAATCGTTGTTCAGTAAAAGTCTGCGCAGCATAAGAGTTGACCAGGGTGGATTAGGCCATCCCGGTCCATTGGTAGAGGTCGCAAAGTCAAGTGTGTTGAATTTGTAATCTTGTTGAGCATTAAAATATTCAACTAACCCTACACCATAATCGAGATCATACGTAAGCCATTTCCATTTTCCGGTTTCGGTTCTTTCACGCCAGACTTTCATATTGTTACCGGGCCAATCAGTATTGTTCACATATATTTCTGCTATCTGATAATTCTTGTAATTTTCAATTTCCATTTGTGATTGCACAAAATCATAATTTACTTTAGCGGTGATATCCTTTTGAGAAATAAAGTCATACAGAGTAGAGAAATGTTCATTCGATCTATAGCCGGCTTCAGTACTCAGATCCACTATGTCAACATTTGTTCTGTCAACTCCATAAGTATTAGAAAGAAATTCTTCGTTCAATTTTTCTCTTAGCGTGTGAATTCCCCAGTATTCATTATTCAAATAAACGATACAGAAACGGGTTGCCTGCACGCCAATGTCTAAATTTTCGAGCATACTGCTCATATACCTATCGCGAAGCAGAGTATACGTAAAATCATTTCCCCCATTACGCAGGACAATATTTTCAAAATTCTCAACCTTTTTTCCGGGGAAGAATTGATACTTCATTTTATTGAAACCATACATTCCACGCAGATAGACAGCCACAGATTTCATATCAAATGCGCGGCTCCAGTTCCCATAAATTTTTATTCCGGCATCAACGCTTACCTTCAGCGAATCGAAGGGTTCGAAAAATTCAAAATGAATTGGTCGTTCCCAATCCTGCCAAAAATTTGCGCCGAAGTAGGGGTAACCACCCGGATTCGGTCCAAAAGCATAAATGCCGGAATCACTAGCCCAAAAATGTTTAGGGTCTGTTGAAAGTGAAACAACCGGAAGCTTTGAAACTTCGTTGATAATATAGGTTGCTGTTGTAGTCGGACTTGTAACAACACCGGGGGCAACAACGTTAGCACGCAGCGTAGTAGTTTTTGAAATGGTAATTGCTCCAACATATTTAGAGCTTGTTGTTACAGGGTTTGAACCGTCGGTTGTGTAATAAATTGTTCCACCGGGAAAATTTGAAGAAATGGCGACAGATAATGCGTTGTAATAAAATCCTGCCGGTTTTGAAAATTGCGGGGGTTCTGCAACCTGTGAGACCCCTGATGAAGTATTGGATGTTTTGGGAGATGGACTTTGAAAATAAAGCCAGTTTGTTCCTCCGTCAGGTTTTCTTCCGTAAGAAAATCCGGTAGGGATGTATCCAAAAGTTAATTCATCAATGAATGAAACATCCGAACCTGTTAAATAGATAGACTCTCCACCTGAATCGAGTTTGAAATTTGTGTGGAGATAAGAAGATGGTAATTTAATCAACGGTGAAAGTCCGCGTGGATTAGCAGGCGGAGTTTTAAGACCTAAAGTTAAAAAAGGGATCAAGGTTAAATCACTAGAAGTGGAATTAATATTATGCACTTGCATTGTTAAAATATTGTCGCCGATCTTTAACAAGGAACGTATGTTTGCAACCGGAAATACTTCAGGGGCTCCGCCGCTGTACATAACTGCCTCGTGATTAGAAGCTGCAGTCAGATTATACGCAGGAGGAATTCCTTTTGTACCGATGTTCGAACGCGCAATTTCGATTCCGTTTAAGTAAGCAACAAAAGCGTCGTCATAATCAACATGAAGAAAAGCAGTATCAACATTGACTGCATCTGTCACCGAAAAAGATTTTCTGATGTATATAGAATTTGTTGAAGGTACTGTAGTGGCGTCGTCGTTGTCGCCGAAACCAAACCCGCTAGGACCGTTTTTCCAGAGTGCATCGTCAAATCCAAGAGTGCGCCACGTACTTGAAGGTTCGGATACGGGCACGAGATATTTCCATTGATCTCCTTTGGTGATGATGGTTTCCCAAAACATCGCGCCGTCTTTTTTGTCCTTCCCTGAAGCATAGACGATAAGAAAATTTTTCGGTCCTAAAGTTAGATCGGGAAACTTCCACTTTGGTAAATTTCCCGGGTCATCTGACAAACTAAAATTTGTTAGAGAAACGGGTTGTGCTGATGTATTGTAAAGTTCTATCCAATCCGGAAAATCACCCTCCTCGTCCGCAAGAGTAACGGCATTGGAGGACATCACTTCGTTTATTACAACAGATTGTGTAAATAACTGGGTGAGCGGAAAGAGAAAAAAAAGGAGAAAATATTTTTTCATTCTAGTAATTGGGAAATTCGATCTTCTTCAAAATTTCTATTTATTTGGTCAAAAACCAAGAGAAGGACCATTTCTATTTATCATTAATTATACCACAAAGATAGTTCAAAAAACCGTCAAAAGCTGTGCTAAATTTAATCAAACAAGCTAATGTAATACGAAATATGATAATAGCTCTTATTGAAATAATAATTTTTTTTTGCGGTTTTTATAACTGGCACCTTAAACATGATTGTTCTGTCTGCACAGAGTAACCTGATTTGCAATTATTGTTTATGGGGGAATTGGGACCTCTGTCGTCATCCTGCGGAATTTTGTAACAGTAAAATTAATTAACCAAAAGGATTTGGTTGATTCTGGATGTTGAACTTTCTCATAAAAATTAAGTAAGTTTCCCTCAATTCTTAAAATATTTCCTTCAAAAAAATAGGACAGGAACCATGGCAAAATTAAAATCTTTTGTTTTTCTCTTCACTTTTCTTCTCTCGCAAATCATTATCGCTCAAACCGAAAAGTTACCCGTCAATCCGGATGTAACTATCGGAACTTTGAAGAACGGAATCCGCTATTACATTTTACAAAACAAAAAACCTGAAAAGCGGGCGGAACTTCGCCTGGTTATTAATGCAGGAAGCGTTTTAGAAAATGATGATCAAAAAGGACTCGCACATTTTGTTGAACACATGGCTTTTAACGGAACAAATCATTTTAAGAAAAATGAACTTATAAATTATTTGGAATCTATCGGAGTAAAATTTGGTCCGGAGTTAAATGCTTTTACAAGTTTTGATGAAACAGTTTACATGCTGCAAGTGCCGACCGACAGCCAGGCTATTGTGCAGAAAGCATTTTTAGTTTTAGAAGATTGGGCGCACGGCTTGGCGTTCGATTCAAGTGAAATTGATAAAGAGCGTGGAGTAATTACCGAAGAATGGCGGCTTGGTCGCGGTGCGCAAATGCGCATGCTTGATAAGCAGCTTCCGATTCTTTTTAAAGATTCAAAATATGCAGACCGCTTAACTATCGGCGATATTACCATCATAAAATCTTTTGCGCATCCAACGCTTACAAGTTATTACAAAGATTGGTACCGCCCCGATCTCATGGCTGTTGTTGCCGTCGGCGATTTTGAGAAAGCGGAAATTGAGACGCTGATCAAAAATCATTTTGAAAATATTGAAGCGCCGAAGAAAGAAAGAACAAGAGAACTCTTTCCTGTTCCTGCTCAAAAAGGAACTCAGTTTGCAATCGCTTCCGATAAAGAAGCGATGTATTCATCGGTCTCACTTTATTATAAACAAAATCCTGAGGTGGTTACTACCGTTGCTGATTATCGGAAAACCATTACCTCTCAATTATTTGGAAGTATGCTTAACGAACGATTGAGTGAATTAACCCAACAAGCTGATCCCCCTTTTGCTTTCGCTTTTGCAGGAAAGGGAAGAATGGTTCGTACTGCCGATGTTAATTTTTTGCAGGCGATGGTGAAAGATAACGGCATAGAACGCGGGCTTGAAGTTCTTCTTCGAGAAGCCGAACGCATTCGTATCTATGGCTTCACGCAAACTGAATTAGATAGACATAAAAAAAATCTTCTCCGCCAACTCGAAAAACAAAAAGATGAAAAAGATAAAACCGAATCATCCACATTAATCTGGCAGTTTGTGAGTAATTATTTAGAAGGCGAACCAATCCCCGGAATTGAAAATGAATTTGCGCTGACTAACAAACTTGTCCCGGGGATAACTCTAGAAGATGTGAACAAACTTTCAAGTGAACTAATCAAGGCTGATAACCGCGTGGTACTTGTAAATGTTCCGGAGAAAGTTGGGAATAAAATTCCAACAGAAGCAGACTTAACCGCAGTGTTGGAAAAAGTCAGTAGAGAAAAAGTTGAAACATACAAAGATAAAACACTCGATCAACCGTTGGTGAAAAATTTATCGTCTTCCTCGCCTGTTGTCAGTGAAACAAAATCCGACAAGCTTGGCACCGATGAATGGACACTTGCAAACGGAGTAAAGGTAATTGTAAAACCAACCGATTTCAAAAACGATGAAATTACTTTTTCAGCTTTTAGTCCCGGCGGTTCATCTTTAATTGATGACGAAACTTTTAAAGCCGCGAACAATGCAGTAAGTATTTTAGGAGAAGCCGGACTTGGAGACTTTTCAATAAATGAATTGCAAAAAACATTGGCTGGAAAAGTAGCTTCGGTTAATCCTTATATCGGATATTATTCCGAAGGATTAAACGGCGGTTGCAGCCCTAAAGACGCGGAAACAATGTTCCAACTTATCTATCTTACTTTCACATCTCCAAGATACGATTCAACCGCTTTTCAATCTTACAAAGCAAAAATGAAAGCTTATCTTGAGAATTACAGCAACGAACCGCGCGTTGCTTTTAGCGATACCATGATGGTTACTATGTCAAACTATCATCCTCGTATGCAGCCGTGGAGTTTAAAAAGTTTAGATAATTTGGATTTATCTAAATCCTATAATTTCTACAAAAACCGTTTTGCCGATGCAAGTGATTTCACATTTGTCTTTGTAGGAAATATCGCTCTTCCATCTTTTAAAACTTTTGTGGAAAAATATTTGGGAGCGCTTCCGTCTTTAAAAAGAAATGAGTCATGGAAAGACCTGAATGTAAAAGATGTTGATACTAAAATTGAAAAAGTCGTTAAAAAGGGAATTGAACAAAAGAGTACCGTTGGTATTGCTTTTCCCTCTCCATTTGAGTGGAGTAGAGCTAATGAATATCTGATGGAATCTCTTATGGATGTTTTGAACATTCGACTTCGTGAGGTTGTTCGTGAAGACAAAGGTGGTTCATACGGAGTTAGTGTATACCACCAATTCTATAGAATTCCGGCAGCAAAAACTACAATTAACATTAATTTCGGGTGCAATCCGGAGAGAGTGGATGAATTGACCTCTGCTGTTTTTAGTGTAATAGATAGTCTAAAGAATTTCGGAACGACTCCTGAAACGCTTGCGAAAGTGAAAGAAACGCAAAACCGTCAGCGCGAAGTAAAACTAAAACAAAATAAGTTTTGGGTTGGAGTTCTTTCAAACTATATGATGAATAATGAAGATCCCCTGGAAATGCTGAATTATAATTCGTGGGTTGAGAAACTGACGAATGACGATATTAAAACTTATGCGAACAAATATCTTGATATAAATAAATTCGTAAAAGTGGTGCTGTTACCCGAAAAGTAAAAGTATCTTCTTTTCTGCTTTGCGTCTTTGCGTGAAATTATTTTATTGCCGAGACGCAAAGTTTTAATATCTGAAGTGTTTTATTTTTTCACCTTTCTTTCCAATTTCCGTCATCGCTTCAATTCCAATTTCCAAATGAAGAGTTGAAAACTTATCCGTTACCATTTTATCAGAAACTTCGGTTTTTACACCTTCGGGAATCATCGGAACATCTGATACAAGCAGCAACGCGCCGCGTGGAATTTCATTAGCAAAGCCAACTACGAAGATAGTAGCGGTTTCCATATCTATTCCGATGGTAGAAAGTTTTTTCAGATATTTTTTAAACTGTTCGTCATATTCCCACAAGCGGCGATTAGTTGTATAAACCACACCGGTACGGTACTCCAATTTTCTTTGCACGATCTTATCTGAAACAAACTTGTGCAGTTTAAATGAAGGAAGCGCAGGAACTTCAGGGGGAAGATAATCGTTGCTTGTTCCTTCACCGCGTATCGCCGCAGTGGGAAGAATAAAATAACCAATCTCCGTTGAGCGTTTCAGTCCGCCGCATTTCCCGAGGAACAACACACCTTTCGGTTTACGGGCAACGAGTAAGTCCATAATTGTTGCGGCGTTCGCAGAACCAATTCCAAAATTTATTATTGTCAATCCGCTCCTGTTTGTAGCCGTCTGCATCGGTCTGCCGATTCCTTTAACATCACAGTGAAATTTATCAGCAAACTTGGTAACATAGTTATGAAAGTTGGTGAGAAGAAGGTAATCTCCAAATTGATCAATCTCAGTTCCGGTATAACGGGGCAGCCAGTTTTTTGCTATTTCTAATTTTGTTTTCATGTTTAATCCATTTATTGTTTCAAAAATAAACAAACTTTCGGTAGAAATACAGAGTTAACACTATTTTGAATAAGCTAATCGCATGAATGAATGAATGAATGAATGGATGAATGGCAGAATGAAAATTATTCAAATGCTAAATAAATTTTATCTTGAGGCATTCATTTATACTTTCGAAATTAAATTTCAGTTCTCATCTTTTGACAATTTCTCTTTGCGTAACTCCTGTTATTAGGTAATTTTGAGTTGCATTTTTATTAGAGAAACGAATGATCAAAAAACTTAGTAAGCATCCAATACTCGATTATTTTTTTATGGCGGTTGGCGCAGCCATAATGGCTATCGGGATCGGTGTTTTTTTAGTTGATGCGCAAGTTGTGCCCGGCGGTGTAAGTGGACTTTCCATGGCGATTCATTATTTATCTAACTACACCATTCCCGTTGGATTAATGATCTGGGTTTTGAACGTTCCTTTATATTTATGGGGTGTAAAAGAATTGGGAAAAACTTTCGGTGTGCGAACTTTCTACGCATTCACACTCAACTCAATTTTTATAGATTTGTTTCGGGGAGACATTCCCGGGTTTGCTTTTTTGAAGTTGCAAAAATCTCAAACGGTTCTTGATCTCTATAAAAACGACTTTTTCTTTATGATTTTGATTGGTGCGGTACTCGTCGGATTGGGTTTAGGGATTGTGTTCAAGTTTAGAGGAACAACCGGAGGTTCGGATATTGTAGCTTCAATTATGCAGAAGCGTTTTGGCATACGGCCGGGGCAGGCAATTTTTATGATTGATATCTTTGTTATACTTCTCGCTGGATTAATAATTGAAGTAAAACACCTTTCTCCCGTTCGCCCGGCGTTATCGCTAACGTTTTACGCAATTTTTCTTTTATTCGTCTCGAGTAAAATCGTTGATGTGATCATCGAAGGATTTGACTACGCGAGAGCGGCGTATATCATCTCCGACAAGCAGGATGAAATTGCCGAAGTGATTCTTACCCAATTTGGAAGAGGCGCAACTTCACTACATGCAACCGGGCTTTATACAAAACAAAATAAAAATGTTCTGTTCACAATTCTTCCGTTAAAAAAAATTACAGAACTTGTAGAACAGATTAAAGAGATCGATCCCGATGCTTTTGTTATTCTAACAAATGTTCACGAAGTTTTGGGCGAAGGATTTAGAAGAAGAATCTAAATTAATTACGAATTAGGAATGAGGAATTAGGAATGAAAGAACAGAATGTTCTAAATGAGAAAAGTTATCAATTCGCAATTCGGATTGTAAAACTCTATCAATTTCTAAAAGAAGAAAAGAAAGAGTTCACTCTTTCGAAACAAATTTTAAGAGCTGGAACTTCAATTGGAGCTAATGTTGAAGAAGCAACTGGAGCTCAATCGGAAAAAGATTTTTATTCAAAGGTAAATATCGCTTATAAAGAAGCGCGTGAAACGCATTACTGGTTAAGATTATTGTATGATACAAATTACATTGACGAGAAACAATTCAATTCAATTATAATCGATTGCGATGAACTCCTAAAAATTTCCGGAACGATTATTAAGACTATGAAATCAAAATTATTTCCTAATTCGTAATTCCTAATTCCTAATTATATGAACTGGTTTATACTTTTTATCGCCGGACTTTTTGAAATTGCTTGGGCAATCGGATTGAAATATTCTGAAGGATTTTCAAAACCGGTTGCTTCTGTTTTTACAATCGTTACCATGATCATAAGCATGGCGTTACTTTCATATTCCGTAAAAACTTTACCGGTTGGAACTGCTTACGCCGTTTGGACGGGCATTGGAGCGGTTGGAACGGCTATCCTTGGTATTGTCCTTTTCAACGAATCCAGAGAGTTTATGAGAATCTTTTTCATCTTTCTCATTATTGTGGGAATTGTGGGGTTGAGGTTTTATGCGAAGTAAAAAATGATGAGACAAATTATTTGTTTGCACTTTAAGATGGTAATACTAAATTGCATTTGTAAATGCGAGGTTATTGGTTGGACGGTACTACGGAGCGAAAATTAATTAAACATAGAAAATTTGAAACGAGTATAACTCGTCCGGGGATT
>Ga0100394_1004710_pt1 | contig 11120 bp, 10 predicted proteins | sample CryGeymeta201518_FD_81549 | JGI IMG/M metagenome (GOLD analysis project Ga0100394, IMG submission 81549) | Groundwater microbial communities from Crystal Geyser aquifers in Utah, USA - Crystal Geyser metaG 2015-18 | ecosystem: Environmental > Aquatic > Deep subsurface > Groundwater | place: USA... | reverse complement strand
AGCTTGTACGACGGCTTCTGCCCGAAAAGAAGAGTTAAATAAACCGAGAGAACGAAAAAGAACCACCCCGCTAGATCAGTATAATAATTTATACCGTATTCCAACATAGGATAGGCGGTTAAAAAAAGCATCGCCGCTACCAAGGCCTGATTTTCATCATTGAACAAAAGCTTAACGATTTTAAAAACAACAAATCCTATCGAGAGATAAAAAACAACGTTGATAAGAATGAACGGCAGCTTGAAGCCAAAAAGTGGTGAAAGAAGTCCAACCAAAAGAGGAAAAGCGGGCTTAAGCAGGCGCCCGAAAAGCTTAATCATGTCACTGCCACCAAGAGCTCCCTGGCCGGAGAAATATTTAGCCGTCGTCAAGTATTCTTCCGAATCCGAACCAAATCTTGCGCCAAAATGTGAAAACAACAAACAAACCAATAGCGCGTTGACTGCCGCAAAAACAAGCAGATAGGTAAAATATTTAGTGGAAATTTTTGGATTAACACCGTTAAACATTTATCGGTAGGACAAGTATTGATTTTTACTTAAGCAAATTAAATCTAATGATATGCCAAATGGCCGCTAGGCCGTCTTTCCAGCTGATTTTCTTTCCCTCCTGGTAAGTACGGCCGGAGTATGAAATTCCGACCTCGTAGATCCTAAATTTATTCTTGGCGAATTGGGCCGTTAATTCCGGCTCAATGCCGAAGCGGCTTGATTTCAATTCGGGCAAAATCGTATCCAGAACATCTTTGGTAAAAACCTTATAGCAGGTTTCCATGTCGGTTAAGGTCAGATTGGTCAAAATATTCGAGAACAGGGTCAAACATTTATTGCCCAGAGAATGCCAAAAAAACAAAACCCGATGCGGCTGGTTGGTCATTATCCGCGAGCCGTAAACCACATCGGCAGCCCCGCTAAGAATAGAGCCGATCAGGGTCGGGTAATCCCGAGGATCATATTCCAAATCCGCGTCCTGGATCAAAATAATATCACCAGTCGCCTCTTTAAAGCCGGCGCGCAAAGCCGCTCCCTTGCCCTTATTCTTATCGTGATAAATAATCTTGTATTTCGGCTCATATTTCTTCAAAATCTCCCGTGTCTTATCGGTTGAGAAATCATCAACCATAATAATTTCCTTTTGTAGATTTCCTAAATCAACCGCCTCAACCCGAGCCAGAATGTCATTAACAGTTTTTTCCTCGTTATAGACCGGAATGATGATGGAAAGTTTGTTGAACTTCATGCAGACTAACAAATTATTTTAAAGCAAATTGGTAGTTCTTAAGCAAAAATATCGTTTCTTTCCGCAAATTATTTTTGGCCCAGATTTTTTCTTTCTCATTCAAAAGCTCACCCAACCCCTGAAGAATCCTGTTGTCCTTATTTTTTTCGATAACCTGAACGCAGTCAGTTAGATATTCCTTGATGGTTTTACCCGTCAGCGTCTTCACGATTTCGGCGTCGACGTCCCAGCTGTTTTTAGCGAAATACCAAATATCATAAATATCGCGCGCGGCCATTTCACTCCTTAGCGTCAGCGCGACCAGCTTGCCGGCAAACAGATAATCCTTTTGGGCGACCAGCATGGAAATACCGAGATATTCTTTAACCTCAAAATGTTCTTTGATGTTCGGCAAAATCATTCTAGTATTAATTTCGATTTTGACATTGTGGTCTGTATCGCCGTAGGAAAGCCAGAAAAGAATTGTGTTCCGCTTGATATGGCTGTCCTTGATCGTGCCATATTTCTCCAGTATTTTCCCCGCTCTCTCAAACACCAGATTCCACTCCTCTTTATCAATAGTCAGCAAGTCAAAATCCAGGTCCACAGAAAAGCGCGGCAGGCCGTAGAAAAAGTAAGCGCAGGTGCCACCCTTAAAGCCGACCAATGAAGAAATAGAGACGTCGGCATAAATATCTTTCAAAATCCGCCCCATAATCAACTGGTGTTTTTCTTTATTTAGCATTTTTTTGATATTTTTTAAGCCTTTTAATTAGCTGCTGGTTGTCATAAATTTTCGCCAATTCAAAACACTTCTCCCAATCAATGGGTTTCAGGTTATCGAAATAATAATTCGGAAACAGATAAATCATGTCCAAAAACGCCCGCTCCGGCGTGGCAATGCTATAATTATTTTCGTTCTTTATCCCAGCCGGGCCGTGCAAGACTTCATCTTTAAGTTTTCTAAAAACAATCGCGCGTCCGTCTATTTTCTTTGTCGATGACCGCGGGCCGGCGACAAAAATTCTGTCATAGTGCTGGAAAATCATGCCATACTCCCGCAAAGCCGTTTCAAAGCTGATATAAGAGGGCGTATAAATGCTTGTAGCCAACTCCTTCTGATTATAGATCTTGTCCTTGGCAAAAACACCGCGGGTCAGCCGAACCAGCGCCCCCCGCTTGATATAGTAACCGATCTTGGATTTAAGGTTGGCCGAATTTGTTTCTTCCCAAATCAAGGCCAAGTCTTTCGTCGTCAGGACGGTTTTGGAAGATTGATACAATTTAGCGAGCAAGCTATCCATATAATAATATGACACTGAAGTAAGAATTATTCTTACTTCCATAGTACATTATTCACAAATATCGTCAACCGCCTCAACCCGAGCCAGAATGTCATTAACAGTTTTTTCTTCGTTATTAAACATAGCTTGCGTGAGCGTCCCGCTCACAATAGACCGGAATGATGATGGAAAGTTTGTTGAATTTCATGATTTTACCAAGTCCAGCATAAAATCAACCAATTTAAAATCAAAATACTTCGATACTTAGTAGTATTAAAGTATTTTAACATCGCTGCCTAAAAACCTTACTAAGTTGTTTATACAGCCTCGACTTTTTATCCATTTGGCGCATGGCCCCTATTATCCGCTGCTTATTTTGGGCATCCGCCGCCTTGATAGTTTCTTCCAATAACAATTGCGGCCAGAAATATGAAGGATAACGCCTTTTAATATTGCGCCAAGAATTCACATTCATTTTCTCCCGAACCGATTCCCGATTATCCGAACCGCTTTCCGGCACTCGTTGCAAAACCAGACGAAAACCGTCTCCCGATAATTTCAGCCACTCATGGACGCGGGAAATGGTGACGGGGCTCACCCTTAACGTATCCCCTATCTTTGCGTATGTTTTGCCCTCTATTAACAGTTTTGCTGTTTTTAACCGCTTCGCAAGCATCTCCGCCTCCTGCGAAGACAAAAGATCTTTTAAAAAGTTCGCGGCCTCCGCCGGCGTTCTTAATTTAGAAATGGCCTCGCAAAACAAAATCAAAAGCTGTTCCTGATCGGCTTTTGCAAGTTTGGAAGGATTAGCGAATTTAGCCATTTTACTAGTTACTCCAATACTTAGTAGTATTGAAGCATTTGATTCAATCTTCGGTTAGCTGACTTCAGTTAACTGGTTGTTCCTTAACTATCCGATTGCGCTGAAAATTTATCACTTGTTTACGATCTGCTCGTAAAACTCAATCTGTTTCTCTATCAAAATCTTGGAGTCGTAAGTTTTTTTAACATGTTCGCGGCTACCGCCTCAACCCGAGCCAGAATGTCATTAACAGTTTTTTCTTCGTTATTAAACATAGCTTGCGTGAGCGTCCCGCTCACAATAGACCGGGGTGATGATGGAAAGTTTGTTAAAAGTCATGGGTTTTATTTTCCGATAGCCCGAATAATTTTCAAAAGCGTTGTTGAGATATATTCCACGTCAGAGTCCTTTAATCCCAAGTAAAGCGGGAGAGCCAAGCAAGTCTTGCTGGCTAATTCAGAATTTGGAAAATCCCCCTCTTTGTACCCGAATCGTTTTTTATAAAAACCAACAAGATGAATTGAAGGAAAATAAGGCCTTGTCATTATGCCTTCGCCATCAAGCTCTTTTATGATCAAGTCGCGGTTTATAAATTTATCCTTAAGGCGAATAACATACAAAAACCAGCTGGGATAATTATCAGACACTATTGTTGGAAGTTCGACTAAATTAGAATGAGGCGCGAGATATTTTGTATAAGCACGGGCAATTTTTTCTCGCTCCTTTAGAATTGAATCCAGCCGCTGAAGCTGCGACAGACCCAACGCGGCGCTCATTTCGTCCATCCGGTAATTATATCCAAACGTATCAAAATCAACCCATCCGCCGCCCGGCAAACGACCCTGATTTCGAAATCCTAATATCCGACGATACATTTTCAGATTATTGGTCGTAATCATCCCCCCTTCGCCGGTTGTAATCTGTTTATTGCCGAAGAATCCGAACACCGCACAGCCACCGATTGAACCGGCCGGCTTGCCACGGTACGTCGCCCCAAGAGCCTCGCAAGCATCTTCAATAACCGCCAGCTTATATTTGCGCGCTATTTTCATAAGCGGACCCATATCGGCCATCTGGGCAAAAATATGCACGGGAAGAATTGCCTTTGTTCTTGGTGTTATTTTTTTCTCAACCAGCGAAGAATCAATATTATAGGTCCGCGGATCAATATCTACAAAAACGGGAGTCGCGTCAACCGATAGAATGCTGTTAGCCGAAGCGATATAAGAAAAGGGTGTTGTAATCACCTCGTCACCGAGACCGATATTATTAATTCTCATTGCTATTTGAAGGCCGGCGGTGCCACTGGAAACAGCGCAGGCATAATTCGTTCCAACCGCTTGGGACAATTTCTTTTCAAAAGCGGCGGTCTTTGGTCCAAGACTCAAATAATCGGAGCGCAATACCTCCATAACGCATTTTCTGTCGATTGGCGCAATTAGATGATGAGCAAGCGGATAATATTTTTTTGTCTTTCTCATGTTAATTTAATTTACGATGATTTAATCAATGTTTTATATAATTCCATCAACTGGCTGTTTATCTTTGAAAAATCAAAGGTATTTTCGGCAAATTCCCTTCCCTTATGCCCCATTTCTTTTATCAGTTGCGGATTTTTAATAAGAAACAATATTTTCCCCGCGGCGGCCCGGTAGTCACGCTCGGGAACAACATAACCAGTCACCCCATCAATAAGACCCTCCCGAATCCCCGCATGCGCGGTTGTAACAACCGGCAACCCGCACAACTGACCCTCAACCAAAACATAGGGCATATCATCGGTATCGCCATCAGAACCAGTCCGGCTTGGCTGAAACATAAGATGCATATCGGGCCGACTGTATAATCTTAGCGTCTCCGCGTGAGGCAAAAGCCCCTCAAAAGACACCACGGATTCCAATTTAAGTTCTTTTGTAAGAGCGAAAAGATATTCCCTATACACCGAGCTCCCGTCACCCACAACATAAAAACGAACTTCTGGAACCTGGTCGTGGACAAGCCGAATGGCCCGCAAGGCGTCATCGATTCCTTTTTTTTCCACAAATCTGCCGACCAAAATAATATTAAAGGGGGTTCCGGGCGTATATATTTTTTCCTGGAAAGCATAATTTGGCACGGTCACACCGCCGTAGAAAAGAATAAGTTTTTCGGGCGGAAAACCAAACCTAATGAAACGCTGCCTCATCTCTTCTGTAAGCATCAAAAAATAATTGCATTCTTTTTTTAGATCATTATAAACATTTATTCCCTTTACTTTAATATATTTGCTTGAATCCTGGCCATAAATACTGGTAACAAAGGGCTGCTTCAGTTTTAAAATCCGCCGAATTATTAAAAAATTATTTGCCACCATACCAAAATGGCAATGAATAATCTGATATTTCTCTATCCGTCCCAGAAGCGGAGCAGTCCAAAACAAATTTTTCAGCGATCGCGCGCCGCCGCCATATTTTTTTATATTGAATATCTCAAAAAGCGCGCTTGGCCGAAAATACAAAACCCTGAAAACTAACGGCAATGCGCGTATAAGCCGCGATATTCTCTTCTCGGGAAACTCAAGATAGGTCGTTTTATCTACCAGCTTATAATCTTTCATCTTCTGGGATATCTGTTCATTCTTCCCCTGCCGAAAAGCAAATAAATCAATATCGAGCCCCATGTCGAGAAGCGCCGTGATCTGCTCAACAAACCATGATTCAGTTGTCGCGGGGAAAACGCCGATAAAAAAAGCTATTTTAAGGTTCTTTGTGGCCGCGCGTTTATCAATCAACATCATTTTTTTGATTTTTTTTACCCACAATCACAATCTCAAAACCGAAATTACGAGAAAAAAATCTATTAGTAAATAAGTCTAAAAACCTTGTTGAACGATTGCAGATTCTGCCCAACAGTTTAAAGCTTTTGTGAATCCTCTTCAGCCGCAAAATCCCGTAAGCGGGGTAAAAGCCATCTTCGGCCACAATATTTAAATTGTTGCCCAAATATAATTTTCGCAATTCCTTTTTGGTAAAAGATTTTTCATATCCGTATTTATATTTCTTCCCACATATCTTTAGATATTCCTTATAGAGGGTGTGGGGGTTCCAGAAACCGGGCACAAGTGTAATCAACAAACCGTCCGGCCTTAAAACTCTCGCCATTTCGCGAATAGCCTCTCCGTAATTTGAAAAATGCTCAATCACCCCCTCAGAGAAAACAATGTCAAAATAATTGTCGGGGAAATTTAAATTAAAAATATCGCCCCTTTGAATCTCAACGTTAGTAAAACACATCTCTTCTTTTGTTTTTCGCATCCAATTTACCGCGTTATCGGTAATGTCAACAATAATAACCTTGGCCGGAAAATCCCGTGAAAATTGCATTCCATACCTTCCGCTTCCCCCGCCACCCTCGAGAATTCTTTGAGGATTTGAAAAAATAAGTTTCTTGACGACCGAATACCCCTCAATAAATAGAGGGTCGGCAAATAAATCCTGGCCTGCTGTCAATTTCTGCGAAGCCCAAACATTGTTCCATGTCTTAGTTATTGATTCCTGTTCGATTATTTTTTCCATTTTAATTAGCAAAATTTTATGCGGCTTTTGTTACCGACTGTCTCTTACCCATAAACGCCTCCCTACCCTCCGGACAAGTAGTGCATAGTGGGATTTTCTTTCTGTCTTTGTTGATTTGCTGCCGGAAGGCCTGATATTTTTTATTTTTCCAAATATCTTTCAAGTTTTCCCCAAAAACGTTGCCCATAGTATATTGAGAATTAAAATCATAATAACAGGGCACTACCGAACCATCTGAATTAATAGCGGCCGACTCCTCGACCAAAGTACACTTATTTTTAATCTCGCCCATCGAAACAGAAACCCCGCCCTCCTTAATATTATAGCGGCTAAACGACAAATCGCTGGGTAAATATTCTTTGGCAATATCCTGGAAATCTGTTTCACCATATAGGTGCAGAAATTTTTCCAAATATGAATCCACTCCTATTTTTTGGGCGAATTCCCCCATCGCCTTTCTCTGATGTTCGTTGTTCTTGGTCACAAGAAATTGCAACTCTATTTTGGGAGTCTTTGACCCAAGCTCGCGTTTAGCTCCGACCACCAATTCAATAGCTCGAATAACATCGTCGACATTCGCCCCTTTTCTATATTTGGTTAACGTTTCCTGATCAAGGCCATCGAAACTAAAGGTAAGATGCCACGCGCCGCTTCTGATGATTTCCTCGGCCATTTCTTTCGATTTAATCAACATCCCATTGGTGCTCAGTCTAACGCGTATATCGGCATCAGCCGCGTATCTGATCATTTCAAAGATTTCAGGGTTTAGAAACGGCTCGCCGTAATTATATAACAACATTTTAGTGGTATATCCCCTTACTTCGTCTATTATTTTTTTAAATTCTAAAAACGTCATCACGCGGGGCGAACGAGTCATTTTGCCCGATCCGAACGGACAAATCGGGCAACGCAAATTACAAAAATTAACCGGTTCAACCACAAGCCAAATGGGCAGGGGCGGCAAAATATTCTTGAATCCCAGTTTTTTTAATAATTTATACCGAAATAAATCAAATCGGCCCTCTTTTATTAGCGTCGACGCCGAAATAAATTTTCTTATGGTAGTGTTCATGGCCGTTAATTTGGATTTAAATGTTTTTCTTTATCCATATCAAAGATTCATAAAATCGCCGGCCGAAAATATTATCGAGGACGAATAAAACCGCGAAATAAATTATTGCTCCAGCCGCGATATATAAAATAAAAATCGGGAGCGTGTTGGGAAAAATAATACTTTTAGAAAAATACAGCGCGGCGGCCATTGTTAAGCTCCCTACAAGGGGCAGGGCAACAATCTTGATTAAAGCCCGAAGTTTTAAATTGATTTCTTTTCTTAATTTTAACAATAAAATGAACTCCGCGACAAATGAGCTGGCCAAAACCGCTAAGCCAGTCCCAATCATACCATATTTTTGAGTTAAAGGTATGATCAGAGAAAACATCACTACCGACTGAACCGCCAAAACAACTGTCGTAACTTTCGGTTTCCCAATGCCCATAAATAACGGGTTGATCAAGAAATCTAGCGCCTTTAGCAGCGCGAGAAGCAAAATCACATATAAAACCGGGACCATCGGCAGCCAGCGCTCGCCATAAACAAACCCAACTGCTTCTTTGGCCAAAACCGCCAAACCGAACGAAGCAGGAATGATTAAAGCGAAAACCAATCGGGAAATCCGGATAAAAGATGTGTTTAATAATTGCCTGTCGTTTTGAATTTTAGCATATAAAGGAAAAAGAATATTTCCCAACGAACGGGCCAGTTCAACCGCCGGCAAGGTGCCAAGCGCGAAAGCAAGCTGATAAAACCCCAGAGACGAAGCATCCAGCAATTTGCCAACAACCAAATAATCGCCCTGGTTGACCAAAAACAAAACAATTCCGCTAATGCCAACCCACTTGCCAAATCGAAATAATTCTTTCGCCTTTCCCCAGTCAAAGCGAAAATGGGGACGATATGGATAGATAAAATATGAAATAATCGCGTAAGCCGAACGATTGGCAATTATAGCCAGAACTAGCGCCCAAGGACTTCTTAAAAAGAGAGCGGCGATTATCACGGTTACCACCTCCGCAAGCACGCCCGAAAGATCGTACACCACCTTTCTATTAAAGCGCATTTCCTTTTGCAATAAAATCACGCTGATATTTTCAAATCCGGAGATAATAAAAACGATTGACAGAGCCCGAGCAAAAAGAACGACTGTCTCGTTATCAAAAAACTGTCCGGCCAGCGGCGCGCCGACGAAAAACAAAAGACCGGCCAAGAAGACATTTCTAACAAGCGCAACCGTCCAAGCGGTGTCTAAATATTTTTCAACATTTTCTTTCTTCTGAAGAGGCGCCGAAGCAAAGCCGTGTTGAAAAAAAACCTCAGTCAGAGTCATCGTTAAAGTCGCCATCCCGAACAAGCCAAAATCAGCCGGAAACAAAAGCCGCGCTAAAATAACCGTCCGGATAAAATAAAGCGCTTTTATCACGAACCTCTCAAAAAATATCAAAAAACTCCCTCGCACAACCTGCTGCCCTGTTTGATCGGACGTCCGCCAAGCACCGAAGAATTTACGTTGAATATTGGGAAACGATAAATCCATAAATAAATTTATTTCTTTTTAACGATCAAAAGATTATTGCCCCGCCCCAGCGGAAAAAATAGATCCAGGATCGCAAGCAATTTGTACAACGGCATCAATAGAATATTAATCCGATTACCAAACTTATCTTCTCTTAATCTGAAAATTGCTTCCAACTCCCAGGCCAGATCTCCCCAAAAAGTAAAGGTGTATCGCGCCAATAATATTTCGAATCCTAGACCTTTGAGAATTTCCTTCCACTCTCCAAGCAAATACTGTTCGCCAATATGCTCTATTTTTGTCCACTCGTCAATTTCTTTAAACAACCTGCGGGGGAAAATATATCTTTCCGTCGCTTCGCAAGGAATATGAAAATAAAGATAACCGCCGGAATTTAAAGCAGTATAAAATTTCTTTAAAATATTTTTGTTGTTCGGAATATGTTCGAGAGAATCCACGGAAACAATCAGGTCGTATTTATCCTTCTCTTCTAATAAATTTAAATCCATTTGCTTAAGCACAAGATTGAGTTTTTGATAATCATCCCATTCCGGCTGCCTAACGATATCGTAGGCAGTAACAGTGCTTTTGGGTAAAATTTTTGCCAGATAATTCCCGTAATAACCCCGACCGCATCCGGCATCAAGCGCATTACGAACTTTTCCCAAATCAATCTTCCGCCCCAGATAATACCTGAAATAAAAAAACCGAATCCACGCGCCCATGTGCATTGGCCTGAACGGCTCGTGGCTCAATAAAAATTTTTTAACTTTTTTAATCACGGCGTTAGTGTTGAGTTAATCAATGTAAAAACTTAGTAAAAATGAACGCGCTTAAGTAATGATAAAAGTACCGAAGTCTAAAGCTTTCCTTCCACGCCTTTTTAAAATATGTCTCGGCTTCAACGAATTGTTTATTATCTCGATGCCATAAGGCAATTTGAAAATAATGTTTGGCTAAAACTTCCGGCCTTTTTTTAAATTCTTCCAAATGCTTATTAAGTATCATCTTTCCGCCCCCGATTCTTCTTTCTAGACTACTGCCGATATGTTCATGGGCGCCGATCATATCCATCTTCACTAACGGCTGATTAACTCCGAGTCCTTTAAAATTTTTGGCAATCCTGATAATTAAATCCGGTTCCTGATGACTGGGAAACATCTCATCAAAAAAGCCCGCTTTATCAAAAACATATTTTTTAATTATTAAAGTGGAGGTCATAAAACCCTTAAAACGCCTTAATGATAATTCCAAATAATTACCAATTCCGTCCGGGACCCCGCTTGCTTTTTCTCCATCCGCATTAATATTTATAATAGCTGAAAAACAAAACCCAACGTCATTCGGCGTATTTTCAAATTGCCTCATCTGAATCTCCAATTTCTTCGGCAACCACTCGTCATCATCATCCAAAAAAGCGATAAATTCTCCTTGTGCCGCCTTAATGCCCGTATTCCGCGCCGCCGCCCCGCCTTTTCTTTCGACGTGCTTAATATATTTTATCCGATTATCCTTAAATTGCCTAACCACATTTTCCGCGCTCCTCTTGTCGCCATCATCAACAACAATAATCTCAAAATCCTGATAGATTTGACTCAAAACAGATTTAATCGCCCGAGGCAACAAATCCGGGCGGTTGCAAGTTGGGATAATCACTGATACTTTGAGCATAAAAATTTCGTCAAGCGCT
>Ga0100394_1004707_pt1 | contig 11121 bp, 9 predicted proteins | sample CryGeymeta201518_FD_81549 | JGI IMG/M metagenome (GOLD analysis project Ga0100394, IMG submission 81549) | Groundwater microbial communities from Crystal Geyser aquifers in Utah, USA - Crystal Geyser metaG 2015-18 | ecosystem: Environmental > Aquatic > Deep subsurface > Groundwater | place: USA... | reverse complement strand
ATTGTCAACAACGCATTGATCAAATAAAAAGAATTACTGAAAAATTAAAAGATCAAGGCAAAGTTCCAAATGCTACTACTGTAGCAAAAGAGCTTGGGTTCACAAGAAGTAATTTAAGGCTATGGTGTAAAGCGAAAGAAATTGACTTGGAAACATTAGGGATTGTTGATGGGCGAAAAGTTGACGCTCAACAGCGCGCGAAGCAGATAGAAACTGTCGTAGTAGGTCTTAAAGAACAAAATAAAATTCCTTACCTTAATACCGTGGCAGAAAGAATAGATCTAAAAAGTGGTTTTGCTTTAACCCAATGGGCTAATCGTAATAGTGTTGATTTGGAAAAATTAGGCATAGTTGTACAAGCAGATGCTCAAAAAATTATAGAAGATATCAAAGCCGCGGTTGCAGAATTACAGGCTGAAGATAAGGTTCCTAATATTACAGTTATAACGCATAAGTTAGGGTTTAAATCTAAAGGCAGTCTCTCTGAATGGGCCAAGCTGAATAATGTAGATTTAAAAACCTTGGGTGTAATTTTTGGTCAGGTAGATATACAGACACGTATTGACAATATTAAGGTAGCAGTTGCAGATCTGATGACCGAAGGAAGAATCCCGGATATTACTGCTGTAACAGAGAGGTTGGGTTATAGTTCTATAAGTACTTTATCTGGTTGGGCAGAACGAAACAGTATTGATTTAAAGGAATTAGGCGTGGTAAGCCGCAGGCAGAAAAAAACAAATCAGAATGACAAGAAGGTAGATGGTACTATCGCCAGCGCTATAGGCATGAGAAGCGCTAAGGCATCTGCGATTACCGCAGCCAACGGTTCTACGCATCCAGCAATAGTTAATAGAGATACTGCCATCTATAGAGCATTTCTTGGGGCTACACTTAAAATGCATATAGCAGCTTATGATATGAGTCTTGCAAGCAGGACAAGAGAAAAGTTTGGCAACCTTGCCGCTGTAGTTATAGATGAGAATAAGAAAAATAGAGACAGAATAGAAGGGAATTTGAATAAATACTGGGGATTTGATGAGGTTTTGGCGGTTAGTAATTCTAATGAGTTAAAAGCGCGCCTAATGGAAGATAAATATAAAGATGTTAAATTTATCCTTGTAATAAATAATAACAGCGCAGATTTGAATCAGGCAGTATTAAACGTATATGGTTTCCCGCCAATACAAGTCAGATCAACAATTAATCCGACTATTGCAATAAGGGAATACTTGATTAATATCAGCGCGTAAAGTTCTTTTTCCTTGCGTCAGCCGTTTATCTTTGGTAAAATCATAGCTATACTTCAATAAAAATTTTAAAGGACAAGTTTTCTGCAAACAGCTGCCTGCCGAGCCAGCGTTGAAAGCTTAACAATGCGGAAATTGTGTTCGAACAAAGGAAAGAACATACCGCCATTGTTGACGCTTAGGCGAACCCTGGCGGGCGTAATTGCCATGTTCGCCATGAGCAGAAGTGAGGAAACATGAACAAAGAAATAACCACGACTAAAATAGCGATTTTCCGGAAACGGGAGATCAGAAAGGCCATCCATAACAATGAATGGTGGTTTGTGGTTAACGATGTTGTTTTAGCTCTTACCGACTCGCCTAATGTTCAGGACTATATAAAAAAGATGCGCAAGCGCGATAATGAGCTTAGCAAAGGGTGGGGACAATTTGTCACCCCCTTTCTGTCAAGACTTCGGGGGGAGATCAAAAGCTTAATTGTGCCAATACAGAAGGTGTTTTTCGTATTATCCAGTCTATTCCATCTCCTAAGGCTGAGCCGTTTAAACGTTGGCTGGCTCGGGTCGGTTACGAACGGATTCAAGAGATTGAGAATCCAGAGCTTGCCACAAAAAGGACAAGAGCTTTATATAAAGCCAAAGGGTATAGCGATGACTGGATTGAGAAACGGATGCGTGGAATCGCTATCCGTGAAGAGCTAACCGGTCAGTGGCAGAAGCGCGGCATAAAGGAGCAAAAGGAATACGAAATATTAACCGCTGAAATCTCGAAAGCCACTTTTGATATGACTCCGTCAGCCTATAAGAAACATAAAGGGCTAAAGCGGGAAAATTTGAGAGATCATATGACCGATTTAGAGCTTATCTTTTCAATGCTTGGTGAGGCATCGACAAAAGAGATCGCCGTCAATAAAAATGCGCAAGGGTTTGTAGAAAATAAACAAGCCGCTTTTGAAGGCGGCGCAGTCGCAGGTAATGCGAGAAGAGAGCTTGAGCTAAAAAGCGGCAAGAAAGTTATCAGCAAAGAAAATTATCGAAGGCTACCGCAAAATAAGAAGTTATTGAAGTGACTATGAGTGATTTTAAATTTGAATTCGGAAGACCTCAAATAAGAGACTATTCTGATGAGGAAATTCTTGACGAGCTTGAAAAAGTCGCCAAACATTTTAGCTATAATCTTTTTTGCCGAAAAGATTTTGATAAGATAGCAGATATTCATTCGGCAACGGTTGAAAGGCGCTATGGTGGTTCTTGAACTACAGCGATGCAGGCTCTCAAGGAAAGATTAGAACGCAAAAATATTATACTTCCTTCTAGTCGCCGCAGAAATATTCCTGAGCAGACCATGTTTGATGAGATGGAAAGGATTTGGGTATCACTAGGCCATAGACCATCACGGAGCGAGTGGACAGACACAAAGCCAAAAATTAGTTATGATTCCATATATAGACATTTTGGTGGCTGGACCGCCGCCTGTCTAAAATTCATAGAGTTTAAATCAGGGGAAGCCATAACTGCAAATGATGAGGCGATACTAAATAAAAATAGTAAAGTTGTATCAACGGGTAGGGTTCATGATAAAGGGGCCAGAAAAAATATTGTAACGGCACGGGCAATACCTTTAAACATTAGGGTGAAAGTTTTGAGCAGGGATAATTTTCGCTGTGTGTTTTGCGGCAAAAGTCCCGCAACAGATGTGGGCGTTAAATTACACGTTGATCATATTGTTCCTTTTTCAAAGGGCGGAACAAACTCATTAGATAATCTTCAATCACTTTGTGAGCAGTGTAATCTTGGAAAAAGTAACTCGTTGGATTTGGGCAATGGACGCCCGAAGTAGGCGAAACCGCGCCTACCTTTACGGATAGTCGTTTTCACAAGTAGTTGAATTTCTTGAGGATATAGGGTTCGTTTACCGTCAACGACTACCCGCCAATTTGCCAGTATTTTTAGAAATCAGCAAATTGTCCCGAGTCACCAGCAATCGCGTTTAGCGACGAGGGGCAAGGAGCAGAAAGAATAAATGAGTTATTTAGTCTTCGCCAGAAAATGGCGCCCGCAGGTATTTGAAGAAGTAGTCGGCCAGGAGCACGTGACCACCACCTTAAAGAACGCTATTTCCTCAGGCAGGGTGGCGCACGCGTATCTTTTCAGCGGTTCGCGCGGCATCGGCAAAACCACAACCGCGCGTATACTTGCAAAGGCGCTTAACTGCCAGAGCTCAGATAAACCTGTTGCTGTACCGTGCAATAAATGCGAATCATGTATTGAAACCACCCAGGGCCGTTCGCTTGATGTTATAGAGATAGACGGCGCTTCAAACCGCGGCATTGACGAGATAAGGCAGCTGCGGGAAAATGTCAAGTTCAGCCCGTCAAAGGGCCGATTCAAAGTTTATATAATAGACGAGGTGCACCAGATAACGCACGACGGGTTCAACGCGCTTTTAAAAACGCTTGAAGAACCGCCTGCGTATGTAAAGTTTATATTCGCCACCACTCACAAGCACAAGGTGATGCCTACGATACTTTCGCGCTGCCAGAAATTCGATTTTAAAAAAATACCCACCCAGATGCTGGTTGATAAATTAAAAGATATTATAAAGCAGGAAAATGTAAATATAGACGAGGACGCGCTTTTTATGATGGCCCGTTCGGCTGACGGCAGCGTGCGCGACGCCGAAAGCCTTCTTGACCAGGCGGTATCGTTTTCAAAAGAGCGTATAAACACCAAAGACGTAGTTTCCATGCTGGGCACGGTGGAAGAAGAGGCGTTTTTTGAAATAACAGCCGCGATAATAAACAAGGATTCAGAGGCCGCGTTAAAGATTATAAATAAAATAACAAACGACGGCAAAGACCTGTACCAGTTTGCCAACGGATTATTAGAGCATTTCAGAAACCTTGCGGTTGCCAGGCTTAACGCCAAGGCAGACGGCCTTATAGACCTGCCAAAAGAAACGATAGACAGGATTTATAAGCAGGCCGCCGAGTTTGACATAAACGATATCATATCATTTTTTAATTTATTAAGCAGCACGCACGAGATTATGCGTAAATCAGGGCTTGCCAGGATACAACTTGAGGTTGCTGTTATAAAATTTATAAAAAAACTGCTACCGTCAGGGCAAAAGGATAATCACAGGGGCGTTTCCTCAAGGCCGGCAGTAAATCCGACAATGGCGCAGGGCTCAAAAACTGTTTCGCAGGATGCGCCGGACAATACCAATTATATGCCCGGAGCGTCGCAGGAGATTAATATATCAACCCTTACCGAGGAAGCGCCCAAAGAACAGAATAACGTTGTTATGAGCGTGCAGGAGAATGTTTTGCCGGATTCTATCCTGACCCTGGCTGAGGTCAGAAGCGCCTGGCAATACGTGATTAACGGCGTAAAATCACGAAAGATATCAGCCGCGCTGTTTCTTATGGAGGGCCTGCCGTCAGGAATAGAAAATACGACGGTTACAGTGGATTTTCCCCAGAAGTACGTTTTTTATAAAGAAGCGCTTGAAAGAAATGAAAATAGGTGTATAATAGAGAAATATTTAAAGTCGGCTTTTAACAGGGATTTAAGCGTGAAATTTGCTGTTGTTGATGATTTGCCAGCCGCGCAGGAAGAACCGGATAAGGCGCAAAGCAAGCCGCCGGTTGATGCAAATCCTGCTGAAAAACAAGAAACCAAACAGAAACCGGGCGCTAATAAAACAGAGCCGATAGTAGATCTGGCCTCGCAGATTTTTTCTGCCAGGATAATAAGGAAAGAATAATGGGCGCGTATACCAAGTCTATGCAGTTGTTGATTGATGAATTTTCAAAGATGCCGGGCGTAGGCCATAAATCAGCGGAGCGCATGGCGTTTTATATTTTTAAATTATCGCAGGATGAAGCTTCGTCAATGGCGTCTGCGATACTGAAGATGAAAGAGACCACGCTTTTTTGCAGCGCGTGCAATAACCTGAGCGAGGGCGCGTCTCTTTGCAGTATATGCGGCAGTCTTACGCGCGACAAGTCAATCGTTTGCGTTGTGGAAGGGCCTAATGATGTTGTGGCAGTGGAAAAGGCCGGAGGTTACGACGGCGTTTATCATGTATTGATGGGCGCGTTAAGCCCGCTTGAGGGGATAGGCCCCAGGGATATAAGGGTAAAGGAACTTTTAGACAGGATCAGTTCAGGCAACATAGAAGAGGTTATCATAGCCACTGATTGCGATATGGACGGCGAGGCAACGGCGCTTTATATTACAAAACGCGTCAAGGAATTGCCGCAGCCGTATAATAAAACCAAAATAACCAGGATTGCGCGCGGGGTGCCTGTAGGCAGCAATGTTGAATACGCTGACCAGGCAACGCTGGCAAAGGCATTAGAAGGCCGAAGGGCGATATAATAATGAAAGATTTGGTTGAGATAAGATGGATAGGCCGCGGCGGACAGGGCGCTGTGACAGCGGCAAAGATATTCGCGGAAAGCGCGATGGCCGAGGGAAAATTTATACAGGCGTTTCCGGAATACGGCCCGGAGCGCATGGGCGCGCCTGTTAAAAGTTTTACAAGGATTTCATCAAAGCCGATTTACAGGCATTGCCAGGTTGTTACACCTGATGTAAGCGTTGTTCTGGATCCGACGCTTTTGGGTATTGTTGATGTTGCAGAGGGCCTGGGCAAAGAGGGCATCATCATAATAAATACAAAAGACAATGTCGGTGAGTTTGCTGATAAACTCTCGGTAAAACACGTAAAGGTGTATACCGTAGATGCGTCAGGCATATGTCTTAAAACGCTGGGTAGAAATATACCCAATATGGCAATGACGGCCGCTACCGCAAAGGCAAGCGGCCTTATTAGACTTGAGGCGCTTATAAGGACTGTGCGCGAGGAATTCGGGCATAAGTTTAAAGACGAGATAATAAAAGCTAATATAGACGCGATGAGGATGGCTTATGAAGAAACAAAATCAGAAACAGCAGCAGTCGCTTAAGGGTTGGAAAGATATACCCATAGGCGGCTTGATACTTGAGCCGGGCAACGCAGCAAACTATAAAACAGGCGGTTGGCGAACAAATATGCCTGTACATGACCCAAAGATATGCATTAACTGTATGTTTTGCTGGGTGTATTGCCCTGATTCATCAATTATAATTAAAGACGGTAAGGTCGTTGGTATTGATTATGACCATTGCAAGGGTTGTGGCATATGCTCTGCCGAATGCCCTGTAAAGCCGGTTAAAGCAATTACAATGAAAAAGGAAAAATAAATTTATGCCTAGTAAATATAAAGCGTTAACAGGAAACGAAGCAGCCGCATTTGCCATGAAGCAGGTAAATCCTGATGTGGTTGCGGCATATCCTATCACGCCTCAGACATCTCTGATGCAGAAGTTTGCCAGTTACGTAGCGGATGGTGAGGTGGATAGCGAGATTATACTTGTTGAGTCAGAGCACAGCGCCATGAGTTCATGCGTGGGTTCATCGGCAGCGGGCGCGCGCACAATGACAGCTACCTCGGCAAACGGCCTGGCTTTGATGTGGGAAATAGTCTATATTGCCGCGTCAAGCCGGCTTCCGATAGTGATGCCTGTTGTAAACCGCGCGCTATCAGGCCCCATAAATATACACTGTGATCATTCCGATACCATGGGTTGCCGCGATTCAGGCTGGATACAGCTTTTTTGCGAAAACGCGCAGGAGGTTTACGATACAGTAATACAGGCAGTGCGAATATCGGAACATCCTGATGTGCTGCTTCCTGTGATGGTAAATTTTGACGGGTTTATAATAAGCCATGGGCTTGAAAACGTGATGACATACCCGGATGCCGATATAAAATCATTCGTCGGCACATACAAGCCAAAACATCATTTGCTTGATCCCAAAGCCCCGATTACATTCGGGCCGCTTGATCTGCCTGATTATTATTTTGAGCATAAAAGACAGCAGTCAAGGGCAATGAACATAGCAGGCGGGGTGATATTAAAAATAGCGCAGGAATTTAACGAGAAATTCGGCAGGCTTTATTCATTGATAGAGTCGTACAAGGTGCATGACGCTGAGATTGCCATTGTGGCAATAGGTTCAACCTGCGGCACTGCAAAAGTGGTGGTGGATGAGCTGCGCCATAAAGGCGTTAAAGCAGGCATGGTAAAGATACGTTCGTTCAGGCCGTTTCCCGAGGATGATATCGCGGTCGCGCTTCTAAAATGCAAGGCGGTTGCAGTGCTTGACCGTTCAGAGGGCTTCAGCGCCACAGGCGGGCCGCTTTACCGCGAGGTAAAGTCAACGCTTTTAGGCCGCGAGAAGGTTCTTGTGCAGAATCATATATATGGTTTGGGCGGCAGGGATATCGGGCTTGAAGATATAAGAGCAGTTTACAGCGGCCTGGCGGAAATCGCCAAGACAGGCAGGATGCGCGGGCCTATAAAATATTTAGGGGTGCGAGAATAATGGCGAATCTAAAAGAACTTAGCAAAAAAGAGGAACTTTTAACAGGCGGGCACCGTTTGTGCGCAGGCTGCGGCGCGTCAATAATAGTAAGGCAGGTTTTGCACGCGATAAACGGCCCGGTTGTTGTTGCCAATGCAACCGGCTGCCTTGAGGTATCAACTACGATATATCCTTATACGGCGTGGAAGGTTTCATGGATACACAATGCCTTTGAAAACGTCGGAGCCACATTAAGCGGCGTTGAGACCGCATACAGGTCACTTAAGAAACAGGGCAAGGTAAAGGATAAGTTTACATTTGTCGGTTTTGGCGGCGACGGAGGCATGTATGATATAGGGCTTCAATCGCTTTCAGGCGCTTTAGAGCGCGGCCACAAGGCGCTTTTTATCTGTTATGACAACGAGGCGTATATGAATACAGGCATACAGCGCTCGGGCGCTACGCCAAGAGGCGCAGATACTACAACCGCCCCTGCAGGCAAGGTTAAGCAGGGCAAAAATGAATACAGGAAAGATTTATTGGAGATAATGGCGGCGCATAAAATTCCGTATGCTGCAACAGCAACGCCTGCGCACTGGAACGACCTTATCACAAAGGTGCAAAAGGCGGTTTCAGTTGACGGCCCGGCATTTATGAATATAATGTCGCCGTGCCCCAGGGGCTGGCCGTATGAGTCAAAGGACACGATACAGATATGCCGCATAGCTGTTGATACGTGTTTCTGGCCGCTTTATGAGATAATTGACGGCGAAAAATATAATATTACCTACAAGCCAAAAGAGAAAAAACCGTTTGTTGAGTGGCTTAAGGCTCAGGGGCGCTTTAAGCATCTTTTTAAACCAGAAAATAAACAACTGCTTGATGAGCTTCAGCAAAACGTAGACGATGAATGGCAGAAGCTTCAGAAAAAATGCGAATGCTTCCCTATTGATAAGCCAGCGGTTGAAGCAGTTGCGAAATAAATTTGTTCTTTGAACGCTCATTCCCCCTTAGCTCAGTCGGTAGAGCGCGTGGCTGTAAATGAGGCCACAACTTACGGAGCGAAGCGACGTAAGTTGTACGGCCGAATTTATCCTGTTTCACCAGCTGCCACATTTTAGTGAAACAGGATCAAATGTTAGCAGCTCCTGCGGGAAACCGCAGGATGAAAAAGCGAGTAAATTCAGGGAAACCCCATGTGGGCAATCCTGAGCCAAGCTCGTCAATCTTCGTGACGGGAAGGTGCAGAGACTAGACACTCGCTGCCTAAAGCTGTAATTGGCCATGGCAAAGGTATAGTCCGACTCTCCGAGCAATCGGAGTCAGAGTGTAACCACTAGGTCCAAGGTTCGAGTCCTTGAGGGGGAGCCAATCTTCAGAGGGGCTTATTTTTGCGACAAGTTCGTAAGGATAAGCCCTTTTCATTATTAGGTTTCTGTCTTTTAAAATAAAGTTCGAGCCGAGAATTTTTAAAAATGCGCGTTTGGCGCTAGGGTTTTCTTGTCAAGCGACAGAACCAGCTTGATTACAAGTAGTTACGAATTCTTTTGCCGGTTCGAGCCACCCGCCGCCTGATTTTGCTGCCTTGCCAAGCCGCTCCTGTAATTCTTTCTTTTCGTTGAGTAATTTGGCTTTTTTTCGCTGGTATTCCTCCGGAGTTATTTCCTTAGCTATGTAAAGATCAATGAGCCGCTCAATTTTACTATCAAATTCTTTTAACTTGTCTGCGGCTTGGCGAGCAATAGAGGAAGAGGCTTTGCTTTCTTCCTGCGCTAATTTTTCTAAACGAAGGATAATTTCTTCTTTTGCTCCATTTTCTATAAACACTTTTAAGATTGCGTTGTTAATCTGCTCAAGCAAAGCCTCTTCCCTAAGAAACTTTTGCGTGCAGGTGGTGATTTTCTTGGTACAGCGGTAATAAGTATGTCCTTTATGTGTTTCTGCGGTGATACTCGCTCCGCACTCACCGCATTTAATAAGCCCGGTAAAAGTAAACTTATCTATAGTCTTTTTAATAACCCTTGTTTTCTGTTCGAGCACCGCCTGCACGCGATCGAATAGTTGCTTAGGGACAAGCGGCGGGTGGCTCGCCTCATATTCTTCGCCCTTATAGATCATATGTCCATAGTAAAAAGGATTACGCAGCATTTTGGCCAAACAACTTTTAAAGATAGGCTTGCCCGCTTTCGCTGTTAAACCCCAACGGTTGACTTCTTTAAGCAACTCCTCAAGCGAATAATCTCCTGTAGCGTATAATTCAAACGCCTTAAAAACAAAACGCGCCTTTTCCGAGTTAGGCTTTACGCTATGCGTTGCGAGGTCATTAAAATAACCAATTGGCGCAATGCCTGGCCATTCGCCGCGCCGCAACTTCTCGCGCAAGCCGCGCTTGACGTTCTCGGAAAGATTATCCACATAGTATTTACTCTGTCCGAACGCGATAGAGAGCATAAACTTTCCTTGCGCGGAGTTATCAAAGCGGTAGGTAGGGAAACGTAGGTCAACGATTTTGCCAATATCCACAAAGTAGATAATCTTTCCGCCGTCAATGGAGTTGCGGGCAAGCCTATCCGGATGCCAGGCCAAAATGCCGCTCGCAAGTCCACCCTCAATTTGTTTGAGTACATAGGAGAATACTGGACGCCCGGGTTCTTTGGCGGTCTTGGCTTCGGTAAACTCTTCAACAATTTCTAAGTTTTCTTTCTTGGCGAATTCGCGAAGTTCGTTTATTTGCGATTCAATAGATAACATTTGTCTATCTTCCTCATCGGTGGACTTGCGAGCGTATAAGAAGTATTTGTTCATCATAACCTCCAATATTCTGTCGCTTGGCTAAGAAAGTTTTTGAGGTCTCGCTTAACCTCAAAAACTTTCTTCTTCGCTTTAGCGAGAAGGAAACCCTAGCGCCAAACGCGACTTTCTGAAAATTTTCGGCTCGAACTTTATTTTAAAAGACAGAAACCTAATAATGAAAAGGGCTTATCCTTACGAACTTGTCGCAAAAATAAGCCCCTCTGAAGATTGGCTCCGTCTCTGCGACGAAATCAGAAATTATTTTAAAGGAACAATGGTTATTTGACGCACCGCGCCTGTCGGCGCTCCCACATCTCCCGTGCTCCATTCGTCCCGCTTTGGAGCGGGGCTCATTCGGCGCCAGCCTGGGTCGGCTGGCTTCTTGCTAATTTTATTGTGGGTTCAGCTTTGCTTGTGTTTTGCGGCTGGGTGCGGGCAGCCGCAAAACACAGCGTCCTCACAACAAGTCTTCTAAATAAAAAATAAGTTTTTAAAGAGTGGGTTCGTCCGCCATCTCGCCTAATACAGGTTAAATATCGCTTCGGACGGCGAGACGCAAAGCTTCTTGCGCGCAGGGCTTCAAAACAAAAACTGCTTGGGGCGGGCGTGAGTGCGGGCACGCCCGCCCCTTTGTATCAGGGAATCGAAAAATTTACTTTACTTT
>Ga0100394_1004705_pt1 | contig 11121 bp, 9 predicted proteins | sample CryGeymeta201518_FD_81549 | JGI IMG/M metagenome (GOLD analysis project Ga0100394, IMG submission 81549) | Groundwater microbial communities from Crystal Geyser aquifers in Utah, USA - Crystal Geyser metaG 2015-18 | ecosystem: Environmental > Aquatic > Deep subsurface > Groundwater | place: USA... | reverse complement strand
TCGCCGTGTCCGAACGACACGTTCATCTTCGACGCCCTGATCCATCGGCGGATCGATACCGCCCCCTTCCGCTTCCGGCCCCGGATCGCGGATGTTGAGGAGCTCAACGAATGGGGATTCACCGGGGCCTATCCCATCACCAAGCTCTCTTTTTACGCCTATCTGCTGCTGAAGGATCGCTATTGCCTCCTCGATTCTGGCGCCGCCCTCGGCTACGGGTGCGGTCCGCTCCTCGTCGCCCGGAAAAGCGGGGGACAGGAAATCGGGGGATATAACCCAATTTCGCCAGAAATTGGTATTGTGTCCCCCGATTTCCGCGATTGGATCAGGGACGCGCGGATCGCCGTTCCCGGCCGTTACACGACCGCCTATCTGCTGCTCCAGCTCTGGCAGGGCGGGTGCGGAAACGCGGAGTTCGTGAGATTCGACGAGATCCTCCCCGGCGTTGCCTCCGGCAGGTATGATGCGGGGCTGGTCATCCATGAAGGGCGGTTTGTCTATCAGAACTACGATTGCCGCAAGCTCGTCGACCTCGGCCAGTGGTGGGAAGCGGAAACAGGACTTCCCCTGCCGCTCGGCTGCATCGCGTTGCGCCGGGACATGTCCCGCCATAAGGAGGCCGTCGAAGCGCTGCTCAGGCAATCCGTCGACCATGCGCGGAGAAACCCGCGGGCGGGAATCGAGTTTATCAAACTCCACGTCCAGGAGCTCGACGAGAGGGTGATCTCCGCTCATATCTCACTGTATGTGAACGAATTCACCCTTTCTCTGGGTGCGACGGGGATGCGGGCCGTCGAGGAGCTGGAAGAGAGGGCGCGATGTCTGGGAATCCTGTAATCGGCCTGGTCATGGCGACGCTGCTGGAGGCGGTCCCGTTCATCAGGGATTTATCGCTGCGGGAATGGGGGGCCGAGCCTTTCAGCCTCTATGGCGACGACCGGATCGCCTTGATCATCTCGGGGATCGGCAAGGCCAATGCCGCCATGGCCTGCGCCTATCTGATCCAGACCCGCCGGCCGGCCCTGGTCTGCAATCTCGGGGCCGCCGGGGCCGCCGACAGGCGGTGCGCACTGGGGGAATGCTATCATATTTCCAAGGTCATAGAGCCGGACCGGCCGGGTCTTAAGTCAGGCCTCCCCCATGAACAGCTCCCCGATGTATTGGACGGTTTCGCCGTCGCCGCCCTCGCCACCCAGGACAGGCCGCTGCGCGATCTAGACGAAAGGGGAAAAGTCGCCATACACGCCCAGCTCGCCGATATGGAGGGGGCGGCGGTGGTGCAGACGTGCCGCCGCTTTCATGTAAAGTGCTTCCTCTTCAAGTTTGTCTCCGATACCCCGGACCATCGCCAGAGCGACGAGATCGTCAAGAACATCGAACTCTACCGGGACGCCCATTCCCGGTTCTTCAAAGATTCCGTCCTGCCGCGCCTGCTTTCTCTCGCCGGATAGAACGGGGGAGCCTATTTCCCTAATTTCCGAGCGAGGCAATTCAGTGGGATTCGGTGATCGCGCCGATCGGCAGGGCAAATCGCTCCCTTGCCTATTTCCTCTTGACACGCGGCAAGCCATTTTGATCTTGACACCTCCTCTGTTTGCCGGTATAAATCCTCAACTAATTAAGTAAAAATGGTATATTGTCTATGAAAATCTTGTCCAAGGCCGTTGTCTATTCCCGCATGATCAAGTTTTCGCACACGATCTTTGCATTGCCGTTTGCCCTGTCATCGATCGTCCTGGTGCAGAGGGCAAAGCCGCTGGACTTTGCGACGGTATTCTGGATCATCATCGCGATGGTGGGGGCCCGGTCGGCCGCCATGGGGTTCAACCGCATCGCCGATGCGGCGATCGACGCCAAGAATCCGCGGACGGCCGTCAGAGAGATTCCGAAAGGCGTCATCTCCAGAGGGGAGGCCGCTTTTTTCACCCTCATCGCGAGCGTGGTTTTCATATCGGCCTCCGCCATGCTCTCCCCCTGGTGCTTCTGGCTCTCCTTTCCCGTTCTGGCGCTCCTTTTCACCTACTCCTACCTGAAGCGGGTGACCTGGCTTGCCCACCTCGTTCTCGGATTCGCCATCGGGATGGCCCCGATGGCCGTCTGGGTGGCCGTCACCGGCGCCCTCCCCGGAATGATTTCCGTCTTGAGCCTCGCCTTGATGACCTACATCGCCGGCTTCGACATCCTCTATGCCTGCCAGGACATCGAGTTCGACCGGGCCATGGGCCTCCATTCCATACCGGCCTCCTTCGGGGTGGGCAAGGCGATGGGAATATCGACCTTCCTGCACGTCATCAGCGCCCTGTCCTTGCTGAGCCTCTATTGGCTCTTCCCGTTGAGCCCCGTCTATCTCTTCGTTGTCGGGATCATCGCCTTTCTCTTTTTTGTGGAGCACAAACTGGTGAACCCTGATGACCTCTCGAGGATCGACATGGCCTTCTTCCATGTCAACAGCGTCATCTCGGTCCTCGTTCTGGTCGCCATCCTCTCCGGAAGCATGCTGAAAGGCATCCTGTGAATCGGGGGATCATTGTCGGGATATCGGGGGCATCCGGGGCCGGATATGCAATAAGACTGCTCGAACTCCTTCTCGAGAATCCCATGCCCGTCCACCTGATTGTCTCCGAAATGGGGGCGAAGGTCCTGGCTCATGAACTCAGGATTCCCCGCGAGGAGTTGCAGGGATTATTCGACCAAATGCGTTCCGCAAGGGGTGTCAAGGCAGAGATGGTCGTTCACGACCCCAATGACCTGTTTGCCCCGGTGGCCAGCGGATCGTTTCTCACCCGGGCCATGGTGGTCATTCCCTGTTCCATGAAGACGTTAGCCGCCGTTGCCGCCGGTTACACCTCCAACCTCCTGGAGAGGGCGGCGGATGTGACCCTCAAGGAGAGGCGCCCCCTCATCCTTGTCACCAGAGAAACCCCTTTGAACCGCATCCATCTGCAGAACATGCTCAGGGCCCATGAGGCCGGGGCCACGATCATGCCGGCCTCGCCGGGATTCTACCACCATCCGCAAACGATCGAAGATCTCACGACATTCATCGCCGGCAGGGTTCTGGATCACCTCGGCATTGAAAAGCCCGATAGCCCCCGGTGGGAAGGGCATCCTGACGGGGAAAAACGATGAGTTACAAAAATCTCGGTCAATTCATCGCCCGGCTTGAAACAGAAGGTGAGCTTGTCAGGATCGACGCCCGCGTTTCTCCTGTCCTGGAGATTACCGAGATCACGGACCGCATGTCAAAGGCCCCCGGGGGCGGGAAGGCACTTTTTTTCAAAAATGTGGAAGGTTCGGCTTTTCCGGTCATCACCAATGCCTTCGGCAGTCACCGCCGGATAGCTCTCGCCCTCGGGTCCGACCCGGATGCCCTTGCCGGAAGGCTCGCTGAGATCCTCACACAGACCCCGCCCCGGTCGATGCGTGAGAAAATGAGCTTCATCCCCAAGGCCATCGCCTGGACTAATTTTTTCCCCGGGACGCGAAAAATCAAAGCCCCTCCCTGTCAGGAAGTCATCCTCAAAGGGGATGAGATCGATTTAATGAAAATACCCATCCTCCATTGCTGGCCGAAGGATGGGGGCCGCTTCATCACGCTGCCCGTCGTCTTCACAAAGGGGCTCCACGACGGCAGGAGGAATGTGGGGATGTACCGGATGCAGGTCTACGACGAAAAAACCACGGGGATGCACTGGCACATTCACAAGGATGGATGCCATCATTTCCAAGAGTATCGGAAGGCCGGCAGACGCATGGAGGTTGCGGTGGCCATAGGCACGGACCCCGCCGTGACCTATGCGGCGACGGCGCCTCTGCCCAGAGGGGTGGACGAGATGATCCTCGCCGGCTTCATCCGGCAGAAGCCAGTCGTCATGGTCAAGGGCGTCACGGTCGCGATCGAGGTTCCGGCCGAGGCGGAGTTCGTCCTGGAAGGCTATGTCGACCCGGAAGAGACGAGGATCGAGGGGCCGTTCGGGGATCACACGGGGTACTACTCCCTGGAGGGCGAGTATCCGGTCTTCCATTTGACCGCCGTCACCCACCGGCGGAATCCCGTCTACAGCGCCACGGTTGTCGGACGCCCGCCCATGGAGGACTGCTATCTCGCGCTTGTCACGGAACGCCTCTTCCTGCCGATGATCAAGGCCGTCATGCCCGAGATAATGGACTACTGGCTCCCCTGGGAGGGGGTCTTCCACAATATCGTCGTGGTCGCGATTGACAAGGAGTACCCCCAGCACGCCGCCAAGATCATCAGCGGCCTGTGGGGAATGGGGCAGATGAGCTTCGCCAAGGCGATCGCGGTTGTTGACGATCGGTCTCTCCTGTCCGACGGGGAACGGCTGCTTGCGCATATCTTGAATACGATTGATTTCCATTCCGATATCACGGTGACCAGAGGCATCCTCGACGTCCTCGACCACTCCTCGCCGCAGCCCCTCTACGGCTCGAAGATCGCCATCGATGCGACAGCCCGGATAGCCGGCGAACAGCCCCGCCCGAAGACAAATGCTGCAAAGGTCTCGCGGGGCGACGAAGAGCTGCTTCAACATCTCCGGGGCATCGACAGGGGATTCGTCGCGTTGCGCAGAATCTTTCCCGGGTGTAAAAATCCGCTCCTCTTGATTGCGATCGACAAGGAAAACGGGAAAAACTCCCGCTATTACATGGACAGGATCGACTGGGAGGCGCTTTCTCAGGGCGTCTGCGTCCTCTACGACGCCGGCATCGACTTGGCGGACGACTCCCTTTTGCTGTGGAAGGTCTTCAACAATACGGACTCTTCACGGGACGTAACGATCAGGGGGGCGGGGATCATCATCGATGCAACAAAAAAGGGCCCGGCGGACGGCCACATAAGACCGTGGCCGGATGAGATCGAGATGACGGACGAAATCAAGAAACGCGTAAACGGTTTGCTCGACGAGTTCGTTAAAGATGATCCGGATGCTCTCAACATGGCGGCATTCCGGCTTCCACCTCTTCTGCGGCAACCGCATCTTGCCCGACGATGATACGGCCATGGAGAACCTGGCCCGCTACATCATCCGGACGTGATTCTCCTGGGAAAGGATGCACTACCTGGATCCGAAGGGGAAGGTCGTCTATACATCCAAAGACGGCAGGACAAGCAAGAGCTTCCCCGCCCTGGGATGGCTGGCCAACCTGTGCTCCCACATCCCGAACACTTATAAGGCCTCCTCATGTCAAGGGGAAAAATAATCCCCTTAACGGAGAATGAAAGTGATGTGGTTCCGCTTTACTGGTACCGATGGTGCTGTAACACGGTCAGCGATGCCGGCTTGGTTTCAAAGGATCAGGTTTGCAGAATCAGGGGAGAGCAGCAGAACTGGGCGCGGCTTATTCAAAAGATCTATTTCGAAGAATCAGCGAAGCTGATTTGAGGCTTGCAGGATAGGTCTGCCTGAATGCCGCTAACAATGGCCTTCGTGGCGGGTAAATCAACAAAAAAGCAATGCCTTATCAATCAATTCAATCAATCAATTCAATTAGTTTTCGGCAACCATCCTGTTCGTCGGAGCGATTGTCCTGGCGGCCCCCCTGGTGATTGCATGGATCAAGCCGCTCATCGACCGCAAAGATTAAGCGGCTTCGTAAAAAGTCCGGGGGCTGCGCTAAAGCTTCAGCCTGCCCCTGCTCTCGCAGGGGCAGGCTTTTTGCGGCGTGTTCCGGAGATATGTTCCGATCGCTTTTGAGCTTCCGGAATAAGCCCCTCCCCGATTCCTCACTCCTCAGGACTCGCGCACCTTGCCTTAATGTCAGTTGTCCCCTTTCCGGTCGGCGCCATGGACAACCAAGGGGATGAGATTTCCCCGAACGTCAAAAGACATGGGGCGGGGGCCCTCAAGAATCTCAAGATCCGGCCTGCTGGGGATTTCACCCCCATAAATTTCAGAAACCTCCACCTCATCCAATTGAAGCGTGTTTTTTATGCGGACGATACGGCTTTTCCGGGGAGGGATCAGGCCGACGGACCCCAGGGCAACCTGGATACATTCCCGATCCGTTTCAAAGTGCATGGGGATTGCCGCCTTTTCGAGACTGATGCCGGTGATGCAGTTCATGTAGGTGGATAAACGGTCGATCTTGTCCACCAGCCTTTTTGTGGTTAGATCCGCGAGGCCGATGCCCGTAGCGTTTCCGCCGGAGAAAGGGGTCAGATCCCTCACAAAAAGCCGTCTAACGTTCACGGGGTGGGGGAAGACGCCGAGGATGTCGCGGTTACGCCCGGTGACATTCGGATCGATGCCCGTGCCACTGATGTCCTTTCCCATCTCATCGATGATCAGCAGGTCTATTTCCGTGAATGGGAGACGGGGCATCATCCTTTTTGCCAAGATCAGGAGTTCTTTCTCTTTCTTCTCCAGCTCATCGGGAAGAACCGCGGCGATTGCCGCCGTCTGATCGTATCCGTTCTCCACGAGCCCCAGGCCGCAAAGAATGGGGACTTTTTTCAGGACCTCCCTGCCCACATCGACGATGATCTTGGGAAAGGTGTATTGGATCGCTGCCTTGTGGTAATATTCGGCGCCCTTTTGCTTGCCCATGCCGATGGCCATCATCTTCATCAGGCCGCTCTCGATCGGGGCCTTGAATTTGGTGTGGGGCTTGATCCGATTGACAACGATGATCCCGTCCGCCTCGAAGGCGTTCTTGTCGATAAACACCGGAACCCCGTCTTGTGTTTTGGAGATCTCCACGGTTTCCATGGAGGAGAGAATCGGCGCGTCCGTGAACGCCTCGGTTACGTGATAATGGGCCAGCATGGCCGTCTGCCCCTCCGCCGTTGCCCCGCCATGGCTCCCCATGGCGGGAAAGATAAACGGCCTGGCGCCGAGCGATTTCAAATAGTCTGCAGCGCTCTTCAGAATCAGCGCGATATTGGCGACGCCGCGGCTGCCGCCGGTCAAGGCGATACGCTGCCCCGGTCGGACCCGCTGCCCCAGGGCGAGTTTTTTCAATTCGGCCTGGACCGCGCCGGGGATATCCGTAACCATTGTCCGGTCAAAGGTCTGCCGCAGGCGAATCATGTCTGGAAAATCCATTGTACGAACCTCCTCAAAAATCAAGGGCTTCCGAACGGATGCCCGTGGATGACCCCGTGAAGGATTGCTTCAAAAGCGCCTCGGTGAAATCCTTCCATCTCTCTTCGGCGGCGATCATATGGATCACTCCGGAAAAAGGCAAGACTTAATTGGGGAACGGGGGGTATCCCGCACCGCCCATAACTTATCCCTCCTTTGGGAAGTCAATGTTCGGCAACATCGAATGATGAGCCAATGATCCCTTTTTACCCTCCTTGGGCAACAGTTTATTTGAGGCAATTCGCCCCCGGGTTTTGTCGTTGACAAACCCATAGCTCTACTCTATCGTTAGACAGGCATAAGCGGCGTCCGGTCGTTCCGGGCGCGAGGCCGGAGAAAACCCCGCCTCCCCCGATTCCCTCTCCCTGAGGGAGACGGAATTGGGGGACTTTTTACGAAGCCGTCAAACAGAAAGGAGAAAAAAAGATGATCAGCAAGAAGATGTTCGATTCGATGAACGAGCAGATTAAAATGGAACTGGAGTCCTCCTATCTCTATCTCTCCATGGTCGCCTATTTCCATTCCCGAAACTTAGACGGGATGGCCCACTGGATGCGTTGCCAGGTCCATGAGGAGACGATCCACGCGATGAAGTTTTTCGACCATGTCATCAGCCGGGGGGGCGAGGTGGTCCTCCTGGATCTCAAGCAGCTCAAGCTGACATGGAAAAGCCCGTTGGAGGCATGGAAGGGCGCCTATGCCCACGAACAGTTCATCACGGCAAAGATCCACAACCTGATCAGGATCGCCCGCGAGGAAAACGACTACACGGCGGAGCCGATGCTCGCATGGTTTGCCAACGAGCAGATCGAGGAGGAGAGCAACACAGACAAGGCAGCCCGGCAGATCGAAATGGTCGGCGACAGCAAGCAGGGACTCTTCATGCTGGACCGTGAGATGGGGACCCGGATCTTCGTGGCGGGCTCGCCCTTCGATCCTGCGGCCTACAACCTGCTCAAGTAGCCTCTGTCGCCGTCAACGTTTCAATAGCTTGCTGCCATAAAGACCGGTCGGCTTGATCAGTAGAATCAGCAGCATGATCGCAAACGGCGCCATCTGCGCCAGCGGGGCGTAGATGAGGGATCCAAGCGAAACGACCTGACCGACGAGAAAAGCCGATATCAGCGTCCCTTTGATGCTGCCCAGCCCGCCGATGATGACGACCATGAATATGAACGGCATCACCTCGAGCCCCATCTGGGGATCGACCATAATGAGCGGCGCATGCAGTCCCCCGGCCAGCCCGGACAACGTTCCGGCGATGATGAAGGTGGTGGTGAACAAGCGATAGACGTTGATGCCGAGCCCCTCGACATGTTCCACATCCTCGATGCCGGCCCGGATCGCCTTCCCGATGATCGTCCGGTTCAAAAAAAGCCAGATGCCGAGGTAAACGAGCAGCGAGATGGCAATCACAATCAACCGGTAAACGGGGATTTCCGTGCCCATAATACTGATCTGCGTGACCATCGGAACGGGAACCGGACGGGGAACCAGCCCCCAGATGGACTTGATCACGCCCACGCCGCCGATCAGAATCCCGAAAGAGGCGATCATCGTGAAGGCGATATCCCGTTCGTAGATGCGCAAAAATATGAACCGTTCCACGCCGAAACTGACAATGCCGGCAACGACCATCCCCGCCAGCGCGCCCTGCCACATGCTGCCCGTTACGAGGCTGATGGTGTAGGTGATATACGCGCCGATGGAATAGTAGAGCAACTGATCCAGGCTGATGATGCGCATCAAGCCGAAACAGAGAGACAAGCCGATAGCCATCAGGAAAAAGATGCTGCCGATGCTCAACCCGAAGATCACGCCGGAAATCAGCAACTGTGTGTCCATCATCGCCAATCGTCACCCCTATCGTTCTGGTTTGAAAACATTCTTCCGGAAGAGCGCCTTTTTCAGCAGCGGCTCCAATGTGCCCCAGATGCCCTTTTCGCCGGCAAGCATGATAAACACCAGCAGAAAGCCGATAAACAGCTCCCAGTTGCCGATCAGTCCGCTGATCAGGTCCTTCATGCCGGTGTAGGCGATCGCCCCGACGATGGGCCCGTAAAGCGTTCCAACGCCTCCGAGAATCGTGACCACGACCGGATCGGCGGCACGGTGCGCGCTGGTCATTTCCGGGCTCACAAAGCCGAGATAAACGGCATACATCGAACCGGCCAGCGCGGTCGTCGTATTGGCGATGACGAAAGCCATCAGCCGGATTTTGAAATTGCTGTACCCGAGAAATTTGACCTTGTCTTCATTGATCTTCGAGGCCAGACAGCAGGCGCCGAACAGGGTGTCGTTGAGGTATTTGTAGAAGGCCCAGATGGCCAGGGCCACGAGAAAAGCGAAGATATAGAAATGGTTTGGTCTGGAAAGATCCAGTATGGGCGTGGAAGCGATGTTGGTCAAAAACCAAAGCCCGTTGTCTCCCTTGGTAATCGAAGCCAGGACCTTCTGCATCATATAGAAGATGATCACCGCCAGCGCCAGATTCACCAGCGCAAAATAGTCGCTGCGCAATCGGACGAAAAGCGGGCCGACGATCAAAGAGATGAGCACCCCCGCCAGAATTCCGATCAGGATGCCGATATAGGGGTTCGTGCCGAAGTAATAGAGATAAAAGGCGGTTGCATAGGCCCCGGTCGCCAGATAAGCCGGCTGCCCGAATGAAATAAACCCGACGCGCCCCAGAAGGAAGCTGCAACCCATCGTGTAGATGGAGAAAATGATGATCTCGTTGGAGAAGGGCAGCGGCAGGAAGACCCTCAACACGGCCAGCAGCGAAAACGCCAACAGTATGCCCCACCACCATCGGAACACGTTCATCATGGGAATCCCTCGTTCATCCTTCTTAGAGATACTGTTCGCAGATATTCGCCTTGACAGATTCCCCCGCAAGTTCCTTGATAATGCGTCCCTCTTTGATGGCGTAAACCTTGTCGGAGATGGCGCAAATCAGGGGCAGGTTCTGTTCGACAATCACCAGGGAGGATTTCTTTCTCAACTCACCGAAAACGATCCTTAAATGGGAAACGATGCTGGGGGCCAACCCCTCGGTGGGTTCATCGATCAAGAGCACCTTGGGGCTGCCGAGGATGGCCCTGCCGATCATCAGCATCTGGCGCTCCCCGCCGCTCAGATGCCCCGCCTTGCGATCCATGAGCTCTTTGAGTTTGGGGAAATAGTCGGTGACCTGGTCCCAGTTGTAATCCCTGGTTGCGTAACTGCCCAGCTCCAGATTTTCCCGGACGGTCAGATCGGAAAAGACCTTTTTGTCCTGGGGAATGTACTTGATCCCCATTTTGGCGATATCGTAGGACATCCGACCGATCAAACCGACGCCGTCACAGGTGATCGATCCGGAGAGCGGTTTCAAAAATCCCGCAATGCTCTTGAGCAGGGTGGATTTGCCCGCCCCGTTGCGGCCCACGCAGGCCACGATCTGCCCCGGTTTGACGCCCAGATCGATATCAAACAGAACCTTCGATTCACCGTAAGAGACATTGAGGTTTCTGACGGTCAGGATCTCTTCGTTATTCATCGTCATGAACACCCTTTAAAACCATAGTGCTGAGTGCTGAGTATTACGTAACACTTAACACCTAAAACTTAACACCATTTCAACTATCCGCAGAGGCGTCGATCTGCCAGTAGCTTCGGCGCACCTCCGGATCCCGGAGACATTCCTCATACCCGCCATCCGCGATAATTCTGCCGTCGTGCATAACGGTGAGCCGCTGCAGGAAATCTTCCACCTGGGAAATCTTATGTTCCACAATCAGGATCGTCTGCACGCCCACATGCCGGCGCAGCACACTGAGGACGCCCTTGATCTCGGAATCGGCCAGCCCCGCCAGAGGTTCGTCCAACAACAGCACCTTCGGTTCGGCCAGGATGGCCATCGCGATTTCCAACCTTCGCTTCTCACCCAGGCTGAGATTCTTCACCTGCCTGTCGGCCACATCCTGCAGGCTGAAGGTTTCCAGGATGGCGACGATTTTCTCGTCTTTCCGGT
>Ga0100394_1004689_pt1 | contig 11145 bp, 6 predicted proteins | sample CryGeymeta201518_FD_81549 | JGI IMG/M metagenome (GOLD analysis project Ga0100394, IMG submission 81549) | Groundwater microbial communities from Crystal Geyser aquifers in Utah, USA - Crystal Geyser metaG 2015-18 | ecosystem: Environmental > Aquatic > Deep subsurface > Groundwater | place: USA... | reverse complement strand
TATGGTAACAATTACTTCAGCTGCTGGCGTTTCGCGTATTGCACCGGTAATGTCAGTACTCATTTTATAAATCGCGTCTATCTGCTCTTGCAGCTTAGCAACAACGCGATCAGTTTCAGCCGGCATTAACTGTTTTAGCGCTGCCAATTCAGACTCAAATACCGCCGTAATTGCGGCGGAATCGCTGGCAAATTGCGCCTTTAACGCCTCAACACCTGCTGCGTATTCCGCATTTGCTAGGCCCTGCAAGCCGCCAACTTTTGACTGCAGTGCGGCAAGCTCACTAATAGCGCCCTGGGCTAATACAATTTGCTGTTGCTCAAGTGCCACCAGCTCGTTTTGCAGCTGCTGCATTTGGGCATTTACTGCGGCAGTATTAGCGTTATAAGTGCTTTCCAGCGCGGTTAAATCATTATGCAACGTGTTAGCCGCAGTAGCTTCAAGCGCTTGCGTAAACTGCTGCAGCTGTGCCAGCTCTGCCAGGGCAGCTTCTGCCAGGCTAATTTGTTGTTGCTCAAACTGCGTTGTATCCGGGTGCGGCCTGGGGGCTGTAGGCTCAGCAAAGGTGGTGCCGCCCAGCTGGTCAAACAAACCGGTAATATAGTCAAATGCGCCCTGGTAACTGGCGGGGTTGAAGTCCCGTGCTAGCTCCAAATAACGCTGGCCAAGCTGCTGCACATCGGCATACGCGTTGGCATCACCACCTAGCGCCGCCTGCATCGCTTGTTGCAGCTGGCTTTGTGTTTCGCGTAGGCGTTCGCCTGTGGTAAGTGGCGATAGATCACCAATTTGCAGTGCAGCTGCCGCATCGCGCAGCGCCTCTGCAGCCTTAGCTAATTCACGGTATGTGCTTAAGGCAGTGTTGTAGTGGTCTAACTGCAGTTGATACTGCTCATCAGCCACTTGCTGCACTTGCTCCAGCTGTTGCAGCTCCGCGTTATAGCGTGCCTGTATTGCGTTTTGTAGTTCACTAACCAGCGTTAACTGGCTATCAATATCACCGCCGCCAAGCTGGCCGCGTAAGCTTGTTACCAGGCTGGCATAATAACCCGCTGCATTGGCGCCGGGCATAGATAAACGAATTTGTGTTGCTGTCTGTGCTACAGATTTAGCCGCGCCGGCTATCCGCGCAACAACCTGGTCAAACGCATCACGCAGTGCATTGCCAGCACTTTCAAAATCACTTTGTAGTGTGTTTAGCTCAGACGCCAGTGCATCATAACGGCCTTGCGCTGCGCTTTGCAGTTCGCGGTTTGCTGCCAATTCAGCGTTATAACGTGCCTGTATTGCGCTTTGCAGTTCGCCGGCTTTGCTTAACTGCTCATCAATGCTGCCACTGCCAACACCGCCCGCCAATTCTGATACCCGACCACGTAAAAACGCAACGTTATCAAAACCCGGTAACGTCTGCTGAATACTGCTAATGGTGCCAGCTATGGTGCTAACCATGCCATTGATAGCATTGGTTTGTTGCTCCAGCGTGCTTTGCAGTGCATCGCTTGCCCGCGCATAATCTGCTACTAAGCGTGACATGGCGTTGTTTGCTGTGTCGATTGCTTGTTGCAGGGTCTTTTCTGCCAGGTTCTCTTTGCGCTTGTTGTAAATAGACCACAGCAACGACGTATCAGCGCCAAGCTCCTGCGCTTCTGCAGCGGCTTCGCGGTACCACTTGTTTAAATCATCAATGGCCAGTTGCAGTGGGCTCATGTCAAAACGAGCCAGCTCACTTTGGTTGCTTGCGTTATACGCCGCGCGCTGCTCAGCTAATTTACGCTCAGCCTCGGCGGCACGTTCAGCAGCTTCTTTTTGCTGCTCTAACGATTTGTAATACGCATCCAGCCCCGGTATCAGCGCCATTAGCGCGGCATAAAGCGCCGCACCGGCTTCAGTTGTAATATCAATACTACTAATTAAATCTTTAAAACCGTCGCGGGTAGCCGGCAACGCAACGCCCAGGTCACTAACAGCGGCGCTTAACGATTTACTGAGATACTCAAACTGCTCAGCTTCACTAAAAAAGCTACTAAAGTACTGGCTGGTTGCATCGCGGAATTCTTCAATGCCACCCATCAGCTCGATGATTGATTGAGCAATAGCAATTTGGGTTTCTGCGGCAACATCGCCAAACCGGCTAAGGCCAAGCCCCAGCGCATCAAGCTGGGCGTTAAACACCGCTTGCTCTTGCGCAACGCGGATCAAGGTTTCATACAAGCCTTCGCCCATTTGCTGGTATTCGCCAATTGCTGGTACCAGGTAATGCACCATCAAGTCAGCCTGGGCGCTAAATATCGCCTCCAGCTCGGCTTGTATCTCATCCCCGCTCAGGTCTTTAAAGCTTAACGCCGGCAGGTCAATAACAAAATTCTCAAGCAGCTTGGTTGTATCAACACCCAGCATATCCACTGCAGCAGTAATAGAGTTACCAATAGAAGAGAAAATGCGGCCAAACTCCGCTTCCAGGGCGTTGTCCAACTCACTGTATTCAGTGCTTTGCTTGGTTTTTTTGCTAAGGCCCCATAGCTTACGCTTGGTGGTTTCAACCACATTGTAATAGCTGCCTTCAACAAGCCCGGTGGCTAATATGTCGCCCAGTTCTTGCGCATCAAAGCTAATGCCACTATCAAGCAGCTTCTTAGTGGTTTTGCTGATGCCACCAATAATGCTGCCTGCAATGTCAGACAAAGCGCCGCCCAGTAGCTTATCGACCGCACCGACAATGCCGCCGCTTAGTTGGTCTAGCTTGTGAGTGAAATCAACAAACGCCTGGTTGCCAAAACGCTTAACAGTGCCCAACTCGCCGGCATAATTGTCTTCATTAAACTTGCCGTAATTGCCCACAAGCGACACAGCCAGGTTAGCAATACCCGCTGAAAGCGATTTAATATTGGCGTTAATCTCACGCAGTTCGCTGTATTGGTCCAGCTCCAGTGATTCAATGCGCTCCAGCGCATTAGCAATAGATTCCGACTTCGCATCAGTGTCGCCAAATACCGTGCCGGTACCTTGGCTTGCTTGTCTATCGGCAGCGCTGGGCACACTGGCAGAACTACCACCGCTAAATACGCCCAGGCCCGCCATAATCGCTATCATTGCGGCACCAGCGGCGAAATTAAGCGGAAACGGTGCGCTAAACGCGCTGGTTATGGCTGTAAGGGCATTGGCGCCGGCCTTTTGCAGTGACATTGCAATTTCAGCAACGCCAAATGCCATTTCTAGCTTATGCAGTGCTTCGCGTTCTTTGCTTTGTTCACCAAACATTTGGCTTGCTGCGCCTGACAATGCGGAGAACTGCCCGAGTTGCGCCTGGAAGTTTTCTTTGGTTAACGCTGCCTCTTTGTTCTTAATATCAATTAGCGCTTTAGCGCGGGCTGGGTCATTGGCTTCTAGTGCTTCAACTTCTTTACGCTTTTTCTTCAGTTCATCCAGCTTTTGGTTGTAGTTCACCTGAGCAGCAGCCATGCCATCAATCTGCTGCGCAACACGGCCAAACGCTTGTGTTAGCGCATCACCAAAGCTATTTCCAGCCGATGAAAGCGCCGACATTTCATCCAGCGCCTTATTGAAAGCACCACTGGTAATTTCTTCACTAATGCTAATTTGGTTCGTTAAGTCCTGACGCAAACGCAGCTCTGCTTCTATTGCTTCCAGCACAGCAGGATCGGCACCTTTAAGTGCTGCAAGGGCTTTTTGAATTTCAAACTCTTTTTCGCCCTGGGCCAGGCGTACCATCAGCAGATCGTTTTCTTTGGTCAGCGCCTCCAACGTGGTTTGGTCAGCCACCAGTGCCTGCTTTTTCTGCATCAATGCCAGTTCGGCCTGCAGGGCGCTTAGCCTGGCCGGGTCGGCACCAGTAAACTGTGCCAGGGCTTTTTGCAGCTCGTACTCGGCTTGGCCTTTTGTTAGCTTTATATCCAGCAACGCAATTTGTGTCTGTAGCTCTTTGCTGTACGTATTACTGGCTGCATTGGCTTGTGCGGTTTGGGCTTGTTGTGCAAAGCGTTTAATGGCGGCGGCAGCATCTGCTGGCAGTTTTGCAGCGGCGATAAACTCGGCTTTAAACAACTCTAAGTCAATGCCATCTAACGACGCGCCATACGCGTCAACTGCAGTGGCATTAAGAAGCTGGGCGTTGTACACACTCAACAGTGCTTTTTCTAATTCTTTGTTTTCATCAGTGGGTAAGTTGGGTTTTACTTCAGCTGCAGGGGCAGCGCTTGCCTCGTTAACTGCTTTAATAGCCTTGGCTGCCTGTTCTGCAGCGGCTTGATTATCAGCGAACTTGCCAGCAAGTTTAACCCAGTCTTGAATAGTCTTAGGTGATACTCCTGCCTCTGCACCAACCCGTTGTAAAATAGGCGTCAGTGATTCACCAGCTTGCTTTGCAGCAGATAGTTCCCGCACAAGGCCGCTGCGTTCTTCAGTATTAAGCCCGGTAAATTTCCAACTACCAAATGACTTAACAAGGTCTTGAAACGCCACATTTGTATCAGCAATCGCCTGCTGCTCAGCATCGGCCCATTTAACCAAAGCTGCTGCACGCTGATCGTCGTTCAACTTCTGGTATTTATCAATCAGCTGATCTAGGGGTTGCTGCAGGTCGGTTAATGATGCCCGGACATCTTCTGATGATTCATAAAAGGTAAAGAATGCAGTTGCAGCTAGGCCCGCAGTTAGTGCTAAACCTGCCGGGCCACCTAACAAGCCCAGCACTGTGCGGCCTACTGTTGCATGTGCCGCCTGGGCTGCAGTAAGTCTTGTTACAGCGGCTCTATATGCTTCAGCGGCGGCTGTCGCTTGCGCATGTGTTCCGGCATTTCTCGCCATTACCGCAGCTTGTGCCAATGTAGCTTTGGTCTGAGCGACCTGAGCCTGTGCCAGCCTCAGCGCTTGAGCGCTTGCGGCCTGTTTAGCGCTTATATCAATTAACGTTTTACCAGTAGCAATCACAGTTAACGCTGTATATCGGGTTATTGCTGCAGCTAGCACGCCACCGGCAATCGTTACCAAGGTGTCCAGGTTCTCAGATAAATAAACAATGCCATCAGCCAGTGCGGCCGTGGTGCCTTTCGCTTCGTTCTGAATGCCAATGTAATTGCTGAATACATTGTTGAACTTTGTCATTGCATCCCGAACTGTGGTCGGCATGTCTTCTACGGCTTTAAGGTTTGCTTCATAGCCAAGCAATAACGCATTGGTTAAATCGGTGATACTTAGCTTACCGCTAACACCTAACTGGCGTAACTCCGCGCCGGTTTTGCCGGTGGCGGCGGTAATGTTGTTTAGAATAGATGGCATTACGCCAAAGATAGTTTGCCAGGCGTCGGCTTCAATTCTGCCTGACTGTATACTTTTGGTCAGTGCGGCCTGGGCGCTTGCACCGCGTTCGGCGTTGGCCGCATTTGTTACAAGCAAGGCGCTAAAGCTATCAACAATGTCTATACTCTGGCTCAGGTTGTAGTTCATATCGCGCAAAATGGGCGACATCATTACAAAGCCTTCGCGGGTTTCAGTAATACTGCGGTAGGTGTCGTTGGCCGAATCCACCATGCGCTGTTGCACATAGTTGTATTCTTCACTCGATTCGGTAGCCTGGCGAATACGGGACGCCATCTGGCCCCAGTTATCGGCCGTGTCTATCAGTTGCATGGCTGAAAAACTGCCGATAACCAACGCGGCAGTGGTTTTCAGGGTGTTCATGTAGCCGTTTAACGCATTGGCACCGCCTGCGGCATCGTCAAAGCCTTTTTTAGCTGCGGTACCGGCCGCGCCGGTGTTAACCAGTTCTTTATTGGTAGTGCCTGCCGCTTGGCCAATTTGCGTCAGCTCTTTTACAACAATCTGGCCACCCTCAGTGGTCAGTTTAATGGCTAACGCTAAATCACTCATTGCTTTGTTCACTCCAAACCGTTAAACAGGCGCGTTCCATTACCGCTAAGCCTGCCCACACGTCACTTTGCAGTGGCAGGGGCAGCTCAACATAGTCAGGTATTTTTGATATCCGTACATCAACAGCCGGGTAGTTCAGGCCCACTCGAACGCCAGCCATGCCGGCATAGTTCCACTGGGTAGCACAGGTAAAAAATAGGCTGACAATTAACTGGTTTGCTGGCTGAATGTCGGGTATCGCCGCTTGCTGCTTTGCTACCCGTTCAATTATTTCAGCCGGTGCACCGGCGGCCTGCAGTGCTTCTGCACAGCGCTGGCCGTTTTTAGCGTTACCGCCAGCCCACCACCGCGCTACTTCTGTAAGTTTTTTTCCAGTACATCGCTGCTGCGCGCAGTTTCAAATGCCTTACGCACCGCATCACGCACTTCACGGCTATTCAGCAACAACTTGATGTTGTCAGGGGTATTTGTCAGCGGCTGATCGTTGTCGTCGGTTATCGGAAATTCCTGCCCTGGTACCGGCTCAAAACCAACAAAACACTGCTCAACACGCTTGGCTTCTACGCCAATCATGCCTACATGGTCACCGGCATCACGCAACGCTTTTAACTTGTCCATATCAGCCTGGGCATCGCTTACCGGCACCGCACGGAAATGACCGACAAACTTGGCAGTAGCGTAAACCGTTTCGCCCTTGTCGTTTAACTGGTCAGTTGGAAACACAACAGACACCAGCGTTTTGAATAATTGTTGTGCTAAGGCAGATGCTTTGATTTTCATAATGTAAAACTCTCTTTCAAATTTGGGTGGTGGCATCCTTGCCGGAATGAAACGCGGTACTGTTACTAACTCAGCCAGTGAGCTATGACGCACTCTTTAAAGGATGGCTGCTCCTAGGCCCACCTTCTGGCTATCACTGTCAGCGGAACGTAATCTCAAAGTCGTTATCACGCGCAGTTGGCACGACATCCAGCACACAGCGCAGGTGGCTAATGCCATCTACAATGGTGGGCGTAATGCTGTTTAGCTGCAGGTTAGGTATTGCCAGCTCAAAAATATTGCCGTCGTCTACCACGTCCTGGCCAATTTGGTATGCCAGGGCGCCGAACGTCGAAAGCAGCTCCCACCAGTCAAAATCTGCCAGCAGCGGCTCTTCAAAGGTGATCTCAATTTGCGGCATACGCGCAACAATTTGCACGCTTTCGTCATTGGTAACGCTGCGGTACACAACGTTGTTGCCCAGGCGGAACACCAAATCAGACATATTCACGTTCTGGCCAAACAACTGCATGGTGGTAATGGACACCGGATCGGTTTTCATCGGCGTGTTAAAACCAGAGTAATCACAGTTCTGGAAGGCGCCGGCCTGAGTTGGGTCAACAAATAGGCCGATCAAGTTGTTAAAGGTAAACTTAGACAGCGCGCTGGTCCCCAGGTTTACTTCCAGGTTGCAGCGTGCACCCACCATCGGATGTTTAATTTTGCCGCGGTACACGTGCAAAGTGGCGCTGTCATGGTCAGTTGACACGGGCGTGTACACCACTTTTTCAGCAGCAGTAATGGTAGCCTTTAAGCCTGCAGCTTGCAGCAGTGGTGCAATGGCCGGCGGCGTATCTACTGCGCCACTTCCCGCAACATAGGCGGTTAATGTGCCGGTAATACGTTTGTTCCGCTGAATGCTGCCTTTGCTACCACCGCGGCCGGCATCAAACTCCAGCGCTTCTTGATCGCCGTCTAACAACGTCATGTCAGCTTTAACACGCATAGCATTAGCCGCAGCCGTGGGGGTAGCATCGGTACCATAAGTGGTTTCAACTGCTGCCAATACGCAGGTATCTTGCTCGTATATACGCTCGCCCATTAGTTTTTCTCCTGGTGCGCTTTAGCACGGGCTAAGCGGCGTGCCGCCAGGTGCCCATTTTTGCTGTTGTCAGTTTTAACAACCGGTGCCGTTTTTTTCGGCTCAGTTGTTACGCGGGTTTCTGTTACAGCAGCGGCGCTGGCCTCTGCCTGGTCAGTTCTTTTGGTCATATCAGTCTCCTAACGAATAAAAGTGATCCGCAAAACGGCGTAGTGCACCAGCACGCCGGCGAACATAGCCGGCGCACTGCGCGTTAATTCAAAACCCAACTGCTCGCCTACAGCGCAGGACCAGCCGTTTAGCTGGTGGCTGTTTTCAAACTCAGCAATAACGCGGTCAAGGGAGTCGTCAAACAGCAGTTCGCTTTCCTTTGCATCTTCAAAAGAGCGCAGCAAAGTCAGCTCAAAACTTTCTCGCCGGCGGTTGCCCAGGCTAGCGCCAGGTATCACTTTTGCCGCTATCCGGCGTAAAAATCCGCCCTCTAACCGGCTATTAACCTGGTAACACTCTTTTAGACTTGTAGTGTTTCTGCTGTAGCGTTCATAGGCATGAAGCTTACCCAGCCCCAACATATCTAAACGCGCTAACAGCGCAGTGCGTAATTCACTCATATCGCTGTCAGCTCCTGCTTAATCTGAACCAACGCCTGACGAAACCGGTTTTTAATGTACGGCTCAGAGGCGTTAAAACCGTCGCGAAACATGAACTTACCCTCCGTACCGTGGTGTGATATTTTCCTGGCAATTGCCAGCGCAACCGCTTCAGCTTCTTCACCATCCAGCCCAAGCACGACTTGAACCCACTCAACTAACGGCTGCAGCGGCGGAAAGTGCGGTTTGGTACCAAGCTCAACAGGCACAGCGTAATTCAGGCTGGTACCCACCAGGCTTATTACATCACCCTCAAAAAAGGTAACGGGCTGTGCCAAAATGCTGCCACTTAAGCCGCTGCCAGCACCCGCCCCTTGCGGCGTGCGCTCAACAACCTCGCGTTGCAGTAACATGGCGCTTTCTTCTGCCGCAGCTACCATTTCTCGCTGCACCAGTTCAGGCGCTTGCTGCCACAAGGTGGCAAGTTCATCAAAGCCAGATAACGCGATATCAATGTTCATCTGCGCCTCCGGCTACCCCAGGTAACAACAGTGCCGGCGCTTAAACCGGTTGCTGCAGTTGCACTGCCAGCTGGCGTAATATTGCTGCCATAGCGGCGGCGGTATTCTTTTGCCAGATTGCGATAAAGCTCGGCTTTACTGGTTTGGCTAGTTACATCTGCGGCAATGGTGCTTTGCCCTTCATTGCTGTAATAAGCCGATAATTGCTCGCAACACAGCGCTGCCGCATAGGTTGCCAATAACTCGGCATCACCCGTCCATAGCGTTTGTTCGATATCGGCCAGCGAATGCGCCAGCGTAAAATACACATGCGTATCACCGCTGTAGCCAGCAAGCTTTAGTACTTCGCCCGGTAACTGTCTGGCTGGAAGTTCGTCGTAGCCAGGCACGGAATAAACCTGCACCAACTGGCTAAAATCTGGTTGCCATGTTGCGGGCAGTGGCAACAACCCACCGCTTGCCGTTACCACAGCATCATCCTGGCGAGGCTTGTCTTTGCTATACCTTGCAACCGCCAGACTAAGCGCCTGCAGGTAATCATCCGCAGTTAACACCGCTACATCATCGCGGGTTAACGCTTGGGTAAGTTGTGTTAGTTCTGCCTGGTTCATTATTTTTTCCGGTTGGGAGAGCATCCTTGCTCTATGCATTCACAGTGTTAAGCAACTACCGACTTAACCGCACCACGGAAGTCTTTCACTACACCGCCATAAATGTGGCGGATTTTGTAAGTGATAGTGTCGTTGGTGAACAAGCTGCCCACTGTTGGGTTATCCTGGACAAACATTTCAGGCTCTTCCTGGCCGTCCAGGAAGCCGACTTCAATAGTAGGAATGTCGTTTTTATCCGCCATCGCCAACCAGTCGTTGGCGTCGGTCCAATACCACGGCACCAGAATTTTTGGTTTCTGGCTTTGGGTAAAGGTTTCGTCGTTGTTGGTGTCACGGCGGAACAGGTCGTAAGCGGCCTCTTCCAAATCTGCCGGTACCATCAGCAAACGTGGTGCAATACCAAGCTGTTCACCTGCAGCACCAAATTCAGTTTGTTTAATCATGGCCAAACGGGCTGCAGCCCAGCTGCCTGTTGATAGTGCAGTGGTTAGCAGGTTGGCATGATCAACATGGAAAAATGCTTTAGTGTCGTAAATCGTCGGGTTGGTACGCAAAAAATCCAGCACAAATTTGCTAAGCGTGCGCTTGCCCGCCCTGCTCATTTTGCGTGGAATATCTAAAATCACGCCTACATCATCGTTTTTAACCATTTCAAGCGTAACGCTTTCAGTACCGCCGCGTTTTGATACCGCAAAACTGGCCTTTTCATCAGTTGGCGAGGTTAACGGGTTATAGTTACCGCTCTCACCCACAACAGGTAAATCACCATAACCGCCGTAGCGCACGCGCTCCTGGCTGCGGAAGTCGCTAACCGGAGTTACTTTGGCCACTTCACGCCAAATATCGTATTGATCTGGTTGGTTGTACTCTTCAATCATGCGCTTGTGCATGGCTTCGCCCAGCACATTGCCCAGGTTACTACTATCAAGCGCTTCAACCATGCGGCTGCGGCTGCATTTGTCTAAACGGCCTGTTACCAGCTTGTCACCGGTAATTTCGATATAGCACTCTTTAAACGACTGCACAGCACGATCTTTAGGGTCAAAAAATGCTGCCAGCAACTGGGCAGCATTTGGCGCATCGCCATAACGCGGGCCACCTTCTGGCATCATCGGCTTACCGCTTTCAGTAAATTTACCCAGATAAGTGCGCTCAGATGTAATGGCTTCGTCAACAGCTGCTTCAGTAAAGTTTGCCTGGCCAGAGAACTGCGCAAGCAAGCGCTCTTGTGCTGGCTGCGGTAACTTACTCGCGGCAATAGTGGTTTTGGCATAGGCACGCGCTTCAACCATTTTTAGTGCCAGGGTAAGCTCATCTTTGCTAATACCATCACCGGCACCAGCTGCAGGCTTTACCGCAACCGCTTCACGGTATGCTGCTAATACAGCATCTTCGTTTTCCTGATCTAACCCTGCTAACAGGGTTGGGTTTTGGCGTTTAATCGCCTCAAGCATACGTTGCAGCAACGTCATATTAATGTCCTCTTGGGGTTGTTTCGCCTCAACCATGCGGATCACACGCCCACCGGCTCCTGGCTCAATAATTAAATCAACTGAATTCACACGCTGAATTTGCTTAGCTTCGCGCAGTTTTCCGGTCTGTTTGGCAGTGCCATCGCAGTCAATTGAAAAGCCGAATAGCTCTGTCATACCGCGTTCAACGGCCTCAACTAATTT
>Ga0100394_1004684_pt1 | contig 11148 bp, 8 predicted proteins | sample CryGeymeta201518_FD_81549 | JGI IMG/M metagenome (GOLD analysis project Ga0100394, IMG submission 81549) | Groundwater microbial communities from Crystal Geyser aquifers in Utah, USA - Crystal Geyser metaG 2015-18 | ecosystem: Environmental > Aquatic > Deep subsurface > Groundwater | place: USA... | reverse complement strand
TCTGAACCAAACTTTTTAACTGCCTGGCTAAGGAAATTAGGATTTTTGACAATAGAAGTATTAAGTGAAACCTTACTGGCGCCAGCCTTTAATAAGTTTTCGATGTCAGACAAAGTAGCAATACCGCCACCAACAGTTAAAGGGATTTTAATTACCTTGGCCACTTTTTTAACCAAATTAAAAAACGGCTTTCGGTTTGCCAAAGAAGCTGAAATATCAAGCATGGCTAATTCGTCAGCTCCCTCATTTGAGTATTTCTTAGCCAGTTTTACCGGGTCGCCGGCTAGTTTTAATTTTTCAAATTTTATTCCCTTAACTACGCTCCACTTCCCTCGCCATTTTTTGCAGTCAAGACAGGGAATAATTTTTTTAGGTGCCATGGATTTTAAATCATTTAATGAGATTTTGTTCTCGTAGATTGCTTTCCCAATGATTGCTCCGGACGCTCCAATTTTAGAAAGTTTTTCTAAGTCTTTAATATTTCTTACCCCTCCCGAAGCAATAATTTTTAACTGCGGGAATTTTAAAATTAGTTTTTTATATAAAGAAAAATTTGGCCCGCGGAGAGTACCGTCTCTTTCAATATCTGTACAAATTATTGTTTTTGTTCCTAATTTAATTAAACTTTTTAAAAATGAATTTATGTCTTTTTTGGTTTTTTCTTGCCAGCCCCGGAAGTAAATCTCGCCATTCTTAATCCCCACATCTGCTATAATTTTCTCGGAACCAAATTTCTTTAAAAATTTTTTAAGTTTTCTGGGTTCCCGCACGGCGATTGTCCCTAAAATTACCTGATGCGGTCCCAAGCTCAAAAGTCTTTTGATGTCTTTTTCGGTTTGGAAACCACCCCCAACCTGTAAAACTAAATTGGTTTTTTTAGCGACCTCCTCAATCGTTTTCCAATTCTTCACTTTTCCTTCTTTCGCGCCATCAAGATCAACAAGGTGCAATTTTTTTATGCCTGTATCCTGAAAAGCTAAAGCTATTTTTAGAGAGTCGCTACTGTAAATCTTTTTCGTTCCATAATCCCCTTGCGCTAGCCGAACGCATTTGCCCAAAATTATATCAATAGCTGGAATTATCTCCATAAATAAATTCTAACATATTAGGCGATGAAGGACAGACCTTCATCTTCACCTTCGCTTTTACCGTGTAAAAGCTCGGCAGGCGATGAAGGACAGACCTTCATCTTCACCTACCCGAGCCGCAGCGAAGGGTGGAGAAGAGATTTATCTCTTCGACTCGCTCCGCTGCGCGGGGCTCGGCAGGCGATGAAGTTTCCCTCCTGCGGAGTTTGCCTTCATCTATGACCCGTCGTTTCTACCTGGTAGAAACTCGGGTTTTTGATTTTATAAAATATCTGTTTTAGAATGAATTAAGATAAACTCCTATGAAAATTTATCTTATTCCAACTACTACCACCAAACATTTGGTAAAAAACCTGTCGGCAACAGAAAAAAATCTTAAAATTGTTTTTCCCGATTTAAGTAGAGACGGTAAAAGGCTTTTCCCGGACGGAGAGATCTATGTGAAAATTCTAAAGACGAGAAGGTTAAAGAATAAAAGGGTAATTGTTTTACATTCAGGCGCGCCGAAGCCGAATGAGGGATTAATGGAATTAGAATTGATTTTACAAATTTTGAGAGATAATAAAATAGAGCCGGAGGTGTTTTTCGCTTATTTCCCTTATGGCATGCAAGACAAAGTTTTTGAAAAGGGGGAAACTAATGTGGCTGAAAATTTGATTGAGAAATTAATAAATTATTACAAAGTCAGAAAAATTTATACAATTGATCCTCATTTTGGCGGAAGAAAATGGGCTAAAAAATATCCAATAATTTCTATTTCAGCGGTTCCTATTTTAATTGAAAAGGCCAAAGAGGATTTCGGCAAAAATATTTTATTTTTATCGCCAGACATCGGCGGAAAGAGAAGAACCAAAATCCCGGGGTTCAAAAAGAAAAGGTTGAACTCTTTTGATGTAAAAATATTTTCTCCTTCTTCAAATCTCAAAGGAAAGATTGTGGGAGTAGTGGATGATATGATTAAAACGGGAGGCACTCTTTTAAAATTCTATAAAATCGCCAAAAAAGCCGGAGCGAAAAAAATCATCGCTCTGATTACTCACGGGGTAATGCCCGATGGTATTTCAAAAATCAAGAGAAGATATTTAAAGCTTTATCTTACAAATACGATTAAACGAAAAGATTCGAATATTGATATAACCGATTTAATCTCAAAAAATATTTTAAAACATTAAAATTTCAAGTATTTAACAAAAATAGAACGCTCCCAACTTAAATTGGGCGTTTTTAAATACCATCAAAAATGTTAAAATTAATGTAGAAAGAAATTTTATTTATGATAAAAATATGGAATTAGATAAAGATATAAAACAGAGGCTTAATGATTATATTGGTAAAGCACTAAAGGTTAAAACAACTATTCATTGGTGGGATTTATATCCTATACGAAGCGTAAAAATAAAACCAGAATTGCAAGTTAAAATTGTAAGATCAACTATTAAAAAAGCTGGCAGTCAAGAAAAAGTAGCAAAAATAATCAATGTGAAACAAGCAACAATCTCTAAGTGGCTATTATTACAAAGAGATATTTTTGTGTGTAATCTAATAAATTTATGTAACTTTGTTGGCTGTCCGTTTAATAAAGTAGAAAGAAATATAGTTAAGATAAGTGGTTTAAAATATCCTAATTTACCTTTTAATTTAACCTCTCCGGAAGCTATTAAAATTAGAGCGGCATTTTTATCTGATGGGCATGTCCCTAGAAAAATAACCGCTGCACCACATTACAAATCCAATACGATGAAAGCCCATAGAGATCTTATTTTACGATGTAAAAAGATTTTTGGTAGTTTTAAGATTAGAACTAAATATATAAAAGATGATCATGTTTTTGTAACTAAATTTCCCTCGGTAATTGGAGATACCCTTGCGCTTTCAGGTGTTGTTAGGGGCAATAAATCTCTCATAAATCCTTACATTCCAGCAGATATAATTTTGGGCGATCGAGAAACAAAGAAATCTTATCTACAACAAGTTTTTGACGATGAAGGTGGAGTTGGAATAGAAAGAAGATCTGGCGGAAAAATAATTTTAGCAAGAAACTGTGTGATAGACAAAATTAATGGTTTAAAAGAGAATTGGGTTCAAGATAAAAAATTAAAACAGGTGCTTCTTGAAAAATCTAAAAGAAAAATTAATAATCTCATTTATGGGGAAAGTCTACTTCTTAATTCGCTAGGAATAGTAACAAATTTATATGTTATGAAAAACTTTTGGGTCAGTAAAGTAGGAACAATCAGTGCTCAATGGGCATTAGAGATTTTCACTAAGAAAGATTTAGAAAATTTTCGGAAAACCGTAGGATTTACCCTTAACGATAAAAGGGAGAAGCTTGAACGATTAATAAGTAACTTGCGTTATTCTTTTCACAATAATGAGGGGATAGAATTTGCAAAAACAAAAATCTTTGAGATAGAAAAAAACAATAGCTTTAAATTTAGTGACTTAGCAAAAATGTTTAAAAAAGAAAAAAGATGTATTAGCTTAACTTCGCATTATATAAAAAAATTAGAAAATGAAAAATTTATTAAAAAAGTTAAGCAAGGCATTTATCAACTAACAGAATAACTATGAATCCAATAGAAATCGACGGGTCATTTGGGGAAGGGGGTGGCGCTATACTTCGTATAGCATCGGCTTTGTCGGCAGTGACAAGTAAACCTGTACATATCTTTAATATAAGACAAAATAGACCAAAAGGTGGAGGTTTGGGAGTGCAACATCTAAAAGGTTTAGAAGCAATCGCTGAACTTTGTAATGGCAGAATTGAAAATGCGGAAATAAGCGCTAAAGAAATCTGGCTTTATCCTGGCAAAATACAAGCTAAAAATTTGTATATAAAAATTGAAACGGCCGGCAGCATTACTTTGGCCTTACAGACTTTAATTCCGGCCTCTCTACACGCTCCTTCCCCCATTAAAATTACTTTTGACGGCGGGGCTACCGATACTTTTTTTTCTCCAACTGTTGATTATTTTCGTTATGTGTTTTTGCCAATCTTGGGGAAAGTGGGAGGTGAAGCAGAAATAAATATTCTTAAAAGAGGCTATTATCCCGAAGGCGGCGCCAAAGTAGAAGTCACGACTTATCCTTGCCATGGCAAGATTAAGTCGTTGGTTTTAACTGAAAACAAATCATTAAAGAAAATAACTGTGATTTCTGGTGCCTCGGAGTCTTTAAAAGGTAAAAAGGTGGCTGAAAGGCAGCTGGCCGGCGTTAGAGAAGTTTTAGGAAAGCTAAAATTACCAATTGAAGAAAAAGTCGAGTATTGCGATACTCGGTGCCCCGGGAGTCAAATTTGCTTGATAGCTGAATTTGAAAATACAATAATTGGCGCAGATAATTTAGGGAAGCTTGGCAAACGAGCTGAAGATATTGGCAAAGAAGCAGCCTTAGAATTACTAAAAGAACAAAAATCTGGGGCTTGCCTGGATAAACATTTGGCTGACCAAATTTTACCCTATTTGGCCCTCTCCTCTGGCAAGTCCCGGGTTACAGTTTCAGAAATCACCAATCACTGCAGAACCAATATCTGGGTAATTGAAAAATTCTTAGATGGGAAATTTGAAATAAAAAATAATTTAATTACCTGGCTTCCAGGATGAAAATAATTTTAGCTAAAAACTTGGGTTTTTGTTTTGGAGTAAAAAGAGCGGTGAAACTTTCTGAAGAATCTTTGGAAAACGACCCAAAACCTATTCATTTTTTAGGCAAACCTGTCCACAATGAAGAAGTTATTAACAAAATAAAAAAGGGGGGCGGAAGGTTTATTTCAAATCCGCCACAAGCTAAATCCGGAACTTTAGTAATCCGAGGGCACGGTGTACCGCCATTTACTCCTTTGAAAAATGTTTTAATAAGAGACTTGACCTGCCCTTTGGTCAAAAGGGCTCAATTGGCAGCTCGTTCTCTCTTGGAGAAAGGATATAAAGTAATTATTATTGGCGATAAGAAGCATCCTGAAGTAAGAGGTATCAAAGGATATGCAAAAAATAAGGCTTTGGTTGTTGAAAATAAGCTGCAAGCTAAGAAACTAAAAAAATTTAATAAAATGGGGGTAGTGGCCCAAACCACTCAAGATTTTAACAGGGTCAATGAAATCTTAAAAATTTTAGAGAAGAGAGCTAAAGATTTTCAATGGTTAAATACTCTTTGCCCCGAAGTTACCTCGCGACAAAAAGAGCTATCTCAAATTTTAAAGAAGACTGATGGGATTTTAGTAATCGGTTCCCATTCTTCAGCCAACACAAAAAGGCTGGCTGAAATAGCAAAAAAAGCAAAGGGTGAAGTTTTTTGGGTAAACTCATTGGCAGATTTGAAAAAACAAAAGCTTAAAAATGTTTTAACGCTCGGCGTAGTCTCTGGCACCTCTGCTCCAAATTGGGAAATTAAAAAAATAAAAAAATGGCTAGGCGCAAAACAAAAATAATAAAAATAGGCAAAGTAAGAATTGGGGGCGATTTCCCCGTTGCTGTTCAGTCAATGACAAACACGGCTACTTTTGACGTGACCAAAACAGTTAGGCAAATAAAAGAATTAGAAAAAACTGGCTGTGAAATAATTAGAGTGGGGGTACCCGACTTAAGAGCGGCTAAAGCCCTTTCCGAAATCAAAAAGAAAATCAGCATTCCTCTAGTGGCTGATATTCATTTTTCAGCCGATTTGGCCATAGAAGCAATAAATCAAGGGGTAGATAAAATTAGGATAAACCCAGGCAACTTCCCTAAAGAAAGGCTGGGACAGATAGTAAAGTTGGCTAAAAAAAAGAAGGTTCCAATTAGAATTGGAATTAATAGTGGCTCTTTGGAAAAAGACATATTGAAAGAGCAAAAAAGAGCAACTGCTGAAATGATGGTAAAGTCTGCTCTGCGGAATATTCAACTGATGGAAAAACTTAAATTTTATAATTTGGTGATTTCTCTAAAAGCCCCTGATACCCAAAGAACAGTTAAGGCTAACGAGCTATTAGCTAAAAAGGTTAATTATCCCCTGCACCTAGGAGTGACTGAAGCTGGTGGAGAATTTTCTGGAACAATAAAATCGGCCATCGCCTTTGGAGTTTTGCTTTCAAAAGGAATTGGTGATACCATCAGGGTTTCTTTAAGCGCTGACCCGATTAAAGAAGTTAAAGCCGGCTGGGATATTTTAAAAAGTTTGGATTTAAGAGAAAGAGGGGTAAAAATTGTCAGCTGCCCGACCTGCGCCAGAACAGAGATTGACGTAATAGGAATCTCAAAAAAAATTGAAAATCTAACTAGCCAAATCAAAAAACCCTTTAAAATTGCTGTTATGGGTTGTATCGTAAATGGCTTAGGTGAAGCCAGAGAGGCCGACTTGGGAATAGTCGGAGTAAAAAATGCAGCTTTAATTACCATGGAGGGAAAAATTGTTAAAAGAGTTGCTAAAAAAGATATTTTGAAAGAATTTAAAAAAATGTTAGTAAGAACTTAGAATAGGGATGCCGAAAGGAGGGAAAATGGAAACAGGATTTGGTCTGTTACCACGAAACTGGGAAGAACAAGCTGTAGAACTCGACGAAGTGAGAGCGGCGGGCGTCAAAGAGAAAAAGCCCGGAGTTTACGACTATACTTGTCCGATAAGCGAGGTGCCGACCATGGCTATCGTGCTTAATAAAGCAGGGGAACGGAAAGTCTTTCTGTTACGTAACCCAATTTATACTGGACAGAATTAAACAAAAACAGTCGGCATTCAAAACCCCGCTCTTCATGAGCGGGGTTATTACTTTAACAAGTTAGGTGGAAAAGGCCGATGACTTTATCTTGTTTTCCTTTCTCTTCTTCTGAATCTTCGTTAATAATGTTAAAAGTTTTGGTGGCTTCTTCGGTTTTATCAATAATTAATTTAATGCTCTTCTCAGTAACAAATTTTTTAGCTTCTTCAGTAACTTTTGCTACCCCCTGCTCGCCTTTTCCAATAATAATGGTGTCCAGATGCTGCTCTACCGCTCTTTCTACATCTTCAACCCCGACAACGTGGCTTTCCTTTCTTTGCCAGGACAAAACTTCGCCTGTCCAGCGAACTTCAACATCATAATCATAGGTTTTCCCGTCAATGATAATTGAGCCAAACTTATATTCCTCTACCATATATTATTAAGCAGTGTTCAAATTTAAGTTTGACCACTTGCCGCACCTGTCGCCCCAGCGAGCAACCACTTCCCCGTCAATTCTAGCCTCAATTACTTCGCAATGATTGGGACACCCCTGGCAGTGGAAAGAAGTACATTTAATGTCTTTATCTGATATCTCAAAACCTAAAAATTTAGTTTTTCCCGGATGATTTTCTTTAACCAAAAGAGCTACCCCAAAAGCTCCTATCACTGTATTATATGGAGGAACAATGATTTTTTCCCCTAAGGCCTCCTCAAAGGCCTTTCTCATTCCTAAATTCTCTGAAACTCCTCCCTGGAAGGCAATGGGCGGTTTTATATTTTTTCCTCTAGCTACATTATTTAAAAAATTTCTAGCCAATCCTTGACAGAGGCCAGCAACAATATCTTCGGTCGAATGGCCGATTTGCTGTTTATGAATCATATCCGACTCGCAAAACACTGTGCAACGGCTTCCTATACTGGTCGGATTATTTGATTTTAAAGCTAGCCCACCGAACTCTTCAATCGGAATTTTTAAACGAGAAGCTTGAGCATCAAGAAAAGCTCCGGTGCCAGCAGCGCAGTTGGCCGGGTTTAAAAAATTAGCCACATAAGAATGGTCATCTTTTACATTTAAATTGTAAACCATTCCATTAAACTTATATTTTCTAATTTTTCTAATTGGCTCGAAAATCCATTTAGAGTAGATAAAAGATTTGCAAGGGTTTTTTTGAGTAGTAATTAGCTTTTTGCTCTCTAATTTATTTAATTCTTTCCCATAAATAGAAATAATATAAGCATATTTTCCACCCGTAGTTTTGTCGGAGCGTTTGTATAAAGTGCATTTAATTTTATTCCCTAATAAGAGCCAATATAATTGATGGGCTAAATTTTCAGAAACAGTGGAGGCCACATATCTATTTCCTTTTTTATCAGAACCAGGAGCATTCTTGTTTCTTTTTCTTATTTGTCCATCTCCTCTAAAAAATCCTTTTAAAATTTCTTTTTGTAATTCGAGTTTTAAATTCAATAATTCAGGGCTGAGCTGTTTTTTCTCGACATCGGAACCACAGAGATACTTTATATACTCAGCCAACGATTTACTATAAATACCAACTAAAAGTGTATTATGTTCGGGAGTTTTTTTAATAGTTACATTAATATTTGGGAAATTTTGAGAAATAATCTTTTTAATATCTTTGGCATAGTTCTCTTCATTTATATTAAATGTAAAGATAACCCCGCAGGGATAGTTTACTTTTTTATTCCAACGAGCTTGATTATATTCAATATTTCCTTCGGCTAAATAATAGCCTAATAATCTGAGTAAATCTGGTTTAAAAATAAATTTATCTATTTTTTTAAACGGCCTAATTATTTTAGGTTCAGTTTTAACTACAGAATAATCGATAGAAAGAGGATCATTTATTTGATTTTCTAAAGGCAAGGGTGTAGTGATAAAATCTCCTTCTCGAAATTCTTCAGCTGGAATAAATTTTGGCTCCCAAGAAAAATTTTTCCATTTTTTGCATCGCTTTTTACAAGCTCTCTCTTCTGGTGGTTTACAAATAGCAATATTATCTCTTGAATAACTTTGATAACATTTAATATCTTCTCGTTTTAATCCTAAAATTGGATGATTGTAAGTAACATCTAATTTTTTTAGATTGGAAATCTCTAATTTTATCATTTGGCCTTGATATTTTCTTTCGTAAACTTGCTCTACCGGTTTAAACCTTCCTTCATGAGTTAAAACTTTTTGACCTATTTGGACTTCCTTAATCGGCCTAGAAGTATAACTTGGGTTGGTAGTTATTTTTGTATTTCCTTTTACGCAGATTAAGTTCATAGCGAAATCAACAGCAACGCCGTTTTCTAAGATGATAATTTTAGAATCTTGGCCGCCAATTTCAATTACTGTTTTAACATCGGGGATAAAGAAAGAGGCGCCTTTAGCATGGGCAGTAATTTCATTTTTGATTAAATCAGCCCCAGTGATTACTCCGGTTAGATAGCGAGCCGAGCCAGTGGTTCCAACCCCACAAATCTCTGCCTCTTGCGGGATTTGTTTTTTTAATTCTTTTAGCCCTCTTTGAACTGCTCCGATCGGATTTCCTTCCGTCCTAATATAAAGAGAGGCCAAAACCTGGCATTTTGCATCAATCAAAACCAAATTGGTAGAGATGGAACCGACATCAATGCCCAAATAAGTTTTCATGATTGTTCTTTACTATCGTAATAATTTCTAACTACATCTACAAAAGCTTCTAATCGAGTGCTAATTCCGGCCTCGGCCACCTGCTCATCCAGAGATAAAGATAAAAAAGGAATGCCGCTTTCTTTGTGAATCTTCTCTAAAATCGGTCGAACAGTTACCTCCGGCATACAATTATGAACGGCCATAAAATTAGCCACATAAGAATGATCATCCTCTACCTCTAAATTATATACTTTGCCTCTAAAATTAATTGTTTCTATTTTCCGAATCGGAACTAAAAAGTAATTTTCTAATTCTCTATGTTTAATAAATGGCTTTCTATCAGTTACTTTTATATTTTCGTCGTTTAATCTTTTTATCTCATGTGCAGTAGCTATTTTGAGCATATAAGAAAGTTTTCTATTTTTAATATGCTGTTCCATTAAAGAAGGCTTAATTCTATTTCTTATTAAAAGCCAAAATAATTGACTTGCTAGATTAGGAGAAGTAGTTACTCCCCTGTAAGCAGTTTCTCCATATTCATCCCTAAAAGAACCGTCTCCTCTAAAAAAACCTTTTAATATCTCTCTTTGTAGTTCAGGGGCAAGAGTCATTAAATCGTTATGTAATATTTTTTTATCACAATGCTCTCCACATAAAGAAAAAATAATCTCTCCAAGGTTCCGATTCCCAATATACAATTCCATTATATTAGGCCTATCTGGCCGATTATACTGACTAATTTTTGATTCAAAATTATTCTTAATTATTCCAGCAACATCATCTATATAATCTTTTTCCTGGCTAGCAAAATGGAAGGCAATTCCTCTTTTGTATTTTTTATTAGTTCCGCTATCGTAACGAATTGTTCCCTCGGCCAACCAATAACCAAGCATCCGTAAAAGTTCTGGAGAATAGGGAAATTTTTTAATATCTTCCCATTTGGGCTTTCTTTTATATTCCTTTCGCCACTCAAAATAATTTATCTTTTTTATTTCCTTAGGAATGGGAATAGCAATAAAATCTCCTTTTTTAGTTTTGTTAGCCGAAACGAAATCGAGGTTTTGAATTTCTTTTTTACGACTTCCTCTGGTGAAAGTTTTAGCTAGCAAAATTGGGTGTTCCGGCGTAAGCGAAAATGTCAATAATTTTCCTCCGCAATCTACCTTTAATATTTTTCCTTGATAATTTCGGCGAAAAGTCTGAGCTACTTTTTTGAATCTTCCTTTATGAGTTAAAACTTTCTCTCCAATTTTTATCTCCTGGATTGGTTTTTGTAGATAACCTTCAACTGTAATATTGGTATCTTTAACAAAGCACCCGAACGGCAGCAAGTGGATTATGCCGTCAAAGTCTTTTTTAACATAATTTAGCATTTCGTAAATAGCATCTCGACCGTGGCCGCCGACAGTGGAACGTAAATAGGGATTTATTTTTCTTTGGATTGTCCAGTCTTTCCAGGGGAAAATCATTTTTTTTAAATGGTAGGTGATGTCCATTTCTCGATGGACTTCGATCCCCTCTCTGCCCAATTTAGCCTCTATGTCAAAATTTATAGTTGGGTCACAAACGGTGTAAATTTCCCCAATCAAAGCAACCCTGGGAAGCTCTTTTTTTTCTTCAATTTTAATTTCGGTTAATCTTTTTAAAATTTCTTTTTTTAATTTAGGGAAATCCTTCTCTTCGTTTAGCTCTTCGAGTTTCAATAAACCTTCTTGCAATATTTTATCTGTTGCGCCCTTTTCAATCTCTCT
>Ga0100394_1004683_pt1 | contig 11148 bp, 7 predicted proteins | sample CryGeymeta201518_FD_81549 | JGI IMG/M metagenome (GOLD analysis project Ga0100394, IMG submission 81549) | Groundwater microbial communities from Crystal Geyser aquifers in Utah, USA - Crystal Geyser metaG 2015-18 | ecosystem: Environmental > Aquatic > Deep subsurface > Groundwater | place: USA... | reverse complement strand
CACTACTGTCGCAGTTGGCTTTGCACCTTTCTTCCTCCTAGTAATGTAAAGTTTGTTGGAGAAACCAGTCCTGCAGCTTAAGGTTGGTTTATTCCAGAACGTTCATCAACATCGTCGCGATGTTGTCAATCTGAGCGTAAATTGGCGCTACGATTTGTAGTGGCTTGTGAGTGCTCCCGACGTGGTCTGGCAGGATGAGAGGGTCACTGGGAGCACTGCTGAATGCAGACGAGAACACAGTTTTTAAAGTCAGAATGAAGGAGCGACTCCTAGCTGTTGCCTTCATCCTTAGTTCCGAAAAGGTCGCTATACCGAGAGAACAAATCGACGCCTGCCTTTTGGGAAGAATGGAATCGTCGCGCAATTGTTTGAGCTACAAAAATTTGGTCGACATCGACTCTCTCTGTCCATCGCAGGCGTCTTCGTCGACCCCTTTTGAGAATGTAAAATTTTCATCAACTACTAGCTTAAGCTGACTAGCTAGTTGCTGATTGATGAGTACCATTCTATTGGAAACAATACGTCCAAGCTGACACGGCAGCTTCCTTTGCATGTTTCTTCATAAAGTTCGATTGTCCGATAAAAGAAGCATGAAAAGTGTTGCAGCCAAAACCATACAACTCGTTTTGCGAGTCCCTTCAGCTTGTCCAGGTCAAGTTTGCCGCAGCACGAGCACAGTCATCCCTCATGTACATATTTGAATCTTTTCTTTTTCAGGAGTCTTTCTTAGACAATACTTCAAAAAAGAAGAGTTGGAGAGTTCGTAAAAAAATCTCGTGCAAGGCCAAGATGCTGAACAACATCCTGCTCGCGCATAAAAACGCTGACAGTACAGGCCGCGCCATCAACAACGCAAAGTTTCAGCGCGTGTATTATTTCATCTCCGTGTATGTACCAACTTTCGTTCGTTCCGTTCCATTCTGCTTCTTTGCGACGACTTGACCATTATTATCTTGCTGGAGCAGCTGCCCACGTTTTGTTCGCCGGTGCACGATACATATTTTTTACATCAAGTAATTTGCTGAGTGTCCTGTTTTAAAACACCCAGAGCCCTGCTTTGCTATAGTACAACTTGAAACAGAATATTCGCGCCCTATTACATAAAATACAGCAAACTATGTTTGTTGCATCTATTCAAATACTGCACTATATTATTCTCTTTCGTCGGCGCATCGCTGGCGTTCGTTGACTACGGTAGCTAGATTACTACTAGGGTAGCCAACCTACTACAAGGCTAGTAGTAGGTCTAGCTAGTACCGTAGTCTAACTAGCTAGTACTCGAGTACGTAGTAGTAGCTAGCTACTACTAGTATTAGTAGTAGACTACTACTAGACTAGTAGAGGGAGCAGAAAAAGATTGATTGATCTATTTTTATTCCAAAAGCAATTGTGGCTCATAGCCTCTCCCTCCAGCCCTACGAAACCTGCTCCCACCAAAAGACGAGCAACAACCAACACACCTCCTTTGTTTTATGAATTTGACGACGTACCTTTCTTTGGCCTGAACAGCAATTCTTATCTGAATAAATAATAGTGATAATCAATCATGACAGCTTCTTTTGCCGTACCCCACGTGGCTGGCAATTCCGATTCGTGGGGTCCTCCCGAGAACATCGACAGCAACAACAACAGCAACAACAAGGAAGCCACCAATTCCAATGATGCTGGTGGTCCTGGCAACGTAGTAAAATTCGCCTCACTTCCCTACGCTCCCTTTGGTCGTTCCGATCGATTGGGCCGGTGTGCCGATTTCACACAAGGTGGACGCAACAACCAGTACCATCGTGGTGATGGTTTTAATCGTCGAGGTTCTGCCGCCAGCAGCAAACAGGACTTTATGCGTCGCGTCGCCGAGGAAGAAGCACCCGACAACGAAGAGGCCTTCCAGCTGGTCGACACGACCAAGGCGCAAACCAACAAGCGATTTGTCAATCCTACTGCCAAGCGTCGGCAGCAATCGGCCAAGTTGCGGCAAGTCAATGCGCGACGTCAGGCCGCAGGTGGAGGTCCCGGTGCCAATATTGGTGTCGACAAGCTCACGTCCAATCAAGGTGGTGGACGGGGTGGTGGTCCTGGTGGCGGACCTGGCGGTCGGGGTGGAGGAGGCCGGGGTGGCGGTCGTGGAGGAAACTGGAGAGGAGGTCGTGGATACCAGAACCGAGTGGACCGTCAAGCCTCGGTGGCGGTTGGGAACGACTGGAAACTCGTGGAACAATTGGATCTTGCCAAACTTACCAAGAGTCTGGCGGCATCGACTGCGGTCCCAGAACCGGAAGATATTCTCATGTGCGGGTTCTTGGACCAATACAACGAAGCCTACGATAAAGTCACAGCTCGTCAACCCCCCGCTCTCAAACGCATGGAGAACAAGGAGTTTTATCCCGTCACAACTACCGACGATCCTGTACTCGAGAAATTCGCCATTGATGGTATGGGACAAGTCTTTGTTTCGGATACCATTATGGCTCACTTGATGACATGTACACGTTCCGTATTCCCTTGGGATCTGGTCATTCAAAAATTGCCGGGAGGAACCATCTTTTTCGACAAGCGAGATTCGTCGTCGTTTGATTATTTGACTGTCAACGGTACGTCTGGATTGGAGGACAGGAGCGTTGTTCTTGAATTTGAATAGAATTGCTGCGGAACATGATACCGCGTACGATGATAAACATGACGTGTGCGAATGGTCCATCGATTTGATTCTAATTCTGACTCTCTCTCTCTCCCTCTATTTCTTGGACCCTTGTTCCTGACTACCCGAAACAGAAACGTCGTACAGTCCTCCTTCCGATGAAACGGGTATCAATACTCCTGAACGACTGGGATTGGAAGCTACCATGATTAATCAGAACTTTTCGCAACAAATTCTTAGGAAGAGCGGCCGGAAGGAGATGGGTCTACCCAATCCCTTCTTTGACGAAGAGGATGCCGACGGCATGGAACCAGCCAGTGTTGCCTATAGGTATCGCAAATTTAAACTCGACGACAAAACGACGCTTATTTGTCGTACCGAATTGCACGGTCTGGTCAAGAAAACCCAGTACATGACTGCCTTTGCACTGAACGAGTATACCCCGCTTCCAAGTGGAGATAAGGACAATAAGACTCCCACTCCCAACGTGATTAATTGGAGAGATAAAATTGATTCGCAACGCGGTGCCGTTCTTGCCACGGAACTCAAGAACAATGCTTTTAAGCTTGCCAAATGGACGGCTCAGTCCCTTTTGGCCGGTGCGGAACAAATGAAGATTGGATTCGTTTCTCGAAAAGAACCCAAAAATGCCTACGAGCACCAGATTTTGGCAACGCAGTTTTACCGTCCCAAGGACTTTGCGGTCCAGATTACCCTGTCGGAAGGACAAATGTGGGCCATGATGCGTATGTTTGTGGGACTTATCCAGAAACAACCGGATGGCAAATATGTCTTGATGAGAGACCCCAACAAGGCAACCTTGAGTCTCTTCAAGGTTCCAGCCGAAACGTTTGAAGATGAAGAGTAAAGTAAACTTGTTTCCTTGCTGGAGAGAAACTCTTATTTTTTCTTCTTGTATACAGTATTAAGTCTACCTGATTTTATTATCGTTGCGATTGCTTCCCTGTAATCTGTGCTTGGTCAACTTTGCTACAGTACTCCTATGAGCTAAGTGGTAGCTGTAAGCAACTCGGAATCGAAAACTCTCAAGCCAATCCGCATTTAATTATGGTACGAAAATGTTTTACGAGAGAGCTCTATTTTTGCATTCGCAAGTTCTTCAAAATTACACGATTCAATATACTTGCTTGCTTTATTTTTATCTTAAAAACGAGGACAAAAACAATAATCAACATCTTCGATCGTATGTCATCGCATTATCCCGTCTCCTTTCACCATCAAAATCAATCAGAAGCTATTTTACAGTAGTATTTCTTCTTAATTTAAAACTTTAATCATAATACTCGAGTACATAATACTCTTGTAGAACCAACAGGACGATAAAACCAGTATCCTTTCATCATCTGTGTATTGTATAATACTTGGATAATCAGCGAAAATCAATTGCAACTGAAGGGATTCTACCTCCTTTTGCCAAGTGAACGCTACCAGCCAAAAGAAAGACAACTTTTCACAAGCATCTATAATCCAATACCCAATACCCGAGTGCTCGTAACTCGAACTTAGTTAGTCAAAACTCTGTATTTTTCAAAATAAAAAAGTATTAGCAATGGGTGGCAAGAAGACGATGGGTGTAAACTCCAAAGCTGCTGTTGGTCGTGCTAAAAAGGAAGAAAGCGAAATGAAGAAAAAGGAGGCAGAGCAAGCCAAATTAGACGCCCAAAAGGCAGTGGAATGGTCGAAGGGGACCAATACGAGACGTGCGACCAAAGAGGAAGAAGACGCTTTGAAGGCCGACGAAGCAGCTCGAAAACGGAAAGAAAAAGCCGATCTGTTGGCTGCGGAAGAGGCGGAATTATCGGGCACCAAAGCCAAAGCCAAAAACAATCCAACAGCAATGTCCAAAAAGAAAAAGCAGCAGGGCAAAAAGGATGATTTGGCTCTGCTCGAAGATGCCCTCGTCAAGGGTGCTGATAAAAGTGTTCGAAAGAAGAAAGAAATGGCTGCTCAAAAGGCACAACAGCAACAAGAAGAACGAGAAAGGGCCGCGGCAAAACGACAAGATGAAGCCAAAAAGGATCCCTTGTTGGCCAATACGGATGCCATGATTGGAAGTGAGTTGCTGTTGGATGGCACCTTTGCTGGCAGCGCAGAAGGTACTGATGTAGGTCGAAATGCCAATCGAGCACGGATGGAAGCTGACGGAGTTAGTGGATTGGATGGAGCCCTAGAAACCTTGGATATCAAAGTTGGTGAGGCCAAGTCAGCCAAAGTACTCTATACCGAATTTGAAGAACGGATGTTGCCACAAGTCAAAGAAGACTATCCTGGACTCCGACTGAGCCAGTACAAAGAAAAGGTATTTGCAATGTGGAAAAAGAGTTCCGATAATCCGGCCAATCAGCAGCAGTAACATAGTACTATGTTATATTTTTAAGTATTTTGTGTTTACATCTCCTTGTACCATTCAAATATATTACTGCTACCTCATCACCAATGCACTTCTTGCATAGGCGCAAACACTCCTACAAATCAATTGTAGCAGGCACGCTTGGAGCAAGGATACATGTTCGCCTCACTTTCTTTTTCGACGTCGGCCTCCTTGCCTTCATTGTTGATGGTGCCTTCCGCTACGGACTCGAGAGCACGTTTGCCTGTATGCTCCTTGATGAATTCTTTTTTATTGGGAGGGTTGCAGTCACGGTAGATACGCCAAACGTGAACACTGTGGGCAAGGAGCATACAGGCAAGCGTGCTCTCGAGTCTGTAGCGGAAGGCACCGTCGACGATGAAGGCATGGAGGCTCACGTCGAAAAAGAAAGCGAGGCGAACATGTATCCTCGCACCAAGCGTGCCTGCTACAATTGATTTGTAGGAGTGTTTGCGCCTATGTGAGAAGAGATGAATTGGTGATGAGGTAGCAGTGATATATTTGAATGGAAAATGACAAGGAGATGTAAACGAAAAATACTTAAAAATATAACATAGTAATATATTACAGCTGCTGATTGGCTGGATTATTTTGAGACTTTTTCCACATTGCCAACACCTTTTCCTTGTACTGGCTCAGTCCCAGTCCTCACAGTCCAGGATAAAAAGCAAACAGCCAAAAAATAACCATGAAACTCACCTTTTCCCGCACTCCTCCTGCAATGCGGGACTCAAGCCAACAAGAAAAATAATGAGATGAAAAAAGATGAACCGCTGTAGTATTTGGTAAGTACTGTATGTCTTTATCAGGAAGGAGTGCCGTGTTGCTTGCCCGTCAGTTAGTCTATTATGTTTTCTTATCCTTTGCGATGCGTCGTTTTTACAATTCTTCTCGTCGATCTGATATCTGATCCAGTGCCGTACTGCGGGTAGATCATTGATTCATTGATTTGATTCGCACATGGTTTGAAGTTTGAAGATGCATCTTTGTTATTTCCACTCCAGTAGACTACAAACTGCAACGGTACAATCTAATGAGCGATACGAGTGCCCTCGTTAGAAACTATTAATTAAAAAGGAGGCGTTGGAGTACGGTGCCGAATATCTTGCTCTCAGTGGATTACTGAGTTCATTGTCTACAGAAATACTCTACTCCGTCTTTTTTTTTTCAGTTTTGTGAATTGTGAATTACTGTACCTTAGTCAGTAGCAGGTAGTAGTGTGCAAGGCATAATACGATAAAATAATTTGAAATTCCGAGCAAACGAAATCTTGACTCGGGTCTCATCAGGTCCATACAAATTAAGCCCAGGTGGACTACGGCAGTTTACCTTGTCTCATATTAGGGACTATGATAGGACTCAGGAGTTAGGTCTCTCTTTATTAGGTCGTGTGCCTATGCCTGCTTCCTATCCACACAGAGACACTAGTCTAGTTTGCTCCTATTTGCCATAATATTCATATTTACTCTTTATGTCTCCACACTAGCTTTTTACGCATATTATTATTATTGTCATTTTTTTTAGTCTCGAACCACTTTATACGTAACCACTTTACCTACGTTTTACAGCACCACACGATCGATTGCTAATTAATACTCGAGTAATAACAAAAATAATAAGAGAGTACTAAGCTAGACCTCCTCCTCCTACTACTGGTACGGTAGTCTAGTACAACAACTGCACGAATCCACATACTCCGTATCACCACACATTAAGTATTACATTATTTTTATAAGACACCATGACAAGAAGTACAACTTGGATGACAACCAACCCATTATCATGGGTGTGGCTACTTTTGCTACTCCATGTACTACCAATGACAACTGTACTAGTAGTCGTAGTAGGTCAAACCGAATGCACTCTTTGTTTTGGAGGAGATGAAGCCAATCTGACTAAAACGGTCGGAGGGGCTTCCGATGGTGTTCCGTGTTCTCTGTTAATTACCGATGTGAACATTAACGAAGAAGATTGTCGTGATTTGCAATTGTTGGGATACCGGTACTGTGATTGTCCCTCCTATCCAGCCGAATACTTTTGTCCCATGTGTCCCAATGCTGCTACCGACATTCCGAATCGTTTCCAATTGATTCCAGGTACAGATGATACGTGCGATGATCAATTGTTTGTTTCTATCGATGAGGTTGATTCCTGCGACGATGCCATGAAACCAGGATTTGTTTGTGGCTGTCCCGGTGCGATTAAACCCGATTGCATGATTTGTGGTGGAACGTCCAATGATATTTCTAATGTCAGCGACGAACGACTTACCATTGAGTCGGTTGGTAGTTTTACGTGCGAAGAATTTGCCAATCAAGCTGTATTGGGAGATTTGACAGTGGAACAATGTGCTCTGGTGACAGAGGAAGCAACTAGCTTTTGCTGTCCTTCTCCGGAAGAGGAGGAGGAGGAGGAGGAGGATACCACGACCACACCATCCCCAGATGACACAAATGATACGACTGGCACGGAAGCTGAGGCTACAACCCGCCCCGAAGAATCGGATTCTGCTACCATAACAGATGATAGTGGTGCCGCCTTTGGAGGTAGAAACATGCAGAGTGCAATCACGAGACTCTTGGTTGGACTTTTCCTGGTTTTGTGGATTTCACTGTAAAGGAAACCAGAAAAAGGTGTATCAGGTGACAAGTCACAAAATGAAAAAGATACTTGCACTAGGTACAGATGCGCATTTTATTTATTCCATCTACATATATATACCAATACGGTCGTTCATTCACTACTACTAGGTCTAGTAGAGCATCATTCGCGCGGCCAAACAATAAAAGAATTATCACACGTCGAATGTCGAATAACATCAAGAAATTAGCATTACTATTATTATTTGTTAGTAAAGCAACTGCTTGAGTACCAGGTACTGTGCTGTGGAAACAATTTTACAATTCTGAAAATACTACTCTATAAAATTAGTTTCTTGGAAAAGAATATTATAAATCCGTCGAGCTTCTGGAAGATCATTGTTAGTTTAATCAAAACGGCAAACGGTTCATAATAATGATAAAAAAGAACCTGCCTCTTTTTTCTTTTATGTACGTACCAAAAACAAAAGCGGGCCAACACTTTTGGCATTGCATGAACATGGTACACGTGTATGAGATGGTATGATATGGATTATTGCTCCTCGTCTGACACGTTCGTACAATACTCCGAGTATAAAATAATGTCCTCTCTTGATTCGAAAGCAATCCTCTGCTCAATAATAAAATGTTTGTTTTGTATTTTTCTGCATAGGTCGACTTGGTATGAATGATGATTTTTATCCTTTTTCCTTTTTTAGTGTTGTCGTGTTGTCGCTGTTGATATATTATGATTGTTGTTGTCGTTGCTGTTGTGGATATGTGGTTGTCAAGACAAGAAATCTGTGACCGTTACATCTGGTGGTGCATTGTTGTTATTATTATTTGCTGTCGATGATGTAGTGTCTGCTTGTTGAAAGGTCCTGGCAGGTACAAAATGTCGACCAGAAGAAAGGCAGGTGTTGTTGTCCGCGGTCTTCTTCTTGTCGTCGTTCAAATGTTCATTCCATAACCTGCGATGGTCCGAATCGGCTACATAAAATCGATGATCGATCAATGGTGTTTGTGTCAATCCGATCATCCGTTCATTTATGTTATCAGGATGTAATTGACATATCCATTCTTCGTACGTTCCCTGTGGATGTTGTTGTAAAAATTCCAACAAATGTTCCTCCATTGCATTCATACAGGCCTCCATGGCCTGTCGACGAATTTCGTACCGCTCCTGTTCATCTGTATTTTCAAAATTGACTTTATCCAATTCGTCTGCCAAATGTTGATCTTGCTCTAAATCACCAATCCATTTTATTACATTGACTTTTTGCAATGCACCTCCTAATTTCTTTCCAATTGTTTTTATATTATTCTTTGCACGGAACTGATGATGATTGTCGTTCTTGTTATTGTTAGCACTGTTGTTATTGTTGTTGTTGACTCTAGTATTGTTATTGCTGTGACTAGCACTAGCAATATTCGCATCGATTTCAAAGGAACTCATCATACGACGACGCTGCTGCGCTGTACCTGGATCATTATTATTACTACTGTTGTCATCTACTGGACGTGCAAAAGCAAAATTATCTGCTGACATGGAACAAAACAAGTACGGAGTACCTTGCAAAGAAGTGCTTTTTAAATGTGCAAAAAAATTTACCAGGTACTATTGTGTTTTGTTTGTTTCGATCGGTTGGTTGATCGATTGTTGATTGTTGATTTTTGATTGCTTCTTATGTAAGGTATCTCCATAAATCAGTTCATGCTACTACTAGTAGTAGTACCTGGTACCTGTTAGTAGGAGTACTACATGGAGTACCTGGTAGCTACTACTTTAGGCCCGGGGCTACTAGTAGTAGCTAGTACACAGGCAGTACTCCTAGCTACACCAGTAGTAGTACAGTAGTTTTAGGTCCGCCCTACTGTACTTGCATTTGATTGTTACCACAGGGAACAAGTAGAATAAATCTCTCATCTAAATTTATTTAAGCACATTTTCTTGTAATACCTGGTATTATCTCCACCACCACTGGACCCTTGCACAAATTATATGTGGGATAGTAGCAGCTCCGTCCTACTAGCTACAGTACTACTACTGTAGGCCTAGTACTGGTGGTACTACTACAAGTACTATTCTACGTACTAAAGTAGTGAATTAAGCTCGAGGAACTATAAAGAAAGCAGTACCTTTGGTGTTATCTGATTATGTCATGAAAAGTAGCTCAACAACAAAAAGTCGAGAAAGGAAATCAACAAACCGTTCTCACAAAATTAGTTTTTGCAGCAAGAAATAGAAGCCAACAAAAGTCTCCATCTAATAAACAACCAATCGAACAAGAACCACGAAACTCACCCTTCCCCTCACTACTGAAAAGCGGGCCTTTCACGACAAAGAAATTGCTCAAGACAACAACAACTTCTCCATTGCGAAAAAGCGTGCCAAGCAGCAGCGAGAACGCAATGGTGGCTTGGTGGATCCCAACAATCCCACCCATTTTCAACCATCATTACCACCCAAGCCAGTACATCAACGATAATCGCTTCTTTGACTTTGATACGTTTGAGTTGAAGGAACCCAAGTCCACAGACGCATTGCTCATTCATTACCAGGCTTGCGTGATCGAAGCTGCTTCTGCTTCTCGCAGCAACACAAATGCTTCCGGCACTCTACCAAGCAGCAGCAACAAGAATAACGGTTTTGTGCTTTCCCAGGCCGTAGTGGATAAAAATTTTCTCCGACAGGAGAACCATGAAAAGTTGCAAGATCAGGGCCAAAAGATTTTGAGCAAATTTTCCGATGAGCGCAAGGGGGTTGTGGACTTTCACAAGGCTCTTGTAATGCTTTCGTCTCTGCACTCTCCTGCTAGCGTGCGCAACCCCGAGGAGAAGATTGGTTATCTTCCCGTGGAAAGCGACACCGACGATGACGATGACGATGACGATGACGATGACGATGGAAAGGTAAGTGTCAAGTGTTATTACTGTTCTTATCTACAATCACCATCTTCTCAGCACAGCTTCTTGTGTAGGCCTATTCGAAAGTCGCCAGCGCCTTCCTGTTGGCAAAGTCGACAAAGGCGGAAAAGTCTCAAGCGCCTTTCCTGTTGGTAAAGTCGACAAGCACGGCAAGGTCAACAAGGACGGTAAGGTAAGTGCCAAGTGCTATTAATAGTGTTGTGTACAATCACCATCCTCTCAACAAAAACTCCTTGTTTAGCCCTATGCGACCGTTGCCAGCCTCTTTCCTATCGGCAAAGTCCACCCGCACGGCAACGGCAAAGTCAACACGAACAAAGAAGATGGAAAGGTAAGTGCCAAGCGCTATTAATGTTGTTGTGTACAATCACCATCATCTCAACGCAACTCCTTGTTTACCTCTTTGCACAGGTCGCCAGCCCCTCTCCTTTTGCCAGCCCCTTTCCTATCGGGCACTTGAGTCCTAACACGAATCCCCTGCCGTCGCTGTTGTTTGATACTACTGCTGCTGTCACCAACCAGTTTGGCGCGTTATCGTCCACCCACGGCATTCAGCCCAAATCGTCCACTGATGGCGTCCAGTCCAAACAGTCCATCCCGCTCTCTTTCACTTT
>Ga0100394_1004678_pt1 | contig 11152 bp, 11 predicted proteins | sample CryGeymeta201518_FD_81549 | JGI IMG/M metagenome (GOLD analysis project Ga0100394, IMG submission 81549) | Groundwater microbial communities from Crystal Geyser aquifers in Utah, USA - Crystal Geyser metaG 2015-18 | ecosystem: Environmental > Aquatic > Deep subsurface > Groundwater | place: USA... | reverse complement strand
TCCCGCCACCCGCTCCAGTTTTGTTACCGTTAAAATATTTTTCAGTTTTTTTGTCACAGCCTGTTTTGCTGGCGGTACTTGGTAATGTTACTCATAACTTATTAAGGACCTAAAATGAAACCTTCAAACGAGAACAACCATAAAAAGCAACCCGGCTTTTGGACCCACTTCGCCATTAGCCTAACCATCGTTGGCGGTATGCTGGCGGCCAATTTTAGTAGTAAAGCGGCTGAAAGCTTTAGTGTTGAGGTTATTGGCAAAGGCAAACCGGTGATTATGATACCAGGGCTAATGTCGGACGCCAGCGTATGGCGGCCAACAGCCGAAGCGCTCTCGGGTCAATATCAGCTGCATTTAATCAGTATTGCCGGTTTTGCTGGTAAACCAGCCATTGATGGTGAGTTGCTGCCCACCGTTACACAAGAACTGCTGCAATATATTAATCAACACCACCTAAAACAGCCTGCAATTGTTGGCCACAGTTTAGGGGCTTTTATGGCATTTAACCTCGCCAGCAGCGCGCCGGAAATGATTGGCACTGTGATTGCTGTAGACGGCCTGCCCTATCTGGCACCGGTGTTTAGTCGCACTAACGATACCACGGTTGCGATGATGCAGGGACAGGCCGATTACCTGCGCCAGCAGTATCAACAAATGAGCCCACAGCAGTTGTCCGCCATGACGGCACAAGGGCTGTTTATTCAGGCCACATCACAACAGCATCAGCAGCAGGTGCTGGATATGGCGACACGCTCTGATCCTAAAGCTGCTGGTCAGGCGGTATATGAGCTACTGACAACGGATTTGCGCCCGGTAGTACATCAAATTAAAAGCAAAGTGCTGTTACTTGGTGCCGGTGGGGCTTTAACATCAAACGCTGACAGGGAACGGGCCAAAGCCTTGTATCAACAACAAATTGCCAGCATTGCCCATGCCACGCTTGAGTTTAATGAGCAATCGCGGCATTTTATTATGCTGGATCAGCCAGCGTGGTTAGCAAACCAGATTATCAGCGCACTGCAGGAGTAAGCATTATGGCTATCACATTTACAGAGCAGCAGCTTATTCCTGACGTTACTGCCGCGCAGCAAGGTAATATTAACGCCTTTGAACGTTTAGTGGCGCGCTGTCAGCGCAGTGTCAACAGCATTGCACTGGCTATTGTTAAAGATTTAGACGCCAGTGAAGATATTACCCAGCAGGTGTTTATTCATATCTGGCAGCAACTGAATACCTTACAAAACCCGGCTAGCTTTTTGCCCTGGGTACGCCAGATAACGCGCTACCGTGCCTTTAACTACCTGCGCGATAACAAAGTTAGCAGTACTCTCACCGGTGATGATGCTGATGCAGCACTGGCAGAGTTTGCCAGCGAACTTGAGCTGGATGACGACTTAGCCAAAGCACAGCAAAACCATATAATGGCGGATTTTATCAGCCAGTTACCTGAAGACAGCCGTGAAATCGTGCTACTGTTTTACCGCGAAGAGCAAAACAGCCAACAGGTAGCTGAACTGCTGGGTTTAAGCGAGAGCAATGTACGAAAAAAACTACAGCGGGTGCGCGAACTGTTAAAAGTCCAGTTACTGGCCAAATACGGCAAGCTGATATTAACCACCGCACCCGGCCTTGGGCTAAACACAGCCATTTGCAGCGCCTTAACACTGGCCAGCCCGCCGATAGCAGCGGCCACGGCAAGTACGGCAGCAGCCAGCCAAAGCTCATGGCTGGGAAAAGTTGCCTTACTGCTGGGCGGCGCCATGCTGGGTGCACTTGCTGGCATTATCGGCGTAGTTGCCGGTATGCACCAACCGATAAAACGGGCCAACAGCACTAAGCAAAAACAGCAGCTAATTACACTACGTAACCTTACTATTGCTTGGGTGCTAGGCTGTGGTGTGCTGTTAACCGTCAGCTACGAGTTTACTGCCGGTGCCTGGGGGCCAATTAGCGCCTTTACGCTGTTTGTTAGCGGCCTGTTGTGGGCCAACTATCGCGGCTGGCAGTTAATGCTGCCACAGTTAAAACAACAAGGCGCGGCGGCATACCGTAAAAAGCAGCTGTGGTGTACGTTTGGTTTAGTGTTGGGTTATGGTGCAGGCTTTGCCGGTTTAATTATTGGCCTAATCAACAGCGGCCGCCTGTAACAGGCAGCCGACTGGTGACAAAAAACTATTTAAATTTACGCAGCCGCACGCTATCACGCAGCGCTTCCCAGGCGGGAAACAGCGCAATAATTACCAAGGTTATCATAGCGCTGCGCTCCAGTTGCTGCAGGTTAAACACGCCGTACCAACGCTCTGTATTAAGTTGCAGCAGTGGCGAGGTGCTGGCCAGATACAACGCAATAGCGGCAATAACCACATTTAACACTACATGACTGGCCAACATGTTGCGGCTCCACAGCCGCTGCTGCAATTGCCATAAAGAATGCATAATTCCCAACACAATCACCGGTGTACTGTATTGCAGTATCAACCTGACATTACTGCTTAACAGCAAACTGCTCTGCGCCAATTGTTCAGCTGACATCGACAGCGGGTACCAGATCACAACCAGTAAGAAAATGTAGCTGGCTAAATCGGTAAAAATATCCTGCAGCTTTATATGCTGCCAACCAGGCCCGGCTGGTGGCAGTGTCTCCGGTTGCCAACTTTTGCCACAGCTGGTATTAGCGACAGGCTGCTGGCGTGACATAAACCAATACGCCACAGTAATAGAGGTAAAACCAAAGCATGCTTCGTCGATAAAGCCGCCAAACAGGGCAAAACCATAGCGGATCAGGCCCATATCGGCGCTACTTAGCCAAAGTGTCGTCACTTCAACCAGATGCAGCACAAATAAAATACCTAACACCATAAATAAGGTATTTTTATACAGTGCCATATAGCTGGCATTGATGAATGGCTGTGGCGGCACAAACTGCTGTGCTACAGTGCGCGGATGGCCCATTTGCTTTAGTAGCGCTGCCACTTCAGCATCGTTTATTTCACCCTGTTGCTCTGTCAGTGCGTCGAGCTGATCCATAATATTGGCATTAAGTTCGCGGCCTATTTCATCACGTTTTGTTTCAGGTAATTCGCGCTGCACAGCAGCAATATAACGTTGGACTAATTCCATTATGCCTTCTCCTCATCACTTGCCAATAAGTTACCCAGCGCACCATTTAACAAACGCCATTCAGTAGTAAGCTGCTGCAGCATTTCCTGGCCCATTGTAGATAACTGGTAATAACGCCTTTCACGGCCTTCAGCGTGTTTCCACTCACTGTCCAGCAACCCTTGCTCTGCTAAACGACGAATTAGCGGGTATAGCGTGCCTTCGTCGATATCAATACCACTATCTTGCAACTGTTTGCGTAATGAGTAGCCATAATGCGGCTGCTTTAACAACGCCAGGGCAGCTAACACCAGTACCCCACGGCGTAACTCCAGTCGCATTTTATCCAACTGTGCTGTTGTCATGCGTTTCTCCTTTTACTGTGCAACACATACTGTGCACCACACACCATGCAGCACATACTATGCGACACACAGCAACTTAGCAAGAACCTTGCTGAAAAAATATTCAAAAATAAATTTTACAGAGAAGGCTAAACAGGATTTAGTCAAAGGGAATGGTAATACAAGGACTGGCACTATGTTGAACCCGAGCTAGCGCAACACTGCAGCATGCGCCAGGGCTATGGGTTATGGGCTATGGGCTATGGGCTATGGGTTTAAGCATAAAGGTTTTTTGCTATTTTGCTGCGTTCGGCGTACCGGGTTATAAAATAAACCACTTAGTAAGCCGGCGTAGGCCAACAACACGATGCAGGGTTTTCACGGCATTGTTGTGCCGTAACTGAAACAAACAGCCAACGCTAAAACTGAGCAGTAAGCCCGGTGCAGATACGATAAATGCGCTGGCGCGCTGTTTTAACAGCCATTGCTGTGCTTGCAAGGTTTGCTGAAGTTGTGCGCCTTGCTCGGCGAAATGTTGTACACGCTGTCTGCGGCGGCGCAAAAGTTTATCTATCAGCATGAGTGTCCTCCTTTATCAGCATGCGCATCTTACTTTTCAGTTGCCTTGGCCATAAACACGTTACATAGCTGCTGCCAGGTATGACGAAACCCTACTTGCGATAAAACGTAACGTAAACTACGCCAACACCATAGCAGCATGATGCATTGCATCAGTAATAAGGTAGCGGCCATGATTAATAGCGAACCGGTTAACTGAAATGTCAGGTAGCCAATGGCAACTAGCATACTGCCCCAGAGTAAAATAAGCCCGGCAGCAAAACACACCACCAGGCCTGCAGCTACCGTAAGGCTGCGCGCAGACAGCGATAACTCTGCTTTAGCTGTCTTAGCGGTGAGCTTTACTTGCTCAGTATAGTTGGCCGTTACCGACCAACTTATTGCCGCTAGCTCTGTTAGCTGATCCAGCGCTTGCTCGCCTATATTCGCTGTCTTGCTAGTCACCGGCTTCTGTGGCGGCGCCTGGGCAAATTCACGACTTTGCATAGCCATATCCTACCGGCGACGTAACAATGTGGTAAGCAGCATGCCTGCAGCAAAAGCAATACCGGCTGTAGCTAACGGGTTTTCGGCTGCCAGCTCCCGGGTTTTACTGTAAGAGCTTTGTAGTTGCTGTTTAATTTCTTCTTGCTTGTGCGCAATAGTGTCGCGCGACGATGCCGCGGTTTTGCGTAAACTATCTTCGGCAACTGAGGCTTTTTCTGCCATGGCATCCACGGCATGGTGCGCCGCCGCAGTGGCTTTGTCAGTAACGGGCGTATTTGCTGCATTATTTGCTGAGTTATTTGCTGAGCTACTAGACGAACTATTGGTTTGAGTTGATGAGCTGGCCATATATGCCTCCTTAGTTAACAGGATGAAAAGCAGTGAAGTACTGCTGTTGTACAACGTTAACTATGCAATGGTTATGCCAGTTTAAATATAATGATACAAAACAATAGGATAAGGTTAATAAAAAAAATAAATGACACGACTATCCACTGCCAAAGCTGTAGAAGTTACCTGCGGCTAGTAATCTTTACAGGGTACCAAAAGAAAAAAGCCAGACGAGAGTCTGGCTTTTTGCTTAGCGCGGTAACTTAGCACGTTAGTTGGGTGCTATCGCATAACCCTGTGTTAGAACCCGGTGTTAGAGCCATGCCTTAGCGACGTTGGCGTCGGCAGCACAGCAACGCTAATAACAGCAAGGCAAAAGGAGAACCACTGCCGCCACCGGTGCTTTCGCTAGTATTGGCATTGTTCTGCGGCACAGCCACAACAGTAACGGTAACGTCATCACTACTGCTGGCACCGCGGTTGTCTGTCGCGGTTACCTGTAACACCAGCGTGGCACTGTTTGACGGTGCAACAAACGACAGCGTTTCACTAGCCGCATTTTGTAAGCTAACCGTGCTGCCACTGAGTTGCTGCCACTGATAACTTATGCTGTCGTTCTCTGCATCCTGCCCTGTGGCAGTTAAGCTAACCATTTGACCGGCATTTACCTGAATATTTTCTCCGGCGTTAACTTGCGGTGGTGTATTCAGATCGTTGTCCAGGATGGTTATTTGCAAAACACTTCTTGCCCCCAGCACACTGCCGTTAACGCTAACTAGCTGCACGGTAAAGGTTTCGTCACCTTCATCCAAGGTGTCATCAATAAGCTCCAGGGTAAACGCTTTATCGCTAATGTCGCCATCGGCCCAATTTAACTGGCCATTTTGTGCAACAACATCCTCGCCTACTGTTGCACTAGCACTTTGCAGCACATAATCAACAGCAACGTCGCCGTCTTGGCCGCCCAGGCGTTGCACGCTAAGCTGCACCGTTTTGTTTTCTAATACCCGCTTATTTTGTTGCACAAAACTAAGGCTACCCGGGCGGGGTGGCTCAATGCCAAACGCCACCGTTGTCATGGCCGGTGCTTGCAGCGTGGCACCACCTTGTGGGTCGAACAGCCTGACAAACACAGTGCGCCGGCCGGCTTCACCGCTATCAAGGGTATTAAGTGTAATGGTTTTGTCACTGTTATCATCGGCCGCCCAGCTTAATCGCCCGCTTAGCGCTTCAAAGTCGGTATCTTGCACTGCACTGCCGGCAAAACTTTGATACGCCACGCTAACAGCTCCCGTTCCCGCTGGCCGTTGTACGCTAAGCTGCGCAGCAGCACCTGGCACCACCTCGATACTGGCCTGATTAAACGACAGCGAACCGGCAGCAGAGGTAAGGCTATTGTCTTGCAAGATATACAAGCCAGAATTAATATCACTGCCTAAAATTAGGCCAGAAGGTAAGTAGGGATAAGTGCCCCACATTCCGTTAAACGCCGCACCGTCAGAGGGTAAAAAGGTATCAAAGAAAGCCACTTCGGTAGGCGCAGCAGGATCTGTGATGTCCAGAATGGTTAAACCGCGCTGATAATTAGACATGTAGTAGCGGTTGCCACGAACAAAACCATTATGATCAATAGCGGCGCTGGGGCCTTTCCAGGTATGTTGCAGCACCGGGTTACGTAAGTCATCCAGTTGGTACACCCTTAGCGTAGTGTTTATACCAAAACTGGTTTCATCCAATTCATCATGCACAAACAGAAAGCGGTTGTCCTCACTGCTCCAGCCTGAATGAATATAGCTGGCCCGGTCATACGTAAACTGCGACAACTTAACCGGTGAAGAAGCAACAGAGGCATCCCACAACTGCACCTCCTGCTCATTAAAATCAAACAACACCTGACAAGGGCTAAACCGACAGTCGCTTGTCGCGCGGCTGTCTTCTATTTGCATCATGGCCACATCATGGCTGTAATCTTCAGCCAGTGCGGTACCTCGTTGCCATAAAGACGACAATTGGGTGGGATTAGCCAATGACAACGTAGACACGGCGCCACGCTGCGTGTTCTGCCCGGCTAAATACAGCGCCGGTGCTGCTGGGCTATTTTGGCTATTGGTGCTGTAATCTACACCACCGATAAACACATTATGACTGGATACCACAGTGCGGTAGCTTGCCGCCAGCGATACCGCATCAGGTAGCCGGTTTAAATCAATAATTTGAATACCATCACTGCCCTCAGACGAGACATAGGCATACGCCTGCCAGCGCCGTAAGGTGTTATCGAAATATTGGTACACTTTAATGTCACGCCAGGAGGTTAAAGTACCTGAAATAGTGCCGACTTCCAATGGTGCATCCGGTGTTGCCAGGCTTACCACCGCGGTACCGTTGGTCAGGCCAATTAAGGCATACTCGGTACCGGTATTTAAATCAACATGACCCCAAATATCATTCGCGGCACTGGGGCGCGAGCTAAAATCGGCTAAGCCTACATGACCAACCAAATCGATATTACGGCAGCTAAAATTACCAGCTTTACCGTCCACACATTGCTGCGCTGGCTGCGAATGACTCAGGCTTTGATGCTGCGCCAAGCGCGCTTGCAAACCGGCAGACAGGCTGGCCTTGCCGTCACGCAATGTATGTAAACCACGACGTAAAAGCCTATCTTGCCACTCGGCCGGCACGCCGCTTAGTGTGGTGCGGTTAATTTGCGGTGCCTGCAACTGATAATGATCTATCCGGCTGTATCCACCCAATACCGGCACTAACTCGCTGCTTAAGTAAAACAGCTGCTCTTCATCATTAAGTTGATAATGGCCTGCAGCAACCAACACCTTATCACCCTTGTTGGCCTGTTTAACGGCATAGCCAATAGTCTGACAGGGACGTAACGGTTTATCACAGCGACCAATATCCTTACCATCGGTTGCAACAAAGCGCGCCTTATCATGTTCGGCATGCGCCAGCACCTGGAGCGGCAGCATTGCCAGTACCAGCAAGCCCAACACCAGGCTAATACGGTTGAAACCTAAACTCGTTTGCACAGGCCACTCCTTCAGTATTATTGCTATATCGACCAACTTTGGAATTTAAGGTATTGTTGGCCTCATACATATGTTATGCAAGTGTTTATTAATGTTGAGACTGAGTATTTCTTTGCTAGCCGTTTTGCTGCCAGCGTTGCTAACCGGCTGTGAGCCTGGCACTACTACTTCGGGGTCAACATCGGAGTCAGGCTCAGCGGGACTATCACTACAATTGCAGTATAACGGTGCAGCCCTTACCTGTGATAGCACGCTAAACATTGCCGGCAAACCCTGGGCGCTGCAGCAATTTCAGCTGTATTTAAGTGAGTTTAGCGTAAACAATACGCCTTTATTGCTCGACCCAACGCTGCCCTATCAGCAAGCCAACATTGCATTATTGGGTGCCGTGTGTGACGGTAACGCATTAAATAGCCGTGGCAACTGGCAGTTAAAATTTGCCAGCGCCCTGCCCAGTGGCAGCTTAAGTTTTACTGTAGGCGTGCCACAACTGCGTAACCACCAAGACCCACTGTTAGCTAAGACGCCATTGAATCAAAGTGATATGTTTTGGAGCTGGCAGCAAGGCTATAAATACCTGCGTTTAGAACTGGCAGGCAAGGCTAGCGACAAGGTTAACTCACCACAGGCAAACGCATGGGCATTGCATTTGGGTGCTACGGGCTGCCAGTCTGCCAGCGTACTACGTGCACCAAGCAAAGCCTGTGCACAGCCTAATTTAGCCCGCATTAACCTGCCCTTTCAGCGTGGCCAAACGCTGCAATTAGACCTGGCGCCACTGCTACATGGCATTAATATGTCGGCCGATAATCACTGCATGTCAGACATCAACCGGCTAAGCTGCCAAACCTTATTGCCAAGGTTAGGCATTAATGGCAAGGCACTTGGCTGGAGCATGCAATGAGATATGCCCTGGCACTGCTGCTTACCGTGTTGCTAAGTAGCTGTAGCAAGCCTGAACCGGCTTATCAATGGGCACTGCCCGAAGGCTTTCCTCAGCCGGTAGTACCGGCAGATAACCCCATGTCGGCGGCAAAGGCAGAGCTTGGCCGCTATTTATTTTACGACACGGCGTTGTCAGCCAATCAGCAGCAAAGCTGTGCCAGTTGTCACCAGCAAGCACATGCTTTTGCTGAACCTCGTACGGTGTCTGTTGGCAGTACCGGACAACTGCACCGGCGCAATGCGCTGGCACTGGTGAATGTGGCCTATAACAACAGCCTTACCTGGGCACACGATGGCTTGCAGCATATTGAAGCACAACTGCTGATCCCGCTGTTTGGCGACACACCCACAGAGCTGGGCGCGGCGGGTCACGAACAACAGATTTTAGCGCGGCTAACACGCCAACCCTACCCAGACTTATTTAACGCCGCCTTTGGCGACAGCAAGCCAGAGTTTCGTCAGGTCGTTGATGCGCTTAGCAGCTTTACCCGGCAGTTACTGTCGTTTAATTCGCGCTTTGACCGCTACGCTTATCAACAAGATGACACTGCGTTAAATGCGCAGGAGTTACTGGGATTAAACCTGTTTTTCTCTGAGCGGTTAGAATGCCACCACTGCCACGGCGGCTTTAACTTTACTCAAGCCACCAGCCACGAACGCCAACCACTGGATCGCCGACCATTTCACAATACCGGCCTGTACTACACCAGTCGGCCAGATTTAGCAGATAACGGCTATTTACAGCACGACAGAGGGTTAGCAGAAGTAACACTTAACCCGGCAGACGATGGCCGTTTTCGCGCACCAACACTAAGAAACATCGCCCTAACGGCGCCTTACATGCATGACGGCAGTCTGGCGACATTAGCGCAGGTAGTCGATTTTTATGCCGCAGGCGGTCTGGTAACACAAGTTAATGGCCAACTAAGCGATGGCAGATTACACCCGGCTAAAAGCGGTTTTGTGCGCGGTTTTGCGCTAACCGATGAAGAAAAACAAGCACTACTCGCCTTTTTACACAGCCTAAGCGACGAGCAGTTTATTACTAACCCGGCTTTTGCCAATCCGTGGCATACCGAGAATAATGAGTAACGGCGACCGTGACTATTAGCCATGCAGGCCGCATATACCATTTATACTGAGGATCCTAACGTGCGTTGTACTTTCCCCCTATTACTGGCGCTGTTGACGCTGCCGTTATCAGCACAAACCTACTACCCACCACGTGGTAGCTGGGCCGAAGCAAGCCCGCAGGCGCTAAAGGTGGATGCCCAAAAGCTGGCCGCTGCCGTTAACTACGCAATCACCAGCGAGAACACAGCATCTAAAGATCAGGCTATAGTGCAGGCCACCACTTTCGGCGCGCGCGAGCCGTATGACCAAATTATTGGCCCTATGGGCGTGCGTGCTGCAGCCAATGGCTTAATTGTGTATAAAGGCAAACTTATTGCGCGCTGGGGTGATATTGACAGTGTTGATATGACACACAGTATTGCCAAAACCTTTTTAACCACGGTTACCGGTTTAGCCTGGCAACAAGGTCTGATCAGCGACCTGCAGGATAAGGTTGGCCCTTATATGCCGCATGGCACAGCGCTTTATGACGGCAAGCACAACAGCCAAATTCGCTGGGATCACCTGCTACGCCAAACCAGTGACTGGCAAGGCACGCTCTGGGGCAAACCCGACTGGGCCGACCGACCTGAAAGCAAAATCCCAGCCGAGTGGCCACAACGGCCGCTTCGCACACCGGGTACATATTATAAATACAATGATGTACGCATAAACCTACTGGCGCTGTCTACGCTGTATGTTTGGCGCAAGCCGCTACCAGAGGTGTTAAACGAACACATTATGCAACCTATTGGCGCATCGTCTACCTGGCGCTGGTATGGCTATGACAATAGCTGGATAGAGCTCGATGGCACGCGGGTGCAATCTGTGTCGGGCGGAGGTCACTGGGGCGGCGGTATCTTTATAAACGCCTGGGATTTAGCCCGCTTTGGTTATTTGTTTTTACGTGATGGCCAATGGCAAGGTAAGCAACTGGTTAGTCAAGACTGGATTACCCAAGCCCGCGCTGGCGGTAGTGCGAACCCGGAATACGGCTTTGCCAATTGGTTTTTAAACCCGGGCCGCAAAGCTCTACCCAATGCGCCACAAACCGCTGTCACGTTTCAGGGTGCGGGCCGTAATGTTATATATATTGACCAGGAAAATGACTTATTAATCGTCACGCGTTGGATTGCCAATGGCGACGAGCTAAACCAACTGGTGGGCAAAGTGCTGGCAGCACTGCCAGATTAGGGCGATAAGCGGATACTC
>Ga0100394_1004674_pt1 | contig 11161 bp, 7 predicted proteins | sample CryGeymeta201518_FD_81549 | JGI IMG/M metagenome (GOLD analysis project Ga0100394, IMG submission 81549) | Groundwater microbial communities from Crystal Geyser aquifers in Utah, USA - Crystal Geyser metaG 2015-18 | ecosystem: Environmental > Aquatic > Deep subsurface > Groundwater | place: USA... | reverse complement strand
TTAGCCCTCCTACAAATATGTCGTAATGATTTTTCAATTGGACGCCGGCATGTAAAAACGGATCTTTCAAGCCTGGAGCAACCACCCAAAGTGTAGGTAGTAGTCCCTGTGTTTCTTTCTGAAAGACCAAGTCTCCCCAACCAGCCAGAATCCACAGAAAACAGAGTAATCCCACGATTAGAATTCGAAGGATTTGTTTGATGCGAATCCGACCAATCAAAAGTCTGTATGTAACATGCCATCGTTGCTGTTTCTGTTTTTGTTGAATTCCAGTGCAATAGCAGCAGCAGCAGCAGTAACAGCCGCTGATGAGCAGCTGGCTTGTCTTGTTGCAAGCTACTGTAGGTTGGTGTCGGGTTGATTTAGAATGACCGCTTCCACTGTGGCAGTCCAATACTTGTTCCAGAAGTATCAAAAGTAAATGATTTTCCAAACAAATAGACAACATATCCCTGAGCAGAAACCAACGTGATGAAGCATATTCAATGCGATTAGAGAGGCCAGCTGCTGACATTCCAAGACATACTGTAACGCGGCAAATTAAAGTCATTATAGCATCGCAGTTTTCAATGGTGGCACCCTTGTGCAGTCGTTGGGATAGCCATGCTACTTTGCGATAACGTAGCGCTGTACCAGTATATCCCATTCGAAAATACGGTACTTAAAAAAGAAAAATCCCTGGGTCAATCTTCTTTGGTGACAACACTCCCAATTCGAAAGCATTCGCTCGTCGTTCCTTTATCAGTTACAGTTGTGTCAACCCTTGTACAAAATCACTCTCTGTCTACAGTCGTCTACACGTCTACACGTCTACACTGTACTCTGTACTCTGTACTCTGTACACTGTACAGCACTCTCCGTTCTTTTTCCTAAGAGTTATGCTTTATCAACGAACAGAAAAGGTGATGAAAAGGCCAAATGTTCTTTTTCTCCTGGATGCTGTTGTTGCTGACAATAAGAGGGAAGGAAGCAGAGACTTCTGTACCTTGGATGTTGGGTGATATTGTGATTTGTGATATTGGTCTTGGCCTGGCTGGAGAAAAGTTTCGCGTTTGGAATTATTAGTCTTCATTTAATTATTAGCGTCAAGGCTGCTACGCACGTCTGAGACTGGTACGTACGTCAGACGATTCATCAAGAACATACTACTGCTACTACTACTAGCTAGCTACTAGCTAGTAGTACAGTAGCTAGCTACTAGTAGTAGTACCGTGACCTGTCTACTACTGGTAGTAGGTACTACCCGTAGTACCAGGTTGTAGTCTACAGTATTTCTTCCATTTTTTTTGCCCCTCACGCCACACGAACTTCTAGCTCGAGGAATACTGTATCAAATAATATCAAAGATACAAAAAGGTCAAAAATCAAAAACAACCTAACTTCCAACACAAACTTAAGGACGAAGGACTCAAAGATGGCCGCAATATTCCTATGGATTCCTGTTTTCATCTCTACCGCAATTCCCGTGGCAGGTTTTGCTCCTCTGGCTCGTCAACAACAAAATTCCCTGGATCGAGTGGCCTCCTCAACCTGGACTTTTACCTCCGTCCCTTGTAATCATCAGCTATCATCATCGGTAATACATCAGACGACTAAAGATGACAACGATGGCGAGGAAAATGATAAACCTGAAAATCCCTACGCGGATCCCAATTATCCTGATCTAGAATTTGTAAATTACGATGATCCTGAGTATCAAGTCGATCAAGGTATCGGTGACGAATTTTTTGACGAAGATTCGACCGAAGCCCAAATTGAAGAAATGCGCGAAGATCGCCGTCGCCGGAACGATGAATTTCAATTTCAAACATATTTTAAAGAATTGTTACAGTCTGGGAAAGAATTCAAGGGAGATTGGTCCGTCTATCAAACATCTACGTTTTTGGAATCGATGAAAGGAACCGACAAGGCAATCGATGCCAATGGATTTCCCCGCATGCTCAAATCGAGTCGTCCTCTCTACGTGACATCGTCGGCTACCAAGATAGTGCTGGAAGGAATTGATTCAGAGCATCCTACCGATGCGGAACGTATTTATCACAAAGAAGTTGCCTCGAAGCGACCAGATTTCGATGACGATGACGATGAAATTGCCTATTCCAAAGCTGAGGAAGAAGCTAATGAAGCCGTACTGGGATCTCTTTATTGGCCCAAAGAGCTAAGTGCCTTTGATTTTCGTGGAGAAAAGGGAATTATGTGCGTTGGTAATGCCTATACGATTTGTACCTCGGTAGCATTACACGAAAAAGATGTCGACAGTGCTGATAGCGCTACGCAAGGACCCTTTGCAGAGTACCGATCCGAGTTGGGTATTTTGTCCACAGAGAAAGATTTTCGACTCCGCGTAAAATTAGACTACAGAGTGAAGGACGAGGAGAAAGAAGCGCATTTGAAGTCTGGGGGGAAGTCTCCGCCACCAGCCCTTTGTCTAAAATCCATGGTAATTTGTCGAGAAGCATTGGGACGATGGCCGCCAGTATCTGATGCAGAGGATACACCTGATTTGGATCAACTGATGAAGGAGGTATTTTACGGACGTCCAGGAGCTCAAGGAGGTTTGTACGATCCACCACCCGTCGGAGAGGAAGACCAAGCTGGAAAATACATGTTACTTGATCTGGACGGAGGTGCAACTCTTCTCTTTCCGTTTGAGATGGAACAGGATTCGGCTGCCTTTGATGGGAATGGTTGGGTGACTAGTCTAGATTGGACTCCTGGCACTTACCGATATCAAGCAGACAGAAAGGTCAAGGGAGGACCAGATCTTCGGAATTTGAGAACGCTCGAACTGAGTGAAGTCCAAGGTGCCGAGGCAGATGACTGGAGGCCTAACGACGGAGGTCAAGATATGAGACAGTGAATGCGTATCGCTAAGCAATGATTCCATAGTCTTTTACTTGCATTTTTCGCTAGTACTTCGGAATTTTATTGTTCCGGATTTTGTATTCTGAATAGTGAAAGTTACTAGTAGTATTATTGTTATGCCGGAGTAAGCATTGAACATGTTGTGATGAGTAGACTACCGTACTCGTAGCAGTTTGATAATAGTAGTCTAGTCTCTACCTGGTGGTACTCGTAGACTACTCTGGCTACTCTACTAGTAGCCAGACTACTAGTAGCTACTCCGAGTAGCTAGTATTCGCACCGTAGTAGTGTGTGCTCCTTGCCATGGCGAATGATTGTGAAGTGACGTCTTAACCGAGTTTCACTTGAGTCGAGACTTGAAGCCAATCCGATCGTCTACACGTGTTATTTATTGAGAAAAAAATGTCAACGATTTTCACGACCTGCTTTTGCTCGGCACTCTGCACCTCTGCTTGTTTTGACACAACAAGCTTACAAAACAAACGATAAATGCATCAGCATCAGCATGAACGACCAACCAGCAACACTTCTATCGCATGAAGAAGTGAGACCACAATCATTTTCTGGGCGTCGAAAATCGACGCGACTGCAACAATATCGACGAAAGCTACGAAGAAGGCGCAATCGACGATTAGCGTTTGTTGTTTTGACAACTTCTGCTATCGTTTTTTCTGTGGTTGTTTACAAAGTGCAACATCCCGAGTTCCGGTTTCAGCAATATGTGTTACAAGAAAACCTGAATTTGGAAAGGTTTGATCTTGTCGTAGAAAATGCTGCCAAGAAACTGGAATCAACCGGTCGGCAATTTCAAGGCATCTGGAAGCAGGGCACGGCAGCAGTTGACAATATAATGAATATAGACAAAAAATCAAGGGCAAAAAAAGAGAAGGAACAAACAACGAAGAAGAAAGAGGCAAATATCATTGTTGAAAAAGTTATAGAAAAGATAATCCCGACCAAAGAGGAGCCTCCCAAAACAGAAGAGAAAGCTGCCGCTCCTTCTGTGGAAACCAAAGAGACAAACGACAACGAAGAGAACCGACCAGTACTTTGCAATGTCCCGTTATCATATCTATTGCATCCTAAATGTTGGAAAATGGCATCGAAAAAACCGGCTTTCAATGCCGCAGGTCTCGTCCACGATATGATGCAATAGATCGTGCTTGACGCGGCTCATCAATTCTACTTTTATGTAGTGTAGAGCGTGGAGTGTGGAGCAGGTTGACGCGGTGTTGTATGCATCAAGTATTTTGAATACATGTCCTTGCCTTCAAAGGTGATTCATGATGCATAAGCGTGTACGAACAACTCTGAACGGTTATTGAAATTTGAATTGAGGAAGGATTGATTCTGAGAATGGATAAAACAGAAATTACAGGAATCAAACAAAGCAGTGACGATGGGACAACGATAGAAAGAGCACAAAAATATTCTTTTCAGGCATTACAAATACATTTTTTACGGGGATATAACATCAACGTGCGATTGGAAAGGATCTCCAATGGCTGGCTTTTATTTCCATTGTAGGTGATGGATTACTTTAGACGCACGAACGACAAATCTTAAAGCTACTAGTAGACTAATGGACTGGTAACGAGTACTACTACTACTAGCTACTAGCTAGCTAGCTAGAGTAGCTACTAGCTACTATTATTAATATTTGGAGTACCTAGAGTAGTCTTCTGTAGTACTGAGCTGCTACTAGTACTAGCTACTACTCCTGTACTACTCTAGTAGTAGTAGTAGCTACTACTAGCTAGTAGTAGCTACTACTAGCTAGTCTACTACGGTACCCATGGTAGCTACTAGCTAGCTAGTAGTCTACTCGAGTAGCTAGTCTACTAGTAGTAGTAGTCTAGTAGTCTAGTAAGAAGCGTAAGTATCAGTGGTTGATGAAAATAAAACTCTCACCTTAAATTGATATTATTGGAAAACCGTGCTCTCTTCGTCTCGTCTCCTTCAAGACGACTACAGTACTACAGTACAGCTGTACTGTAGTTTTAACGAGAGACGACAGCAAAATCAAAATCGCTTTACGCATGAAACACACACAAAACACAAAGCAAAAACTACTGTGTATCCCCAAAGCAAGAAAAGCACATCGCATCATACACCAGAAAAGAAGAAACAAAAAAGACCTTGTGCATCCTGGCCATTGTGGTCTCATAAGAGAAGCTCACGACAACAAAGTACTTGTATTGTTTTGAATTATTTTTTTACAAGTTTTTGTTTGTTGGTGCTATTGCGTGTGTGTGCGTGTTTTATTTCTCTGTGGCATTGATAGAGACAAAGAAAGCCGACGGACCTGGTTGACTATTTACTACCTGCACAACAACTACAACAAGCTACGACCTTCTACGTTTTATTTGACTTTCCTTTCACCTCATGAGACGATAGTTCCTTCTTGTCTTGGATTTGTACAATTCGTACTACTACTTCTGATAGTCAAACAATTGCAAACAACAAGAAGCAACAAACAAGAAAGACAAAACAATGGCGACTATTTTTAATCGGCTCTTGTCCAAAACCTTGTTGACTTTTCTTTACAAATATTTGAGTGATGTGGATGTGGAAGGAATCGAAATGCCGTCATTGTACGGTAGCAGTTCCGAAGGATCAGGATCTGGATGGGGTGTCCGACTGTCGAATGTCAAATTACGAGAAGGAGCCGAATTAATGACGTTGCCCGGATCGGTGGTGAAACAAAAACAAAAACAGAAAAAATCAAAAGCAGCGACATCCGACAACAAAACGAACAACAACAACAACAGCAGCAGCAGTGATACGATGACCATGGACGATGCAGCACAAGGAGCAACAAATAGTGACAGCGAAAAAGGTCGGACCAAAACCTCATCAGAAAAGAATGGTTTTCATTCATCCACCATGACCAGCAACACAAATAATAAAAATGGCAATACTTCTACTGTCACAAACAACAACCACGGTGCTGGAAGACAACGCTTGGATTCGGAATGTTCTACTATCGAGCATGAAGATGATGATGATGATCTAGGATCACTTCCCGAAAACGATCTGGTGGTCAGACCCGAAACACCCACACAAGATTCCAGTCTAAGTTTCTTGTCGTGTTTTGCTCCAGGTAATGAAGATCCCAATGAGAAACAAGTAGTAGCGTCATCAGCGGTACATCATCACCACCACCGCCACCAGCAACAGCAGCAACAACAACTACAACAAGAAGAAAAAGAAAAGCAATCAAATAATAGTAGCAAGAACGTATCGAATTCAAACGAAAACCAATTGCTGGAAGAGAACGCATCCAGAGATCATCATTATTTGAAAAAGAAATTCCAAACACGTTCAGACGATAGCAATATCCAAACCACTAACCATGAGGATGAAAAGAATTATGAAAATGTTGTCCCGATACATGCTGCTGCTGCTCATGCTGCTGCTCAAGGACCGGAATATTCAGGACGGATCGAAAAGCAGGGTCGATTACGCAACACAGCAACGTCAAGCAAGGAGAATGTGTCCGAAAATAATAATGATGAAACTGATGATTCCCGACCAATGATTCTACGAATAGGAGAAGGTGGATACATTGGAACCTTGGACGTCAGGTACGTTGTCCCAACAACAACAGCAAAAATTAAACACTGAAATATTGTTTCACCTCACATAGAAGATTCTTATTTGATTTCTCGTGTTGTACAGATTGGTGGGCAGGGAGCTTCACGTGCTAATAGAAGATGCTTTCTTGACACTGGAGGTAGTTCGAAAAATATCTGACAATGAAACCGTTGATGAAGCAGATACCAGTAAATCTAACACTGATGAAGGCGCAACCGACGCTACTGCTACTGTGGATCCAGCTGAAAAGAAACCGACGCCTCCCGTCGCTGCACCTATCGATACCAACGAATTGAAGACGACAGGTGAACGCGTTCTTGCATCTAGTGCCATTGCTAGATTCTTTAACAGTCTTCCTTGTCTTTTTTTGCGGGATATCCTTGTGCGATTGGTGGTGTTTGATGACACCAAAGAGGCCAATGCTTCAACAGCAAACACTGATAATGATAATGAACAGAAGGAAGGTGCATCCACCGACGAGCAGGATATCGACAATGCCGAATTAGTTGTTGATGTAGGAATAGGGCTACTTTCTGTCACGGAAGGAGACGACTTCTTATCACCTTTCAACAACGGTGACGACAATTCGTCACACGGCGAAGAATCTAGGCCGCCTATTCTGAAAGCACAAACAAGTCAAATCGGATCACCTTCTCAAAATATATACCTGGAAAGACGTATTCGGACAGGAAAGGGTCGTGACGGAGGAATTTGGTTAAACGTCGTTACGCCCAAAAGTGACGAAAGCTACTCGCATCATCATCGATTAGATGAACAGCCATTCTTGCCTGATATGAGCGGTAGTATACGTTGGGCCCGACAAAGGTGGCTCGAATCCACACGCTATTGCGTACTACGGACTTCAGGACTTGACGTGCAGGCAAGGATATTTTTTGGAACCAAGACGGAGCTATCGGAGGCCACCAGTTCGAGCTGGTACACGGATGATCCAGAGACATACGAGGGTATTGACCACACCCTCTATGGTTTCGATCATGTTGTTCCTGTTCCTACTCCCAGCCAGCTACCTCCATTGCCTACACCCAAGACAAGCCGTAATCTGGACGAAAGCGATGAATTTGGAAGTCTGAGAACTCAGGTCTACAAAACCGACCGCAACGGTATTCAGAGCTGCAAAATTGAGAGTAACTTCTACCGTGTGGCGAGAGGGATGACACCAACGAGGTGCACTGTCGAGCACCTTCCATGTGAGAACTGCGAAAAATGCTGGGAAGCGGCTTGCACAAGAACAGCAGAGCCCGTGGATAGCTTACATCCTCTCGACTTGGTGACACCCATGCCTGGCTTAGCTCTCTCCGTATCTTTACTAGATCCACTGGAAGTAAACCTTGATCGAACTTCGTGCGAGGGTCTTGGCTTGTTGATTGGCCTTTTCAAGAAGCCAGCTGTCGATAACCCAGAGCCTCCGGCAGAAGAAACTGAGCCGGAAACACCTCCCAATTCTACAGAAGAAAACCCGGAAAAAGCAATTGCAGTCCAACCGCAAGTCAAGCAAGGCTACTTTTCGAGCTTCTTTTTTGGCAGTAGCAAAGCTGAAGAATCACCTAAGAAGGGGGAGAAGCTACCTCCAGCGTTCCCGACGTACATGGCACCAGAGAATATTCGAATTCTCGGCGTTAGCGTGGCCGAGCTACGCTTTCGCGTGCATGTAATGCGCCCTGATGACAACGAACGACAAAGAACAGGATTCTCTTTCTGCTACTGGGATGCAAAAGTTGAATGCATGACAATTGACGAGCAGAGGCTGACGTGCAGCGAAAAGTTGTTTGAAGACGTGCGACTCGATGGCGCAATACTCGAAATGAATGAGTTTAAAGGAACAGAACGAAAGGTTCTGATATCAGCAGGCGTCCCATATCCGGAGGGCGAAACACCACCAGTGTTCAAAACGTACGACTATACATCTCGATCGCCTTGGCCTACCACGGCTTGCGCCCTTCTCGATGTGCCGCCAACCCACGAATCAATGCACTACGAGTCGCGAGAGCGTCATGGGATGCAGCTTCGAGTCCTTCAAGTAACAGGGAACTTAGGCAAAGCATCTGAGAAAGTCCGCACTCTGTACAATGTGCAGCTTGGAGTTGCTGAAATCAATTTGCCGTGGCCACTTATGGCCGAGTTCACTGGTGTCAATGATGAAGTCAAACGAAGTTTACTGAAAATTGATCCCGCGGAACAGGCTGAGGCAGAGGACACCCCAGATATTGTGCCGGATGTAGCTAAACAGTATCGAGTTCAGCTAGGTGGCGGTAGAGTGAGGCTCGGTACCATGTTGGATATGCGGGTGCCTTTGACCAGACTTGCGGGTGACATTTGCCCTGACTCAGGCGTTTCCATGGAGACTTTGCTTGAGCATGCAGAAGTTACGTACGGCCGAAGCTCGTCAAAGCTGCTTCTCACGGCCAACTCTGCTCAAGGATTTTCACTTAAGCGCCTAATCAGTCTCCCAGAGCACATTCGGCTACGAATTCTACTCTTTGTCGAAGAGTTGGAACCTCTCGAGAAAGCGTTGGGTCTTAAACGACAGGCAAATTCCTTCTTGCGATGCAATGCCGTCAACAAAGGCCTCGGAAAAGTCGCGGAAAAAAAATTACGAAAGAAAGCCACGTCTTTGTCGGAGGGCCTGTCGAAGAAGGCCAGTCGGCGACAGGAACTTTTAAACAAGCTGCTTACCTTGGATGATAGTGCACTTGAGCAGCTGTGGAACAGTCACCAGAAGAAGCAAAAGAAACACAAGAAGGCTACCGTTGCAAAGAAAGGAGACAAGGCGGGGGAGCCCTAGAAGGGACAAACTTAAGTAATCGAACAAAATTTTGAAGGCGCAGTTGTCGGTGTAGCAATTAGGTTGCGTACTTAGTTGTGTGATCGCATCACAGCGAGGAGAATGCTACGCATACCCGATTTGCCAATTCAATGGCCCTGCTGGCACTATTCTGGTCCCCCAAAACTGCTGCTAGTCGTCCTCTCAGAGACTCAATAGGTTGTGTTTTTAGTAGGGCCAGCAGGGCCTCCTTGAGTCGCGATAGGTCAAATTGTAACTGCCAGTCCAAGATCTCGCCCTTTCTGGTCGTCGCCTCGCATAATAGCTCTATCAATCGCGATAGTATCATGAGAAAGAATGCCGTTACATCCAATCCAAAACAACCTCTTAGCATGGATTCTCTTGCGTCCCAGCAGTCTGCACCCATGCCCCACGAAGCTAACTCGACAGCAATCGCCTTGATTTCCAACGACATGCACTCCCATGTTTGGTCAATGTTGGCTGTGCTTATCCAGTTGTGATTAATCGACACCGTTTCTTCGAGGTTTCGGACTTTGTGTGCCCATCCGCTCGGTACAAATATACACTCGCCTGTTCTTTGTACAACAACCATCTCATCCAGTAACAAACAGTCGTTGGAGGTGGAAGACGAAGACAATTTGGGAGGATAAAACGTCCACTCTTTGGTCCCTGCTACATTGAACGACCAGGAAAATGAGTTCATCACATCAGTATGAAGCGTCGTCACCGAGTCTTTTGGTCCCCAGTATGTGAACATGTAATCACCAGAGGTGGTAAACTTGGTCAAAAAGGCGTTGAGCAAATCAAATTCAAAACAAGGAGGCACTTGATAAAGTGCACCATCACTCGTAAAATCAGTGCTATTTGTAGAGTGTTCGGTAGCCTCCTCCTCCGCGCGTTTTTCATTTTGCAGTGGTAGTCGTTGTCGCTGTTGTTGCTGCTGTTGCTGCTGCTCTCGCAAGTGAGATTGCAAATGCCAATCTTTCAAGTAATAGTTGGAGCGATCATGTTGTGTGGAATCGCCATCGTCCTCCTCGGACCAATGATTATCAAGCAATTCGATCCATTCACTCATGTTCATTTCTCGTGTTTCACATTCTTCTGCTCGACCATCAACATCCAACTCCGAACTGGTCGTGGTTGATTGGAAACGAACTGGCACTCTGGTATCAGCCCCTACGTGATCCAAGAACCACTTCCGATTGACTTTGTTAGGTCCTGTAGACTGCCATTTGGAGCAGAGAGTACAGAAAAAGGAAGTTTCGTCGAGTCCTCGAATCAGACAAGGTACGTTTCCAATTTGAAATGTCTTGCGAAATTCCACTGCATTGAGATCAGCCGCGTGCAGGATTTTAATATTGTTGTTATTGTCAATCTGTGCACGACAAAACTCTTGCAGCACGACTTTTCGCTGTTCCCAAAAGCGAATCAAGGATTCCTGGCGCTGCAAAGGAACCGTCGTGGCAACTTTCGCCGCATTTTTGTCAATTTTAATCGCCATGAACGGACTAATGTGGACGGCAAGATCTTGACAGTATATCAAAGCTCTACGCATTGCAATGGTATGTTCAGGGAGATGTTCGTCATCCTCTTTGCTCTGCCCTGACAAATCCATCGCCTAAATCATAAAATGAAGCTTCCTGGATAATTCTAGTACTGACTCATCGCTGGTGCGACACTAAAGAAAAGTGCTAATACAAAGAGACAGTTTGCAGTATTGCAAATTATATTCAAGGAGTGGATGCGGATTGTGGATGGAAAAGAAGAAAAAATTGAAGAGAGTACCTAGAGTAGTCTACTACTACTACTACTACTACTACTACTACTACTACTACTACTACTACTACTACTACTACTACTACTACTACTACTACTACTACTACTACCACTACTACT